>Ga0181612_145499_pt1 | contig 13476 bp, 9 predicted proteins | sample HoacroProtozoa21_FD_119630 | JGI IMG/M metagenome (GOLD analysis project Ga0181612, IMG submission 119630) | Hoatzin crop microbial communities from Cojedes, Venezuel. Combined Assembly of Gp0051906, Gp0051904, Gp0051908 | reverse complement strand
TTTAATTTTAAATAGGTTTGTACAGTCTTGTGGCAATGCTTTTATATGAGAATGTTTTGTTATTTCTGTATCTTGGGTATTTAATAGAGTAAAGAAATTCTGTTCGTAGTAAATAAATGCATATCTGGGCAATTCAGAGCAGTTTTAGCTGGTCAGAGGTATCTTAAGTGGAATAGAAAGCCTAGGATATAATGCAGTTGGGATTGTCCCAGCTGTGTACTACAAAAATATGCAGAATTCAGACCACTAACTTTTATGAAAATGCTGGGGATCATTATCACTTATGCCGTTGTAAGGCAGGATTAACTCTGCTGCAGCCAGTCAAATCTCATCCAGATGAAATGGATGTGTTGGGCTGGTAACTTTTACACAGACAAATAACAGAACTTGGTTTGCTATGACACTATTATTCCTTACTTAGCTTCATGTCAGCTTAGAGTGCTCATTTTGATGAAGGCAAGAACTGAGATGCTTCACAGTCCATAAACAAGTAGCTTTACTGGGTGTATAGACAGATATAAGAGAGATGTTACTACAGTTACATGTCATTCTTCTAGAATCTTGCTCTTCTTGGTCAAGTACATTATTTATTACAGCTCTGCCTGCAACTGGTCTCAACCCTCTTATGTGCTGTAACGAATGAGGCAGATTCATTCATTCAGATTTGGAGCCAGAATTTTTGTCAGTGGAAAAGGGTAAAGACTGTGTCCTGTGTTCGCGTAGCACCTTACCTCCTGCTTGCTGCAGATGTTAGTAGCACAGGAAAGGAGGCAGAAGAGAAGCAGACCTAGAAAGGTAGCTGGGAGAATTAAGCACATCTAGAAAAATTAAGTTTTCTTTCTTCCTTTCCTCTGCTCCTGCTCCGTCCACCCCAAAGAAACATTTATTTTCTGCCTGCAGTGAGTAGTGTCAGTCAGAGACCTGCAGGAAAAATTGGTAATTGACTGGTTAAATTGTCTGAATCCAGAGTCATGTGCAGTGCTGTCTTAGAGATTGTCTGGAGGCATTAAATAAAGGGGAAATATAAGAATAATGTTCTTTCTTCTGCTTACAAGATTTAAAGTAGCTCAAGACTCCAACTTTCAGGAGCAAAAGTCAGACAAGCCAGGCTTAGTGTAGAAAGCTTGTTATTTAGGGCAAAAGGATTTAGCTATAACGTTGCAGAGCTTGTGAAGGTTTTGCTCTCTGATCCCTTAATCTTTTTCTAAGGGTATTGGATTGAACTACCTTTTAGAAGGAGCTCTTCCAGAATGCCGGAAACTCCAGCAAAGAGAGACTTCCCTTCAAAGATGCAGTATCCCAATTTGGCAGAACAACAAACATGTCTGCAGTAATGGGTGTGGTGTAGAGTGTTAATGTCAGGTTTAGATTTCAGTTTTGATGCTTTTATTCAGCTTGAACCATAGCTAGCTGCTCTGTGGTTTTGTTGTTGTGGTTGTCAGAAGATTTTTTGCCTAGGATATTTTTAGTATGTTCTTCAGACAGGAGAGCTCCTTGTCAACAGCAAACCCATGGGTCGTCTCTGACTCCAGGCTTCTGAACCAAAGAAGCCTGCTTTCACCCCGGGGAAAGTTAAGGCTCATATCACTGCTGCAGTCAAGCAATTCTAGACAACACTGAACTCTGCATTGTGCTATCAAATCACTTTCCTCTTTTTGGATCTTCCCCATTCCCAAGTTCCTTCCCATGCCCGAGGCAGTACATGTGGCACAAGCATGTCAAGGATGAGGGTCTCACTCAGGGGTCACTCTCTTCACAATCCCAAGAAACGGTGCAGAAGATCTTCAGAGTGCTCCCACAGACCTGCTAAGCAGTGTGTCCTATGTGCTCAGCCTGCCCTGGTCTCTGGTGGTCTCTAAGGGCCCAATGGACTAGAACTGGTCTCAGATCACCATATCTATTAAATTTCGTGGATAAGCAATAGCTGATATGTTTATATTTTGCCTGTCACACTCATGAAGGGTGGCAGCAGCAGTAGCGCTAGCTGACCCAACTGTGATACAGCTCCAGCTTTCAGCAAGCGTTCCTTTTTCCCTAGATATTCAAGTACCTGTTACCAGAAACCTACCCTGAAAGTCCAGCTGGGAAGTGTTAAAAAATCTCATGCTCTCTTGTTATTCACATTGCTTTTGGACAGACAGTTCTGGGAAGGAAAACTCAAGCCATAAATCTCTGACCAACTGCATCATTGGAACAGATATCATGCTTTTGACTGTGAAAGCAGTGAAACAGACTTTTATTCTGGCTTTTTGAGTTGCCTTTCAGAGGTCACATAGTATACAGGACTGCACCCAGCATCCAAGGATATAGGTTTATTGATACAGTCATTGTAGGGATTTGGACTTATGTTTGGTATTGTAAAGGGCAGCTTGTCCTGATGTCTGGCAACCAGTTGTCAAGCTGAAAGCAACTGCTTATTGCCAAATGAAACTTTTTTTTTGGAGAGAAAGCCGTGAAGACTGAGACATAATGAATTAGGTCCACTTTTGCTTTTGCTGATATCCTCTCGCTGCTTCTAGAGGTCTTGAAGACATTTATTTTATGGAAAGCCAAGGCCATAGCGGTCAGCACATGGTGGAACACTTTATTATTGCAGAAACAAGGTAAAATTCCTTCATGCACGTGCTCACAGAGCAAGGAAAGCTGCAGAAGTTAGCCTGTAAGGTACTACCTGTAATTTTCACTCATGTTTGGAAGCAGAGTTAGTATTCCCATTTTTCTCCAATATGATTGCATCTCATTCCTGCCTGTCGTATACTTTATACAAAAAACAGCAAAAGAAACCTCCCGAGAATTGACACTTCAATAAAATAAAACCAAAAAGAAAGAACTAGGAAGAGCCATAAATCTGCAATTCAAATATCTCAGTGTGCCAGGAAATGTGATCTGCTGCATACAAGGGTTGCATCTGCTCTGCTTTATTCCCATAGAAAGCAAGCTGCCCACAGAGACACCTCCTCCCACTCCTCCTCCTGTTCAAGTTGTTGAAATGCTGCCCCAAACCAACAACACAAAATTGTCGCTGAAGTGCTTTTTTTCAGCATTGCCCCCATTACACGCTTCAAAAAGGATATTTGTTGCCTCCTGGTTCATGGTTGCAGGGCATTAGCAGCAGTGTCTTTGGTTGTTTAACTAATTTGTTGGCTGGCCAGTGCATTCCCAAGACAGTTGGCAGCACCATCACAGACCTCTGCTGTGATTTGATCCGTCTCATCCCTGTGATGAATGAAGACGAGAAAGGAATTAAAGAACTCCTGTCTGGGAAAGAAAACTGCTCTTGTTTCTAGGGGGTTTGTTTTCATTGGTTCTGAAAAAATCTATTACTTCTCTCTTTTAAGTAATTCCTCTGCAGAGATGCTATTTTAATAAAGCTCTGCAAAATGGCTGCAGCTAGAGGGAAAAGTATGTAAGCGAAGGTGACTTCAAAGGGATATGATTTTATTATGAGCCTTCCCTACTCTTCCTCTGATTTCATTTTCTTTTGTGGTCTAGGTCACTCTTGGTTTGTTTCTAAACTTATTGTCTCCCCCTCCTCCCCAGTGGAAAAGAGATGTAATGCAGCATCCAATTTATTTGGAAACTCACTCTCTCCAGGGAAATCTGAACACAAATATCCTGATACTTTATACCAGAGCCTGTTCTGTGGAGGAAGGTGAATTCACTGTGCAAGCAGGATGTAAGTCTTCTTGTGTGAAGCATATCCCACAGACTTCAAGATTTGTTCTCATCTTCTGGCTGCCTTCTTTAATGAATTTAGTATCTGTCTATGGAGAGGATTGGGTGTGTCTTTCGAAGGAGGTCCTGCTGTATGGGCATGGGTTAGACAACGAATGACTGTGACACTCATCTTCCTTGGCAGTTGCATGGAGCAGGGAGTGAACTATGAACCTGGTATGTATTTCCTCTACGTGTTGAGCCTGGAGAGACAGTAGAATGTTCCATTACTACCATCCCAAGATTTCTTAGTGGGTCAACTCACTGGGGCTGGCTTACTGACTTACTGACCAACTGTGTGAGAGCCAGCCATGCTGAAGCAACTTGGGCGGGTAGTAGAAGAAGAAGCAATGATTACGTTTTCTTTGCTTAGCCTGCATCTTGTTACAGGATTGTGCTACTCCCCTCTTCTGAATATGGAGGGCCTGGAATAGTAATGATATGGCAGGATTTAGCCTCCCTGATGATGTTACTTCTCCCCTGCCACCTGCAAAGATCCACACTAGATTTGTGGGGCCCCCTGTCTCAGGTTCCCGGGTATCCACGAGACTGCGACCAATCTTTCTTGTGGCCAGAAAGTCATTGTCATTGGGAAGGATGTCAGCAGCCTTTCTGCAACAGTGGAGAGTGGTGGGAGGGATTAGCTGCAGGGAAGCTCTGCATTTCGCTGAACATTTTGAGTTGTGCATCCAGGAGAAATCAAAGTGACAGCTTTTGTTCTGCCCACATGGAGAACTCTTAGCTATTTTTTTGCTGCTTGCAGGGAGAAAGGGACTGTAGCAAGAGCCACAAAAACTGGTCTGGTTCTCCTGCCACTCCCCCATTCTTCCTTAAGGGAAAGAGGATTTCACAGATATTAGAAAGAAATACAAAATCCTTTCCCAAATTCTGACAGAAAAGGGCATAACAACCTCTATGCTTGTGAAATGATTGTCAGAATTACCTGCTATTTGCCATGGGTGTGATACACCTGCTGAACTGCCCATCTCTGGGAGGTCCCTGGACAGCCTGAGGGGCAGGCCATGGCCTAAGGGGAGAAATGCACCTCCTACACAGCTGGAGCATCTTAGTGAGCTGAGCATTACAGCGCACCAATGTGTTTCAATGGCCTGATGTGCCATGGCAAATGTACTTTAAGGCAAAACATTGTGGCAGTTATATACATACACTTGCATCTTAATCAACCTCCTGTTTTCCTCCCTTTGCTTTCTATATATATAGAAATATATATGCATACTTCATTCCTGAGAAGTTGACTCTTCAATGCAAATACCACTCTAAACCAGAGACAGCAGGCTGATTTGTCTGAATCTGTAATTCAAATTGCTGCTAAGTTATGGAAATATCACAGGTTCTTTCTGACACACCACGTCTGCTCTGTGTTAGTCCTATAAAGATCCAGTTAGCCATAAAGCTGGTCTCGTCCTGTGGGAATACAAGAAAGATTGGCAAAGATAAGGGAAGGGTCATCTATCAAAGTGGACTGCAAGGGATTTAGGAATACAGTTTTCTTTCTGACCAGATAACATGAGATATCTCAGAGAAGCAGTGCTAGGTAGGCCTTTGCAATGCACGTTGTTGAGGCCAAGCACTTAATAATCTGAATTACGGTCCCTAAAACTGGGATTGGGGTAAACATTCCCCACAGTGCCTCCCAAAAGCTGCAAAACTTCAGGAAGGCTTAGGGTTAACTTCTGTGACTTCGATGTTTTTTCTTTCCACAGACATGAGGATTAGCGACTGCAGTGTTTATGCAGGGTTTTAGTAGGTAAAAAATAGCTAGTTCTGTTTGTGAAGCAAAACACCATGAACTGGGGCTGACAGTGGCATCAAAACCAAGAAGAAATCTTGATTGTACCTTTTTGCTTCTCTGCAGCTGTTCCAGTATAACTGGAGAAAGGTTCAAGCCAGGCACAATGCACATTCTTTTCTGTTCCAGCCGGGAGTACAAGCCTGTACACAAATGCAGTAGGATGCACCATTGTGGCATCCCAGCATATCTATGCAACATGGCTAGATAGGAAACTGTCTTTGGTGGAGATACACGGCTCTTTCAGAGAGACACAGGCACAGCCATGTACAATGGCTGGTACAGGCTTATCCAGAAGGTGGCTTTTGGATGATGATGGCAGGCTGAATGAGCTCAAGAGACATCATTGATTTCACGCCGGAGAAGCCTGAAATGGAGACTCTCTAGAAGTAAAGACAAGACCATGATGTAGAGTTCAGAAGTTTAGTGGTGAAGGTGACTGGTAGAGATGAGTTTTGAAGTTGCTCTGAAAGAAAAGTCTACATGTAAAGGGAAGGTGTGGATTAGTGTCGTATGACAACACTATTCTAAGGCTTAGAAATGGGAAGCATCATTTTTTTCTCCCCAGATAAATTTGGGCCTTTTCTCCTTCCACTAACTGGGAATTATCTTTCGTGAGTGACATAAAATTAGCTGAAAGTTTTGTCTGCTTGAGGTTGAAGTAATTCAGTGGGTTCTGCAGCTTGGCCCAGAAGCCTCCACGGGTACTATGGTGTCTGGCAGGGTGAGGAGCTTGGCTGAGTGCACAGAACAATCATCCTTAGATCAAGGAGTACAGGGAGGTGTGTTTTAATTGTGGTCATCACTTTCATCAAGAAGTGATTATTTTTAAGTTTTTGAAGAATAAACAAAAAATCCCAAGCCGCCTAGTTCACTTGTTAAGATATTTTTGTAGTAATGTGGCAAAAGGAAAACAATTATTTGTGTCAAATATCAAAGAAATACAGACAGAGACCTTTATCTACTTTCCAACATATTATTTTGTAACCTTTGTCCTACAAAACTAGTAAAGCAGATCTGAACTTTCATTACAGGTATTTGTGCCTTTCAAAATATTAATGGCAAAATATATTGAGCAGACATACAAACATCCACCTTCTTTCTCACATTTGCCTTCTGTGCAGAAGTATGTATTTGCCATTGTTTTATTCTCCTCCCAACTCAATCTTTTTATTTTCATCATGCGTACACACATACATACAGTACATGCTTTTAAATAAAAACCACTTTCCCTGAGCATCGTCCCTTTCTCCTTCCATAAGCATGCTTCCATGGTTTCCCCTCAGCTAATTAGCAGGTTGTCTCTAAGTTTACACCACTTTTTCACAGGAAGATATCTCTGTCTCAGAGCTGCTTCTTTTCAAAGCCAGCCAAGTCCTTTACAGGATTCCACTTCTCTGTGACTCACCTGGAAAGGCCAGGGAGGCGTTTGTGTTAGGCACTGGGCAGGCAACCAAATGCAGTTACAGCTTTGGTTTGCACAGCTGCATCTGTAGAGGACATATGTCCATGGATTTTTAACACTGAGCCTTCACACCTTTCTTTCTGTGGTTGCTTTTCTGCAAGGCTGTGTTCTTCTTAGGACTCTGCCTTATGCTCAGCCTTATTCTCCTGCTAACCCCATCAAGGTTCTCTACTGGGATGAGAAGAAAATATCAGTGGCATCCACTACTCCTACAGCAGAGCCTCAGTACCAATTTGAAGATAATTATCTACATAAAAATGCATACAAATAAATTCCAAAGTGCTTTGTAAAAATTTCTAGTAGACGTCCCTCTTCTCAGTATTACCGCAATGCATTTGAGCCAGGGTAATCAATTTCCCTTTGCCCACTGACTATATGTTCTTTAAATCTGGGATGTTGTCTTCTCATTATTTTGCATTTGCAGCTGCTATCCACCATATAATTCATTCAGACTGATCTCAACTGCCTTTAGGAAATCAGTTATATGGTCCTTTTTATTTATTTATTTTACTGAAAGCACACTGAAGGTCAGCACTCTTCTTGTTTAACTGCCTGAGAACAGAGACATTTGCTTCTTTAACTGTGAACATGGCATCTCTTAAAAATATATATAGACTTCTTTAAATTATATTTTCCTTAGACTATTCAGATAATTCAAAATAAGTATTAATCCTCCTTCTCCCTCTTCACCCATCCCCACCGTCTAATTGAGCAATTATTTTGTTGTAACACCAGGTTTGTATTCTCTCAACAAGATACATGATGTGGCGTAATGCCCTGGGAGTCATTAAAGCTTCATGCAAAATGCAAAAATGCGAAGTCCTCCTTCTAATGTTTTTTAATTATCTCATGTGCCATCAGATCTTGCCCAGCACTTAGCTCCATCAAAGTGCCAAACCCAGATTAACCTGGGTGATCCTGTACGCCGTCACAGTCTAGTCGCAGGGTGATTCTTGCCTCCCTTTGACTTTGTATTTTTATTGGGATCTTGTTATTAACAACTGAGAGTGAAATACGCTGAAAGCAATATACTGGATGGCTAGTATTTATTCATGTAAGAGGGGAAAAGAAAACAACTTAATCCCCAGACTTTTTCTGGCATCCCCATTATCTCAAAGTTTCTAATGTTTCTTACGGAAAGGATTTAGAAATTAGCCTTTAAAAGGAGAATATCTGGGATACCCAAATCTGTAAGCTTCACTTTATTTATTTGTTTTTATTTAGAAGGCTCTTTCTGAAGTAAAACTAGTAAAATTAATTTGAAGTGTGATTCCAAAAAAGCTCATTTTTTTGCAGATTGTATTTTCTTTAAGTTAGATACTTCTTAACAATCTTGGGAAAAATGAAGCCAATTTGTATGTCTTACAAACTACCAAATTCTCCTGCGTGCAAATACAATGACATGGTTTCACCTTTAAAAACCTTTCACACTGAAAAAAAATCGCTGGATGAATTTAGGTCACATGCAGGCTCTGCTTTGACTTTGGAAACTGAAGAACAGCTGGGCAAGGAAATAACCTAGTTTTCTCTGGACATGTCCAAACAGGGCAAATTATTACTGCATTTGAAATACCTTTCTACAGATGTGGCATTCTTCACAGAAGTATCATCGGTAATTATCAATAACATTATTAATCAAGAGTTTTGTCAAAAGATGTATACATAAGTTGTTGATCCTAACTAGGCCTGAGGATCTCATGGTGAACTAGAAGGACTTACTTGTCATATTGAATTTCTGGCTGATTCGGTGTGGGTGAGGGCACCCTCCTCAGTACTACTCCAAGAAAACGGTCACATTGATAACGCACTGATAAGCAGGCCTTCATTTTGCATAGTCATAGTGTTGCAGTGGTTAACTCTCAGGCAGTATTTTAATTTGACACTTACTGAGCACTACAAAATACATCCAGTTTAAAGTTGTTTGCCTTTTGTTTTATGCATACAGTAATAATGAACTGCATGCACATTGTTTCCCCAGTAACTTTAAACTCGTTAAGGAATTTAGGACGACAGGCAATAACCTCAAGTTGTGTCAGGGGAGGTTCAGATTGGATGTTAGGAAAAAATTCATTACTGAAAGAGTGGTCAGGCATTGGAACAGGCTGCCTCAAGTTGCTGACTACATTCATTTCAGAGAACAGCTATGGAGTATTTCAGTGGAAATAACCCTGACATCTGTGGAGATATCCCTGCTCCCCAGCACAAAGATTTTGCTATGTAGTGGTTAATTCAATGGAGAATTGCTACTGCACAGAAGGGTGATATTTTCTTCCTGATGTCACTTATAGATACAGAAAGGTTTTCTGAGGCACTAACAAGAATTTTATTTCAAAAGCAATAATAAAAAATTCCATCCCTAGATCTTGAGGAACTGCCACACTTTATGAAATTTCACAGTTACGGTTCAGAACATCACAGGCAAAATTTCTGCATTCATTTCAGGTGTGTAAAGGGCTGGGAAACAGGATTTAATTTCTCTGACCCATAAGCAACCCCATGTAGCCCTTGCAGCCCCGGCAGGATGTGTGAGGAAGTCTAGAATGCAAACAGATACATCACTGTTATACTCTGGTGTATGAACAGGCACTGAGAAAATGGGCAGAAGGGCTTATGAAAGGGAGAAACTCTTGAGTGATGTACTCTGGATTAGCTACCAAACTAGCTGGCATGTTTCTGCAGCTGGTGCTATCGTCAGCTCTTCTGCATCTCCTCACCTGTGTCCAGAAGACATCGAACATAGCTGATACTGGGCTGTGAAGTTTAGGCACCCAAAATCTATGTGCAAACCTGATGCCTTCCTGTATGAAGCCCAGCAGGTGGTACTCTATAGATGCCAACATTCCCTTTACGTCTTCCCATGAAGCTGCTTTCAATTCATGTTGATATGTTAGTGCCAAAGTGGACAGCAGAAAAATATATCAACTTAGAAAAAAAAAAGCACTTAAAATTACCCTGCATCTTTAGTCTGCAGCAAACTCATGACACTGTAGTTGCAAGCAGTTTTGCCTGCTCACTTGTAAGGGTACCCTGGAGACTGCAGAGCACTCTCTACAAGTAGTTGAACTTATGCCTGCTCAGACCTGGGCTCCTGTGGTGGAAGGGAGGGAGAAAGGAGCAGCAATGGGGAGGTGTAAATCTTAAATTGCTTAGCCTCTTGTCTTTGAGTGGAAAAATCCACAATACAACCATCGTTTATTTGCCTGTCTCTCTTATTTGAGAATAAAGTCAGCAAGACATGCTTTGGATTATGACTCTGAAACTCGGCTTACGTTTTACATTCACGGAGACCTATGTGACATGGTAGGATCTCTGTCTTAAGCACTGGCCTGATGTTTCCCAAAGAACTGGAAAAACTTTTCATAAAAGTCAGAGCCCCTGGAGGTGGGTGCAAACCACCCTGAAGCATACTGTGGGTTCTTATACTGAGTAAGTCTGTTTACTTAGCTGTAGCAATAGTTTGTAGTTCCAGTATAATTTGTGACTAGGCTGGTGAAACTGGTTTGGAAGAGCACTGCTAGTAAATACTTCTGCTAATGCTCAAACTTCGTTGAACTAAGATAGGGAATGATCGTGTTATGCTATAGCTCTTAGGAGGCAATAGCCTGTGATGTGTAGAAGGGACAAGCAGTGGGGGAGAAAATTCTTTACCTGGGCAAGCTGTGCCAGAAGCAGCACATTTCACTGTGACTATTATTTCTTCCAAGGGTGGCTGGGAACCTGTTTGGGAAATTATGTTACTCTGACAGCAGCTTGTGCTACATGAAAAGCTAGGACCTTCCTTTCTACGTCATCTGTTTAAAAGACCTCTTCTCTTCTTTAATCTGTGCCCTTCTGTCCCTGGGAGCACATTTCTGTGACTGGGTGGGTATGAGGAGAAACCTTTTGTGTTGGCAAGAATGACAGCTGCTGACATGGAGCCTTTCTGGAAGAAAACAGTCTTCTTTCTTGATTCCAAGTTTGTCCTTTCCAGCTACAAAATAAATCAATCTCATGCTGTGTAGCTGTTGAGGTGAGACACTTCAGTTTAATACACAAATGCAACTTTATATATGAAAATGGCATATTTTGAAAATAAATTTCATGCCAAAACAGGGCACTGATCATTTTTATTTATTATATTTGTACTTAAGGCACTAAAGGGCAAACCATAGTAGGTAATTTGGCAGATATCGGCCTACTGCATGTACATATAGCCAGTTAATTATAAGTTGTAGTTTACAATGCTAAATGTACTGTTCAGGTCATGTAAGTGCTGATAGCTTGTTTTACAGGCTGCAGGATGGCATTTGTATTACAAGATTAAGATTAATCCACTAAATTAAGACAAGTTTACAATGACAGCAATTGGTTTTGAAATGATTTATGGTAAGTGCATTATGTAATTTTCCTCAGTAATGGTATTGTACCTCCTTCCTTTATACCACATAAAATATTTCAGGACATGGGTGTGTGAAGGGGATTATATCATTACGGTGTATGAAATCTTAAACAGATTTGAAAAAAGCATGCTGCAACTGATACACCTGTGGTGGTCAGGCTGGGAAACTGTCCTGCACACAAGAAGAAATGGACCCACTCTCTTGGTGCTCTTGAGTAAGAGGACAGAACTGTCCATTTATCTCTTCATACCAGTTTCAAAAGCATAATGAATGATTGTTATGTTTTATATAGAAGTGAGAAAAAAACCCGCTGGAAAATATACCTTCCATGCAAAGCAAACTCATCTTTAATTGTCTTGGTTTCGTTTCACTGCTGCAGTGAAAAATCTGTTATTTGGAGGAAGGCTTTACCTAAATGTGACCTAAGTAATACCTATATCTTCTTATGAAACTCTGTCTCAATTTAGGCATGTATTTCTCTTAATAAGGATGCAGATATTGGACAGAGAAATTAGACTGAGAGTCTGAAACCAAAGACACTATTTGCACACACATACCCTGGTAAGCAGTGCAGTTTCCTTCTACTCTGCCAGGAGGTAAATAATTCTTTATCTTTACTAAAAAGTCTGGTTTGGTTTTTACCTTATGGGTCTTTAACATCTTTTCTTGAGAGAAACACTTCATCTTCATATTGTTACAGAGACATCAGAACTAATTCTCTTTCTTTGATGGGTGGAACTGCAAGTGCAAGTGCAAGTACAGTGCATGGATGAACTCATAGACCCTTAAAATAGAAACTGTGCAAACCAAAGGGCAGTAGTGGCTCCGGTGCAGTGGAGACAAGAAAAAGTTATGTGTTAGATCCCCCTGTCTGCTAGAAGAGGAGTGTGGCTCAGTCTTGTGTTGCACAGGACATTCATGAAGTATTTGTCTCCTGTGGATACAGTCCAGACACCTTAGAAGACCACGGCTGTGGTCACTGGATTCCTACCTCCATGAAACCCTTCTGTCCCATACAGTAACCTTAGGTTTTTAGCTCATTTCATGCACTTTGGATTACTGCAGGAAGCAAAACCCATTCACGGTAAGACTTTCTGAAGTCCTGGCAGATGATACCTGTTCACTCTCTGCTCCTTAAATGGAGGTCAAATTATATATTTTAGAGGTATATGCTGTCTGTCACTGCAGTGCTTTCTCTGTCTTGCCTGCAGGTATTCATCATTTCACAAATCCAGAAGCCTCAAACTAATGACTTTTGAATATTAATGTGAGAAAACTCTACAGAATTCCTTGGAATTAACTGAGTTATCCCAGCTGATCTGTTAGTGAGTTTCTATTTCAGTCTGTGCTTATTCTCTCTGGTGAATTTTATTTGGGCTTGGTGACTTACCTTTGTATGATTATTGCTTGTACTTTTCCAAGCGTGAGGTTGTTTAGGGAATGTAGCTGTGTTGCTGATTCCTGAAGGCGTGGTGTTTTGTGGCAGCAGCATATCTGGTTGTGTCTCTCACTCTGTTCCTCACCACTCTGAACTCATTCCCATAGTGACTTCGTCCCTTTTAAGATTTGGAAAATTGTTTTTCTGTCTCTTCTCTATTACTAGATAACTTGCTGATGGCCTGAGAGAAATGATGTGCAGTTTTTCTGGGTAAATCAAAGCCAATACTGATTATAAAATCCAGAATCCCACCGAGCATGAAATCCTCCATCTCACTTTCTTCTTGAATGTCATGTGTATGCCTAGTGCTGAGTTTCACACAAAGAACACTGCACTTGGGGAAGTTTTTGCTGTTTTTTCATGCATATTACCACAGACGATACTTTGAGTCTAGACAGAGTTTTGATGTACTTTACCATGAGCTTCACTGTAAAGTCACATATGCCCCCTTTTACGTGTCGGCAAAATTGTAGCAGGTCTTCTTTCAGCCCCTGCAAATTTAAAAGCCTGATTTAGAAGGGTGATTGTCATAGGTGATTCCCTTCTGAAGGAAACAGAGGGCCCGATATGCCGACCGGACCCATCCCACAGGGAAGTCTGCTGCCTCCTTGGGGCCCGGGTTAGGGATGTTGCAAAGAAACTCCCTGGTCTGGTCCGGCCCTCTGATTAT
>Ga0181612_179777_pt1 | contig 13477 bp, 7 predicted proteins | sample HoacroProtozoa21_FD_119630 | JGI IMG/M metagenome (GOLD analysis project Ga0181612, IMG submission 119630) | Hoatzin crop microbial communities from Cojedes, Venezuel. Combined Assembly of Gp0051906, Gp0051904, Gp0051908 | reverse complement strand
TGTTACCTGGTCATGCGGAGAAATGACATTACTTTGGTTCTTGGGTTTTCCCTGAACCTTTAAATAGAAACAGAAAAAAAATAAAACCCAAAAGGAAAAAACAAAGCATTTAACAATTTTTTTATTTTTTTTTTTTTTTTTTCCCCACAACAAAAGCCACTGGTACACTGGTCCCAGTTTTTAAATAGCTGTTTTCCCTCCTGACAAAGCAGAAATGTTATCAGTCTGAAAGATACTCCATTTTTATCTCACATTTCTGCCAATAATAATGTATGTACATATATTTATTTCTATGTCTCTATTCATGACAGGCGAGAAAGCAATTCTGGCATGAATATACTTGTTCACATGCTGAATCCCCATTTGCTTGAATAAAGTTCCCTGTCCAGACATCTGTCTACCCATCCATCCAACTACTCATCCATCCGCACAAGCAGAAAACCCCATAAAAATATTTGCAGAAAAACAACCAAAAAGGGGTACAGTTGCAACTGTACTAAACTGTAGGTAATAGAGCACCCTATTTTTAGGGGGTTTTTGACAACTCATCCCTCTCTGATTTACTTTGTACTGCCAGTATATTTATGATGGGAAAACAATATGAAGCAAACATGTAGTTGTTGGCCAAGTAGTTGTTTTAAAAAGCTCTGGCTTAGTGTTGCTGTTTGCCTTCTGAAATCATAGAATCATAGACTATTAGAAAACAGTCAGAAAAAATAACTTGGAGAGAAATTCTGCAGAAATCTTTCATCTGGTTTGTTTTTTTCAAGCAAGTGTATTAAATACCAGGAAGAGAGTTCTTTCTAACAGAAGTCATGCAGGTAAGAAATCCAGATTAAGTTTTGATCACAGATAAAAGACTAATCTTTTCACTGCTCTTATGGCTTGGTGGCTGTATCCAAAGGTGGCTGAACTTCCCCCAGTACACTGCTGGACCACATTGAAGAGCCCAGGGGTTGGAAATTATATGTGCCTGTCCATCAGTTCTTCCATCGTTGTTGAAATTTGTTGAGTTTTCTAGCATCATTATAGAATTTTTGTCCGAACCCAAGCTTGTGACAATGAAGAAGATGAAACTGTGGGCCAAGTGAGAAAAAAGCGTATCTTGATGACAAGATGCATTGCTCAGAGTTCCTCAGGATGTGTGTCATTAGGATTAACATGGCGCTAGCAAACGTTGGAGGGAAGAGCTCTGCAGTAATGCTCACATGGATGATCTGGTTAAATCTTCTGGCTGCAACTTCTGTGATCCTTCAGTAGTCAGAAATAGATGCAGGAGATATTACATAAAATTAAGTCGGAGGCTGGTAAATTAGCATATCTGAGGAAAAACACTGAAATAAGACTCTGCACATTTACTCCTTCATGTGGTTTCGGCACCACAGGCCAGTAGATCTTACTGTGAAGAAATTAAAGATGTGTCTTTTCTTTCCACTTGACCCACATTTCCTTTTGCCTGACTGGCTGTAAGTTTGTGATAAAATACCCCAAGAACACAGAAACAGTGCTAAATAAATGATGTTGTTATAAAATTGTCCATTTCTGCAGCATCCTTTGCCTTCTCCCATGCTTCCCTGCTTGCATCATAATTCCTTAGCCTCGCCTTCCCCAAAAGCCACCTCCCTGCTCTTCCAGCAGCTCTCCAGCTTCTTCCAGCAGCACTGAAAGCTTTTTTCCCTTTGAGTGGTATTTGCTTCTCCCTTGGGTCCAGCAGGACCGCGAGGAAGGGTGTGATAAACAGCAAGTGAGGGAGCTTGGTGGTGGGAATTTCCTCCTTCATCAGCTCCTCTGAAGCCTCTGCTGGGAGGTTATTTGGCTGGGCCAAGCACAGCAGTGTTTGGAGGCATAAGACTCCGCAGAAGGGATCTTCCACCTTGTTTAGGCCTAATATCACAGTGACTGTCCCTACCAAAATCAGCACGGTCCATGACATAAGACAATCCTGAGCTTGTGCTGGTCCCTTGTCCTAACAGTGACCCAGGATGTTTTCCATTATTTATTCCTGATAAACCAAAGCCATTGAGTTATTGATACCTGTATTAGAAGGAAGTGTTTCGATTCCCTCATGGCTTTGATACTATCGTTAATTTAGAGGTCGCTTCATGCGCTGTGTGACAGCTGTAAGCATTGATTCTGCTGGTCCCCAAGGACTGTGACCTGCCCTGCGCTGCTCTGGCTTAGGTCTTCTCATTATTTGAGGGAGGACAGTTCATCTGTTGAAGCTCTGGCACAAATATACATAAGAAGGAAAGCAGAAAAACCTGTATGTGATTAGACTACAGCATCTTTGGTGTTAACTTTCTGACTGTAGCACTTTTCAATACATGTACCTTATGTTGCCACTCAAAAGATGTGTTAAACACTGTGGACGAAATAATTTTACAGGGGACTACAACTTGTTCTTTAAGTTAGAGAAATGGACTAGTCAGGATATAAAAATGGAACATGGTTAGCTAACACAAGGAAAGCCAGTTCCCTGGCAGTTCCCAATATTTCCAGGGCAATTTAGGGTATGCACACTGCAGAACCTGGCAGTGGGGAGAAAACAGACACCTTACATTTCCTTCCATGCCTTTCATCTTCCAATAGTGATGATGAACTCTGGCCAAAGCAGTTGTTTGGGAATTTATGATCAGTCAAGGTTATTGGGCCTTGGCCTGAGGTCAGCAGGTGTCTAGGAGGTTATTAATCTCTATGAAATGCTCTGCATCTATTTTATTACTGTCTAAATGATGAGTATCTGTGAATTACAAGAGTGTCATTGTCGTATATCAAGTGGTTCAAGGTTGGTAAATCTGAAACTAATTAACAGAGGCAAATCTGAAACAAATTAACAGAGGCAAACTGAGCTCTAATTAGAAGTTTGTTCCTATTCACCTGTACCTTGTTTTTTCTATTGTAGAGCTGGTGTTTGGGCTGAACTGAAAGCCCGTGTTAAATAAAGCTTGCAATGCTTTTCAGAAAGAAGAAAAAATATGCTGAAAAATGCAATATACAATTATCTTCTGCGATGCAGTTTATTACACATGGTCCTCATATCTGAGATACACTTTATATTGGCAGCATGAGTCTTGGAGGATGGGTGAGGCATAAAGATAGGGAAAAAAAACAGTGAAAGAGGGAGTGTGATTTACATAGCTCTAATCTTCAGCAAAAGAGAAAATAAACATGAAATGAAACAGTTTTTTAATAGATAATGCACTCTCAGTAGCAAATAAAGCTGTTCTGAGAATTCTTAACTTTATGTTAAATTGGGCACAATGGCCAAAGTGATATTTACAAGATGATTTAAAGGGGAAAAAAAGAACTAATGTGTAAGTGAAACTGCTGTGACCCACAAGTGTGACTAAAATGAAAAGTCCAGTACACCTCTCAGGAAAAAGCTAAGGCAGTATTGTATATGCAATGTACTTATGGCCCTAAACTGAGAAATCAGTACGAAATTTCCCAACATTGGGTGTAAAAGTTTGCCTGAGCCGCCCCTCTGCAGGGCGCCTTTTCGCTGTGCAGGGCTGTGTGTGCACGCTGGACTGGACGCATGGAGCAATTTTGGCAACCAAGATACCACTGACCTCTGCTGGGAGGAATCAGATGTGTTCAGCTTTTGCCCTGTGCTGCTCAGATGCGGTGGAGATTCCTCTGGCAGGGGCAGACACTTGTGTGTGTGTATATATATATATATATATGTATATATATATAACACGTATATGCACACCAATGTGCAGCAGCATGCACCTCCCATCCGTGCTGTCACTGCAATTTCCCCGGTGGCCAAGCAGTGCAAAACAGTAAAACCCATTCCAGTACTTATAAAAAGAAATTTTCTTCGCTGTGAGGAAGACTTAGACCTCCTAACAGAAAGCATCCCTACCAGTTTCCTGTAGGATGTAGCATGTACAAGATTCAGGTATCTTTGGGCTTCTAGGAATTGACAGGGGGAGGCTGGGGTCCTAAAGACCTGACTTGTAACCGATGCAACTGAAAAGCAAAAGTGTTTCTGATGGCTGGCACATCTTCCAGGTGGTTTTTAATGAACACATTGCAAATGCACTCAGCATGACCAATACAGTTTCACATAAGCAACGGTCTAAACTGGCAATGCACAAAGTATGTAGGGAAGAGAGACAGACTGTGCAAATAAAAGAGCTCAAATAAAGAAGCAATGTAAAGGAATCATCATCTTTCCCATTCAAATAGTGCTAGCACTGAATCACTTTGCAAGTAAAGAAAAAAGACCTTTCTCTTCATGCTATCCAGTGGAGGCATGTCCCATCAGTGGCTCAGAGAAGAACACAAGCTGGAAACAGTCCATTGGAGAAAGTATTTAGATGGGAAGAGTCAGAGCTTATAAGCTGAATTAATTTGTTCACTTGTAATGAGTGGCATGAAATAATGACTGTAGAGCAAAATACAGATCAGATTACCCTGTAATGGAATTGCAAAGGAAAATCAAAATACCACATGAAATTTTGTTCAATAATAGCTCAGGCTGAAAGTAGTACTGGCCATACAATTGGCAGCTCACAGAACAGGACTACATCTGAGGTCTGCTTTGTCCATGAAGCAAAGTCAGTTTATGATGGAGCAAGAAATCATTCAGATTGAACAAAAAATTTTGATGAGAAGGATTTATTCCCTTACTGAAATATTCTAGCAGCATTCCAGCTATCTGTCTGTTACAGGAATTTATTGCCATAAGGACACAAGATGAATCAGGTGTTAAGACTGGAGATAGCAATGAAAAGACTGATCTTGATTATATTAAAAAAAATGATGAGATTTAATGAGACAAGATTTAGTGTGCTTGAAGCAGAGAAAAAAGTCCAGATTACAAATCAGAGAGAAGAACATGGAGTTGTCCACAGTGATAGAAGATGTGGAAAAGGGCAAAGGGAAAAGATCTGGGTTTCATCTTAAAGAACTTGCATTGGGATGGTGGATGGATATGCAAAAGCAAATGTCAAAGGAATTGAATGCAAAGCTGAGAAGGAGAAGTTGAGCTGAGTTTGAGGCTTGGCCAGAGAAACAGTATCTGAAACTCCGGGAGAAGATACAGTTGCCATTAGGGAAAATGCAAGAGGAGAAAATAGAGAAATGAGAGGACAAATCAGGAGGGAGGAAAAATCTGTAAATACGCAGTGAGAAGGAAGGATACAGCCATTAAAGGAGAGGAGGAAGCCCAGTGGTTTTTTTCTGTTCTAGCCATTCAGATGATCAGGCAATGTCTTCACCTAACATGTTTCTTAAATATGGAGACGAGCTGTTAGAAACAGAGAACACCAAGGAGAAAGGGCCAGAGTGGAAAAAAAAAATAAAAATGGTGAGGCTGTACCTCAAAGAGGAGAAGGAGTTAGTCCCATTTTTAGACAGCAAATAATGAAGGCACCAGTTGGGAAACATTACTAATCAGCCAAGGTTAGTTAGCTGTGCTAACCGAAACTTCCATGTGACCTTCAGCTGTACCCTCATGCAAGCCTGTTTGGCATCCTCCAACTGGGAGGTGGCAGAAGAGACAACTGTGGCAAGCCCCACATGAAACAGGAAAACCACATCCTCTGTTCTGTATAGTGAGAAACGGCAGCGGGCTGTTTCTGTTCCCTTCAGGCTGTATGGGTTTTTTTAAAGCAGCTCAGCCTTTGATGAAAAAAAGCCATTGGAGGCTGTCATCTTGTCCATCCCAGCTGCAATGGCCATCCAGCTGCTGTAAGCCTCCTGCTTCCACCTCTTGGTGGGTAACATGGGTCTATGCTCAGGTGGCAGGACAAGGTCTTTCTCCTAGTTGTCTCACCTAAACCCAAACTATGCTTCAATATCTTTATACTTTTTCTGTGATTTTTTACTTATCCAAGCGAAAAGACATTCACTTTAATCCTCTCACTGCTTCAAATTGCTGTGTAAATACTTTGGCCCATCCTTTCTGACTCTGAAGGTCTTTTAAGCACGGTCACAGAGGCAGTTAAACACAAGACTATCTGTCCTTACCCAGGCCAGACTGTGGTACTTTTTTACCATGTACATTTTTGTCCTATCCCATACTAAATGCATCTTGAGAGAGATTTGCATGGCCTCTGTGGCCTGTCCCAGTGCATGCTCCTGGGAGCTTGTAAGTCCTTACGAGCACCCTGAATGAGACAAGAATGGATTTGCTATGTGAGCTCGTCCGAGTCAGAACTCAGCCATACAGAAAGTCACTGGATGAAAGGCATTCTGCCGAAACCAGATCCACATAAAAATCTCCCACCGGATACTGACTGTGCCAATATACTGCTCTAATCCCCACTGTTGGGTGGTAATTATGAAGCAAGGCAACTAGCACAAAGTACTGGGATCAAAATTTCAGCACAAAGCCTAAGGCTCATGAAAGCACAAAGTCCGATATTACTGTACAGCCACTATTATGCTTATTAATAACAGACACTAGCAAGGGAGGAAGATGAGTGTGGCAAAAGTTATTTTAGATTTGTTTATTTGATTACCAGGAATAAAGTATGGATAAAAGCAATAAGAACTTTGTACAGGCAGAGCTGAGTAGGTTGTACTCATCAATATTAAAGTAATTACTTATACATGCTTAATATCAACGATTTGTTACAGTGAGTGAAATATAAACTGTGACTACATTGCTACTACGTGCTTATCTTGTAAAGCAACTAGGAAGGATCCTGGATAGTCAAATGCCAAACTCTCTTTTCAGTCTTTGTCTTAAGAGTTCATAGCTGAATTTACCAACCTGATTTGGTGGATTTCAGTCTGGGAAGGAGACAAATAAAATGCTCTTGACTGGGTGTCTTCTGGGTTGATTGGAGGTGCTGCTGATATTGGTTAAATTCTTCTGAAAACTCTGAGGTGGAAGTCACAGTTTGCAAATTTCTTTGTGATTTAAATATCTGGGGTGGGATCCAGGTCCATCTTAGATTCCTCTGTGTAGATGTCCATGCTACCAGCTCCAACCATGTGCAGGAGTCACCTGGTACCATCTGAGATGCCCTGTGGTCCCATGACAGATATGACACAGTAATTACAGTAGACCCATGCCCCGGTAAGCCAGGCAGGATAGCCTGTATCATTTAAAATGACACCAGGTTGACACCGCAAATGACGCCATAGGGATGTTTGGACAACTGAAACCCAGTTCCGTGTCAATACGGAAAGCCAGAGGAGCCTAATGAGTCACTGAGCTGACCAGTTGTGGGAGGGGAGTCTCTGCATCCATCAGGTCTGCTGCCATTTGGGATGCCCTTGGATATCCCAGGACTCATTGTCATGTCTATTAGCTCCATGACAATGTTGAAGGACCTCTGAGTGGCACTAGAGCCCTACATGTGAGTGACTAAATTGAGCCTTGAATTACCACTGTTGGAAATTTAGACCTCTCACTGACCTGGAGACACTGTCGCCTGGTTGTGTTAATGATCTGTATCCTGCCCAAGCTGTGTATGAGGGTAGCAGAGCACTGAGCGTGTGTGGACCTGTTGAGAAAGGGGTTTCCCTGTCCCCTGAGATCTGTCAATCCCACATGACAGCTTGATCACCTGCAGGTGAGCACCATCAGCCTTGTTTGGGAATGGGCATGTGCTTAGGAGACTTTTCTACTGCCAGCGAAAAGCCTCTGGCAGACCAGGTTTGTCCCCTGCCTTTCCTAGATGTGGTAGTTCAGAGCCGGCCATGCAGTAAGAAGCGAAAAAAATGTTTGTGACAAAACGTTTGCCTGACAGCTTTTTCGTAGGTTCCTCAGGCTTCCCTCAGCTCAGTCCGTGTGGGTGGTAGGTGCCCAGGGAAATGGCTGGCTGCAGCTGCAGTGCCCGACCATGCCCATGGTGCAGCTTGCTGTGCTGTGTTCTTTCCATCCCTTGTGACTGGCGATGCACTTGCCTGGTGTAAATAGGTAGTGTGGACATTTATATGAGTTTGCTCAGCACCTAGAAAATCCCAGTATATAAGCAAAGGTGGCTGTTTTGTGGTAAAACCCTGTCTCATATGCCTCGTGGCCCTCTCAGAAATGAGGGAGGCAGCTGACACAACACCGAGCCCCTCCAGGACAGCAAATTTGCAGCAGCTTTTCAACTCTGATGTCACTTCATCTGTCAGGTGTGGTATGATCTGGAACTGTGAATTCCTTAGCATATAGCAATTTTTCAAGTTAATGATCAAGTAAATTATCAAGTATCCTGTTCATAATAGGTGGAGAACTTAGCTGGGTTTAAGTACCTATAGCAAAAGCTTTAGATAGTTACATATATCTCTGTATATCTATCTATCGCAAAAGCTCATTTGGACATTTTGGTTTTGCTAGTGCCTGGTTTGCTTCTTTTATACAACTGAGATGTTTCCTTGGAAGGTTAATGCTTCTTAATCCTGCTTTATAAATTGAATTTGGGAGTCTTCATTGTATGTATTTCCAGGGCATGTATATGTGTATGCACAGGTGTGGCAAAAGAAAAAGAGAGAAAAACAGCTGTGAGGCTAATATACAAACATTTCTAAGAACCAGGGAGTTCTCCTTTTAAGAAGATATTATTGATTACTCCCTTTGTTTAGACCACAGACAAATTATTCTTTTGAATTCTTGAGCTTTGCTCCTAGGTAGGTGGGTAGGTCTCTGTAAACCGGAACATGCAGAGACATGCTGAATGGGTGAGGTACATGGAGATGTGTCTGACTCCAACAAGACACCACAAATAAAGAAAAAACCCACACTTTGAGCTGTCACTCGTGAGACCTTTGTTCTGTGTGCATATGTGTACGCGTGAGTATGTGTGTGTGTGTGTGTGTGCTGGGGAGCAAGGGAAGGATTTGAGATGTTGCCACACCACCTCTGTGGAGAAACCCTTCCAGGCTTCCTTCACATACCAAATTGAGGGGCATCCCCAAATAAGCAGGAACACATCCTGACTTTCCACCCTTAAGTTCTTTACCAGAAAATCACTTTTCCTTGTACTGTGGGAAAACAAGATGTTTTATACTAGGAAGAAACAATGAATCTCTGTTTTTCCCATGGCACCTACAGATTCCTGTACCCAGGAATGTTCGCCTGTTCCCAGTGCAAAAATCCCACACCGTTCTGCAACCCTTATGATACCAGTATGTTGATGGTCTAGCTGGCAGGACAGGTGACTGCCCAACCTCTCCTGCAGCCTTTTGCTCTATGGAGCAGTGACTCTGGGTGTCCCTTGTCTCCTCAATGCCATTATAAAACCTGCATGCCTTTAGTATAAAGACCTACATCTTTAATACCTTCACTCCCCATTGTCAAATGTGGTCAAGACTGGCTTGCATATTCAGAAGCTAGTGCAGAGAATGACAGGCTGATGATATGGTCATTTAACTTCGTTTCTGTTGTGAAGCAGGATAAAAATATACATGACAGCAAGCACTTACTAGGCTGAGAGTCCTGGGGAAAAAGAGTGCTGGTGGTACAGTCAGGGCAGAAAAAAATATCTCAAAAGGGGTTGCTGGGGGTTCTCCCATTACCAGCTGCAGCTGTATCAGATGCCTTCTTTATCTCTCTCCTTCCTCTGTTAGGTGAGGTTCAAACACTGGATCATCTTTCACAAGAGGTTCCAGCTGGCGAGCACCCAATGAGTATCCTCAAAATCCTTAGACTGTGAGCAGGTAACAGGAGTAACCTATGAGCAGCTGAGGACTTCTACTTCACCTTTGTCTCCTAACATGCTCCTCCTGCTCCTCCCTCCTCCAGGGCTGCATTCCAATGCAACCTTGCTGATAAAGGTCTCTGAAATCTCGGTTGTTCATCTCAGGACAGAAAGTCTGCTATGCTGGGTGCTCTGGCTGTGGAGGTGTCTAGAGCTAGGCAGAGGGAGAGAAGACAGCTCAAATACTGGAAGGAGCAGGCTGTGGGTAGCGGGATTTGTCGGTGATAGCCAATGATCCATTGCCGTATACATTTAAGCTGTAGATAGATCTTCCTTGCAGAGTTTATTTGCATATGGCTGAAAGTACCAGAACAAAATGACCCCAAAGGGACAGTAACAGTCCATTTCTCCTCTCCATTCACTTAGTTTTCTGTTGAAGATTCTTTATTCGCCTGAGTGCTTTCCCAGTTATTGCCCTATTAAAAAAATCCAACACTAATAAGTTGAAAAGTATGCCTTCTCTTTCCAGAAACTCGTCAGCAGCTCTCATGTTGGCTCCACCTGGCAATGGCTGATGCAGCTAACCCTAATGTCCTGCAGGCAAGGTCAAGGCAGCAGCGCCGTGGATTGCCTTTGATCCTTACTGTTGGGTCTCCTTTGCCTGTTCAGCCCCTTTCCCTTGTGCCTGACCCCCATGTTCAGTCCAGTTCTGCTGCGTTGTTTCAGGAGCTCTGAGATAGCAATGAATGGCTCCCAAAGGGCAGCTGAAGGACCTCAGCCATGGACACATGCCAGCTAGTTGGGGATTTCCAAGCCAGCAGTCAGGTTCCCCTTTCTGCCATCAGCGGGAAGCTCTGGAGATCTCTGCTGCTCTTCATGGCCAGAGTCCTGTGGACTCTGCCTCTTGCCTCTGCTACAAAACCTGAAAGGATAGGGGCAGGACACAGAGAATTGATTTATATATATATAAAAGAAGTAAAAGAATGTCTTGTCAGGCTGTGGGGTTATCATGTAAGTAGCAGGTCACGTTATTCACGCCTCTGGCAGCCGCTCCTGCTGAAGGACTGATTTTGCTCCATTTCCATGTAAGGCAAGACTACAGCCATACACAGCTGGAGAGGGTTCCTTAGAAATCAAACCTGAACATAAATATCCCCCATCTCCTAGATGGTGGTTGCTATGAAGGCTTCTTGCCCAAACGGACCAGCAAGGTCTCTGGTCTCACAGCTGTCAGGAAGTTTTTCTTTTTGGAAATGCAAGCAGGCAACAGGGAAACCACGGTTCTTTGGGATCCCCATGGGACCTTTGTGCAGATATTCTGGGTCCAAACCCCATGGCACTTGGCCACCACGACTTAGACTGCCAGGGTCAGCTCTGAATGTTTTTGCTGGGTAATATCATACCATCTCATCTTCTTGCTGCTGCTCAGGATCATTTTTACAGTGTCTGCCTGGTAGAGCGCCTGTTCACTGAGAACTTATCTGGGATAACATAAATCCAAGCCGACATGCGCTGGTGCTCTGTCCCAGGAGACTGTGATACTCATCCTTGACAGTCATCCTGAAAGACCCACCTTCTCGAAACATGGCATGAGTTTTGAGTCCTTTCTGTGAATTTCAGGCTTTTTTATCTTTCCGGGTACATTGACATTTCCAAGCCTTGCTTTGTGCAAGGGCTCTGATTGACAGCAACCGCCTCTCTTCTTGTCCTTTCTCTGGAGTGCTGGGGACTGGAAATGTAAGAGCTTAGACTTCCACTCTCATATGTCACTGTGCATCAGCATCATCCCATCACCATGGAATTACTCTAACATAGTGGGAGCCACACCAGAAGAACCTCTTGACAGGACTTGCAGATATTTTTAATTGTTTAAGAGCATCATTTTAACAGCCTTAAATCAGTCAGAGCTGGCACAGGACCATATTTGTCCTCAAATCCCAGAGGGCTCTCTCTGCATTTTGATGTGTAGTTTGAGCATGTGCGATTTGCTGGTATAGTGTATTTTTAGCAAGAAGATAGGCTTCTTTTGTATTGGCTCAGGAAGGCGAAAGTTTATCATTTAAAGAGCTTGGTGATGTTGTCTGTACCTAGGGATTCACTTTTATGAGCTCGCGCTGTCTGCTGCTACGTGATGGCTGTATTTCAAAAACTTGCATTGCTTTATAGAAAAATCATATTTAGAAACACCAGACTGCATGCAGTGGTTAATAGTAGAAAGGCTATCCAAATATCTAAGCGGTGGAGGAGGATTTGCTTCATTTTTATTCACAATTCTGCAAGGCTGCTCGCATTTCGTATTCAGTTCCACTTGTAGAAATCTGAAGCAGTCATTGACCTCTGTGGAGCTACACTGAGTTTATACACTGGTGTGACAAGGCAAAATTATTCATATTCTCAGGGCCATACTTCCTGCTGAAATCCTCCAAACACTGATAAAAGTCTGCTCACCGCACTTGCAGATTAAGAGTGTACCTGGTTACTGTTACAGCTGCTGTTTTAAGTAATGCAGTTGTTCATAACACTTGTTGCATTTTATTTACGGGGAAGTTGAAATGCTACAAGTTTAAGTGAGTGGGTTAAGGCCACATGACAGAGAAGTGGCAGAGTTTGCTCGGTGCAGAATAGCAACAGGCATAGTCCAAAGCAGGTTGTCAGTGCACCAGGACAGCTTCATCTCTCCTTGCATTAGACATCTCCATTGTAATCAGTACCTTGACGCAAACCCTCCCCAGAGCTCACTGGCTATACGTCTGCATCAGTAAAGCAAACAGTCCAGGGTCTCCTATTTCACTCTTAAGACCAAGTGGTGCAACGTGACTTGTGTCCACATGCTTAAACTCTCTCCCTGCCCCAGGTCCATGTACCTGTAGCCAAACTGTCTCCTGGCCCATGCAGCACCCTCAACTGTTCAGGCATTGAGTGAGATTTTTGACATGGGCTAAAACCTGCCAGGGTGCAGTAGTCTGGCAGTATGAATTGATAAGTGCTGGTGTTCAGCCTGTGCCCTCACACTCTTCTGCTTACCAAAACAGACACAGCCAGGAAGTTCAAAGCCTATTTTCCTTTCTTGCTGGATTCCTCAAAGCTTTAGCCTTCAGCTCAAAGAAGAGAAAAGCAGCATTACCTGGGCTCAGGGAGTCCCTGCCCCCAAACTGAGTGACTCCTTGTATCTCAAACAGGGAAGGCTAGTTTAGGTTTTTGTCAAATCCCCACAGTATACCACAGCTAAAAGGGCGGGACCCCCACTCATACCTGCAGAACTCCAACTGTGAAAGGAGCTGCTTCTTGTCTGCCCTTTCAGTCTTCTTTCCAGCTATTACACATCTGTCTTCTTGTGTCATGTGCACCCCACAGCCTTGGGAAAATATTCATCCAGGCTCAGGGCTGCGGATTCTTCAAATTATTAACAGTCCACAGATCTAAATAAAGCATCTTTTCAAGAACTCATATTTGAGCAAACCCTTTTAGACTAGTGTCCCAGACTGCCTTGCCCTCTCTGCCTCTCCAGCATGCAACCCTTTCCCATCAAGTGCTGAATTGTATTGGGTTTATGTAGCAGTCACAGTGAGACTGACGTATGTCAATATTTTCTGTACAGCTCATCTTACTGCAGCATGCATCTTCCTCTCTGTCACTGAATGGCTTTCCTTCCTGGACTTCAGCAATAAGGTTTTCTTTCTGTCTCCCTTTCCCTCTCTCTTCTGTACCTTTTCTTTTCTTTTGCTCATACTATCCTATATTGCCCGCTGTTTCTCCTTTTTTTCATAGTCCTCATTTCCACACCAATGTATACTATCCTTACCTTTGCTCCCCTCTTCCTTTCCTTGGGTCTGTGACCCCTCTCCAATTCTCTGTGGCTGGAGAAGTGACAAGTTTAACTGATG
>Ga0181612_137372_pt1 | contig 13477 bp, 6 predicted proteins | sample HoacroProtozoa21_FD_119630 | JGI IMG/M metagenome (GOLD analysis project Ga0181612, IMG submission 119630) | Hoatzin crop microbial communities from Cojedes, Venezuel. Combined Assembly of Gp0051906, Gp0051904, Gp0051908 | reverse complement strand
TGTGCTCTGGCTTATGCTCCTACCTCATCTTAACACCGCCCTGTAGGTACCTAACGACTAGCCCCTCATCACTGTCGAACTGGTGAGTCCAGAACTGGACACAGTACTCCATATGGGGCCTCACTAGGGCAGAGTGGAGGGGGAGAACCTCCCTCGACCTGGTGGCCACACTCTTCTTAATGCACCCCAGGATACCATTGGCCCTCTTGGCAACCAGGGCACACTGCTGGCTCATGATTAACTTCTTGTCCACCAGGACTCCCAGGTTGTTCTCTGCAGAGCTACTAAATGTAGTTAGCTTGTTGAAATAACCTCCTCTGCATGTCCTGCTACACACTCTCCATCCTTAATTTTAAGTCTTTGATCAGAGCACAATGGGGAAAACATTACAGGTGCAAGCAGCAGTCAGACACTAAAGCAGCTGCAATCAGGGAAAAAGGAGCCTCCTTACCACGTGTCTGAGTACCCCCTAAGTATTATGGGGACAGCCAGTACTATCACCTATATTTAAGGCTGCCAATTCCTTGCCTCTCAGATGCTTTAACTTTGCGATTTTAATTGTTCAAAAGTTAGTTCCCAATATATGACATCTACTCAAGCTAAATCTTTGCTTTGGGAGTTCTTTGTTTAAAAGCTTTAGCAAGAATGCAACAGGCATTTGCAGGAACTAAATTAGTGAGAAATACGTAACTAAAACCTAGTTAAAAAGGAGGATAGTATTAAGGTGATGATAAAAAATAAGATGCCAGTATGAAATAGAGAGAATCATAATGCATACTCACAAAGGGGACTAACTTTAAGCTAGAGAACAGTTCAGGCTTTTCCTATTTTCAAGCTTGGACTCTCATTCTTCAACACTGAGTTAGTCTCCTTGCCTGCACCATATCACTGGCATGGGGTGGTGCCAACTACAGCTTTTCAACAGTTTGCCCAGTTGACATCGAGCACGAACTAAAAGATTTTGCTGCCTTGAAGTGGGAAGGTTTCAGATGGTTCTGACAGCAAACAAATGGAAGCAACCACTCCACCTTACTGCAGAGACTGTCAGCAGAGTGTACCATTCACTTAGATGCAGTAATTAGTTACACTAAATGAGTTACGTGGAATTGAGGCTCCAGCCAGCATCAATTCTACCCACCCGCAGGATGAAGAGGAATGTTAAAATAAGCTAATTAAATTTGCTCTGGCTCAGCAGAAAGATTGATGTTCTCAACAGCTGAGTGTTCAGCACTCAGCGTCCCAACAGCCCTCCGATGTGTCACTGATGCAAAATAATGCCACATAGTCAGAACCAGAGGAGGTAGATGCACACCTCTTGGGAGAGGTAAGTGCAGAAGACAAAGGCATTCAACAGGGACATTAACTGAAGTAGGGACACACCTATAACAAATCCCAGATGACCAGATAGAATTTTTAATGAATTAAAAAAAAAAAATGGCTTAGTACTTTCACATTGTCTACTATACCAGCACTGAGCATGCACTCCAACAGTCTGAACTGAAACCTCAGCCACCTCTCTGCTAAATGTCTACCACAACAAATGTGATTCTAGCCAGCAGCAGAATACCAGAAATACCAGACAATCCAAATACAAGATGCCAGAAGTGGGAAGCAGTTTTGCTACCCCAGGAATTTGCTGGGGACAGGCTGTAATCAGCATTTCCACCTCTCGCTGACTGGGAAGAAAATGAGATATTTCAAAGATTTTTTGCTTAGAAAACAGGAGAGAGACCCACCTACCCAGAAAAGCGAACAGCTCCACATTCGGGGCAGTTGCCTAGAAAGCAAGAAGTTAACATTTAAGTGCTTGGTCAGTACCTGGCACCACAGATACGAATGGGGTTTTCCACTTCCTATAAGCATCTTCTAATAATCACAGCACAGAATGTGTTAGGAAGGGTTTATTTTTTTCTCCCTGACCCTCTTGCTTCAGACAGAAACCTCTGAAGAACCTGTCCCGATAAGGAATTCACTGAAATTGGTCAAGTCTTTAGAAAAGCTTCATGCTTTGATGAAGGGACATGCTGGCTTGTCAATGCCCCAGAGCCAGGATCGCAGGGGATGGCGCCTTGGCTACTTTAAGCGTCACCTTTCTCAAGGGACAGGGTACAAGCCAGACAAGCTATTTTTCACTGCTAATGGGAAGCTTCCCTTAGGAGACCCTTTCATCTTGGATATGGAAACCTTTATCAGATCATGCAAGCTTATTACCATGAAGAAACCTTGCTGAAGTCTTGGTCACAAATATAGACTGTTAAGAGCATTCAGCATGCATTCACTTTCACTTAAGTGCATCGTACATATTTTCTGTTGATGCAGACTGACACAGCTCTAGACGGCTCTAGGCTGGATGCACTGTGACCTGGCATAAAGGATACCTGTTTATTCTGGCTCTGCCATTCACCTGTGGGTAGAGCACGTCACCAACTGCATCCTACTTCTCCTGTTGCATATATTAGGGATTGCATTTCCTTCTTTTTGTCAAACACATTGACCATCTACCTATAGCAACTGATAGAAAAAACCCAGCATACATACACATAACACATGCACAACAGAGGACGAAGGCTCTCTTTTATGCCCAAGGTAGTTGTAACTATTCTTCACCAATGTGCACCTACTCCTGCTTCTCCTCTTCTTAAACTTTCTTAAACAACTGGCGCGATAGATCTATATATTTTATTCAACAGAAAAAAAAAAAGTGTCTGTCTTTTGCAGGAGCTGTTTCTTTCATTTTGGGGAGCTTCTTCAAAGACTCCTATCAAACCTGTTCAGTTATCTGTGATGAAAATTATAACGACTAAGTGCATACTCTTCCTAAGCTGCTCCACTTCTTCCCCTTAGAAAGCAGCTGTGTTGTCATCCTGAGGTGTAAGCCCATCTACTCAAGGCCCTGATTCTGCCTTGCAGAGATCTATAGCTGCACTGAGCTGCCTGCAGAATCGCACATTTAAGACCACAAACTCTTCAATCTGGTAGCTTGTCTTTTGCTACATATTCCCGTTGAGCAACGCAGAAGCCACAATAAAAACCTAAACTGCCACGATTTACATTTAGTGGTTTGCCCGACAATGCATTATACACGGTAGCCTGAAAAAATTAAGGCTGTAAATGGATCCAATCCATTAGCACCAAAGATTTCCACATAGCTTTCTCCTTTTAGAATACACTCTCCTCCTCCTCCCTATTTCCCACGTGCCTCATGCTTTCCCCTTGGCAGCAGAGGCTTAAAATAAGACAACAAACATCTTTCAAAGGGATGCAAAGAAAAATAATCTGATACCTGGAGGGCAGAATTTACTACATATTTATTATTCAGTTTCCAAAGTGCTAGGGAATGAAGGTCAAATATGTCCAAATTTCAGCTGGTGTTGATGTGGATAGCAAATGTCTTTAACGCACTGCAGCTAAAGGAGGCAAGGTTATGCTGGTGTAAATTGCTGACAATCAGAAGTCAGTGGCTTACCCTGGATGCAGATGTGGCCCAGAAATTCAGAAAGGACTGCAGCACGATGGTGCCTCAACAATCAAGAGTCCAGTGCCACCCTGACTGAGAAAAACCCGTACTGTATTTTCACTATCACTTTGAATGGTCTTTAAGCAGCACATAACTCAGTACTCCTCTCACTCCTAGAACACGTCCACAAAGGCTGGCCTAGCAACACTGTTAAGAAGTGTTCCCTTTTGACCCAGCTGATCTAGAAAAAGTTTTAATGCTGCAAAAACAAGCAATACTGATCTTGCCATCACAAATTTATTTGTTCTAAAAGTTATTAAATTGCTTCTTTGTTACAAATGACTGGGTTGTTCTCACCACTTTTTAATTCCCACTGCTTAAGTAGCACTGCTAGTCCAATGCCTACAGAAATCTCCTTTTCACTATAATAGTCACATAAAATTCTTCAGTAGGTTAAAAGAAATTTTTAAAACCCTACAACTTAAGAAAAGTCTGCCCATGGAGAAGAGCATCTTGGGGCTGCTACTGCTAGTCTGAGCAGCTCACAGCTGTGAAGGTAGAGGAGACAGAGGGCTTCCTTATGGCTGTGAGGAGAAGATGGGGAAGGTGAAAAGCTCTCTCTGCATCCAAGAATCTTGGGTAACTGAAGCCTGAAATAAGCTGCAGACAGGAGACACTGTTCATTCATTTCTGGAAATCAAGGATAGCAGTGTCAGCATAGTTGGCTTGAGAGGAAACGGTTTCCTCATCCTCTTGGCGCAGAAGTAACTTGGCTACTTGAGTGGCTGCCAGTAAGTAAGGAATAAAGAAAGGAAACAGAGAAGGACAAGGAAAGCAAAGGATAAAATGAGTACATCAATATTTTCACAGCTTGCTTACAGCAGCCCAGCTAGGACCCTAAGGGGGTTTATGTTTCATGAACCTTGGAGACAGAGACATTTGTTATGTTTGATGAAAATATAAAGTGTCTGGATTTTACAAATGTTGTCTCTATTACTGTATCTGATTTCATAACTAGCAGGGAAATAAATTGTTCTGATGACAATTACTACTGAGACATTTGAGGCATTTTGCTACGTTTACTGGCATAGACCTGTCATTAACACTCCATTTCTCACAACTACAGCTTACTTCCTTTGTAGCTGCTCAGTGAAGATAGGTCTGGGGCCTGTTTTCTTGGTCTTGTAAAGATTAATTTTAACGCAGACTGCTTGAAAAATCTGCCACCTGCTATTTTATATCTATAATTTATTGTATAATGAGTTCCTATAAATTCTTATGATAGCTTGAGAGACTTGTAAAATGAATTGCTGGTCTATTTTTGCCTCAGTTCATCAGCAAAGCAGAAAGAGCTCAGGTCATTTTGAGTTTCTCCAGATGCCCCCTTCGGCTGCAACTCTGCCTGGATTCCTCTGCAGAAGAATCTGGCCTCCAGGAGAAAGTCCACTATAAGACTTTTGCTGCTAACCAAGAAATGCTGGCATAGCAACGTACCACAGTTTTTGCCATTAGCTTTAAGAAGCCTCAGCTATTTCAGACACTCATTAAACCATTGTAGGGGACACAAGCTGAGTCTTCACAGGCTGGAGAGGAAAAGCTCACTGAAGACTCCTTTCCAGACAAGGACTGCCTGCTACAGTCATTTAGTGAAACAGAAACCAGCAACCCTGCAAGTTGGTAGCGAAGACAAAGTATTTATTTAAGGTCTGGGACTGAGAAATCTTTCTCCTATTAGGGGCACACTGTCCTCAGCTCAGTATCACACACCGGAAGGCATGTTTCCACACTTTGGTCTAGCACCACATACACAGAGCTCCCATGGGAAGCTGGAGACTTTTCCATTTAGGACATTACTTTACACTTCCCCTACCTCTTGGGGGCAAGACCTTGCTAAACACTACTAAGAAGTTTGTAGGAAGCAATTGTCATTTCTTCCTTTTTTTTTTTTTTTTTTAAATGAACAGCAAAAAAACCTCCAAGTGTACTACATGCATCTTATTAAACACTGCATTTAATCTGTTTTTGGATTAACAGCACTTTCTAAAACAAGCCATAGCCTTCAGTAAGCTCATGGATGCAAAACCAAAAGTGTGTGTTGAAATGAGACTATTCCTAAGCAGAGGTCTTGCAGCGAATAAAGGCAGGATGTGCTAAGATTGCAGAGGGCTTTCTGACTCAGTCATGAGCGTCAGGCACCATCAGAAGAGAAAATCAGCCATTGCCTTTCATCTCCTTAAAAAAGCCTTGACAGCCAAGCTGTTCCAAACCGACAATACAGGAGTCTTTCCCTCAGACGTAACAGTAATTTCCTGGGAGGAAAATTCGAGGGAGGAGAGGAGGGAAGCAGAGGGCCTGAGGAGCTGGGACGAAGTGTCAGGACAAAGCATCGCAATGAGACTGATGGCTGGGCAGAGCCACTTCCAGCTTTGCTATGCATGGATTTAGGAAAGCTGAAGATGCACTGCCCAGAGCACCCAGGGCAGACAGGACGCTGTGCATCTGGGTGAGCCTGGTGTGAGCGCACACCACAGATGAGCCACAGATCTGTGTTGGCCACACTGCTACTCCAGCGAGAGGCTTCAACCCAGCAGCAATGAGGGCATTTTCTCAGTTGCTGGTGTTGAGTCCTGTCCTACTGGAGCAGCAGAAGATTCACCCCAGAGGGAAAGCAGCAGCACAGTACTCCATGCTAAGCTCTACACTGCTCTGGTTTCGCGGCTGTCTTGTCTAAAGTTCAAGGTGGGTACCCTCTCCCTACAGCATCCAGGACTGTAATACAGATATAGGCCACGTGTGAGGTGAAGGTGAACAGACTAGCCAGCTGCAGCAACCACCTTCCAAACAACAGCACAGGAGTCTTTCACCACTAAGGGTCTTAAGGAGGCAGGAAGGGGGCTTTCTGCAGCTGAGAAATGGAGGTGGACAGAAGAGAGGGGGTTAGAAAGCAAGAGCTACTACACTGGCTTGTCTCCATCCTCTTGCTTGAAGAACCTTTTCTAACACACCAGTTCTGTTCATCCTGCAAATTTTCCTGTGATATCCTAGGCAGACAACAGATTTCCTCACTACATCCTATACCCAAGAGTCAACAGTATTTCAGAGGTGTCATGGAAATGCAGAGTAAGACACAATAAAAATACATCACTTTTTTTTTTTTTTGCTTGGCTTGGGTTTACTTTTCATGTTGGTGTGATACTGTACAATTTAAGGGTGTCAATTAAACTTCAGAAGATGATTCTGATGAAAAAGTAATCAAATCCCATTTTGCAGGTTTGCAGTCTTCCTATGGATCAAAAGTTACTGCTCAAGACAGGGAAAAACCAAGGTTTCTCAGATCCTGCCTCTAATAATAAGGTTGTATGTATATTCCCAGCATTGCTCCTGATGTAACACAGTGTGGAACTTCGTACTCCTGTAGTAACCAAGTGCAGCCTTTTCCCAGTGTGGCTGTTAACACAAATTACATTTTGCCAGTTCAGTATTCAGGGCTGCTCTGGGGCTGTATGGGGAAGCCACCTTAGCCTACAGCTAGTCCACAGGTTCCTGTAATCAGCTGGCTCGATGTTATTTCTAATTTAAATGCTCAGAAGTCAACTTTATGGAGTGGAGAACAGGCTGTGCAAATTGCACAGTACCCATGGTGACTGAGTTTCAGCTGCAGTTTTGCACTGAGATGGATATATTTGAGATAATAAGGCCCAAAGCACCACAAGAAATAAGCAAGGGACACAGAAAACATTTGCTGGAACACATTCTCAAAGGCACAGCTCCAGTGCTGTGACATATGTGTGATCAGTGATGTCCATGATAAATACAAACTGTATAAAACATTGCCTGGAGAAATCCACCTGAGAGCAAACATGACAGGGGATGCAGTACAGGTTAGCAGGCATTCCCAGCATTTTTTTGCAGAAATTTTAGTACCTACTTCATATTTCTGCTTCTTCCTTCTCCTCAGCTTAGAGCCTCCCAGCCAAGCAGTGGTGTGCCAGTACTGACAAATTCCCACGGTGCATTACAGAAGTTTTACTGGCACTATTTTGGAATGAACCACATCGTATTGCTCATCATCATATTGACAGACCCATTTCACATGTATCCCAGTAATATACGCACTTCCCATGCACCCTACAACTGCAGAGCAAAAGCTCCCAGAGGCTTTAAACGTTTTATCTTCTAAATCACCTCTAAGCTGCTCATCTCCATTAGCAATCTGAAATGGACAAGTCACAGCCACTAGGGACTGCACACTCCATGGAGCCACCTGAAAGTGGAAAGAGACACAGACTTGCATATATGCACGCCTTCCTGTAATTCAGTAAGAAGCAAGGAAGCTTCTCCATAAGAAGCAACAATCTTTGAAAAAGTCAAGCTCACTCAAAAAATATCTAACCCAAAATCTGAAATATAGTATCATTTTATTTTCTGCTTGACCAATGTCAATGCTCTTAAAAGTGTATTGTCTCTCCCAGGCTGGGGACTGCTGAAGCAACCACACCTGCCATAAAATTCCTCTTGGCATGCATCTGGTTCCTGCTTTGTGGAAAAACTAGTAGCCTGCTGATGACTTAAGTAAATGAGCAATGCTCCACACAAGAGAGAATATGATACCAGGACCAGCCAGGAAGAGATGTTTCCACCGTGAAACAGAACTCACTAGCAGTCCTGTTCAGCCCCAGAACACAGGATGGTTGGCACCAGCATGTCCACACCCAGCCTTGCCCCCTTCTCCTGTTTTCCCCTCATTGCACTGACTGTCCATCTTTTCCCTTCTCCTCGCTAAACTCTTAAGAGTAGCAAACTTAAATGGCATTTGCCTAACATTAGGCATTTGGTAAGAAATGCCAGCTTCCTTAGAAGATCAGTGATGCTTATGAGACATGGGTCCCACTAGCGCTAGTCGCATCGTCCCCAGAGGTGTGACAGTAGGAAAATTGTCTGAAGAGACTGAAGTCTCTAAAGTTCTCCAGTCCCTAAGAGCCTCAGTCCCTGAATTCCGTAAAAACAGAAGCTCTTACGTCTGTATCTAAGAAATTAGGAAAATATTGGCAAAAACTCTTCTCCCGCTCTCCTGGTTACATGAAAGCTCTTGCCTGTCCGCAGTAGAGTACAGCTGGGTTCAGCTGATTAGAGTTCAGGCACAGCCATCTCGCTGTATGCAGGTAAGAAATCTGTAAATGTAGTGCTGGGACTGGGCAGAGGACTGTCATAAAACAGAATTTTGAGCTGGGGTGGAGGCGCCAAAACAGACTGTGGGTGCTTCCTGACAGGCTGTCAAGACCAGCTTTACATCCTTCCAAAACGGACATGTAAACAATTTCTAGTCACAGAGTTTAGACCATTATACTCAGCAAGTCTGTCACCCTCCATTATGCAATTAGTAAAACATCTGGGCCCCAACATTCCCCGGGGCTCAGGAACACCCACTCTCCAGCTCATTTACCCTCCATAGGCTCTGGGGGATGCAGTCCATACAGCCTCCTGCCAATCACCCAAGTCCCCAGCCAGGCTCACTGCTAACCACATCAACACTACCATCTCTATAACAAGCGGGCACAAAGGGCCAGCCTCACAGCGAGGAGTAGCTATTGTACTGCCCAGCTGTGTTTGGGGTTTGTGGGCAATTGGAAGTTCATCCTGTCATTCTCCCCGTCTGCTCTTGAGAGCAATCCTACTTCATTTTCAGGGCTCCTTCTGCTCAGGACACAGGCAGCAGGGCTGGAACAAAACACTGTGCTTGTACATAAAGCTAATGACACAAGTCTTGGTGGTACCCACTTGACCAATAACATTATTTCCTGTCTCTTTTTTTTTTTTTTTTTAATTTTAATGTGCTGTTTTTTTTGCTTTTGAAGAAAATGTGGAATGGCCTACTCCAAGCGCTGGTAAATGGGCATACTCATACTATGGGGACCCTCTCAGCTCCAGCAGCTGCAGAAGCCCAGGCTGAGTCAGTACCCTGTACTCTGAGCCTATGAGCCTTGCTGAAATATGAAGATTTTCATCTGGGCTGAGGTGCCAGGCAAAGCAGTCATACTGCTTTTGAAACCCAAGTAAGTGTTTCTTTACCAGGCTTCATTGAATCTGGTGGGAATTCCCTGGGTGGATCAGCACTGCGTGGTGTGGTGCTGCACTAATCACTAATGCTCAGAGCTGGCCTTGCCAAGTCCCAGAGGATTCTGAAATGTTTTCTGAATCCAAGCTCAAGATACCAAAAAAACCCAACATCATTGCATATTTCAGACTAGGTCAGCTGAAATGTTTCAAGTGGTTTACTTGCTTTTCCTTCAGAAATTTGAGCTATTCCAAACTGAATTACTTTTTTCGACCATTTTCAAGATGTTTAAAAAGGCATTTTAAAATCAGAAAAAGGGGTAGGAATTTCTCAGGAACAGGACGTTTATTGAAACTGATGCTTTCCCGAGAACAGTTTTAATTTTATTAATTGGTATTTTCTGATTTTAAAAAAGTGTTTGATTAGAAAGACTATTTAGCTCAACTTCCTAACTTAAACATCAATTCCAAATCTACGTCTGGGAAACAAGTCCTTCATTACTATTCCCAAAGATAAGACAGGAAAAACTGACCTGCTTTTATTGGGGAGAAGAATTTGCAATGAGGACTCTCTTCTATAATGTATATATTCCAAACACTTGTTTATTTGAAAATTATGTAGTTCCTGTGAGAGCAAATGCTTTGTATTTAATAGCTTATGCTATAAGTTATATAAGGTAAACTCAGCAGACTACATGTTATTAAGAAATAGGGATCCAGATGGCTAGCTGAGGTCAAGCTGAGGCCAGCATACCCATAAAGAATGAACACTTGTGCATCCTTATTAAAGTTCAGGGATTTAGTAGAAACAGTAAGGTTTTCCTTTTATAGCACTAATTTCAGACAATGTTGTTTACTTTAATAAAATGCCCTACATCTTTCACAAAGTTTAAAACAACTAGAAATTGCCAGAAGTGGGAGACCATCACCAAGAACTGCTGCAACTTTTTTTCACTTAATTAAAATTAATGCTAACTAGACTACTTTTGTTAGAAGCCAGAAGCTGTGTCGAGGTTTCTGCATTTTGGGAAAACTTCCTGTGGATCAAGGGTCTAGAAATCCTATAGAAATTGGTACTCTCTCTTCTTTTACAGCCCTCTGCTAAGATGAGCTTGTGACAGTGACCGCCTCCAGCTGCAGCAGATTTGTCATCATTTACTGCTTCACAAAGCTCAGATGGTCGATACTGGGTGCTAAAGCTTGTGCTTCCCAGCCACTGCGGGTAACACAGAGGAATTGCCAGATGAAGTAATCATCGCTGCTTCTTATTGCTCACCACCTCGCCACTAACCGAACATGGGACTTGGCTTTTAACAGCAGGAATCTGCAAATCCAAAGGCAACTTTTTGCAAGGTATGGAGGTTTTGAGCATCAGCTGAGATCAGGTTAATGTGAAATGCATCGGTTCCAGCAATAAATTTGAGATGGGCTGGTGAGCACTGATCTGTTGAGGCTCCACTGCTTCTAGGGTAAAACCCTGCACCTCACCACAGGCTTCACCCACAGCCACCCCAGGGTAGGCAGCAGTCTCTGCCAGGTGGATCCACCAAGACCTGCCCCAGCTCCTGTTTCAGATCCACATTGCCCAACAGTGAACTAATTAACAGCTGATAACATTGTGACATGAGACTAGTGCAAGATGAAGCAGTGACACAGAAACCAGAGGAAGTTCAAATGGTGCCAGTGCTCTCTCAGATCCCCATGGTGTACCCCCTTCCCTCCTCTGCAAATCCTGGTGCCGGTGACCGGACAAAACAAGGCAAACTCACCATGAACACCAATAGCCAGAATTGCAGGAGGCATAGACTATACTACCAGCCAACATGTTCACAGTTCCTCCTCACAATTTTCTGTTGCTCTTTCTCTGATAATTCCCTTTATTTATGAGCAGTTAAAAAGTGTGTTCCATTATTATACTTTAATTGGCTTATGATTAAGCAAGCAGGCCAAGCTAAGGAGATGAAAAACCATGGTACAACACAGTAGAAAGCATTAGAGGCCTTATTTCCTCCCTCAAAAAGAACTGTATGGTGCATCTGAAAACACTTAGCAAGCAGCAAGCCAACAAGAAAAGCCAGGCTAATACAGATTTCTACCCTCTTGAAACTAAACCCCTGTAAAGAAAATTACTGTTCTCTCTCAGCACCACATGCTTCTGATGGTATCAAAATGCATTAAAATAACAATGCTTTCTCCTAAGCTGACCAATCTCAGGAAACGATTTACAGGCTGAAAGCTGTACTTCACTTGCTGGAGACTACATAAGTACCAGGCTGCCATGCTTCCACCAACAAAAGACAACACTGATTGCAATACTTTTATGAAGACAGAACAAGTCAAAAATAGCATTTTGACCTTAAGATTATGAACTTTATGGGCCATAGAAAAGCCATTAAAACCAACTGTTGTTGGAACAATTTTGAAAACAAGTGTTTTATTACTTAGTTTACCCAGCGAACTTGCCTCTTTTTTAGAGCTATCGTGTCAAACTTGGGGAACTTTTAAAACAGAAGCTCATTACTCAGAAGTGCATAATAGCTTCCTTAAAACACTATGTCATGTTACATAAATACCTTAATAAAGATTAAAGAATGTGACTGAAAACCAAAGGTTACTGACCCATTTGACCACAAGGGCTGCAGCCTTCTGTAACAGAGGATTTCAGGTACTTCAGCACAATTTAGATCTCATACCAAATCAGTCACACACAGTATGGAAAGTCCTAAAGGAAACTCAGTTATATGGAGACTAGCACTTCTGCCCACGTGGCAGGTACTTTACATTCCTGATCCACTTTCAATTCATACATTTGAAAATGGATTCACAGATCTGGAGACAACATTACAGAGCAATAGAAAGCACGTTTTCTGTTTAAAAACACTCATGTATAGCAAACAAAAACTCAGTAAGTAGAATCTCAGTCTCTACACCAATACGTTTGCTAACAAAATTTTTACTTTCTATTTTTAGCATATTACTAATTAAAAAAATCACTCTATAGCTCATAAACTACTCCCATAAATGCAAAGATACTAGATCTCCTTAAAAGAAGAGGATGAACCCTACCGTTTCGGGATATAACATGAAGGCACAAGTAAAGGCCTTACTTTCACCTCTAGAATCATGTTCTGCCCACTCCATCACATGCAAGAGGACATGGCAACACTTGCAGTGCTCCGTCCAAAGTTTAGGGATTGCTCCTAGTCAAGCGTCTCTCAGGCAATGAGCTCTGCTGCATGTTCCCAGAGGCAGATCTTTCTGTACACATGGAAGGTACCACCAGATTTCAGTAACATTATTAGCCAGACACCTCTCAGTGCTGCCAGATATTATAGCCACAGGTTCCCTTGGTAGCACAGAGCCATGCACTGATGGAGAGCAGCTGGTGGAGTCAGTTTGTACAACCCTGTGCATCCTGAACTCAGGATGAGCCCTGTCTCACTTCTGGAGTCAGTCCTGCACTGCAGCTTATGGAGCTCCCACAGGGAGGAACTAAACCAGCTCAAGGTTTTCTAGCTGTCTTGTTGCAGATCAGGGCATATTGCACCTGAACTCTGAGAAAAAGAAGATTTTTCTTTCAACGACAGGACTCAGAAGACTTACATTTTTCAGCAGACTGCCACTGAATTCAGTATCCCATGGTTCCCTCAGCTCCAACCATCTGAGCAAGTGCCAACAACCTTGTAGTATCTGATCCTAGTTATTTCTAGTTTTACCTATGTGCTAAATATAGCCTTAACACATGCAGGCTTTGGCTGAGAGTGGGGCCCGTTACAGTAGACACGGCCCACACTGAGACAAGGCATTGGTCCTTGAAAGTTTATAGCCCAATATAGACAAACAGAACATAGTGATAACTGTAAATGTAACAAATGTAACATGTAGGGAATGTTATCACTTCAGGTGGTCAGAAACAAGTCTTGGTACTTTGTGAATAATTCGGACGGTTGCAAGACAAGGGACTCC
>Ga0181612_170738_pt1 | contig 13478 bp, 4 predicted proteins | sample HoacroProtozoa21_FD_119630 | JGI IMG/M metagenome (GOLD analysis project Ga0181612, IMG submission 119630) | Hoatzin crop microbial communities from Cojedes, Venezuel. Combined Assembly of Gp0051906, Gp0051904, Gp0051908 | reverse complement strand
CCGATTTTACCCTGCGTGACCCAAAGCATCGCATCTTATAGAATCATGGAATTGTTAAGGTTGGAAAAGACCTCTAAGATCATCAAGTCCAACCATCACCCCATCACCACCATGCCTACTAAACCATGTTCCCAAGTACCACTTCTACCCGGTTTTTGAAGATTTCCAGGGATGGGGACTCCACCAATGCCCTGGGAAGCCTGGTCCAATGCCTGTTCCAAAGTCAGCCAGCTTCAGGCTATAACTTTCTGAGGAAGAAGGATTCATTCATGGTCAGCTGGCAAAGAGTACTGCTTTTGTCTACTACTTTTCACCAGGCAAGGTAGTGAGCCTAGAACAAGGTGTGTGTGATGAGGTCTTCATAGTGTCTTCATTATTGGTAAACATTTCTGGTGGAAAATTAACAGATTCTGAGGTCTTAAGAACGTGCTTTAGTTTATTTTATAGCAACTTAAAGGAGTTGCTCTAATTCTTTTAGAAGTATAAACGTCAATTTGTTATTTACTTTACTGATACTTTGATTAGTGAGGATTGAGTTTCCTTTGCAGAAACTATGCTCCTTATACTACGATCTCTTAATTCTTCCATCAATTTATTTTAATTGTTTTTTGCAAGAGGTTTTCCAGCCCTATTAACAAAAAAAAAAAAAAACCACCAAAACTGATTTAAAAAGAAATACATCTTATTACTCTTTGTAACTTTAAGACTTACTTTGTTCTTACAATTTTCAGAAACTCATGTGTGTTCCCTCTGGCCTTGAAAAATTGCTACCTGTTTAGGTTTTCAGTTTAAGGTCTTCTGGACTTCAGTCTTTTGATGGGACCTGATATATATCACCTACCAGAATTAAGAGTGATGTATTTTTTCCTCCTGCAAAATACAGAATTGCATTATAGTACAATCTCCATTGCTTAGTTCTCAGTTACTTTTTTTTCAGCTTCTTGTATTTAATGAGAATATATTAACAGCAGCTTTTCCTTTTATTTGCTGTGCAGCCAATTCTTCCACAAAATAATCCCTGAAAGTGTTTAAATTGTATTTCCATACTATCTACCAATATATTATTGGACCATTTTATATGAAAGTACCGAAAATCATTCTAACTACCATTGTCATTGACTTTGTCTTCTTGGTCTGATTCTTTTTGGGTAATCAATATCCTTCTTGGTAAATCTCAATTTGTTATGATAGCTCTAGAAACATGTGTATTCTAGAGGTCTGTCCATATAGGTTTAGCTAGAATGGCTTTTGTTTGTGAAATTTTTTACATTTATCGCTGTATATTTATCTTCTCAATATAATCAGTCTATTCTATGTCATTTATAAGTGAGTATTCACTCTCCCAAAAATATGAACCATTCCATTATGATTCTGTAGTATCTTTTAAATCAGGGGAGAGGGTGAGGTGGAGTGTCTGCCTTTTTCTTTACTGAGTATGTGTAGAGTTTGTGGAATGTGGAGCGATGGCTGCTTTGTTTTTCAGTTCTATTTTTATATTACTTCTGAATTTTACATTACTGACTCTACAGCTCCTACGAATCCTAAATGTATTTTTCTTCTTTTCATGTTAACAGTCTCATTTACAGTGATTAGGAGAGAAGTCTTTCTTTTCATGATGGTCTTTTCGTGACATTTCCTATTGTGTTTTCTTAACTTTGTCAAATTTGGTTTTCTCATTTTAATCTATCTTTGCTGTCACATGCAGCATTTTCCTACATGGGGATTAATGAGTGATTAATCTTTTTATTCCGTACTAAAACATAATCCTGAAACAGCTTATTAATATCCTTAATCTAATGAGTTGTCTCTGTGAATTTGATAAAATGACTGGAATTCAACATGTTGGACTAGATCCTGTGTTTGCAGTTCTGGGGCTTGAGCAGCAGACTACTTGGAATTAGCGGTGTTTCTCTGGCCATCTAATTGTCCTGTGGCTGCGCATCTGTGGTCTGCAAACAACCGTTTGCCTGCTCCACAGTACGTGGTCTCTATCTTGTATGTAGAAGTACAATGAAAATATAGGCTATAGAGATTTTAATCAAAAGTTGAACGATAGCTTTTATGGGGGCCTGCTAGGTATTCCAAGAGTGCAGTACTCTTTTGTTCTCTAAAATAAGACAATAGTGAACTATACCACTAGACTATCCATTAAATCTAGTCAGTCCAAAGAGCAGTTCTGAGAGACAATTTTTTTCAATTTGATTCAGTTATGATTTATTAGAAATTATTCTTGAATGTCAGTAACACATGCTATGTATCTCTTCATATGAGGACAAACCTCTGTCTATACAAGATACTGTGCTACTAGTTTCAGAACAGTAAAGTACTTAAGTGGACACTTACTGTGAAGCAGAAATGTAGAATTTTAAAAAAGTGATGTTCTGTATCTCAAGGAATATATTTTGAAGTGCTTTATTTTAACCTGAAGAAAATGCTCTGTTGACTTTTTAAAATTTATTTTTTTAAAGAAAAACATATAGTAATATACATTTAATCTTTTGGTTATTGTATCATGTAGTGTTTTAGAATGCTAATTGTTAGAACAAACAAAAAATAGAGTTTAAACAGCATACTACTTCCCCCCCCCCCAATGGGCTAAGAATTAGCAAAGTCATGGTTGCACAAAGCTGATGTCAAATATTCCTGTGGTCAATGTAACAAAGAAATTAGAACAAGTTTTTCGTACTGCACTGAAATAGCTTAGGAAGATGGATGAAGAAAGGAAGATAGTTTTTCTGTTGCTTAAAATACTTTTCTCCTAGTTTATTGAAGTAATAAATAATGAGACTGAAACATGCAGAAACTTTGGTATAACTGAATTAATTTTAAAGGAGCTGGGTGCTACAGGGAATGCACACCCTGTGAGCTGAGTGGGTTTTTTTTCTTTAATGGCATTTTCTCAGCATCCGATAATAACATAAAAATAAAGCTTTTATATCTTCTGAAGCAGACTTGTCAAGTTCTCAGTGGCATCTTATAATTGTGAAAACTAAAGGTACGCTTTAACTCTCCTCTGTTAAGCTTCTACATCGAGGTCTTTGCATGCTTATTTCTCTCCATAGTTTTAAATGCGTGGGAGAATTTGATCAGTGTCCTTTTTACATTCAGAATGAGCCAGCTTCTGTCTCAGAAGTGTCTCATTGTCATGATGTCACCGCGTCTCAAGATTGGTGACCTTTTGCTCCAAGTGGGCTGGTGGTAGACCTCGCCGTGTTTTTGCGGACCAGACTGCTTTTGTCCCCCCGCTAGGGGGTATCAAAGCCTTTTGGACTAAATGTTCACAAACGGGTGGGTTTGCAAATAAATGAATAAACGGAAGAAAAATAATATACTGAAAGCCCCTAACAGCAACCGAAAGCACCCAACAAAGAAACAAACCCAAAGTTTATATATAACAAGGACCGCCAGATGTCGCAAAGGCATCGTTGATGAAGTGTTTTTATATCCAAAATGTGGCACTTATATGAGGAATAGTAGTATTGTGTTTGAGAGTTGCAGAGGCCATAACAGGTCAGTGAAATGTCCTTCAAACATTTCATTTTTACATTTGAGAATAGGCCAAGATGAAAAGATAACCACATATCTGACATTGACGTTACTACCATTTAGACAACCGATGCAATTGCCTTAGTCAGTGGGATCAATCAGACCTTTATTACTTTGAAAACCTCATTAAAGATTTATCTTATAAAAATGAAGGTTCTGAACATCATCAGAACACAAGCTTCTAAATGCAAAATTAGTATAATGTGTATATAGTTTTATTTTCTCCTTGCTCTTTTAAAAGTTGAATATTATAAAAAACATTAAAAAGAATAACAAGTAGTCTTGAAAGAATTTGAGCTGAGTTGAGCAGTATGCATAAATTGGCAGTTTAACAAGTAGAACTTGGAAACAAGTATTTGATGATTGATTTTTTATTGAGACAGAATGAGAATGATAGTGGATAAAGTGATTTTCCTTATTGAGAGAAAATATAGTGTTTTTCAACATGTCTTCAGTATGAATGGAAGCCCTGTCAAAAAAACTGAGCAACACATAATATCTTTTAAAAGGTAAATTAACATAAGTATATCACTTAGTTTATGGATCAAATTTTACACTTGTCACTTTTATTCATAATGTCATAAAGTTTATATTGTAAAGATAGTGTTATTACCTTTGTTATGTCCTGGAAAAGCCTAATATTAACTGAGTTCATTGTAGAATTTAAAGTATATTCAACTAAAGAAATGCCAGTGCAGAAAATTAAGTCCAAAATATGTATTCGTGTGCAGATCTTAGTCAAATCCTTAGTAATTTTAAGTACTTGAAATACATTATTCAACAAGTAACCTGCTGTACGCTTTTGTTTAATGGGCTCTGCCTGAGTATACAGAAGCTGTCAAGATAAAATATGGAACATGCATCACTCTAATTCAATTATGATTATTTTAAAAAATAAAATAAATGTGTGTCTCTGTGTGTTTATGTTGCAAGCGGAAACGTGCAATCTTTATCGCTAAGATTGGATTTGAATTTGGTTTGTATGATTCTTGCTAATTTGTCTGTTTCTCAGGTGTATGTGTATACATCACATAAGCACACAACATATAAAGATATATAAATTATGTTTATCCAAATTTTGAAGATGTTCAAAATGTTAACTGAATTTATACTGAATGCATACGTGTATACTTAACATACATTTCTGCTTCTCCATGTTATACATTTAAAAAAATTGTGATATAGTTATGCATATACATATTTGCATAATTATTATTAAACAAGTTAAATGGGCCCTGGACTTCCCTCTAACTTCAAGTAAAATATTTGTTGAGAATTGATGTGTGTAAGAAAGCACATCTCTATCTCTGATTATGATTTCAATGGCATTTGTCTGTTATAATTGTGATGTCAGTGGAGTTCCTAACTTAATAGGCAGTTCCTGACTTAGTAGACGTAGTTGTGTAATATTACACAGATATCAAATTATTTAACTCTACCTTTGAAGTCTTTGCATAACAATTGAGGGGGTTTTTCTGGCCATGAGTTTTTAAACAGAGATAGATTCATCTATGTGTGTGTTTGTGTACTCTGCTTATGAGCTACATACATATGGAATACTTTGTGTTTTGTTCTAAGACTTTATGTATATTTAACCTTTAATTTAACTAGCAGGTTGTAAGATTTCCATAAAAAATAGATGAGCTTTGAACTCACTGAATGTTATTGGTGTAGCACAATCAATCATTTCTAAAGGTTAATGGTGTTAAAAACAATGAGAACATATGTCTTATTTTTAATACTGTTATATTAGTAAAATTATTTAGCATAGATAAGGAATTTGTATCCTATTCTTTGTGTTAAATCAGAATTTACAGGTTTCGAATAGCAGATTATGGGTCTTATTGTCAAAGTTGAAGGAAGAAAAAGACAAATAAGTATTTGTATAAACTTTTTTACTATGAATAAGGTAATTGATGATATGGTAGCTGTGGCATCTTTCTAGAGCTAAGTTGATCCAGAATGTTTTACAATTTCTTTTATATGTTTTTACTTTTCCCCATCCTGTTCTGCTATCTTTTAATAAAATATGACTTGGATAGGTGTTATCCTAATTACATCATACATGCAATTCCTCAATGAAATAAAAAGTCAATACTTGAATGACAGTGTGGCAGGGGGGGCACAGGATTTCAAATGGTAAAAACCTGCTGTGGTAACAAAGGCTGAATCCATCCCTATGTTGCATAGCTTCCTGATCATATCTTTAAACCTGATAGTAACAAAGAATATTTATTTGTTGCCAAGCTATTGTAGGATTTATTTCTGAACTCAAATCCCAATTATCAAGAAAATTGCATCCTCTTTATCTCGCAGAAAGGCATACTGCATCACAGCATATTTGGTTATTTGGTACTATAATATTGTTACCTTGCTTGAAACACATGGTCCCTCTTGATATACAAGAAAAAAACTGAATCCATTTCAATAAATTAATAGGGATGAGAATCCCAATCCATCGTTCTTTTCAGAGGTTCACATACATTGTAATGAAATGCATTAGGAGTTTTCTTCACTTGAAATCCAAATGAGACCCATTTTGGCTCACACCCTTGACAGTCTCTTTTATAAGCACTGCTGTCTCCTGTTCATGTGTGGGCTTAGTAAAATGCTTCCTTTGTAAGATGCACAGAGACAATATAATGCCATGAAAGACGAAGGTGTCAAAACACAAAGTTAGAGGCAATCTAATCAATGCCTCCTGATTTAGCCTTTGAAGGCTCTCTTCATTAAAACTCTTTAATTGTGAGGCTTATCTTGAGGTAGAGCTGTTACTTAATATTTTTCAGTGTCATTCTTTGGACAGTCATTTGTACCTTTTAAACGTAATTTCAATATTCATTGTTTAGTAAATTGGATGCCTTGTTAGCAATAGTGGTGGTATGAATGACTTGCATTCAAGTGATTGAAGGTAATAGTGTATAAATGCTTGGTTCTCTCCCCCTGAAGTTTAATGTGTTTTATTTCTATGTATGTCATTATAAAATATATGTTTTTCATTATGGATCTTTTTTTTTTTATGTATAGGAATGCAGGTTAAAATATTTTAAAATTATTAATAGAGAGACTTCTAGCTGAATCTTTTTGAACTTTTTTAAATGATCAGATTCAGTGCAAGCATTATAAATTCTGTGTAAAAGTGGTGAAAAAGGTGATCTCAGATTATATTATTCTAAAGAAATTCTGGAAATATATGAGATAAAAAAAGATGGCATGTAGGCCTTTTCTTCACAGATGACTGTAAAGCTGGTAGTGTAGTGGTTGCTGGAAAGCAACTTCTTCAAATCAGTTGAAAACAGTGTGTCTGAAAGCACATAATTTGGAAAATGCGTTAAAAATAAATAGTTACTTTCCACCTGAAAACTGCCAACGTAAAAATAAATGAAAGCCTACAATAAAAGTCACATTTTTTTTTGTGAGCCAGATGACATATCTTGTTTTTAAAAAAGATGCGTATATATATATATATAGTTTCTGTGTGTGTGGTGAATTGTGCTGTAGTACCACATGTATATGCATGTAAGGCGTGTATGTGCCATATCAGTAAATGTATTTTCATATTACACTGTTTGCTAGTAGTTCTGTTAAAATTTTGAAAGATGTACTGGAAAACAAACATTGCATGTTTTCACAATTTCTCTTAAAACCTACATCTATTTAATGTCTGGAATATCAGGGAAAGCTAAAACTATCTGATATTTCCCTAGTAATAATTAACAATAAAAATAATTTTAACATATAAGAAAAGCAAAAAGATGAAGACTATAGAATTGATTTGCAGAAATCCTTGAAAATGGAAAAAGAATTGAGGCAACTTTGACCTGATTTTTAAATGACTAGTGTGGTGAGTACAGCTGCTCTAGCTTAGTAATTATTTGTGATAGGTTGTTTTTGAGTCCCATATGTATAGGCGCTCCAGGCCCAACTACCTCATTTGCTGGCACACAAACAGATTCTTCCAGGTGCTGAAAATTAAATTTTAATATATTATTTAAATATTAAGAGAATTACAGTTTCAGTAATTTTACTGCTACAGCTGGAGTGCAAAGTGTGCCTATACACTACAGAGGTTGTTGCATAGTCTACCAGAATGAAAATTCCCGTTGGCTTTAAATACTTTCAAGGAAGTAAATGTTTGATGTAAAGATAAAAACATATATTTCTTATACAGTGTATTTTAAAAATATGCTGTGGATCTTGACCTATTTATAGACTAAGATTTCAAAATGTTACATTGCAATTTGTATGAATTCACGTTATAAAATGGATAAAAGTTTAAGAAATAATAAGGAAAAAGTTACCCCCGTGCTAAGGGCTTGAGTAAGACAACAGTTCCAAAAAGCTATTAAACAGATAGTTAACCTAAAATATGTATTTAATTATGTTGGTACCAAGTTATTGTATTTTCTGGATTAATGTTCAAGCATGTAACTTTAGTGCATTTAATCACATGAAAAAATGTGTTGCTGAATTGGGCATCTCAACCTTATTTCAGGGTTTAAGAGAAACATTTAGAGCTAACTGACTGGCTTACACCAATTTTTTACCCAAAGAAAATTTGGAAAGTTTTCATAAAAAGGTAAAGTAAGTTTTTGGTGAGTTGTAGAAAGGTATAATTCTACTGAACTGATAATACCATACAATGAAACATATTTTTAATTCCAGGAATTTTCTGTGATGGCTATCCTTTCTGTTTCATCATCTCAGATGAGCAGCAACATCCAGTTTCAAATGTGGGCTAGGCAGACTTGAATGCAATTCTGAGGTGTTTTTTCCTGTTTTGAAATATTACAACTGAATGTAAATGTGTCCTAAAAAAACACTACTGTTCTACCCAGATTAGCAGTTAACAGGCTCATTGTCTGAGGATGGTATCTCCTGTAGTTCTGTGGTCTTCTAATAAATATTGCAATGCAGAATCTTTTTAATACGGCATCAAATAATTCATTAATTAATTTATTGATTTTTCAGTATGCTTCAGTAGAAATGAGTGGCTTATTGGAATAACTTCAGCCTTGCACAATACCCTGTCTTACCCAGTGAACTTTTATTTTCGTGTTTTAAAACCTGTCTTCTTTAAAAGGGCCTTAAACAGGACTGTGTTGTCAGCAATCTGCACTCAGTATCATTTAATTTCTTTTCTTAACTGTGTGAATTCTGAAAGGTTTATGTGAAATTAATTCAGTTATGGATTTAAGTTCTCCGCTGATCACTCTTTGTAAAGGGAAATTCTTTCCATTTGTTTTGATTATGGTACTGAATATTGATTTGGATTCATTTTAATAGTGAATGGATCTTTTATTCCATTGTAACAAGATCATCACCCCAGCTCTTGTCCAGAGTCTGTCTCACTAAATCCATTAATCTTTGGATTAGATGATTTTTCTGAAAATAGGATAGGCTGTGTAGTCTTACTCCAAGGTCGTGCTTAAGGCAAAAGTTATAGCAACTTTTAAAACACATTCTAATCTTCACAAAATCATTTTGGAAAGAAGTAAATTGCAGTGCTTTTATCTTAATTATGTAGTTGTATTTCGTGATGAATAGTTCACAGTTCCTATTACAGTAATATCTTCTACTATTTTCAATAGTTAGGGAATTTCTTCAGTTGGAAAGTTCAAGATGGAACTGATTTAAAACAAAACACCAATATAAAATTAGACAAATTAAGTCCAGAAAACAGAATTGTCACCATATGTCTTATAATCTTTTACTACCTATAAATCCAAATTTCTCCATCTACCCAGCACCTTACTTTTTTTCAAAGCATCTGATCCTGCATTGTATACATGCTGGCTTTATTTTGACTTTTACTATGATTTAAATATTTTTATATCTGCTAATTAAAATAAATATTTTTATTTATGAATAGCCTTAATTAAGCATGCACAATTTTTTTATAGGTTATACATTGATTTCGTTGATACAGAATCAGTCTTGAATCTTCCATCTTATTTGAAATATCTTTCAAGTATAATGAACTATTGCTGTTAATAGTTAGCATAATGTATTTTTGAACAGTTCTTTTGACTGCCGTAAGGTATTTCTTCCCCTACTGAGAGACTCATTTTCTTCTAAAGAAGGAGTATGTGGTTCAGACTTACAAAATACATATACAGTCCCATATTCATGAAATAAATTTTGACTTTATGTTCCTTTTCAGATCCAGTCACATATGCTAATAATGTTACTGTTAGATTTTGCACCATGACAAGATAAATTTGCCTGATTTCAAAATTAGATTGTTAGTGACTGTGGTGGTATGTTTATAACGAGGCTTGAGGGGGCGTGGACCTCTTTGCATTACCTGGCGGAAAGTGTGCCCCAGTCCTGTGACACACAAGTCTGCCCATCTCTCTGGTCAACATCAAGGCTGCCTCCAGCCTCGTGATGGCTCTGGTCAGTATCCAATCAGATGGCTATACCCTGCAATTTGATGAACGCTAGTAATGAAGATAAAATAAATCACATTTTCTCTTCCACATGGTTAACTGTTATTAATGTTTACATTGACCAGAAATTAGTTGTCTTACTGGGTTCTCTCTGATAAGTGATGCTTGGAAAGATAGCCACATCAGTTCTTGCCTCACACGGCATGATTTTGTTCAACATATTTTTTTGCTGAGATAAAACAACTTCTGTTTTGTTAAAAATACAGAATCTATAATTCTAAACTGTCAACACACTAGGTATCTCTGTGTACAGAAGTAAAAAAGATAGAAGTGACCATGATTGAAAGTATAATGCTAGAAATTTCTAAAATAAGCAGCACTTTATTAAATTGAAACAAAGTGATTTATAATGTCATTTATGTCTCTTTTTAAGGCAATAAAATAAAAAATAGCTATGTTGGGAATCTGTCTTAAGAACTGAAAATGCATTATCGGAAGCAAATACAGAGCCTAATTTTGTAATCTCACCATTAGAAGACAACAAACTGGTAAAGCAGAGTGCTTTCCTCTTAAATGGACTTTCACAATGGACTGGGACTTTGTTTTCCCTTGATTTAATAGAAGACTTTCCCAGACTGAAAGCGTGAGTCTAATGAAGACAATGACAAAATTTCAGTAAGGCTGTGGTTTCCTCTAGGATGACAAAGTATTACGGAATATTTTTTTCTCTTCTTTTTAACATATGAAGAATTTTATAGATTTTGTTTAACACTCTAGTACACATTTAAAATGTACAAAATTCCTTACATGTAAGATAAGCAGAGAAGGGAAGAGTGACAATTCAGAAAATAGAGGAAGTTGGGGTTTTTTTGCTTCCCAATTAGCAGCATCTCGAGAACGTAAATCCATACATAAGACTCATAGAGTTAATATAGTGGAAGAGGTTTTTAAAGTTTTTCTTCACCACATTGTGACTTGTTCTGTGTGATTACAATCCTGAGACTTCCTAAAACTATCTTCCCCTTACGAGAACTGTAGATACACTGTAGATTTCAAGTGAAGTACTTAAAACTACTTCTCAGGGAATTGTCAAATTTTATCATATAACTGAGTTTTCCTGAATGCTGAGATATAGGGATTGACCCCTCAAGATGGAACAAGTCTAATTGGAAGTAGCATAAAAGATGATAATATCAATGGTTTTCAATGTACTATAATTATATGTTGAAGCAGAACCCTGAAACTCTATTAGTGCACATTGACAGGCAGTATCTTAAAAGCCAAAGTCAGGAAGCTAATTTCCAGGGAAAATAATAGTAGACAGATTAATACAAAATATGTATTTTAATTACAAACCAACATAGCCTAATCATCAGAAGCCCTTTTTTTCTTTCTTTTTTTTTTTTTTAAAAAAGAAACTGCTACTTATTTTTATTGTTTCCTTGTATTTCAAGTGAGATTTTAGTGAGAGCTAAACTCCTGGTATTCTCAGATTGTAAGGGCCTACAAAACTTATGTTCAACATCTCTCTTTTTTTCATGCTCAGTAATTAAAAATGGCTATGGGCATTTTTCATCCTTTGAGATTTACCAACTGCTGTAGCATTTGTAGAATGATTTCTTCACCTGCTTTTACATGGAATAACCAAATATCGGAGCAGCTTGAAGTACTTAAAAAAAAAGTTACCTCTAGGCTTCTCATCTTCAGCACATAGGCGGCTATATCACTATTCCACCATTCAATTAATTTTGAAATCCTAAGAACAAAAGTCATTAATAAGTCTTTTGTCATGGATAAAAAAAGAGAGATTCCTTTTTAGTATTTGTATGTCATCATGCCAGGCCTAGAAAATTAGCCTAATTTATTATTTAAAACACTGGTGGGATTCCTAATTGCATTCATCATTAGATATGACACGTTTAGAACCGAGAACCATATCCAGTGAGAATTTTCCAGTTTGAATTTTGAAATAAAAATATTTTTCAAGAGATCCCTAGCTATCTCTTGTTACTATGGCAACAGCCCTATTTGTCTGAGAGCTCTGCCCGCTGCCAATGGGAGCGCGAGCAGCGTCAACTAAACATACGAATACATCAAAGACAAATTCATATGCTCAATCTGATCAGCTCAATTAATGTAAGAACAGAAGCTGAAGGGGGTTAAAAGAGGGCATCCATTCAGGATAGATGAAGCCTCTTTTAGCAGAATATATACGCCGGCCTTTTGGGGGAGGAATTTAGCACACTGTCAAAAACATTATCAGAAAAGGAAAGTACTAGGCCTCCTACACCTAACAGATATGAAGCTGTCAGACAAAGAATAGCACTATTCATTAAATGACACTTATTTTCTCCCACTTTACAAGAATACAGTGAACAAAACAAGCAGGGGAGCAGCTGAGAGAGACACTTTTTTCTTTTCCTGGTGATGACAGACATGCAGCAATTATGGTGATAACTAAGGAATACTAAACAAGAAGCCAGGCTCCATTCTGTTTATCACCTAAAATTTTACGTTACTAAATTTGCATGCGACTCTTGTTTTGTTTTATTATTTATGTCTAGGACAAATTAGATCCTTTTGTTTTTAACATGGTTCTTTCAGTTTGGTGAAGAATGCTGCTAAACTATACTCATTCTCCTGTTTTTCTTGTTAAATGGCCATATCAAGTTGAAGTGCTTTTGAAGTGAGAGAGTTTCAAAGCACAACAAAACTGCTGTTACCAGTGTGTGTGGGGGGAAAGAGAATTAGTGTAATGGCAGGTATTGTGTATTATGTCTGCCATACATAACTTAGAAGGCAGTTAGTGAAAATCTCTGCTAATTCTCACCTTGACTTGCAGTATGTGGTAGGGCTTTGTTACGTATTTTTAGCGTCGTTATTGACACAGTCCGATAAAGTTTGTAGGTGTTACATAAGTTTGTTTTATAGCAGATTGAAGCGAGCAGAAAGTCCCACCAGGCTACTAGCTTTAAGAATCTTATACTTAAGCCATGATGATCTGATTTAAGGCCTATTATCAATAGTCTGCTACTTTTATCTGCATGATCATGGCCTGATTGATACTGACTTTGTAGCCATGTACTCCATAATACGCTGTCAGGCAATGCTGACAGCTGCAATGAAAGAACAATAAATGTGGGGCAGCAGTAATGTAAAGGTCCAGCCAGGCTGTATGAAAACTGATAGCTGCGATATTGGCTCCTATGTTACCGCGTATACCAGCCCCTTTGAGAATTTCTTGGTGAGTGAATTAAAATGGTCTCCTGATACACGGAGAGTGGGTGGGGGGAAGGTCTTCACTTAAAAAACCTGCAGATTGCTAAACCCTTACATTAAAGTCAATGGGTAGACATAAACTTTCTTCAGAAAAAAATCAAGAAACATTCCTTCTCTGAAAAACTGATGCACAGAAGTTGCTGTAGCTGTTGATATACTGGTACACACAAGTATATAACATGACCAAATTTAATACGAGAGTTTAAACTTGTTGCTAGGATATTTTTGTAGTGCTTCAGCAAAGATTTCCAACAACCTTTT
>Ga0181612_113029_pt1 | contig 13478 bp, 5 predicted proteins | sample HoacroProtozoa21_FD_119630 | JGI IMG/M metagenome (GOLD analysis project Ga0181612, IMG submission 119630) | Hoatzin crop microbial communities from Cojedes, Venezuel. Combined Assembly of Gp0051906, Gp0051904, Gp0051908 | reverse complement strand
GTAATAACTTTTGATGGTATTGGTTAGCAGTCTTTTGTTATCTTTGGCCTTCCTGAGAAGAAAGGGAAGGGTGGGAATGGGCGGCTCTGACAAATCCTAACTGAAAATGCTTAGTTTAAAATTTTGCGGCTGGAAATTTCGTATCAGATGATGACATTTTGTTCCTGTCCAACACTGCTAAGAGAATAGTTAGTAGCAGGTGATCTTGTATCGAAAGACAGAAGAACATTCTTCCTCACAGATGTTATTGTACTCAGAGAAAAACATTTGTGTGGAATGCTGATGGTCTCTGGAAGACTTATGAGAAGCGTGTATCTGAAGGAGAGAATTTGTTAAGAAAGGAGCACTTGTCTGCTTAGTAACTGCAAAGACCTTTATGCTTCTCCTTAAAGAATGTTGTTCCTTGAAAATGCAAAGCTGTTTGAGGTGTATGAAGGTTGCTAGTCTCTTCTGTCTCCAGTTGGTTTTCTCCCACACTTACTAGAGGCTGCTCTTCCAAATTCATGTCAAACTCTCTCTTTCCTCTGAGTTTATCTGGGATCTTCATTCTCTCACATGAACAACTTGGAGGCTGGAAAAACAATCTGAAAGTTTTCCTGTTTTTCTAACACAATGTCATTCTTCATCTGCATGAGTTTAGTCTTAATATACGTGAGACCTTCTGTGAGCCTCCTAGTTCTTTCTGAACAAGAGTGGTTTTGTGAGAGCTGAAGATCACTCCATTTCTTGTTGCAGTAGTGGCTCATTATTTCTTATTTTGTCACTTCAGAATGGATTATTAGGATAATGGGTAAATTGGATACAGACTTAAGTTTATGTTAGCAAAATTTTTAAGCTTTACTGTTTCTAAAAGGTAGAGGATGTTGATTTAAAGATCATCTCCTAGAATGTGCCGTGACAGTGGTTTTTGAATGCTCTGTTAAAAATGAACCTGACAGAACCAAACTGAGTATTTTTCCATTAGTAATTATTTTATTTGAAGAGACCACTTACTGAAAGTGGTTTTGAGTGTATAATGCTTCAGCTGTAATAATCTTTCAAGTATGCTTTTCTTAGCAATAGAAGTAGAGAGGTCTACATCAGTTGCATTACAATGTTGGTTTAAGATTCTGCCGTGAGTGCTGCTGTAGAGAACTTAAATGGCCTTTGTTCAGGTTCATGTATGTTCACTTTATTACGTTCACTTTTGGAAACATACACCTTTCTAGTTTGTCAGTTTTCTAGCGCTTCTGTCACCGTAGTGTTTGCTTTGGAGCAGCCAAAGTTAGTTTTTTGTATACTTGTGCTATTTGCAGTTAGTAAATAACACAAATTTTCTTTCTAAAAAATACTACATTCCAGCATTCTCATTATATGCTTTTGACTAGTTTTGTGTCCTTTGGAGAACATGTCAGCGATTATCATCTAAGCCTCAGAAGAGTGATTTTGGTTTTTTTGTGCATTAGAAACTTCCATTGAAATAACTTGACATTCATCTTCGTACTCTTGTAGCCCTGTGGTCTGTTTCTCCAGCTATTGCACATTCTTCTGGAAGCTTTTTGTGACACATGAGAGTGGTTATTTCCCTGTGTTTTTGTAACTAGGTCTCACAGACCTCTTGTTTTAATGCAGAGCTATGGCAAAGAGCTTGTGATGTTGTGGTCAGAGTTTTTTGGAGCTTGATGTCTGCTTCAAGTTGGTCTTCTAGACATGAGATTCTGCTTTTTCTTTCTGTCAATTTGTGTATACGAAACTAGTAGACCCGATGTAGGCATAGCTGACTCAGTCCAAAGCTAGTTGAGCCCTCACACATCTACCCTGACCTCAGTGTGGCCCAGAGCTAGAACAGAGGCAGTGTTACTGATTATTTATTTTTGCTGTATCTCACCTGTCAGCAGTCAGTGCTTTAGAGACTTAACCCTTTTGAATCAAGTATTTCAACAAGCCTAGTATGAAACACTTGTGATGAAGAGCCAAAATGTTCTATATGCGTGAATTGTTAGTAATTTATGACTAATTTATAAATTACTGATTTTCAATGGTAAATTTTCAAAGACAAAACCAACACCAAGGAAAGCAAAAGAAGATGGGTGATTCAGACTGACACTTCAATCTCAGCAGATGCCACTGTGTCAAAAAGGGCAGCAGTTGAGTGAAAAGTACAATTAACTCTTTTTTTTTTTTTCTTTTTCTTTGCTTCCTCAAAATCTCTCATGTAGAGGTAAAATTATTGCTGTGGCAAACTACAAATGATTGTAGAATCATTTAAATGGAAGGGACCTCAGGTATAGTCCAAGTTCTTGCTCACGGCCAGATTAGCAACGAAATGGGACAACATTGCATAAAGTTTTGTCAGGTTGGATCCTGTTTTGATTATTTCTTGGTTTTGTAATTAAGAAAAAGCGGTTAGTTGTCAAACTTTATTCTCATATTGGAGATCGCAGTATCGATGGAAACAAAAGCATTTAAACAACTGATTAAACTATTCTGAAATATAAAATTAATCTTTGAAAATATTCACTGATGCATGAATTTTGTGAAGTCTGGGAAGCATGTGAAGCAACATACAAAGACTATTTTCTAACTGAATATTTTTGGGTTTAGAGCCTCGATGAATATGAAGATGATGAAGCAGGGCAGAAGGAGCGAAAGAAAGAGGATGCTATTACCCAACACAACACAATACAAAATGAGAGTTCCAGTGCGGATACCCCTGGCTCATACTTACTACAGGTGAGATCTTAACACTTGCTTATTTTGTTATTTTACTCAGTTTTAGAACTCATACTTCTGCCTTCTTTGTACTCCCACTTAACAGTAGGTTATACCATATACGGAAGCAAACATGAAGTTCAGGAGTTGCCACGTTACTAAAAATAAAGTATGAGGTTCCGTTCCCCAAACTCAACGCTACTGAGTCCCGGTTCTGACAACAGAATCGTATATTTCTGTAGGGGCTTGGAAGGTAACGGTGTTGATGTTTACCATAAAACTTACTATTTAATGGGAGGAAGAGAAACCTGGAGTTTCAAGTGAAAAACACTCATAGCTTTAGAATATTCAGTCAATTGGAGGTAAACTTTTCAAATCAAGACCCAACTTCCTAATTTAATTTATTGTCAGTTAACAAACTTCTAATTATTCTGGGATTGAAACAAACACACATACTCTTAGGGAAAACACCCCTTGCCTCTGTGAAACCTCTTCTCTCCCTTTTTTGTTGTTCTCCCATCCCCTCACCACAGGGTACACTGAGTCCTGCAGCCCCCCTGCTGGATAAACCTTGCCAATTATGCCTAATACACCCCTCCTGCGTATTGTACTACCTGTGGCAAATGTTTTGTCTCTTGCCTTTCATGCCCTTAGCCTCTTTTGCCAGTTTTGTTTCTCCTCTTCTGTTACCTAAGGGCACGTGCAAACCCAGCATTGAGTCCATCTAGCTCTGTCTGTTGACCCTCACAGAGGCAATAGCACATTCACAAGGAGAAAAATCTACCAACAGAGCAAGCACATGGTGATGGTTTTCAAACCATCCATAACCAGAGCGGGCATCACTGAATTTAGTGGGTCTGGATGCACTTTTCCTTCTGAAATTTTGCCAAGTCTTTCATATGCTTATGGATATATTTAACATTCAGAAGAGCCCACGGCAAAGAGGTCTACAGCTTAATTACCTGGAATGTGAAGAACAGTCTCCTTTTGTTTAAGTTGAACCTGTCATTTGCCATCTGCTTCCATGGGATTTCACCAAAGTGTCCCAGTGGAAGACATGGGGAACAAATGCTTTCTCTTTATGTGACCGAGTGCCACAGAGAGAGCACGGCCCCTCTTAGCTGCCTCTTCTCTAGGCTGAAGAATTCTATTTTATATAGTTGTTCCTTATAAAGGAGACATTCAGTAACATTCTGTACTTTTTTTGGTTCGACTACATTTTATTTGGGATCAGGAAATAGAACTGAAGAGTTCAGTATAGCGTGCAGTTGTGGAGTGGTTTAATGGTGGTTTTTATTTTGTTATCTGTTTCTTTCATGACAATTCCTGATATCTGCCTGTCTGCCTGCTGAGCACGGAGTTTACTATTTTTGTTGTGTGTGTCTACTCTGACTTAACGTTTTGGAGTTATTTGTGAATGATAATAGCAAGCTCAAAGGCTGACGCATATGTAAATTTCATCTCCTGTTCACCTCCTGGCCACTCCCAATGGAGAAATCCTGCATGTTTTCACAGTTGACCCTCATGTTTTGTGTTCTGAGTAGCATCTGTGGACATCGCCTCCCCTCACGTATTGAAAAGCACAGGTCCTGGAACAGGTTCCCATGGAACTCTTGTGGGTACTCCATCCACTGCAAAAACTGACCGTCAGGGCCCCACCATTATTTCCTGTCTTTTTACCAGGGATTTATTCATGGAAGGAAATCAGATCTTACTCCAGTGTGGCTTAATTTCTTTAAGAGGCTTTGGGGGATGCATTTTTGCAATTCAGTAGGCTGCCACGCAGCTTCCTGTTCTGGACATTTTTTTCACTTAAGCTGTATTAGATTTGTGAAGTGTAACTATTTCGCAAATGCCCTCATGACTCTTCCACACTATATCATATTTACTCGCTTATTCCCTAATTGTTTTAGCCTTAGTGGCACCACTTTATTCAGCATAAATATCAAGCTCACAGGTCTATATTTCTCTTGTCTAGGCTAGAATCTTCTTAAAGATAGTGATTATATTAACCACTGGTACTAGAGCAGTTTTAAGTGAGACATTATATATGATCTTGAGTAGTTTAACTGTTATATTTTTCAGTCACATGAATAGTTCCTTCAAGGAGTAACTATCTTCTCATTCTGACAACTAGCTTTTTTTTTTTATTTTGTTAGTTCAAGTTCTACCAGCGCTTGTGTTTGAAACGGACCCTGTGAGTTTTCCATGAAAAAGTGCTCTTGTGTGAGACCCTTACCATGCTTTTCCATGATGAACACCAACAAAAATATTTCTGCAGAGAAACTGTCTCCTCTGAATGTGCCTCTTATAACTTGATCTGTTGTCTTTGCAGATTCTTTGGCAGAATTCCTCATTCTGAAATGTTTTTATACTTTTTCCAAGTTGTTTGTTAGACTCTTTCTTATTGTGTTCACTCTGCTTTAACTTCTTCAACAAATACTCTGAAAGTTGTCACTTTTAGTTTCCCCTAGTGGTGTTCCTACATAATGCTTTGGCTATACTCCCATGTCCTGTTTTTTCGTCCGTATTTTCTATTCTTCTTGACCAGCAATCTCAGTTTCTATTTACCAAGCTGTCTGTGTTAATTGTATCCTGCACAGTTCCAGGTTTGTCACCTCCGTATTCAAACAGGCACTACGTTGTTGTTGACAGAGAACAGCAGGGGTGTCCTGTCACTGACAACACAGAGGAGAGTCCCAGGCCTCAGATCTGGCAGAGACCCAGGATGGCACATGTACAGAACAGATGGAACCTTAGAAAGTTGTAGCTGCTAAGACTTAATCAGTTTATTACTGACTCTGTGAGCTTGGTTTTTGTTAGAAGACTTAGAACTTGCCCAATTTGAACAGAATTTGGCAGTGGTGTTATTAGCTTTCATGACTTTGTTTCCTTTTGTTTCTATTCTGTGCAACAGTTAAGCCTGATTCTGTTCTTTGAAGTAGAATTTATATTTTGGATGTAAGAATTCAGTCAATTCTAGTTGCCCTGGACCAATATCTGTTGTAGTTCTACCTACTAAGCAGAATACATTTCTGTGGTTACAGATGTGTTCGCTGATTTGTCCATTCTATTAATCATTTTATGAAATTTTAAAATATGTAATTAATGTGACATTTATATGGGAAACAGGACAGTTAATTTTGACCTAATGTATGATGGATAAATATGCTGCTGAACAAAGTTTTGTTTCCAGTCCTCAACCTGATCTTTCAGTACTACTTTACCACTGTAAGAAGTTGCTGTTATCCTTCTCATAGGCAAAATGCACAGTTTCTGAGAACTCTGGCAGAATTGGAAGTCCTTGATCCAAAGCACAGAAATACGTGATTTGTTTAAGAGTAGATCTAAAAATACACCAGACTTGAGAGTATTTTTCCTGAAGCAGAACTACTTGGCTGAAGAGAACTTCTCAATTATTTTATACTGGAAATATGGAAGATGATAGGTCTGGTGACATCATAAACTTTGAAAAACCATTACAATCAGAACTGTTACTTAACTTTAGCAAAAGATAGCATGGAAAGCCTCACCTCACCAGATGAATGAACACTAAGTCCACTCCCAAACACAAAACAAGTGTTACATCTGGCTCTGACTTCCATGGTTGATTTTTCTCCTGTTTTTAATGCTGCAGTTCAGTGGTTCTCAGCTTGTCAGTCACTGTGCTGTGGACTACTCACAGATGTGTACAGAGATGCAGACTATGAGTAAGAAGTTACATATAATGAAGAACAGAACTCTTACAAATGAGCTAAACATTTGTAATGCTAAGGACAAGCATAGTTAAAGTTACTGCTTGACAGTTACAAAAGTTACTAGTTTAGGAATCAGTGGAGTCTAGCAATTACATAAATCTAGCACTTAGTAGCAATTGTAAAATTGAAAATAGTGCAAAACTATTTGCTAGAAATGTCTTTCTTGCAGTTGGACAGAAATTATACTGGGTTCAAGGTAATGAACATCTCTTTTCATAATTGAAGAAGATGTTAGCGTGTACTCAGTATAAAGATGTGTGAAAAAACCTACGGGGTTTGGCTGGAAAAACGTTTAGCTTACTGATCATTTTTTCAAGTCTCTTAGAAGACTGTCTGAATTCCAGAAGGTGGAAAAATGCTACTATGGTGCTAATAGTCAAAAACAGTAAGCATATGCAAGGCCTTACGCTTTACATCAAAGAATCCAGGTTGTCCTGATTCCATGAGCACTTGCTTCCTGGAACTCAGTTGTCAGGGGAATATTTTAGGAGACCAGATGCACAAACGTGCGCTTCTTGGTGTAATCCTGTGGCAGGAAGGGTTAATATGACATGTACATCATTACAGATGTGGTATCTCAGCATGATACTGTGTTATGGTGTCTGCATTACTTTGTGGTGTGCTTGGAAAATCAGAGAGCAAATGGAGGAGGCTGAGAAGATTAACCCATCACTTAAAACCTTAAAATCACAACTGACTGTTTTTCTGGAAATTATGCCATAATCACACAGAATTGTCTTCCCAGATACCTTGGGGATCTTTTGCTTCATGTTATTTTTGATTCCTTTCGAATTTCAAATCTTGTAGTATCTTGTAGTATCTACGAATGTTAGTTGTGCTATGCACTGTATGAACACACTGCAGAAAATTCAGCAGTTGTGAGCAGTTTGCAGTTAAAGTGTAAGATATGGGAGTAGTTGGGTAAATATGTATTGGCAAAAGCACCAAGAAATAATAAGGTATTTGAGATCTTAACAGTTATTTTTGACGTTGGCATGGAGATAGGGTTTACTGTGTTCTAGATGTGTGTTTTTCTCTCCACTGATGACAAAAAGGGTCTTGCTGGATCAGATGTAAACGTCTAAAATTAGATGGGCTGAATCCTTTCCTCTCCATGGTAAACCTGGACCAAGCATGTCAGAATGATTTTTGCTACTAACGTAGCTTGGAAATAGGGATCAGTTAGTGGGAGCTTGAGGTACCAATTTTTGTGCCTGTGAGCATGAACAGGGGAAGCTCTGAGTCACTTAGATAATGAGGTTCAACCTTTGTGAAATAAATACTCTGAATCTTTCAAGTGAAAGGTAATGATATCTAAAAATGAGAATGATTTAGAGTATCTTGCTGTAAAAAGGAGATGCTGGTCTTTATTATTGTCATGCAGTAGCAAAATTTGTCCAGTGTATTTCTTAATTCCAAGTTAACAAACTGCAGATCACAACTATCACAGTTACCAGTACTTTTTGTGTCTGGAATGACCACTGAAGATCTCTCTGTGGTGATCTGCTAGAAACCTGCTCTTGGATTTGTATTGCTGACATGGAACTGGTAGGGTAGGTGAATTTTGCTTCTCAAACACTCTGAAGCCTGGGACCCCAGTGGGAGACATGACTCTCTTTTTGTTAAGCCACAGCAACTGTTCAGCTGTACCTGATTGCATATCACATACTGCTGCAGAGCCCAGGACCTCATTCAAGACCCTTGGGCTCTAGTTAGAAATTACAGTCATCTTATTTCAACCATTAATTTGTTTTGTGTATGCAATTGTAATGGGCATTTCGTGGGGTTCCTGTGTTGCTCTTAGATTGTGCACCAAAAAGAAATTCAAGAAATGTTAAGATGTTGAATCTTAGCAAATTATTTTATACAACATACAGCTTTGTAAGATACATTTGAGACAGTTAATCATCCACATTGAATCACAGTCAACAGCTGGACAGATTTGCTAGACAAAACATGTCACTTCATTTATACCTATAAAAACCTTGTATTTATATTATATCTTGTATTATATTCTTGAAATAAATTCCAATTATGTCCATTAGTAGACGCCTAAAGCTTGACCCTAGTACTGAATTCCTGTGGAGCAATTAATCCAAGGCAACGAAAGCAGAAGTTGCTCCAGTTTTCAGTTGATGACACTGACTTGCATACACAGTAGTATTGCCATGTCTTGGGTTGCTTTCACTGCTCTCTGTAGCAGTCGGGCAGGGTTTTGTTCTCTGCGAGAGATTAGCTTGTGAGAGATGCTTTGATAATCATTCTGGTTAGTGCAGAGTACCTTTGAAAAAATCCTTCTAGTTGATTGGAGGTGAGGATAGGATGAAATTCTTGTCTACATGATTGGCATTCACCTAATGGTATAATTATAAAATCATGCCACAGCAGATTGGTTTCCTTGTAGTTAACTTCAGTAGCGAATATGTTAGATGGCTGGTGAAGTCAGCTAAACTTGATTTATAAGCATGACTATTTAGTTATGACTCGTGCATTTAGGCATAAGTCATACAAGAGCCTACAAAAATTGAAGGAGAAACACGTCTGATTTTTTTTAACCTTTTGGTTTAAAACGGCTTACCATTTCACCAGACCGTTGCAGGCAATTTCTGAAAGGAATGCAGTCCAATGATATTCCCACAGAAGTGCTCTGCTCCAGTTCTGATTGCTTAAATACCATCCTTTACTTTAGATCTGACCCATGTGTTGAAATGTTCTGAAGTAGTGATGTGTGCTGGTGTTAGAAAGCTGTAAATGTTTAATGGAGGGATCTTACAAGCTATGCTGAAAGCAACAAATAAAATGAAGTTAGGGAATAAAAGTCTCTGATGACTTCTTAGCAGTGTGGCAAACTCTGAGGGATGCAGGGAACTGAAGTATTACATGCGTCTCCATTAGGAAACACAGCCAAAACCTGCTTGACACAAGCTTCCCCAGAGTTTTGTACTTGAACCTTATGCCAAGAATTTGCTCCCAGATAAGCTTCTCGACTCGTATTGTAGTTTATACCTGTCTGTTTTGCATTTCCTGGCTTTTTACTTCGTGTAGCAGTGTAATGTCATACAGCATCATTTTGCAATTAATATTACTATCCCAAGTACGTGATAATAGAGTTCATACCTATTCATACCTGACCACAGCTTTGCAAAGATGTTTTGCATCTAGGTTTCATGTAGGTCTTGCAAAGCAAAACTGTGTTCATGCATTCAAGAGTAATAATTAATCTTTAATAAGTCTATTGTCATGATGTTAGTTTGTGTTGATTTCTGTCCATAATGAAAATACAGTTGTGCTACAGGGCATGCCCAGATGTATTAAGGCATATGTTTTATTTTCTGTGCTGTATTTCTTCAGATGTTAGGCCAAGGATTATTTTACATAATAACACGATTATAATATTGGTATTGTTTAAAAAAACGAGTAAATAAAATGTGATTAAAATGCAGAAGTATGTAAATCAGGAGGAGTTGTGTTTGAGTATATGAAGCCATATGTAATTCTGCAAAATCAAGTTGTGGGACTCTAATATTTGACAGTTAATTGCCAGGTATTGGCAATTTTGGATTTTCTATTTGCAGATGAAGAACATGATCCATTTCACAGAGATGGTATGAAAACAATCATTGGTATTTGCAAAGCACTTAATAATAGTGAATGCAGTAGAAAGACTCATGAGGATATCTTATTGTATGTCTAAAAATGGTCCCATAAAAATGGGTTAAAAAGTATTCAAATACAATGTTGTGTAAGTATTAAAAGATCACTTAATTTCTTAAATAGAATTTGTATCTAAAGTCACTCTTGTAGTGCAAAGTAAGTGACATCATTTGCAGGGAATTTGCTGCCCTGCACAGTTCCAGACATGAATCAGGTGCTTCAGGTGTTCAGCTGTGATTGTTGGCGTGGCTTGGGAGACCCAAATTGTTCCTGGGATCTATATAAGGAAAGCAGGAACACAGGAATTCCATCTTTCCATGATCATGTATGATCAAGCCGTGACTCAGGTAGTTTCTAGCAATGTAGATGTGTATTCACAGCAGTTTGAGTAAGTTAATAGCAGCAAATAAGGCATGGTGGCCACTTTATGAAAAACAAGCAAATGCAAAAGACTCAGCGCTACTCACTGAGTATTCTTCTTTGTGTTCTACAAGAGATCTTGTGGAAAAATACATCGTGTGGAAGGGCAGTATCTATCATGATGCAAGTAGTTGTAAGAATTTGAGTGTAATTTGCATAAGTCAACAATGTTCTGACCAGTTCAGAATTGGTTGACTTTTCAGTCTAAATTTTCTTTAAATGCTATTTGTGTGTGTTATTGGAGACTGGGAGAAAACCTAACCCTATGTAGTAACTTTTTCACGAATCTGCAAGGTAACTTCTCTGAGTTTAGGAGTAGTAATATTGCATGGTGGTCTTGTCTGGTATAACTGGAGGCTTTGAAGACACCGATTGAACTGTTTTGCAGCAGTGAGATTGCTAGTTTTTAGTTATATTTTGTGTGTGCGTTTGTATTTTTTGGTAGAAACTCAGTTTGGAAACAGTGGAGTCTGGATTTCTCAGCTGAATGGGCTGCGTAATAGACATTGTTGTAGCAGCATGGGTTTCTCTGCCAAAATCCTCCTCCTCTCCTCTCATGTGAGCAATTTTAGTATATGTGTGCCTATGTGTAATGCTGCTGATCCATGCATGTTCAGTGGGTTTTACATTCCCAGAGGATCTGCACATGCTCAGCAAATCTGATTCACCGATAATGCATGTGCACTAATACTGCTGCTTTCGGAAAGTGCTTACAAGTGAAATCGTGGTCCCCTTTGCCCCTCCAGAACTGGGAAGCTGCGAGGCAGCAGTTACTAATGTGAGACCGAAGGAAAAGCAGGTGGCTGAAAACTGGCTATGAGCCAGGTGAAGTGGTTTGGCCGGCGATGCATAGCCCTGAGGATGCAGGTTGGGCATCCCTACTTTGAGCCATCTGACCTCTGCTTTTGTGGGGAAATCCTAATGCGTGGTTGTCAACGCTTGTCTTGGTAACAACTGATCAAAAAGAGAAGTCTTTCTGTTTGTTTGTTGAAGGTGTGATTTGTATTCAGTCACTGATCATTGTCAGAATAAATTTGATTACCTTTGACGAGCAAACTTTGCTTTTCTTAGAAAGAAATACAAAGTGATGCACGTTTTTTTTGATTTAAGCTTAAAATTTTGTTACACTCCCAGTAAAGAAAGTTAGATGTACCCGTGAAGTCTCTTATAATCGAAAACTCGGTTTTGCATGCCTGTGCACATATACAACTATTCATCACAGGACCTGCATGAAAACGAAACCTGAATCAAGCCTGTATCCATGAAGGCGAGGCGGTGTGGAGGCTTCTTACTCCTGATTCCTAGATTCACAGTTGTGCCTAGGAACTGCAGGGGTTTCAGCACAGCCTGCTCTTCAGGTGCTTTCTAAATCCTTGTGCAGACTGAGTGAGAAGCAAGGTGTGTAAGCTGTGATTTCGTCTTTGTAGTTTCTCTCAAGTTCAGTTGTGATCCCTCCATTAAGATTTTAATTTTGGGGAGCTTTGTTTACTTCTCTTTTTCCTTCTGTACAGATGTTGCTGCTATGTACTCGGCCTGTATGAGCAATTGTTGGTTTCGTTGTTGCACTAACTTGTTTCTTTCACTGCTGAGTTCATGAAGCTGTGCTCCAGACTTGCGTAACCCGGTGCATCAGCTGGTGTTACACTGGTGTGGAGCCTTTATATGGCCATAAAGAATAGGAAGCACTTCTTCAAATTCCCACCTAGTGTTTTGAGCAGTCAGCAGGGGCCTCATGAAGGAATTAATTTTCTTTCCCACGTGGTTTTTTTTTTTAGACTGGCGTCACATTTTAACTCAGCTAACTGAACGCTGGGTTGAGAAGATTGTTTTACCTCTGAAAGAGTCAATATGGAAATTCTGTTCAGCTGTCAAAAATGATGATATCTAAGTGGGTGTCTCTTCCAAGTCTTCTCTTAAAATTTTATGGGGGGGAGAGTGTGATCCCGTAGAGTATAATAATACACTGCAGCTGAGGTTTCTGTGGGAAGAAGAGTCCTCGGGTAAATGCAAATCTGTTGAAAAAAGAAGGTCTTCCAGCCATATCTGCTTGTACAAATAGATGACACAGCCTGACTGATACCAAAAGCTTCTGTAAGGTATGGTAATACTCCTGATTCCTGTACTTTTCTGCTATTCTATTCTAGAGACAGAACTTAAGTTAATACTGCTTTCATGCCAGGGACCAGTCGGAAGCGTAAATAATAAGTACTTGTGCAATGTGTACAGAAGCAGAGGACGCTCTTCTGCAAGAACCTACATGGACTGAGGGGTTCACTGCTGAATGGCTTTGTGCAGGGTGGAAAGGGGAGACAACTTGCTTACTGTTGCAGAAAGATGAGCAGAAATTTGACAGCTCTGCAGAAATAGACCTAGCAATATTGTCAAACATTTTTATAACATGGATCATACATTTGTGTTCTTCATATAAAGTCAAAGAATATCATAGTGGTAGTTACTCAGATGTGCTTGTGCGTTTAGAAGCTGCATATTCCAGTTCCATAGTGGTGTGAGGATGGGGAGGGGGAAGCCTGCTTCTCTACATCCTTGTAATCTGGTGTAATTAATGTGATGGCTCAGGAGGGAGGAGGCGTCTGGAATTCAGAGGTGTTTGGTGGAGACAGTCTGGCTAAGATTACACTGCTAAAAAGAGCAAGACCTGGGTGTGAGCTTTACTGCTGCACTGCTGATAAAGCGTATGGTTTAATTATTAGCAAGGTTTTCTGGCATGGTTTTGGTCCATGCTACCTAGTGCTCTCCTGTATCATAGCTGGGTACTGTTTGAGGAATAATGTGGCAGAAACCTGTCTTTGGATATAGTATATAGGCTGGAAAGTTGGGCAGAGAGGAACCTGATGAAATTCAACAAGGGCAAGTGCAGGGTCCTGCACCTGGGGAGGAACGATCCTGTGCACCAGTATAGGCTTGGGGCGGACCTGCTGGAGAGCAGCTCTGTGG
>Ga0181612_102171_pt1 | contig 13478 bp, 3 predicted proteins | sample HoacroProtozoa21_FD_119630 | JGI IMG/M metagenome (GOLD analysis project Ga0181612, IMG submission 119630) | Hoatzin crop microbial communities from Cojedes, Venezuel. Combined Assembly of Gp0051906, Gp0051904, Gp0051908 | reverse complement strand
TCGAAAACTGTTTTTATTCTCAACTGATTTAAAAACAAACAAAAAACCCTCCTCAAACAAGCTAAAGGGCTGCAAGCAGAAGATGTATATTTGTAAATACCTCAATGGAAATTATAAAAGCAGTTTGGAAAAAAGGGATCCTTTTTTCCTCAAAAACATTCAACATTTGTCATATTTGTCCTGCAGACTCCAAATTGGCAAGGTTTTTTCCTTATCCAAGGTTTTAGCAAAACTTTGTGCAGAAAATTTTTTGCTTTTTATCTTTTGATCATTCCCTCTTAAACTTTGCTGGTTTGTTCTTTCTTTCTGACTATGATTCTACTTTTAAACTTTTTTATTCAGTAAGTATGAGGGGAGAAAAAGAAACTAATACTGGGAGAAAAAAAAAACTTTGGAATTTTTCTCATGGGGGAAAGGGAGAAACTTTGAATAAACCTTCTTTGAGAGGAGGAGGACAGAAAGGAGAAAAAAAATCTTTTCTTGCCAAAAAGAAAATGTATCCACGTTTATTTGACCAGCTCTAGATCTGAAATTGTAGAATATATATAATACTGTCAATACTCCAAAACTTGTTTCTTAACCAAAAAGTCTATGTATTGTGAGAAGGCTCCCTAAATATCATCTGCAAAGTTTCCAAAAACACAACCCCAAAAATATTCATCAACTTTTTCCCTCCCTTGCAACCAACACGAGTAGCTGGATTTGAAAGACACGTAAGGCTGTGGAATAAATGTTAAAGAGGGGCTGGTGACATGCACGGTGACTTTACTTTTGGTGCATCTCTTTCTAGGTGTGCGTTTAAAAAATAAAATCACTGCCTCAGCACAATGTGAAATTCAAAACCATCAGTGATTCCTTAGCATTTTGATGAAGGTAGGGGTATTTGAAGAAAAAATGGATTGTACCCTAAGCTGCAAGCCTATGATGAGTTTTGTTAACTAGAAGAATTTGTAATTTGGGCTAGTGAGTTGGCTTGAGTGTTTTTGTGGCCTGTGGGCATTTTAATAGCAGCTCTGCGGTGAGTACTTGCAGTGAGTGCTAGCAGGAATTATGCAGCTTGATAGCTTCATGTCATCTTGAAATTTTTCTTGATTAAAGCCAGTGTCATATGCAGTGCAGGTAGTGAATGCGAAGATATTTTTTTCCATTTGTATCCAAATCTTTACTGATATGCCTTTCAAAATACAGCTTCTGGTCTCTCAGTAAACATGGTACAGGGCTTGTGAATGTAGTTCCCACACATAAATTGTCTACTGCATTTTTCTGAATGTATTTCTGAGCCCTTTGCCATCTATGTACATTACAGCTCTCGTAGGAAGGTCTTTAGACCAAATTACTGCTGTATCTGGACAGTCATGTACAACCTCATAGAAAAAATCTTTTTATTTTTCAGTTCTTTTGCTACAGTTGTCAAAGTGAGGAGCAAGGATGCCACAGAAAGGGATTTCTGCTGTAAGTTTTGCAGTTACTAGAATTAATGGTGTGCCCACACCTACCGTAAGTGGAAATTACATCTGTTAGACTGGCATTGCTAAATAAAACCTGGTTGGCTATTGGGATGAACAATGTAATCAGATATCTTTGCGGCCAAAAAAAAAAACACCCAACCACAGCTATTGCTCCTTACATTCATGTCTAGGATCTCTGCTTGAATTTACCCCAATTCTCACACCTGTAAACACATGCGCCTTACATCTAAAATAGATTTAGGACAATCAGGATAAAATGAGATTAGATGAAATTTCTCACTGGTCTGAGTTAGACCTTGCTGCTGAAGTCAAGAGCAGGAAAAGCTTACATTTGCAAGAAATGTCATAAAATCAAAGAGCTGTTGTGTGTGGTGTTCTCAGCAGACATACATCTATTTTGAAATCCTACTTGGATGAATAGAGTACAAAAAAGTACTTCATGTTGGTGCTTATAAAAATGGTACTCAAATAATCAAAACAAAAGCCTATGGATACATAGTCCCCCTGTCCAGTATTCCATAACCACATAGATCCAGGGAACAGAGCAGATGCCTGCTTTACCCAGTTCTCCACCTCCTAGCAGAGTGAAAATAAGGATGACCTCGCCAGATTCCTACACGTGAAAGACAACTTTACACTATTTGCAAGAACACGGCAGAAGCTTTGTGGATGTGGCCCCTTCCTTTGAATTTTCTTACAAGGTGACTTTCATCCTAATTGTCTTGAGTATTTTGCACTTCAATATTGAATACTTGTTTAAAATTCTAACGATAGTTTGTTTATATCTTGTCCTTTTTGTAGAAGTTTTAAAAAGTATTTTCATAAGAGAACAAGAGGCCTAGGAACACAGCTCCAAACTTCCTGGCTTTTGCTCATATTCCTACCACAGTTCCCAGTAAGATTCCTCTTTCATCTACGTTTGCCGTAGTTTCTCCTTTCTTGCTTTCTAATAATTTGAGACAAGATGACAGAACAGATTAGAAAAATATTTATAAATAATACCATACGTAAAGAGGCATTTACCCACTGAATCTTAAAACTCATTCCCTGATTTGGTTCTATTTTTATAAGCTTCATCTTACTTGACACTGACAATGATTCATATAAATATTAAGTATTCATTTTTAGTCCACTGCACATAAGTGAAGCTAAGCTGTAGTGTTCTTTGGAGTTTTCACCCTGCAGGTCCTTACTTAGGATGGAAAGAGGGATAGAAGGATTCAGTACCTAAGTGCTCTACAATTTGGTCCTATGGTCCTATATTAGATAGTACAGGTGTAGCATTTTTTAAATTTTCAATGCCATTCATATTTCAATGGGGGGCTTTTTTTGATTTGGTTTTTTTTTTCTTCTCCAGGATACAAAAATAGGATGTATTAACTTGAATTAAAATCTAAATCTGAAGGCTGCGGAACATAACATGATTTCTTTTTTATACCTCTTTGTTGTGTTGTAGTTATGTAGAACAACTCTATCATATTCTTCTGCTGCATCTTTTTTTTTTAATTAAATTAGTTTTTAAAATGTTTTATTTATTGTCCAAACATTTCATTCTTTAGACTGCACAGCAAAGCTATTTAAACAATGAAAGTGTTTTTTTCAATATTTGTCACTTGTAAATTCTAATACAATTGTATTTCTGTTATAGCAGGAGTAGATTTGATAACAGATGGTAAAACTGCAAAACTGCCTCTGCTTCATTAGAGCCCCTGGCAAGACTCCTATATAAGTTACATTACAGTACAGAGGGATATTTAACAATATACCCTTCACAGTTTCCACTAAGATTTTGAACTAGCGTTATGTGTATCATGAAGGCAGTGAATGTAATAGCCAGAATGTTTATTGATCATTTCTGTGTTGGTTGTTAATGCCAGAGCTAAAGCATACGTGCTATGAAAGGCCCTAATCTTGCAAAGACTTGTTCTAGTGCTTTTCCAAGTTAAATTTATCCTGGCAATAGTTTAATTTAGATTGCTTTCCTTTAATAGTGATAATGCACTTTGAAATATTAAAAAGCAATAAAACGTAAGTGATCAATCTCCATTTAAATTAAAAGAATGTTTATGTTAAAATATTGATGAAAAGGCAGCCTTCAAACATTTTAAGAATGCTTTTATTTACATGGCACGACTGAAAGGTGACAGATTGATAGCCCTGGGAAACGTAAGTCTTTTCAAAACCAATTATGTGATGTGTCCTTACACTGACTTGGGAGCTCGCTTTCCAGTGTGGCAGAACTTCTCAGACTCTGGGGTGGAAAAGTTCTCTCTGCTTCTGTGTATCATCTACATCTGCGTATCATCTCATACTTTTTTGTGTGTTTTGTGCATTCGTTCTCCATAGGGGATGCACAGAGATCATTAAATCGCTGCACATGGTTCATCCTGGAGGCAACCGCGTGACGACAACAACATACGGTTATTTCCTACCAGGAACTGGCTTCGAACTAGTGAGTGAAAATAAAAAACTAGCGTTGTCACACACTAAAGTTACGCTGGCTCTGACACCGTCTCTATATATATCTGCTTTCTGCTGTTAATCTTCCTGAATTCAGTAGCCCAGAATTACCACATAGGAACAGCTTCTTAGTTCCACGTTATTGGGAAATGCTGCTTTGCCACATACCCAGTATCTTGGTTTGTGAATTCCTTGTGCCATGCAAACTGGATCAACTTCACTATCTGCCTGGATTATGCAACTGTCTGAAGCCAGGAAGTCTCTTGAGCAGAGACAGATGAAAATTTGAAATCCTGCAGTTGGAGGAAGATATTAAACCTTAAATTTCACATTCTAAGCAAAAAACTGTAGCCACTGGATTATTGCATCCGGCGAACTGTTTCACTCTACTAATATCTCCTGTTTTCATTTGAGCATGTTTTTGAAAACAGCTTCTATTCAGTGTGTATTCGGCAAGTACGTTTAAGGGACTGTGCCGGTTAGTGAAGAAAAATTACAGGCATTAACAAGGCTTTGATATAAGGCAGTTGCCAACAATACTAAAGCAGTTCCAGGCATAGACAGAAACAATTCTGTAGGTACTGGGAAATTTTAATATGCATTTTAAAAAATTACATCTGCACTAATATCAGGGTCAGTGTTTTGGGAGTTGTAAGTTTGAACTCGCGTGGCTACATCCTTTCATGAGTCTGGCCTCAGAAGCGAGGATGTAGGAACTGACTGCTAGATTTCCGTGACGCTGGAGTGATGGAGAGATGGTGGGTGCCCACCCCTGCTGTCTTTGCACTGGCTCGCACAGCTCATATGCCTACCGCACCTTTCGAAGAATTCATAGCTTTGGGTGATCTTCTGCTCCAGTCCAGGTTGGTTTGGGAAACACCATATCTGAGTATAGTGTAAATTCTTCCCAGAGATGCTTACTGTTAACTTGCTGGCTTTATGGCAATAGCATTTAGAGGTGTCAACAGAGATTACAACCTTATTGTGCTAGCTACTGCAATAAATACATAGTAAGGGAGAGCTGCAAAAATGCAAAGCAAGTGACCTGAGAAAAGCTGTTTTCCTGTTTTGAAAATGGCGTACTAAGTTAAATTCACAGAAAATGAGAAGGGCTGAAGCATACCCAAACAAAATGGCTTAATGAGCTCATATAACATGTTGTTTGTGTGCTTGTGTCATTGCAAATGTTCATCTGCTGAGCTACACGAATATGGCCTGCCTTCATACTACTGGCATGCTGCAGGTGCTAGCTGAAACCCCCGAGAGGATTCTTCAGAGCTAACAAGCTCTTGTACGCTAACAAGTATACAAGTAATAACTTTAGTCAGATCTGCTAACAAATACTCGCTTTATAAGGTGCATTAATTCAGTTGCTTGCAGTCATCTGTCCAAATCTCAGTTTTGGGGGATTTTTTAGGGTTTTTTGTTTTTTTGTTTTTTTTTTTTTGCTATCTAGTAAATTCACACGTGTAGGTCTGCACATATGTCTATGGACATGTGTGGACTGTTCTCAATGAATGTTAAAGATCACCTAATACAAACAAAGGCTCAACCCTGCTGTCCTAGCCTAGATATCCTTTGAGGACAGTAAATGTGTGGTTTTAGGAGTTGGTGTAGTTGATGGTAGTATATATGCGAAGATAAATTTGTGCTTTGGAATTGAAGACACATAGAATTGCTATTGAATTTCCAACATTTCATCTGCCTTTAGTCCATGTCCCTGACACTTACAAGGTAAAATGAGCTTCTCTTCCTAGCGGAGCAGGTTCTCCAAAAGATGTTTTCTTTAGAACAGTGAATGCACTTCCGCACTATTGATTTCCTGCTGCTTAGACATAACTAACACTTTAAGTAATCTATACAGTTTTGAAATTTACTTTAGGTCTTTTAATAAAATCACTAGGACCTTTGGGACTGCTTGGTAGGATAGACACTGAACTCCTATCAGCTGAACACTAAATTTCAATATTGCATAAGCAAAATTCAGATATAAGCTGAACTGCTACCACCCTCAAAAAAGGAAACCAAACACCACCAGTACCCCCATCAATTGACTCAGTCTAGTATTGGTTGAGCTATCATAGCAGGGTTAGGCTGTTCTTGGTTTGTCCTTACACAGTGCTTTACTGAAAAAGTCTGGGAGTTAAAATCAGTTCTGCAGTATGCGGGACACATTCCCAAGAAGTGCTAAGACGTACTGTCACTAGATTTCTTGCAAAACTCCACACTCTAAGCAATGGGGAGATCCGTGCTAAAAAAAGAAACAGGAATAGCACGATGTGGCTGACATCATCTTGTCTTGTTTTCAGAGTAGAGATCAGAGGCTGCTGCGAAGGCAAGCCCTTTTGCACTGAGTGTTGTGGCAATTACACAATTGTCCTTGTCCTGAAAAATTTTGCCTGAAATAGTTCCGCACGGGTGTCTGGCTGGAGCCCGCTAAAATCAGTGGTAGCTGTGGCAGTGGCCCTATGTGGCGGGGTGGGATTTTACTGATGGTCGCTTAACTCCTTGTTCATATCGTTTTCTGCTACAGGACATGACCTCCCTTCTGCTGAAGGTTGTAGGTACTCAACATTTTTAAGGGTTTCTCCCTCTTAATTTTTTTGAAGGCTGTTCTCAAATAAGAAGCATTTCGATTGAAGGTTTTAATTAACAACTGGATAAATCACAAAACTGGCCTCCACCATCCATACCTGTCAATTGATCCGGCATAATGAAGACTACAAGAATACAAACTGAAAAATAGAACAGGGTTATTGGAATGAATTTTCAAAGTGAAATCTGCAGCTGAATTTCTGGTGTATGTCAAATAACAAGCAACCTGAACTGACCAGATCTTTCTGTATTTGAATAGGGAAATTCGGGTGTTTTAAATTTGTTTTTTGGAGGACAAAGGTGTGCAGGAGCAGGGATTCTGCTGCAGTTGAGACAAGGAGCTATTATGTTGTTGGTGTATTTCTGTGCACATTTTTAATTTTTTTGTGAATGCTGAGTAGATGATGCAGGAAATTCGGGAAAGAAGATGGATTTTGTTTGGTTGTACAGACCAAAATGCCTGTTTTAACTTGTATTTGTCTCCGGGAAATTATAAGACTCTGTAGAAATAGGTTTTACCTTTATAATTTAAAACCAAATAACCCATCTTACTGCTTCTTAAAAGGGACATTCTTTCCCAGGTTTTCAAGTAAAAAGCCAGTAGGATATTTTAAACTGTTTCATGTGGTCACAACACCACAATGGTCTTGACCGAACATTTTCTCAAAGTAAATCTAGCAGTGCTAAGATTTACTGCTGCCCCTGAAGTATCAACATAATTACGTAAGTGTGTGCCTGTGTTGGTAGCTCGTGTGCAGCTCACGCATCGCTGGCTGTCTGCAGTGCACTGAAATCAGAGATTTATTGCATTTACAAAGGGCCATTACAATGCAATTTTAACTTACTGTCATTAAAGGGTCTTACATCATAAGCAATCACTGCAAAAAGCCTTGGACTGAGATTTATTCAGAATTTTTATAGCATGATTTATTAGAGTCCCCATTATATCTTATAAGTCATATCTGAAAGAAATAAAAATAAATTAGGGTCTGGTCCTTTCACCTTTTGCCTGTGTTGGGTAGTACCTTGTTTGCAGCCTGAAGGAAACAGGGATATTCCTGGAGTAAGCGATCACTACAAGAGTAGGAGTGAAGATAGCAAAATTTGAGTTCTTACTAAGCACAGGAGACAGATGTAAAAATTATTCTAGAAATGACAGCATTCGCTTTATATTCCAGGGGGTGGGGGTGGTTCTCTATGGATTTCTCTGATTTCATCTGATCCTAACACTCCTGTGTACCGTTTGGAGTGAATCACATATTTATGTAATGCAATATTCAGTAGAGAAAGCCAACTCAGCCTTCTAATAGTGTTCTTTCCTCAGATCAAATTCAGCATATAGTAACTGAGAAGCTAGTTGTAATAAAATTGCAAAGATCTCAAAATGGCTGTCCTATTAGTCTTATCCCCCAAGAATGCACTGAAATTTCATAAAATCAAGCCTATACAAAATGGAAACTCAGTTTTGCCATCTGTATTTGCATGAGTAATAATTACGCTCTTGATTATCAATTAGGACACAATTTTTCAATCTGAATACCCCTGCTTGCCCTTTTTATTATGAAATGCAGAGCTTGGATATGATTTAGTCGAACACTAATTGAAATCATGTGATTTGAATGGGGATGTATTCTATAGTCCTTTGTAGTAAAAAATGCCAGTGAGATCGTGAAAAGCTTTGTCAGTATTAGAGCTCTATGTTTTGATGCAATGTGCTAAAGATGCTCATGTCTTTAAACGATTATGAAAATATATATTTAAATATGCATGTTCCTAATAAATTGCTAAGATCCATTGTGCTTCATTGCTTTGGAATGGAAAAAATGCAATGTATCTATTAAAAAAGCAGTACGCTGCAATTAATTTGTTATCCTGAATGATACTGCAGGAAAATTCATTTTTACCCTTGAAGTTGGTGGCAATTTTGGCACTGAACTTCAATAACAGTAAGGCTGGGCCCTCTGTTGCTGATTTGCTAACATCTCTCCTTATGTTAAAAGAAAGGCAATGTGTATAGACTTTACTAAAGTACTACCATAAATATACACAGATCAGTCATGTATTTTTAAAAACAAGAAAGATGAATACCACTGAATACTAAATGGCACATCAGAAGGAAAAACAAGATGGGAAAACAGTTTTCCTAGGTATAGTCTAATATATCACATTTTTGTGAGCAGTTCTAAAATAGAAAAGTTGTAATTGATCCATGGATCTTTTTATCCTTTGTCTCATGATATACCAGCAGAGAATACCAGTATTTTGTTGCCTTTTTTTCCTAACCAAAACCAAAATAGCAAATGTCAGGAGAAGGGCAAAGAAAATAAGTGAAGGCACGTAGGGATGGATTAAAGAGAGAAGGGACCAAATATCATACTGAAAACAGTCACTAAATTCATATCAATTTCAGTGGCACCAAGGTTACATTTTTAGAAGTATTTTGGGATGGTTTAATTTTGAAGTCCTTCCTCATATGGAAATCCCACTCAGCATCGTAGGAGGTGGCAGTGATAGGAAGGCATATATATGTGTATGCATATGATGGTATGATCCATACAATCACAGCCTTGGCTAAATCAAGTAAATTTTGTAACCTAGAAACATTAAAAGTAAGAAAGATTAAAAAAAAAAAATCAAATGGCAACAGATGCTGTTCTTTTTTAAGGTTTTAGAATAATAGGGATAAAATTGGAAATAGGCAAATGGATTAAAAAAACCTTCCTTGAATTACAACTGCTGTGTCTGTACTAGCCAGCCATAGATTTGTCAGGTGGGTAACATCATCCCTCTCATCTCCTTGTGAGGCTGTGACTTCAAAGAGATTGTAAGATGTTCTGGGCAGACATTATATCGTCCTATGTGTTTCTGAACAACTCAAAGCAATGAAGTCATGATTCTGCACAGCTGCTATGTTTTTTTTGTTTTTTTTTTTTGTGGTGGTGGTTTTAGAATTTATTACTGCTGAAGTCAGAGGGACAATTCCCAGGAGTTATTTGTGAGTGTGCCTGCTTCCACCTTTGCTAACTCTGTAGGGACCAAACATGGGACTTAGTGTCAGTGGTGAACACTTTCTAGCTGACGTTGCAAAGGCCTCTTTGGGCAGGACGCAGAGAAGACTATAGCATGCTTACTAATGGGTTATATAAGGATTTGCAGTAACATGTCCCTTGATGGGAGAAAACAGGAATAAAATGGGATTTTAGGAACTATATTAATAATGAATGATAGAATGGTCATTAATAGATGTCCATCTGTAATTCCATTATACAACAAGTGCAGGGGAAACTTCATTTAATGTGGAAAGATTCTCATTTTTCCAGAGCTGTAATGCAGTGTGCAGTTAAAATTAGGCTGTCTTGTTAATTGTCAGAGTACATGGTGAGAGTTACCGCAGGCAGCTTCAGTGCAGGATCAGGTGTGCCTCTGCAGGGGAGACTTGCAGAAAGGCCCCAGGTGGGAGAGCAGCTCCATCAGGGAACCTCGATGGAATCTCTCCCCGAGGAGAGGGGTGCCCGTGGGGAGGGGAAAGCGTGTGGGGCGGCTCTCCTCCTTCCTCTCTTGATCTGCTCACCCCTGTCGGGACCCCCCAGACCACTGTCCCCAGAGCGCTCCCGTGCGAAGTGTGTCCCGCGGCAGGCAGATGCAGAATAAGCTCCCCTTGTGAAGGGTGATGAATACCTGTTCCCACTCTCATTTCCCCAGTTCCTGAGCTCGGCTCTGCTGGGCCAGGGTAAAGGATGAGCAGAAACCACCCCAGCCTCTAAGCCTCGAGACAGTATGATTATTCAGGAACTAGGATCCCGTAAGCCTTCTCATACTGATGGGATGTAGGTTTCTATAGAGAAAAATCAGTTTAAATGAACACAGGAAGGTTGAAATGCTCTTGAATGTACAAAAGAAAGATGGAAGAAATCCCTGGGGAATACCTTTTTCTCATCTCTTCCCCACTATCCTTTTTCCCATCTCTTTCTCAGTGTTGGAAACTTGTCCTTCAAAAATCACCCACTGAGGAGAGCAGATCCTTCTGCTGGATGTGAAGGGAGGACAGGAGGGAAGAGTGAGTGAGGGTTTTGCCATAAACCTTTCCTCTTCCAGATCAGAGCAGTATAGCATATGCCAGGGTGGCAAGTCAAGCTGTTGAGGACTTTACATAGGACCCCAACCAGCTTTTATTCAAAAACAGTAAAAATGTTTATTGGTAAGGACTACTAAAAGCTTTCCTGAGGCTTCACCAATGAAGCTTAACTGTCCAACTTGAATGTGAGCAGTAGCGCGGAATCTCAGCTGAAAGCTCCTGGTTCCCAAGCACTGACGAACCTAACGCCTGTGAACTAACTCAAACACAGCCTTATCCTGCTGGGGAGGAGGAGAAGGAAGGGGGCAAAGACGCTGGGCACCTGCAGACCAGGCTCCCCAGGACGTCACTGGGAGCTGCGCTAGCATAAGAACAGCATGACCAGACATCAATATAAAGGAGAGAGGATGCTAAGAAAATATTTTTCACACGTTTGTGTACTGAGGGGCCTGTGAAGTCTATTGAGTGCAGAAGGCAGGAACTCTATTACAACAGAACTCTCAGATATGCTGCTTTAGTGTATCTGTAGCTTTCTGTGTGACTCTTCGTGTATTTCCCCCTTTGCGGCTACTTATGAAAAATAAGTTTACAAAGTTGCCTGACCATACAAAAAAGACAGTTCTAATAAACATCTCACCAATTTAGCTGGACAGTATCCATTGATGTGCCGTGATATTTAGCTGCCTGATCAGATGCTTTTGAAAATCCACCTGCATGCCTGTCTGTCTGCATCTGCACCCAGTACCTCTGTAAATTTGATCTTTTCCATTGCCTTACCTGTTAGTCTCTTCAGACCCCCAGGTACCAGACTTTGCCTTTGTTATCCAGATGTGGATGCTTTAAATTATGGAGAAGTGCGACACCCGTTTATGTTATTAAGGTAGGTGTCTAAGGCAAGCTATGATTTGAAACAAGCTACCTTTTCTTATTACAGATTTAGACGACAATGCATTTTTTTAAAGTATTTCATCTTTTTAGAAGTAACTACCTTATTTAAGACATTAATATTTAGAAAACTAGAATTTAAACTCAGCCACTGTTGTTTTAACAAGAAACTGTTGACTATGTTGCACCTAATGACAAGCGCTTAGTGACTGGGAGCTTATGCTTTATCAAAGTGAGTTTAGAAACAGACAACATTAGCGGAGTTAGCTGATTTTTGCCTGACACACACAAATGCTCTTCCAGTTTCCCCGGCCATCTACAATGAGAACAGATATAATTTGGTATGAGTTACGTGCTGGTGAAGCAAAACAGTCAAGTGTACTTGCATTTGTAAGCACTGTCCATCAAAATGCTCCAGGAATGGCTAGATTTGAGTAAATGCTGAGCTTTCCGTAGCCAGTTCCTAAACATTCACTGAATTAGAGAACCTCCAGAGCAACCTTGCTTTATTCAGATATGCAGGTTTTCATTTAATCTTAATATTCGCATACTGCATTCCTTTTACTTGCCCAAGTGTAACAGTATGATGGTTATGTAAACTGATGCTTATATGGAGATGTTATTTTGACATACGTTTTGGTGCCATATGTAGACACCAGACAGGTATATAATCACCATTAGTACAAGTCTCAGATCCAATTAAGATGGCAAATGTTTGTGATGTATTTTTTTGACAAAACGGCAATGTGAATTTAAATTTTTGCATGACTGAAATACAGTTGGGAATTGAAAGTAGCATGCACAATTAAAAGTGAGGTAACAGTCGATTTGTTGCCTGACTCTACTAATGATTGCTTTAATATACCATTCACTTGTTAATGGTGCTATCAATTATTTTACTATAAATTAGCTGTTGTGAGTTTAAGGTCTTTTTGCAATGTCTGTGTTAGATTACAAGAGCATAAATCAAACTCCCATCTCTTTTACATCCATAGCCATAACATATGGCTTTTACTAGAAAATGTTAAGTGTCTTATAATGTCTTCTTAATGGACAGTGTGTGCACGTGTTGATGATGAAAGCCATCTTCCTTCATGCAAAATATTAATGCATATGGCCTACGTCTCCATAGATACAAATTAAAGAATCATATTTAACCCATGAAATATTCAGTATACACTTCAACTTTGCCCAGAATTCATATTTCTCTAGTTTAACAATCCTTTAAGGAAAGAACAAGTTAGAGATAAATCAGGGGTTGAATTCTACCAGGTATGCACATGTAATTGTGAATAATTGGTATAACATCCACTGCAAAAAAAAAAAAAAACCCAAAACATTAAATCCCAAATCACTTCATAAAATGCCTATTCCTAAATGAAAATACCAGTAGAGAATTAGAAAATTGAATTTATATCCTCCTAGAATACCAGCTTGTATATCACAAAGACTCTTAATATTGGCTATAGATTTTGTCCTCTGACCTCAAATACCATAATGCTTCCAAGCAAAAGGGTGTTTTAGCCGCTGTTTGTATCCTTTCCATTGGGACAGCATTATCCATTTGGCTTTTGGACCATTTCACAAAATCTTGGACAAAAACACTGCTTTGACTTGAAATGTGTTTTACCCACAGATTCCTGGGCACCAGAGAGATCTGCTGTTCAAATCAACGCCTGCTAACGCTGGGCTTGATTAAAGGAAGCTAACTAAGCCTTTTGAAGGATATCCTCCAGCCTTCCCTCTCCGTTTCCACGTTCCCTTGGCAGAAATCAGGGATGTGAAAGCTGCAATTTGACAGCATCGTCCTTTCATCTCGTGGTAAATATTTCATTATTCCTTTATCCTCTATGCTGTTTAAAGGAATTCATTTAAAATATTAACTTCTTTGTTCAGGGAGGAAGTCTCCAAAGGGGGTGCAAACAAGGATCTTTAGAAATGCACCAAGATATAACTCCAGGCTCTGCTCCAGCTTTCCCCGTTCATTCAGCCTG
>Ga0181612_135050_pt1 | contig 13479 bp, 5 predicted proteins | sample HoacroProtozoa21_FD_119630 | JGI IMG/M metagenome (GOLD analysis project Ga0181612, IMG submission 119630) | Hoatzin crop microbial communities from Cojedes, Venezuel. Combined Assembly of Gp0051906, Gp0051904, Gp0051908 | reverse complement strand
AGTCTTCCCGTTTACTTGACCAGACACTGTCAATTTATGGAAACATATGGCAGTGAGATTAACTCCTACAGAACTAGAAATGGGCCAGAGACCATGTTTCAGGTTTGCAAAACCAAACTCCCAATCAGAATTGCTCAGGACCACACCTATGTTTTGTTCAAACTTACAAATTCTAGCAATAAGACAATTTGAGATGAAGGGCTCCAGCTCTTGTCAGCTGAAGAAAGAAGTGATTCAGCAGTAAGACCTATGTGGCACCCAAGACAAGCCAGCACAACCTGGTTTTCAAAATCCCAAACAAGGCTTTACACGGGCCAACAGCAACTCTGAAGAGTGGTTTCTCTTTGCGTTTATTCTATACACTGACTCATATTAAGTCCTACGAAGCTCAGGAAGCTCTCAAGTCTTAGACAAGGCTTCAGACAAAATTGTCATGGCAGAGACGAAATGTTTATGGTCAAACCAAAGAAGAGTTGTGGTAGACCATGGTGGAAAAGGGTCCTGTGGCAAAAAACCTGACCTCTGAGCCCTCCATTGCCTTTCCACGGGGAAGGGTGATCCATACAGCTCTACAAAGCTTGATTCCGGTGATGGGAGCCCAGTGCAGCGCAGGGAAGCTCAAAGGTTTCTTAATTTTTCCTGACTATACCCAAGCACAGTAACTACATGCATCCTCAGTCCATCCAACAGGTGCTTCTATGCCCCAACATATTGTTTAAACAGAGTTTTGATGAAAATAGTCTTTCGTCAGCTTTACTGTGTTGTTAGGAATATTTCTATATTTCACAGTTTAACAATCACATTTTAATTCTTCTATCTTCTGCTGGGTACAAATTCAGTGGGACTCCTGGGAAGAATGGTACAAAAAAAAACACTTAAGGATTGGTGTTTTTTCATATGCATTTGTATAAATTCAACAGTTTAAAAGCAGCATCAGAATAAGAATGAGATAAACATTGGGGTGGGACAGAAGGGAAAGGAAGAAAGAATCCTTGGTTATACGCTGTAGCATTTATAAGTTATTTCATTTTATATCACCTGATTGTCTCTTTAATTCAAATTCCTTGATTATCACCAGTTTTTGAAAGTTTCTTGACAGAGCAAGACCTTTATTTAGTTATATGCAAGATTTTCTGGATCCCATTTGACTACAACAGTAATATGTTTAATTTCTGTGTCTAAACATGTCATAGTGAGGAAGGTTAAAAAAAAACACATAGCTGCACACAATCTTCTTCAAACCGCATTTTAAATTCTTTTCTAGTTGATAGTGGTGGTGCTGTCACTGAGCAGCCCTAATGCAAATTAAAAAATTAATGGATCAGGCATGAGAATAATTATAATAGAAAAGGCCTGGACGGTGCCTTTTCCAAACAGACTACATGGGATTGATGCAGAAATGACCCAAGTGGGCCCTACTAGCTCATTCAATAAGGGTCCACTCAAATTCCATCTGTGAACATTTGGTCAGCCCTTTTATGGCGATGAGACTATTCCTCAAGTTCCTATTAATTTTTGTGCACATCTGCACACTCACCTAATCCCTACCCACATGCCACTTCAATTACAATTAAACGAACAAGTTAAATCTTGGGCAAATTTTAATCACAATAAAGTCTGTAGGGTTATTTAAGAAAAAAATCTGTGAAAAACTTTCAATGGTTTTTTCTTTCCACATCATTTCAGGAAGGAACTGGTCCAACTGGTGAACCTCCAGCCATTGCCCTCACGGTTTCCATTTTGCCGTGGGTGCAGGACAATAGGTGCAAATGGCGTTGGACTTTTGGAGCCAACCGAGTTTGAGACAGCAGCATTCAACCACATGTGGCTGTGGCAAAGTATTTCATTCCACAAATACGGAGTTTAAGATCAACAAGTAAATTACTGTTTTCAAGCTATTATTATGATCCCTGCACACATACAATCAACATCATTATTTTCAGCAAACAATTGCCAGGGCTTTAAATAAAAAATGCAGCATGTAGAGCATTTACATTTTAAGCATAGCATATTAATAGGAAGGAAGAAGAGAAAGATGACAACTAGAAATGTCAGCTGGTTTAATCATACTTAATATGAAAAGACTGCTATAACTTTAAGAATGCAGCTTAGCTGACTTTGTAGCTTAGGTTTTTATTTTTCTACTTTATAGCATGCTTCAAAACTACTTGGACAAATACAAAACAAGAATTACAGTGCACCATAAGTTATTTTAATATCCTGTAGTGGTGTATACTTCCAATGAAATCCCAAGACTATTATTAAGGTTCTGTGTTTGTGTGAAAATGTCAAGTTGTTTCGAGTGACTACATACTCTAAATTATATATAACTGTTACTTTATAGCTAATAGGCACTAAAATTACTTTAAAACAGAAATGTAAAGTTATATTTTCATCCTTTTTGACAGATAATAAAGCTTATATACGAGATACATTTTCTCAAGTATTAAAATATATAATGTTTACAAAAACATTAAAAATACCAATACTTGATATTTAAGCAAGAAACAGAGCCATCATGGAGATATTTTCCTGGAGATCTCCAGCATGAAGCCGAATAGATGATAACACAATAATTTCACTTGTGAAAGTCATTTGTTAAAACAGTAAAAAATAAAAAAGCTTGTGTCTGAAAATGAGATTTAGATGTTTTTCCTCTCCCTGTCCTTCATAAAACTGCAGGTACGAAATGCTTGTGTATATCTTTTAGATAAAATAATGCCACACGACATAGTCCCACCCTTTATTTTAAATAGCTTCCACCAAGACACATTGCTTAATTGCTTTGTTGTCATGTCCCTACCCAAGGAGGCAGAGGGAAGAAAAGTTACTCCTTTTTACAAGCGCAATGGAAAGGGACATGAGCAAGAGAGTAATTTCTTCCCTTGTAAACTCCAGTTAGGACGGAGAATTTATGAAAGCAAAGATTACTGTTGGCGTGATGTACACTTAAGTGTATACACCATCGCTAACCCGCCAATTATTCACAGTCTAAAATAAAAAGGCTTCACATGCAAATTATCATTGTTTATTCCTCCAGAGCACTTAGTAAATAAAAATATATAAACGTCGGGATCTATCTTGTTATCTGCGAAGTGTGAGGGATATGGGTCGGCATTAGCCCTGATGCATCCCGGTTTGAAGGCAACCTTCACAGAAGGTTGCAGCGCGCTCATCGCAGAGCGGCAGCAGGAGCTAATTGCTAACCCTCTGCTGTGATTAGGATTACCTCTTCTGCTGAGGGGCTGTGGCTAAATTTATGCTTCGTAGTTCTGCCGCTCTGCTGTACAATATTATGCCAAAGCATGAACAAAAGAAAATTACCCTGAAGCAATGGAGTGCCACAACGCATTGTCGCTATTAATCTTTTAGTAATGGCAATGCTAATTTGACATGATGCATAGTAATTTATTAATAGAAATATTTGAAGTCCTAAACTTAAAATATTCTGTGCGAGAAAGGAAGGCTCTGGAAGCGGGTAGGGGGATGCGAAGCCTTTCACCTCCAAAGCTCTGCCTCTGCCTCGACCCCCGTCAGCACCGGCAGGAAGATGTGCCCTGATGCCAGGCAAGAGGATGAGACCCAAGCGTTTTGGGGGTAAAGAAGACCAAGGGTTTTGTAAGGTGAACCCAAAGGCAACCGACGAGCTGTGCAGGGCCGAGAGCCCCTTGCTGGGCATCAGCCTTGGCCAAGCTCAATATTTCTGCATTCAGGGAGAGGAAGGAAGATTAATGCCAGGTCCTTGGCAGAGGCAATAATTGCCCAGCGCTGGTCGGCAGGGGATGCTCCTACATCAACCAGCTCATTGCTTTCTGGGAGAGGGGGGCAGCTGGGGCGCAGACCCCGGGGTCCTCTGGCCCCCTGTGCCGAGCCCGCTGCCCAGCCTTGATCTCGGCAGGAGGGCACAGCATGCTGCTCCTGGGCATCGGCGCTCCTACAAACTGTTTGGCCGTGTTTATAAAAGGGCTAATCCGTGTTCACATCGTACGGGCTTTGTTCCTTCTCCTGAGCCATCATTAACTATTAATCGAGGGTGGGTTTCTTCAAAGGTCTGCTCCATTTGTTTGCTCTCGGAAAACAGGAGCCCATTTAGGATGCAGGAGAGCACTAGGAAGGCAGAAGTATTTGTAAATGCTATAATGGTCTTATTAATAGACGAAATGTATTTCAAAAAAAACACACAATAAGGGGGAAAGGAAGGTGTGGAGGTTTTTATGTTGAACCTCACCAGCGAACTGCAGAAGAACTTCATGATTTGTTACGAGAGTGGCACTGGAAAACCTGGGGAAGCCTTAAATTCCACCTGTCTGATTAATGTCAAGGTTATGTTCGATCTACATTGGTAGCACACATGAATTTCATGTCCCAAGACCTTAGCAGGAGTTGATGCAACATGAGCCATTATTTATTGGCGATAATGGCCACTAGCCAAGGTAAAACCTGGTACAATACATTAATAGCATCGCTTTGCCTTGGGAAAATGAGGCCATTAATGCAGGTCACCTGCACTATATAGCACAGACCAATTCAGGTGGAAGCCATCAAAAACTTCTTCTTAAACTGGAAACAAGCAGAGTTCAAACCTTGCTGTATCAATTAAGAGAAAATACTTGCAGGTCTGCTGTGGCCTGCCATTGCCAGCACGCTCTCAGGGTAATTTTACCTTGACCATACTTGCTTTCTTTTTTTGCAAGTTTGTTTCCACGTCTTCCACAAAAATGGTAATCCTTGGTCTGGCTAGTTTGGAAATAGGAGATGGTTTAGCACGTCTTGCAGTAAGGTCATCCGGCAATGTACTGCTTCCTCCTCTATGAACCACAGAGATTAAAATACTTGCTCACAATTCTTCTTTACTCTAAATAATACCATTGAAATGCATTACTTCAGAATATTAATGGTACGACTCCAAAAACAGAATCTTACCCAACAGATGCGAGGCAAGTGCTGGCAATCTGCTTCCATTAGGAAGCCGTAGCTCCCAGCAACACCACAAACAGAGCACCATCAGCACACCAAAGATGAGTTACTCTGTGCATTAGCATCACACATTGCACTGTGCCTTCCTGCAGCCACAACCAGCGCAAAATTCCCATTTACGTTCTATCAGATTCTTTGCATCCTCCCCAAAGGGTGGGGTAAGCTTCCACGCTTCAAGCAGGACGTTGTTATCACCACCCTGTAGGGCGATCTATTTGTTTTTTAAGAAGTGTGAAGTGCCTGTGGATACTTTTTGACTTCAATCACTGGAAGACTTCATTTATAACCTGGTACCTTGTTACTTGACTTTCCTAAACTCTCTTTTCCTTTTGTTGTTTCAATTTATCTTATATCACCACTCAAGCTAGACAATGATAAAAAATAAAGGTGTTTTCTTTTGTCATGTAGAAAATGTGATTCATTCGTTATCTTTAACAGGCCTTCAGACCACCAGACATATGTTCAATGTTTGGCAGCAATAAAAAAAACAACAACAGCAGCTGAACAAATATATATATTTGTAAGGATTATAAATCAGTGCAAGTTATTCTGGCACTACTTTATATAAGACATTAGTGGGAGTATATCTGAAATATTGTGTGCAATTCTGGTCACTGTATTACAGGTGGAACATTGTGGAGATTGAAAAGGTGCAGTGGAGGGCAACCAAAATGATTCAGGATTTGGGGGATATGAATGATGAAGACAAATTAGCCAGGTTCAGGATGTGTTACTTAAGGACTCACTCCTGCAGGACCCACCTGGGCAGCCGTCTGAGGATGCCCAGCATCCCGGGCTTCGCCTGCCCCGGCAGCGCAGAGGCAGCCCCCCAGGACAGCGGGCGAAGGGGAGCTTCTCGCACAGCTACAGCTCAACGAGAAATAAGTGGACTCGCAGCTACAAGTTGCGGGAGTAGTAAATAATTCAGAAGCATGAAAAAACTGACAGGGAGGAAATTATCCATCCATTCATGTACTGAATTTAAGATTAGAGGAGCTAAAAAATGCTACACATAAAGTAGTGCTAAAAGCAAAATATTGCCTTTCAGAAAGGAAAGCGTATTTTTTCTAACTTTTTTCTTAAGATGGGGAAAATGAAAGGCTCCTTTTTGCACCTGCAAAAAATGACTTCTGCTGGATAAAAAAAAAAAAATAAGCTGTGTACAAGAGTGGAGGGAGATGTGAAGGTGAAAGGGTAAATTCTGTTCATTGCAAGACATGCTTCTGACCCGGCGGTTATTCGTACTGCCTCGTCACTGGGACATCACGCCGAGGCTGCACGGACAAGCCAGCAAAGAAAACTTCTCCTGGAGAGAAAAACAGTCAGAGGCAGTCATTTCTTCTCAAATAACTGAAGAAAAGACAGTAATCCCAGAATTAGACGCACCCTAAATTTTTTCCACCCAATTTTATTCTGGAGCTCAGATATTCAAGCAGCAAGGAAACCACATTTCAATTAAAATAGAGAAGGAAAGGAAAACACTGTCACAAAAGTCTCTGTAATTTTTGTTATTTACAAGAGCAAAACTTCCCACACTTCATCTTAAGTAAAGTATATTCACACCATCCGCTCAGGCATAGGGGTCTGAAGAAGTAACAGCTTTAGGGGAGGTGCCACACGGATGGAGTTGTTCTACAATATTTCATTTTTATTTTTCCAAAAAAGAATTAAAGCATCGAAAATATGCATGAATATTTGTTCTGTCATGAGGTCTCAGTCTGGAAAAGCACTCAAAGCTCTCCTTAATTAAGCACATTTATATGCCATGCATTTCTGTTTGCGACACTTGACATACCATGAAGTATTTCAATATCTACCCTACACGGGGAAATCTCAGCATCTTACTTGTGGAGTCAGATATTGCTAAGGCTAAATCAGTCCTGTGACTGATGTTCAGCAGAGGCTTAAGACATTTAAATATAATATCTGACTTCTGAGGGGATAAGTATTCCACGTCTCGCTACCTTGCACTATTCAAAATGCAGAAAACAGAGATCCGAGTGCTGGGGAATGGGAGGCAGGAGCCTGAGGAAAAGAAAATGACTTCAAGGAAAGAGAAGTGTGACCTCGGCGCTGGCCAGTTCAGGTAATTTTCACCCTCTAGCAGGACTGCACCATGTCAGAGGCCAAATTACAACCCATCTGGTCAGTGAGACTTGAAGCTCGGGAGATTTTGTGAAGAACAGAAATCTACAAGAGCTCTATATATCTGTCAAGGGCTAAATTACCTTATGGATGAGAATGGACTTCAGTTTGGGACAGTTCAGAGATCTTTAAGTGAAATTTTCCTACCTAGACAACACCTGCTCAGTTCTGATTCTTTGGAGAGAACTAAAGCTCCAATTTTGAAGGCAAACAAATCCCATTTTTGAATACCACTTTATTTCCTACTATTTTTATCACATAAGACAAGCTAAATCCATCATCCCAGCCATGCGCACTTAAGAACTTTGAATGTAAGACATCATTTATTTTCTTTAAGGGGAATTTTTCAGGAAGATGTATAAGGAATATTCATACCAACAGTAACAGGAGCTAATACCTTAATGCCTAGCCAGAAAGCAGAATGACTTGGCCCAGAAATTCCTAAAGCATTTACTAGACCCCAGGGACTGGCGATCCTACTAGGATAAAAGTGTTTCCGTCTCAAAGCCTGAATCATTCTTAGCAGGAAGCTCAATGGGATATTTTTTTTTCTCCAAGATCTTTCATTCTACAGCCCATGTTCCTCTACACCAAGAAGAAACACAAGGAAATAGTCCATGGTATAGTAAATGATCACTCAATGGGCTTTCTAGCCCAGCTGAAAGCCTGTTTATGAGAGACATGGTGCAAAACATAGGAGCCTGGACCATTAAAGCCCTAGGAAAGGATCCAGCCATAAGGCTGACCCCAGCATGTTTGCTCCTCTCTGGATTCCTGTTCTTAGAAGAAACACCGTCCCAGGCTTAAGAGCTGCAGGACTTTTGCTGAAGGGATCAAAACTGTTGCAACAAGAGAAATTAATTTATTCAGGTAACTCCTAAATCCCTCTTTGCATGGTGACTAAATACAATGCGTTTATGCTAGGATCAAGTAAATGTATCAAATTAGAAAAGTATAAAACAGACTATAGGCATCTTACCCACAAGGTTGCTGCAGTCTCCACCTATGCAGCTAGGCACCGCACCGGCCAGCCCAGCCTCGGCCAGTCCTACAGCTTCACTAGGAAGCTCATTCGACTTTGGTTTCCCTCTTCCAGGCCTATGGGCAGAATTACTACGTATGGCATGGGTGAGACCCTTGAATAGTTTAAACAAACCTAGCACAATGTAAATCGGTAATCTCATGTGATATTTAAAAGCTAAACTATATTTAGGTAATGCTATTTAACTCATGTAATATGCCAAATATATTTGAAGAGTATATTTATACTGTAACTCCATTGATTTCCACAACAGGGATGAATTAGGCTTGCCTCTCTTAAGCAAATAAAATAAACATTGTACTCAATCTTTAACTTTCCAGCTAAGTATGCTCCAGCTCAAACATTTCTGTTGCCTGAGCAGCCTAATAGATTTACTCTCTGATGTCATTTTTCTCATGTCATTTTGGAATTTGATTGTGGCATATTTAAAATGTTGGTTGCAATCATAACAAAGTGCAGCATTTAAAATGCGTTCAACACACACATTGTCCTTGCAGAGAATGGTTATTTGTCTCTGTCCTCTGAGGAAGAACGTGGTATGATGAGCAAAACCTGGCGTAATAAAGAAGAATGATGTGTAAAACCCCACAGAAAGAATGGCTCTTTATTTCTTAAATTAAATATGTTTGGGTGTGTTAAATATCTTATCTGATAGAGTTCGAACAAAACTGTTGGACAAATAAAGGCATGCTTGCTATTCCATCCAACAAACTGTACAAATACAGAAAAAACTTTGCATATGAATAATTGATAAAGGATTAAAACTGTTAAAAGCATATATTTGCCATGCACCAAGGGTACTTGTCCAATAGGTTTCCACTGTGATAAACAAAGTACATCTGCTGCTTCATAATTTCAAGGTAGTTTTCAATATTAAGCTAAGACATGTTATTGTTTGCAATTATTTGCAATAGGCAGCCTTCATGCTAGCATCCAGGTTCATTCTGCTGGGAGTGAAAACTGAGAGCGAAACAAACCGTGGCTTTGGGAAGGGTGACAGAGTCGGAAAGGGAAACCACCCACTGAGGGGCAGACACAGAGGGAGCGTCGCAGCACTGCGAAGAAGCCGCCACAGCTGCGTAGTCAGGTCTGCTCGAATATAGTGCTTTGATAAAGAAACAAAGTTGTACATTTTGTCCTAAAGCATTTGTAAGACTCTACCATGTTGGTCCAACTTAATGAGAAAGAATGTAAGTTTGTGAAGAAAATCTATGATTAAGCCAGTGTGGTTAGCAATTATCATCGTGCAGCAATGATGCATTAAAACCAAAGAAAATGAGAACTCTTTAGGAATCTCCGGTCAACTCAGTTGAGAGAAATTCTGCTTCCCTTAATCATGTAACTACTAACCTGACTGCATTCATGGGATTTAGCCGCTGTAATTGTTTTCCACCTTACTTTAAATCAGCTAAAACCAGAATCTTGTGCTTTATGTTTCAGAGTTATCAACCCTGATAGTCTCCTACCCTGGTGCCCACTGGCTTCCCGGTGTCCCCAGTGGCAATTCTGCAGGGGTGCCGCTGTTCCCAGCCTCTGTGCAAGCACGAAACTTCTCTCTGAAGCTGGACAGTAATTATCGTGAGACAGCTGGCTGCTTTTCCTTTGCAGAACGTGCCTTTTTGTATCTCCACTTCCTTACTGAAATCATACTTGGGAAATAATACTCCACCGGCCCTACAACCCACTGGATTTTATTCCGCTATGTCCAAAATGACTGTCTTCATCGTACAGCATGGTTTTGTTATTTGGATACCGGAACAGAAGTGCTTGCGCTGACCTCATAAGGTAAAAATAGTTCTTTCACCTTAACCGTATTTGGAGACTGGTTTAGAATGGGAGATCTATCCTCAAAAGAAAATCCTAGAGTTCCTGTTGTTATTAGCAAGATATTTCTCTGAATTTTATATCAACAGCTAACAGTAAAGAAGGGTCACAACACTGATGTTACGTTATTTAGGGAGGGGATAACAGTCAATGTGAATTCAGGTGATTTGACAACGAGAGGAGAACCAGAGGTCACAACTGGACAATGATTTCAGTGAGTAGTCCTTCAGCTATCAAGCTGCTGAAACATCTCACAGGGTCACCACCACTGCAGCCCACGCCTATGATACTGATTTATCGACGATCACCTTAGTATTCAAATAAGCACTGAGCACCCAGACAGAGACAGCAAAGATGATAACGGCAGATTTGTTTCAAGAGCCGATAAAAACCAAAACATATTCTCAGACTGCCACCAGTTTTGTAAAAGAAGGATTCAGATGAACGGGAAATGTGCAGTGCACGTTCCTTGAAAAGGAAGAAGACAACAAAAATCTGCAGTGCTTATTCACACAGCTTACGCTTTCAAGATAAACTTTGCTATGATATCAAATGCATCGAGAAAATTATTTATGAGTCGATATTTTATTTGCACATGTCTATAAAAATGGGTTAATGAAAATTTTTATGGACTTTTGGAGGAGAGAACCCATGAAGAAATGGCAGCGGGGTGTGTCCTGGAGCCGGGAGGAGGTGGGCTCTGGCAGAGAGCTACGGAGAGCACAGGGGTGGTGGCATCCGCAAGCCCTATGCTCGCCCCTCGAGACTGCAAACGGGGAAGCCACAGCTAGTGCACCCCAAACGACCTTAACTGCAGTGACAAAGTATGCCCGGAGAGAAGCAGGCTCTTAGGTGGCACAGTCCCAGGCCGTGCAGTGCTCCACCATGTTCAACTGCCTGTGCAAGCGTGCAGAAAGCCCAGCGTCAAGTGACAGAGTGCAGGACACCGGCAATTCTGAAAAGCATTAGCTTCCTACCCACAGCAAGGGAGGTTCCACCACCTCCGCCAGACAACAGGACATGAGCTCCAACTCCCCTCCTTTGCTGGAGGCACCTCCAGGTTTTTGGAATAGATTAAGTATTCCATGTCCCTTTAAAAATCCCAACTTGTCTTCCTTCCTTCCAAAAAAAAAACAAAAAAAACAATGCAGGAGCCTTCAACTATGAATCTGTTTGTTGTGCGCGAGTCATCCAGCCCCCCTCAAAGAGAGCTAATTTTTTTAGCATCCTTTGCTTTCAAAGCAACCAACTAAATGCAGCAAAGTGGGCCCTCCCCGAGGGACTGCCTGTCCCTGTGATGCAGATCGCCTGCAGCTAGCATGCAAGTAGGACAGAAACAGAACTTGAAAATACTCAACCCTACAGACGACTCCATGAAAGACAAAGAAAAATGGCTGTTTGGCATGCAAAAACTGGCTCCTCATAGCTGCCTGCTACCACTGTGTCTGGGAGGGCTCCCCTACAAATATTCATTAGTGGCAACGGCAAATAATTTCTAAATACAACTGTAAAGATATCTGCAATGATGTTAATATGTATGCATCAAAACTGAATGACCTTAAGCACTGGATGTTTCAAATGCCACAGAAAAGTGAGACACTTAACGCATTACAGTGTGGCATTTTCTGTTGGGCTTTCTGTTAATTGCTCACGCAAATACATAGGAGGCAGAGTTTTACAGAGCCATGTTTGCCTGTCCACAACACAACAGCTCATTTCCTCCTCAGCATTAAATTACATAACTGCTTGCCATAAGAAATGCGTTTAAAAAGACAGGGAAAAGGGAGAAAAAGAAAGAAAATTAAAAGTCCTGTTGCAAAATATATGCAGAATTTGTTTTCCAATGAAGGTCTAATAAGGCTACCTCTTAAGTCTGGATATGTAAAAAATTGCCCTTTTCACAGCTGATAAAATACAAATTAATCCTTAGAGGATTTAATATGTGCCTATTTATTACTTTCAAGTATGAAAGTACTGCTGCAATTAACATAGCCTATGCTACGGTATGCGCTGGTCTGTAGCATTGTCTTTGAAACAAGAAATATACGCAAAGCTTTGATACACGGATATGAAAAGAAACTTACACACAAAATGAATATATTTGTCCTCAAAATCTGGAAGAGTAGGTGCGATGCAGTGCATTCTCAAAGGCTGGGCGTCCAGTGTGTCTCTGTTGTTCGACTGCTGCTGCCACCGGAGTCAACGTGGACTCCAAAGCTTCAAATTAAGGTGTCTTACGGGTATGAGATAATGTTATTTGTTTGCAACTGTAACTTAGCTTCGTTATGAGAAATGAAAACCTTTTAAAAATTAAAGAAACATTTTTCTCTTGCTTCACAATTAATGTTTATTTAACCTCCAATTTTATTTAAACTCTATTTTTTTTTTAAAGTACTATTTCATTTATTTGCTTGTGTTTCCAAAATTAACTCTTGGAATGCCAGTATTTTCCAAGTTCCCAGTCAAACAAGTGTGGCTGTCTTCAGTTAGCGAAGAGTTGTCATTTTAGAAATTTCTGGCTCTATTTGGAGGAAAAATATTCTTTACTTGCCTACTCCTATGCACATGTATTTATTTTTTTTCCATCTTTTTAGCATATATTGGCCAGGTGACATGTTTCTAGCACTTTGCACACCTTAAATATCTGCTGACTTTGAAGTTAAGGTGATTCATATCCTAATATTTTTTGAAAGCAATGTTCAAAAATTGTTATTGCTCATGTAGATATGTATGCGTGTGCGTGTGTCTCATATAAATAAATACATATATGTGTGTATATACGTATATGCATTTAAATAACAATCATAACCTTCAGGTTATTCATTTATCTAACATGGCTTCAAAAATTTTTTGGCAGAAACGGAGAAATGAAAATGGATTCCATTTTTATCCTTCAGTAATGAATCCCCCAAATTACCATAAGCCTTGTTCTTTAAGTTCAGGGTAATGAGTCAGATTTTATTCATATTTTTTGAAGGGTCGAATATCTGTTTGATGGTCTCCCTTTGTTTATTCATCGCCAAAGTCTATATAATTTCCTGCGTGGCCGGCCGTTTATTTACACTCTCTCCAGTAGTATTTATTTAGGGTAAAAGACCACCTTGGCGGGAGTGGAGGAGAGCAGCACTTCTGCATTGCGCTGCCTCTTCTGTCCCATCTCAGCCCATGGAGCTCTTTTGACAGACAGCATGAAAAAAAATCTGCATAAGGAAAAGTAACTGACAGCTGGGGTCAGACTCTCTCTGTTTAATGACACTGCCAGTTACACATTTTGAATTGTTTAAATATGAGTCTACAGCTTCAACGATCATCATCTCACTGGTTCCACTTTTCATACCCAACAGCCAGGAAAGTGACACGTAATTACACACTTACTGATGGTATCGCCGGGGCCGATAATTAAAACTGCCACGGGAGGATTGCTATTGCTAGTCTACAGCTGGGATGTTGTCAAGAGGTAGAAACTCCAGCAGCTTTTAACGCTATCTTCT
>Ga0181612_166724_pt1 | contig 13480 bp, 7 predicted proteins | sample HoacroProtozoa21_FD_119630 | JGI IMG/M metagenome (GOLD analysis project Ga0181612, IMG submission 119630) | Hoatzin crop microbial communities from Cojedes, Venezuel. Combined Assembly of Gp0051906, Gp0051904, Gp0051908 | reverse complement strand
GAAAAAAAAAACAACTCAAAATATAACTTCAGTCTCCGGCAGGCCAAAAGCCACCAACATTCTTCCAGTATGACAATACAACACTGAATGACACCTCTTATCTTTGTTAGAAATTGCAAACGAAGCTGAAATGCTCATTTTCCTGAGAAGGTAAACCAGAGCAATCTCCAGAGATATGGTGACAAACTATCACAGCTTGTCCATCACTCCACATGATCAAGCTTTTTGTTCTCTTCCGATAGTCTGTCTTTTCAATGTACTGATTTTTTTTGCAGCCAAGTACCATGCAGCACTGCTACAGAGCCTTAAAACAGCTTCTGCATTTCATCCCAGAGGCTTCACCGCTTAAATAAGGAGAGAGATTCACATGCATGCAGATTAGCCAGCTCTACCCTGTACAACCAGCCAGCGTGAGACTAAGGATATCACGATGACCAGAGCTCATGATGCTTCACAGATCAGCTTTTCAAGCAGGGGCCATCTCGTTGGTTGGGCATCTGACCCCCAGAAAGAGGGAACATACACAGCAGACCAGTATGTTCCTTGACACTGTAGCTACACAAGAGGCTTTTTAGTCCATAGCTTGAAAAATATTACCTCTCAACTCAGCCTAGCTTGACCTTAAAATCAGAGGTCCTGGTAGGCAGGTACCTAATAAGAATAGTACTTTGCCATTAAATAGTATGTCATCAGGAAGATTTTCTACAAACAGCACAAAAATTATTAGTTCCACCCATGCCTGTCCACTACTAGAGGCACATCTGCTTTGAAGACAGATTTCTCCAGTATGTTAGGACAACAGAAGACCATATGTTAGTTTCCATTTATTTAATAAGCTCAAACCTATATTGTGCTGTTCTCATTGAATGAGTTTGAAGCATATAACTCTGTGGGCTTTGCTAGATGAGGAGGAAGAGAAACTTCTGTGCTTTAAGAATATCATAGTTTACTTTTTTCAATTAACGTTGCTGAACTATACACCTCTGTAACGAACTTGCAAGGACAAACATATTGCCCCAGGAACCTTTCCCTTGAAGCTTACCATGCTTGAATGTAGATACCAGTAACAATCAAGAAACATATATGTATCTCTCAATCTTTCTAAAAGTTTCATGCAAGAAAGCTAAAACACTATAAACTCGTGTCTTTTTACAGATGATGATTCACTCATTAAATCTAGAAACATTTTCAGACACTAAAGTCGAATAACATATCTGTGTGGGTATGGGATGACTGGAAGACTAAAGTGATGGATAATTTGAAATGTTAAGATACTATATTAAGAACATATATTTATGATCGGAGCTGAAAAGCGTTCCAAAACTTTCAAAAAATTTAACAACTATGTTTTGGCTGTATTTGATTGATTTTCCTACAAATGCAGTATTTGGTAAGCCGAAGGGTGAATAAAGCTGTTTCTAAAGCAGCTCCCTTAAGGCTGAAGTGCAGTGCCCGTACTGCTTCTCCCCAGGGGGATCCCCCCAAGGCAGCCAATATGTCTGCGTGCAGCTGGCAGCTTAACCACATGCTGCTGGCTCTTGCAGGCTTTCACAGCCCCTCATTACACACTGGAAAGGTAGGTACGTGCACATATTGTGTACACATAGAAAGATTATTTCTTTTTTAAAAAGATATCTATGTAGAGATCTATGATAAGTAAATAAAGTGCTGGAAAAGAAACCCAGACTAAACTGCTACATGGACTGCATTGCTGCGAGTCTGGGCTCTGCTTCCAGCATACCGCTACCGCACCCCCAGGGCGCACTCAGCCCATGCTCTAGCATGCCCTACCGGCCAGCTCCACACGGACCAGCTCCTCAGCTGGTGCGAACTGGCCCTGCTCCAATGACTTCATCAGAATTTTGCTAATTAGCACCAGCACACGACTGATGGCTTTCTGCCTGAGGAGATGTGAACATTTTTCCTGCCTGCTGGCCTGTGAAAGCTTTTGCTAGCACAGGATGATCTTTTCTGATGCGGTAGAAAAACAGTTGTGTGTTGTGTTTCCATTTCTGGAAAGAACTTCAGTGACTGCTTGCTGCACCGACGAGATGGACTCTAGCAGGCTGCGGTGCTGTAAACCCCAGTGATGTCAAACAGGGCACTGAGACCACGCAGGTTGACTGGAAAAGTGTACGTCTGACACACGGCCAGGGGAAACAAGCTCTCCTCATCAAGGGCACGTAGCTGTGCTGAGCCAGGCAGTCCACCCATCGCAGTGAAAACTCAGCATATGTGCAAAGTAATTAACAGCTACCATTTAACTCCGGAAACTAAATGAACAGGGACAGAGCTAGAGAACATCAGTGCCAAGAAACGATACACCAGTTCTAATGAGCGACAAAGCACAGCCCTTCCCCTCTCACTCTGCCCTCGGGTCTGCGTACACACATGGCCACGTGGAAGAAAATATAACTCTCTCTTATCACCCTAGCAGTATTTATTACTGATATTTGTGACAAAGACCACCTATGCAGCGCAGCAGAGATGGAATCCAACTGCGCTACACAAAGACTCCGCCTCCAAAAGCATAACACACAAATACACCATAATGACAGATGAAACATTTGTTAGCAAGGCATGGTCAGACAAAGTGATGTGACCAAGGTTACACAGACAGCCAAAGGATGCTGAGAAACTCTATTACAGTCCCCTTTGTCTGGTACATTGGTAAACTCAGAATGCACTCCCAGATGGAGACAGACAATAAAAACAGGGTCAATACTGCCAGGGATCTTAGGCTTAACTGGAGTCACTCTGATTTGCATTGATACTAATGACAGCATGTAGAATTTTACTGAGTGAAAGTTTCAGTAGATATAAAGAAGCTGAACAATAACGGGCATGAACTTAACAGAATAAAAGCAGTACATGATCATATAAAATTACAGACTGATTTCTCTCCAATAAAAGATGTCATACAGAGAATGGTAAAGGCACTTCCACTAATTAAAGGTGTTTGATCACATCATCTCTTGCAGATAGATTCAGGTTTGTAGCTGCAACCATACTGGTGTTAAGAACGGAGGCAGTGGAAAACAGCACAGTTCTTATAGCTGACCTGAAAATACAGTGCTCCCATTCTCATCTTAGGTTGCTATTTCTTTCAATGCTGCCAAATGTTAAACAGACCCTAGAAGCAAAGAGCTCAGCAGTTAATGTGGTACAATTTATAGTAGGAGCTTCACCTATGTAAAATACAGCTCTGTGTCACAAACCTCAGTTGCACGGATTTCATACAGAAGATGCAGAGGCTATGCTGACTTCCAAAGTTATAAACCAGCAGAAGAGCTGGAGCAACAAGCATATTTTATTATGAGAGGCTGCAGGCTTATTTATTTATCCAGCTTGTACACCAGGCAGATGCTAGAAAGAAGATGCAACCTTTCCCCCAGGCTCGCACACATGGGCAATTATGTGTCTGAACACCTCTCTCCCAGAGAGAGCACGGAGTCTTGCTCTGAAGAACGGCAATTCAACACTGCAGGAAGCCAGCACAAGCCAAGGAAGGATGCTGTGGGAATGCAGGATAACACCATGCTTCTCAACCTTTTCAGAACTCTGCTCTTTCTTATTCAACTGCAAACCAGCATTACATTTAATAACTTGATAAGGCTGGCAGCAAGAAGCCCCGAGCTAACAGGATATTAATCTCTCCAACTTTGGAGCAAGCACGAAGTGTGAGAGCAAATATGACCCAAAGGGGCACATAAAGGGCTCTGCTTTTTGCATCTGCTTTACGGGGGATCCCATCAGAGCTTTTGATCCAGATGGAAACCACAGGGGCAACAGGGGACACAAAGGTATCTTTTAGCTACAGTTGCACACGTACCTGACCTAAAGCGTTCAGGCACTGGGTTGGATGCTGTGATTGGTGCCTGGGACTGCTTCAACGTACGCTGATTGCCACTGTCCTCACAGGACCACTCTTGAATCCAGGAGCAACTAGTGCTTGAGGAAATCAGCATGGGCATGCATTAAGAGCTGCAGGTAGTTGGAGGGCACCTTAAGATATCCTTATAATGAACTTCTATAATCATGCAAGCTGGTTTTATGGAAGGTATGCAGAACAAACTGCACTTAAGACAGTTTTGGTGCTTCCTTTCTGGAGCAATTGGTGGATTTGTAGCAGGACCCTACAGAGACTACGAAGGGGATAGGCAAGAGAGGCTGCCTTTCCAAGATCAGGCCATGCTCCGGCCACTTCCACAACATTAATTGCAGAACTGCCTGCAGTGAGCTCTTCCTCATTGCATGGCCATTTCCAAAATCATCAGCGTGCATCATGACAATGTGACTTCAGCAAGAAGGACTGCCAATTACAACAGCCCTTTCACCTCCCTAGGACATTTTGCTTGTAGAGTTAACTGTCCATTAAGTTGTCAGCTACATAAATACTGTTGGCCCCATGGGAGTTGTGTCTCCAACTCTTATTCCAAATAGCAGAGAGGCTGGGAAATCTGACACACAAACTGAATTCGTTGTAGGCTCCCCTGAAGTGTTTCTGCAAATGATAGTCCAGAGCATCCTTCCAGGCTTTAAATTTCCCTTCCTTCCTGCATCTGCAGGCAGCACATCCACATCCTCAGCAGCTGTGTCCCTACCTTCCTTCTAGTGCCAGCTCCTGGCATCAGGAAATGCCAGCCCCTGGAAATACGCATCTTTGAACTCCACTACAATTGGGGTAAAATTCAATGTGATATGCAAATTGAGTGCTTGGTTCTTGGTCTGGTTGCAATTTAAATCTCATGAGCTGCAAGATCACCTGAGGGTTCTAAAATGACTTGTGTACAGGTGAGAAAAAGGTTCATTTAATTTCCTGTAGTTTCTCATCAAGAGTTGGGTACCATCTGTGAAAGGCAGTCATTTGGTTTTGATTAATGGCAAGGGTTTGCTGAGCACAGATGGAACAAAATCAAAAACCCTGCGAGCACAACTGCTGAGTTTACCCATATCCAGCAGTCAAACACACAGCACATGAGGACAGGGAACTGGCCTCACACCAAGACATGGGCACATTTATGTCTTCACATGAGACACAGTCCAAAAGGACTCACAGTCTGAATCCCAACTGCTATAGACCTATTAAGACCATAAGGACAGGCCCAGTACCTACAAGAATGAAGTCACCATCATTATGGGAGGACTTTTTGTGTCATAGGCTTGTTTTAATCAGGGTGGTGCTATGCCTGTGTCAATTTATGCCAACTGTCACTAGTCCAAGCACACTACAATTGCATAGTCCATTTGCAGAAATTCTCGATCAAATTGCTGCTCCATCACTGGTCGTTCTGGAGCTACCTTGTCTTCACTGCACCCTACAGCTGTATTGGTGCCTCACCTTCTAGGTGTGCTGACACAGCAGGGCCTAATTGGCTTGGTGCTATTGTGGCCAGCTGGGCAAGGTAGCCCCTACTACGGTTTTGGGTTGTTAAGGCAAGTAAGGCCCAGCACTTCCCCCTGTGTTGAAGATAATAGTCATGTGTGGGCTGTAACTTCCATATTGAGCCCTGGCTTCCGCTGAGGACAGAGATATACTGATAACAGGTAGATACATATTGCAGTCAGGCTGGTTTTGAGGCTCTAAAGTGGCATCCTACCAATGCTTCCCCCTTGGTCTCCCCATTTTCTTAGGTTTTCCAGTTCCTTCTTCTTTCACCTAAAAATTATTGCTTGCATTCCCTTTTAAAAATCCACTTGATGCATTAGTTTTCCTATATTCTTCCACCTCTGTTTCTCAGTTTCAGTTCATACGCTCTTGTTTCTAGCTTGCTCCCACACAGCTTCGGCTCCATCCACCTTCCCTATCCAGAATTTTACATTTCAGTCATGTCCTCTCTTAATCTCCTGTCTTCTAATGAATTCAAGCCTAATTTTCTTAACCTCTCCACACAGTTCGAAACCATTGAGACCTTTTATCCTACTAGTTACTCTCTCCTGCACCTTTTCTAATTCTTCAATATGATTTCTTTTGTAAGAACAAACCGCTAGATGTAAAAGCCTCTTTTCTGGCAAGTGGAAAGATATTTATTACAAAGAAAAGAAGAATGTTAATAGCAACCCTATTTCCTCTCTGTGAGGACAGACACAGACAGACATCTATTTGCAGCCTGGGTAGATTCCCAAGAATCAGTCCTGCAGCGGTGGCAAAGTGGTAGCAGCCGATCTGTAGAGGATTCAGTCTGTTTCCTCATCCACTCATGCTGCACAGACTGCAGCTGCTTCTCATCCAGGTAACAGAGCAGGAAAAATCTGATGCCCGCTTCAATGAGTATTGCATTTAAAGGGATCTCAGCACTTTTGCACAGTGCAGGTACCTTATGGGCTAGGGCAGAACAAGTTCCTTTCAACATTTTTACCAGTCTGCTTCTATCTTGACCTAGAGAGATGGGATCAAGCATTTCATTCTAAAAGCATCTCTATCAGCCTCCTCATCTATTTCCTGGCGCTACAATACCACTGCAAATTCACAAGAAATCTCGATCTAAAGACAGAAAGAATCAGCATCTCTGCATCCTGGATGCCACCTGTAGAGCAGTCCAAAGGTTTACTCGTCCCTAAAATAACAACCCTGAGCAAAACCCCCAAGGACTCTCCTAGTGTAGTTACCGAAATGTCACCATTAATGGGTGAAAAACAAAGCAGTTCACAGAAAATTCTTAAAGACTTGTTCAGACATGTTCAACCTACCAAGTTAAAAGAATACGAAGGAGATGAAGATGAGGAGGAAAATGCTCTACATTAACCCAGGGGATACATGCTGCAGTAACATGCTGCCAGTTGTCATCATATTCTGCATCTTACTCCTCAAAGTGGGAGAAGCAGCAGTGTCTCTAGAGTAGAAATGCCTCTAACCTCTAGAAACAAGCCAGAAACAACCGTCTGAATAACTTTGACTGTTCTGAATTACCGAAGCACTGAAGTTCACCGCCTAATTCACCATTTAACTCATAACTTGTAAAAGCCTAAAGTAGACAAGAAATGCTAAATCGTAACCAAACTTCGAATACAAATCTGAATCTGAGCTTTGCCACTTTTGGTAGAAAGTTTCGGAACAGTTTGAAGCTCCATGAAAAACACTTGCAGCAACAGTAACTCATCTTGCAAAGCTATTTTTTTATTATTATACGGTGATGTTATAAGCAGAGAAAAGCACAGTAACTACTTAAAGTCATTAGAAGATTTTTTTAAAAAATTTATCCTTGTTTCCAACCATTGCGCATTTGGTCTCCAAACTTCAGTCAGGCCTGCCAAAGATTCACGAATTTTGCCTGGCACTTGTGTTTTTGCCAATTCAGCCACTGGATTCTGCCCCACTAGTAAGATGCCTTTCAGTACAAGGGAAAATTGGGGTGAGTGGAGCTCTGCCGAAAAAGACTCAAATTTATTTTCACATTTCAAGAAAGTAATATACAGCCCGCTGCTAAAACCGTTGGGGCTCTAGGTATTGGAATGCTTGTTTTGTGACTATCCAAAAGGCATAGATGGTTTATATGGAGTAAAGACACTGCCCCAGGTGTGGGAGCTGCTTTCAGAGTCTTCCCCCTCTTCTGCTCATTAGCGCAGCAGGCCAAAGTGAGCAGACTGCTGAGGCCAAGAGCAGAATTAACCCTGAAAATACAACCCTACAGGAACATTCTGTGTTTGATTTTTTCATTTCACCCACCCTTATTAAATCCTTGGTGTTTCTTCTACCAAGCAATGAGCAGTCCCAACCGCATTCCAGCAGCTTCCCTTGGCAAAGTACATTCCCTGATAGAACACAAGGATACAAAATGAAACATTAGGCATTCCTCACAGAGTAATTGAACCCATTACATTTCATGAGATTTCTACATTTCATTTAGCCTGAAATAAATAAAACAAAGACTGTGTGTTTTTCCTGAGCCTATTGAGTGAAAAACCAAATGTACCTTTAATAGAGCTGCAAAAATTAGTCTCTTTTTATTAAATCATACTTAACTAATTATAGCAGTGACACAAGTTAATTGCAGAGTTATCTGGAGGATGGTAGAGTTATCATGAGTCACTCTGTAATTGGGAACAGAGCATGATTTCTAACAGTTACCAAAGCTATCGTGCTGGAAGAAATTCTTACTGTGAAATGATGAACAGTTGCCCTTTCTGCTCTAACGCACTGCGGCCAGACCTCAATTACACTACTGCCATTAATATCTGCTCCGACAACACTAAGTAAAAGCCCCAGTTGCAGAGGCATTCACTGTGCTATGAAAATAGGCCCTGTTCAAAAACTTCATGGCGTGAGGATGTATAGCCTGAAAGGTGACAGGCAGGTATTGTCACTGACACAGTCAGTGAGCAGCACTTGCTAGTTGAGGGTGAATAGTTAACCAGAGACAAAGTAACAGTATCCCATTGCCAAATACACCCCTCTCCTACATCCTGGTGATACCCATGGTTGACCAGATGGGAAAAGTGAGAAAAGCAGCACAGATTTAAAGTCTGAGAATTAACTTGAGCAGCAAGCTACCGGCTACAGATAACCAGAGACCCGGTAAAGTTACAGCTCTAGAAAAGGGGAGAACTATGGCCTGGAAGATGCAAAACTGAAAACCACTGATGCTTTGAGAGCAAGAGGTGAAAAAATGGATAAGTAGGAGGCAGATGCTGTGACACCTTTAGAGACAGGATAAGGAAGGAGAACAAAATAAGCACTAAGATTTTCTTTTAGCTAAAAGATTGGGACTCTGTGGAGGCTTCTCTAGACTTTCCTCCGGAGAAGGATCAGAAATGCACTGAAGTACCTATGCATTGAGAAGGGTTTGGATGATCACGACTACTTCACGCTAAAAAAGAGGAATACGTACTGCCCCAAAATGCCAAGAAATTCACAGTGCCCCTTCACATACCTCAAGTGCCAGGCTGCAGCCATTATTATATAAACATGAGAAAAGTAGAAATATTTAATCAGGTTTAACTGAGTGAACTACTTCTCTCAAGAAAAGTACCAGGGGTATCTAATGTCTGCTCAGTACAGTCCTAGGATTTCTTCGGAACCTCCTAGTACTTTCTGCCTGCAGTTTCTCTTGGGTAAGAGAGTAACTGCTGATAAGAGGCCTGCATCAGCGTGGGGGTGCTCACAGTCCCTGGAAGACTTAATGCTGCATTTCAGCAACAGCCCACAAAGCATTCAGTGAAAATTCCTCGTTAAGATGCTTTGCGATAAATCAGTGCTAAACTGTAATTGCAATTTGCTTTTCAAGAACACCCATATCTCAGAAGTCTATAAAAGTTCAGGATGAACATCAGCTAAGCCAAGCTTTGCACTTCAGCCCCTTTGTTTTCCAGATTTGAACTATCCCCAATTACCTTCCTTATATAGCTCTGACATTTATGAGATCTATAGCCAATGTGTTCTGTGCCTGTTGGCAGCAGCACAGCATTATTCACACTACCAGATACCACTTTCTGTAATAACTCAGAGTGAGGGGAAGGTGCAAGCAAGGTGGCCTGACCTATCTGCAAAGAAAAAGAATGTATTTTCCTCTTGTATGCTACAAAAAAGTGTGGTTTTTTCCACTCGCATCTAAAAAGGGAACTTCAGGGAGACAAAGGTCTCATTTTAAGCTCCGTACCCTCCAAAGGTACAGCGAATAATCTTGGAGGTGTGAAGGGGGGACAAAAAAAAAAAAGTAATGATAATCAGCTCTTTCTGTCCAATTCTGTCATTTGTTATCACAGCCAGACATACCTCTCCCGTGTTTCAGGGATCACATCTCATTAACCTCAGGTTCACACGTGCCTGAGGCAATCGGTGTTTTGCAGAGGGTCCATGGAGTACAGAGCACAGATTACCACTTTAAGAAAGGAGGCATTTGGAGGCCTGTTCGTGAAACAGACACGCACAGTCTTTCCCAAGGCTCACAATGCGATGATGACCTTGCATCTCCTTTTTCATCAAACAGATGCCCCTGGGAACAGCCTCCCAGTGGTACTGTCTGCAAAGCGGACCCGGCCAGATACTGCCCCGATTCAACCGCTGCCAACAGGGTCTTGTAGACTCCCTGGCAGAATGAGGGATCATCTGCCCTTGGGACTAGTTTCATTAACGGTGAAATCTTGACACAGCTGCGCCAGTGCACATCTCTGGGACAGACATGTGGGACATTCACCCAGCACAAAAACAGGGAATGCTACCCTGGTGGAAAGCTGCAGCTTACAAAAGATCAGTGCAGCTACACGGGTAGTTGAAAAATGAGAGCTGGATGGTAGCTTCCCATTTTAGAAAATGCTCTCTGGGGAACACTTCAGTGGAAAAACCATACACCCTTCTTTTGTATCAAATTCTTGCCACTGGAGTGTCAGAAAAGGGAGCTGCACAGGTTAGTTCAATGTTTAGCTCTTGCACCAATAATATCGTATTTTAGAAATGTAAATGTAGCTGCAGAGTGTGTCAGGGCAACGGGATCAAAAAGTGACCCTGAAAAAAAAGATGGTTAATTGGATCTGGATGGCATTTGCAGAGAGCAGCTAATCAACATACCAGATAATCAACACAAGGTAAATTTCAACACTGCCATTACCACATTCATTATCAGCAGAAACTTTCTCACTTTGGACAATAGAACTTACTTTCGCCAGTGTCACCTTCCAATTCTACTGAACTTAGAGACTCGTTCTGTGAACTCCATGTTTCCAAACTATGAATCATACGCTTCATCCTTTTCTATCCATTTTTCCCGTCTCCATTTGTGCCTTAATAAACTTTGTAGGAAAAGAGTCTGCTGATGCTTTAAGCTTATTCTCAGTGCACATCCAGTCAGTCCTTTCTGCAGATATTTGTTATTTAAATATGTATTCCTCATTTCAAAGTTTAATTGTAAGAATTTTGCAGAAATAAATTTTCAGGATACATGTATGCAATGAAAATGGACTGCTGCTGTACTGCAAATAAACTATTGTCAACCCAGTTGGCTGCTTCTAGAAAATCTTGATTTCTGTCTTTATTAGCTCCAATATCTGCTTATAAAAGGAACAAACCAATGAATTCTACTTTAAAAAAAAGAAAAAAGAGGAGGGAGAGGAGAAAAAAGGTTTTCTCTTTTGGCACTGACTTTCTGATCGCTAGAGAAATAAGTGTTGCAGAAATTATCCACACTGTGCCGAGTATTTTAATGTAATGGGCATCCTCTAATTCGTACTGCAGACAATTTCATCTCTAGGATGTTAAAAGCTGAATTGCATAGTAAGATAGCAGAAGCCAGGAGATCACAGAGGAGTTTAAGATCTGTTTAGGTTTCATCTACCACAATGGAGCAGCATTTTTCACTCCTGCTCAATATTTGTCATCCATTAAATCTGCTTAGGAGGTTAGTCCGGCAGTTCACACACACTCCATCTGGTTTCACAGAATGCCGCATCCCTTGGTGACTAGTAAAGCCAAGAAAACCGAACAATGAATAGACTGTGTTGCCTCAAACAGCGCAGAAACACAAGTAATGATAAGTTACATACATTTAAGTTCACCCTCTGCAGTGCAATGCAAAATGGGAATGAGTGGTTTATGATGCAAGAATTGAAATGATGTATTTGTAGTTCCCCTGTAACAGCTCAAAGACACTTTTACCTTTACTGAGGAATTATAATCCCCTTGCGTATCAATCTCAGGGCAGCTCATTGAGAATTCTCTCTTAGCATTTGGCCCTGTATTCAGCAAGGCTGCATAAGCCAAGCAGCAGGGAACATGCTGCCAAGTGGGTAACGAATAGGACATACTGTATTTTAATTATGGAGAAGAGAACAAAGTATTCTGACAGATGATGGCAGGCTGCATTGATGGTTTCTTTGATGGAAGCCTGTCTTGGTGAATGAAGTGTCTTTCAGTACAGCAAAAAATAATGAGCTCCCTAGTGTAGGCTCAGCTATTTTTAAGAAACCATTTTCTTTCTGCTCTACAGTTATCAGCCAAACTACACCAATCCTTTCAAACATGGCTCAGAGCAAAAAATGAATAGCTGGAAATGCACGGCAGTCCAGCCTATCATTATGGATAATGAAACAAACTGTGCCGAGTAGGACTTAAGTCTCCGATTCAGAAATCCCACAATTTGATCAACAAGGTCCTTTACTGACTGCAAGGCCATGCAGTCACAAGTAGCACAGATTTCACGCAGACAGGATTCACCCCCTAGCATCCTCTTCGTTATCAGTCAGATTCACCCTGGATGTTGCCACCCTGAGCCCCTGCCACAGCACCTGGCTCTGTCAGCGCACCTTCAGCTGAGGCTTTACACTTCAGATTTTTCTACTGGATTCCCGAATCCTGTCACCACAGCTCAGCTCTCAGCCCCAGTTACAGCCTTCCCACAGCTTATTTAGGACTGTCCTTCTCTCCAGGGACCATCAGGCCCTTCTGGCTGTGATTCCTTTAGAAATACTTTACAAGAAGGCTCTCAACAGATCCTATTTCACAGCTGGACTATCTGAAACTGTGCAACAGGACAAAGTCAGTGAGTTATATATTTTATATAACACACAGTATCATGTATCCCCAGCTGCATTTCCTACACATGCCAGTGTTAAGGAGACAATTTCTACTTACTTTTAGCTAGGAGGGTTGAGCATTTGTTGTCCTAAAACCAGATTTCTCCATCGATAGGCCAAATATAGCCCAGAGCAAAGGTGATTGTGTTGTACACTGGAGGAAAACAAACTAACGCCAATGCCAGCACAAGTGGTTCTAAACAAGTGGCAAATTCATAAGCAGACAGGAGGAGAAATGATTAAGCATTGAAATGAATACCAACCATAATAAAACAGGCTAATAAAATTAACATCATATTCTAATTATGAGAAGGAAATAACTTGTAGTAATAGCACAGCCTTAATTAACCACTACAAAGAAAATGAGGTGGTAAATTAAAATAAAAGCAAAAATTGGAATTAGAAGTAATATTTTCCCGGAGAAAATCGGAGGGTTTGCCCCCCATTCCACACCCTTAAGTATAATGTACTCCCTAAAATTATTCTGAGCCTAATTCTCCTCTGGCATGAATCAGCATTGTTCCAGTAACTTCAAAAGCAGGAGAAGTACAAACCAGAGACCTGATACTGAAACTTATGGGGGAGGGGGGAAGGTCTTCTCTACTATTATTAATCTTTCACGAGCCATCTCTGATTCCTGCAAATTTATTCATTATTTGAAAGTATTTCCCAAATAGTCAGCATGAATCATTTCCAGACTTTGGGCAGTTCACTAAAATGCCCATTTCAGCAGCATGAAATTCAAGATATGCAGTTTTGTAGCACATTTCTGCTTCCACTTCACTACTAGAAATGTTTCAGCAGGGATGTGATGACAAGGAGACAGGCAGTGCACATAGAATCATAGAATCATAGAAAGTTTTGGGTTGGAAGGGACCCCTAGAGGTCATCTAGTCCAACCCCCCCGCAGCGAGCAGGGACACCACTAACTAGATCAGGTTGCTCAGAGCCCTGTCCAACGTGGTCTTGAATGTTT
>Ga0181612_165152_pt1 | contig 13480 bp, 11 predicted proteins | sample HoacroProtozoa21_FD_119630 | JGI IMG/M metagenome (GOLD analysis project Ga0181612, IMG submission 119630) | Hoatzin crop microbial communities from Cojedes, Venezuel. Combined Assembly of Gp0051906, Gp0051904, Gp0051908 | reverse complement strand
TTAGATTACATATCAGAAATAAATTCTTTACTTTGAGGGTGGTGAGGCACTGTAAGAGGTTGCCCAGGGAAGTTGTGGATGCCCCCTCCCTGGCAGTGTTCAAGTCCATGCTGGATGGGGCTTTGAGCAACCTGATCTCATGGAAAGTACCCCTTGCCCATGGCAGGGGAGTTGGAACTAGATGGTCTGTAAGGTCCCTTTTAACCCAAACCATTCTGTGATTCTGGTATACATTTGCTGAGCTGTTCTGCCAAGACTGAAGCAGCTACAAGCCTAACCAGAAGAAAAGTAAAAAAGTAAAAATGTAAACCTCAAAATCTTAGGTGCTTCAAGACTTCAGACATATTGGTAGTTAGCCTCAGTTTTGCAGTCTCAGTGCTTGATTAAGACAGCTCCCAAGTCAAAACACTGAAGTAGCTACACCTTTCATCTCACAATTCAGGTTTTGTTGGGCTGCCTGGGCACAGGTTTTAATGCCATTTGATGCACCCTGCAGCCTTCAAGACACCCACAGAGGATCAACAATGTCACATAGGATCCAGGAGAGGCCTGCTGGACTAGGAGGCAAAAGCCTGGCAGGACATGTTAGTATGTCTAAAATGACAGTAGATAACTATGCACAGCTGCTGAATTGAGCTCTCAATGGCCTCTTTATGGTCAGATGTGAGGCACCTAGTTTTCATACTGGCATCAAAATGAGTTAGTCTTAAACTAGACAACTCCGTTAAATTATGCCTTTGACACACAGCAGGCACTGATGAGAAAGACCTCTTTCAAAGAAGAAAACTGTGTTGCTTATACAAATTTACTTCAATTTAAACCTTTTCATATGGATTTTTTTCTTAAGCCTAAAGTCACTTTTATGTTTTCCATTACATTCAATTTCTGCACTCCGCATCTTGAAATACAGGAACGCCTTGGATCCTCAGACACTATGAATAGCAAAATGGACAAGAAGAGTGTTGCTGTTGATTTTTACAAGGAATGTTTTCAGTTCTGTCTGCCTACTCTGATTTTCACTCCTGTGTTGACTGCAGGTATATTCATCAGTCAGCCTCAGGGTCAAAACTGAGATAGCCCTTTTTCAGTTGGCAAGGTGACTAAAATTTCAAAGCTGAAGGCTTGAGCACCAGTGATGCAATGCTTTATGTTTATTTGAATACTAATAATTTAGTATTATTTCAGTGTTGCTTGCAATTAAGTGCTATAAAAGTCCTTCATACATTTTATAATTCTAAACCAGGTACTAGGCTTCCCAGATGTTCGGGGTGATGCTCAAGAGTTTACCAATCACTCTTTACTGACACATCTCCAAACATCTTACAAAGGGAATAAATACCACTAGCATCAGTGACTTAATTCCTATTTAATATTAATGCTGAAAAGACAAATCAATATTCAGTACACCTGGTTGAAATCTATGTTCTTGGCTGGCTACTGTTATGTATGCAAATATGGAAATTGGGAAGAGAAAATTGGGAAGAGAGCTTCCTTTTTTATATTTTTAGAGGGATACCTTGTAAGAAATCAGCATCAGATGTAAGTCAGCTGCTTTTGCTTCTGAGATGCATTAGCAGAGTGAGATTTTGGTAGAAGCGATGGCTTCATTTGAAGACAATGAACTTCCAGCTGTTTTGCTAATCTGCTCCAGCGTCTTGCAAGTGCAATTCTTGGACTCAGCATGATGGGACTCAGAGGTGTCAAATATTTTCATGACCCTGACATGGATATTTCTTATGGCAAAATTTGAATACAGAGAATTATTAGTGACAAAAAGTCACCTTCCTTTAAATTCATATCCCTCTAAGTGAGCAATTTCTTGCAAGCATATCAGCAAGTATATTTTTATGTATTTATTTCTTTCCTGTTTTAGTGTCTTCAGCATTTAGTACAGAGTTTACAAATATGCAAGACAGTTTATTAAAATGAAAAAAGTAGAAAGAGTTAATTACAAATTTTTTATTATTAAGAAATGCTTTGATATTTTATGTAATCACGTATACGTTTTTACTATTTACTACTAGACTATTTCCTAGTCTTGAGTAGGAAAAAAACCACAAAACCCTCTGTCCCATGGATTTTCTGTTTGAAACCCCAACTGAATACTGTAATGAAGTACAATGTAAAGTGCTGACACCTCCTCTGTGAATCAGTGAGATTTTTTTTGTACATGGATTCCTGAGTCATTGACCATTATAATCAATCACAGCTAAGTCATATCTTTATTTTCTCCAGTGTGTTAACAGAACAAGGACATGCCAAAGAGAAGATAATACTGCCACTGTGGAATAGTGGTCTACCAGCTGAATAGTTAGTGATGAAATATTGTCAGCATGAAGCATCCCTTTTTAGAAAGACTTTAAAGAATAGTGACAGTGTCTTCAATTTCTGTCATTATAGCTTGTAAGGTGAGAATAACATTACGTTCATTTTTTAGGTATTAGAGTCTAAGAGTTAGCTGGCCTCTTCTCTGAACTGGTAGTTAAAAAATGTATCCATGTGCTCCTCCTTTTCTACTTGGATAAATGCTGACTTCTCCTCTTAGACTTCGTTATTTACCTATGAACACCTCATCCTTCATAACTTCCAAAACTAACATAGTGGCTTTTTGAACATGCTGCCTAAGACCTGATATCAATTTCAAATAATTCAGTTTAGAAATTCCTTTTAAAATTGATGCCTTTTAAAACAAAGAAGATCTGAGACACAAGTAGATTTTTATCTTATCCTGGGCAAGGTATTATCATGACATAAACAAGATAAAGGTGAGTATATAAAGGGCTGAAACAATATTCAAAAGGAAATAGTAATTAACAAATTATATGTTTTCATTCCGTTGCCCCACTTTCTCTTCCCGAAGTAGAGTTAATTAAGATACATTGCGGTCTGTGTCTCATACCGTCAAAATATCAAAATAAAAAGAACCAAACAAACAAACAAAGCTGAAAGTTACCTTCATAAAAATAAAGGATAAAGCTAAGAGTCTTTGGTGGCATACAAGGGAATATAATAACGGAGGATATGGCCTGAGTGGTCGGTCATGATGGAAAGCTGCTTGTTATAAAAATCTTGGTTTTTTCGTAGAAAACTGGAGAGACAACAGAAATGTTTTGCATAGGAATTGCTTTCATAAGTTTCTGCTCATGTGTGTGTGTTTGTGTCTGTTGCAGAGCAGGGATGGGATGACACGTAGTTCTCCATAGAAGATTAATGCAAATTGACTTGGTATGCAAGCTTTAAAATTTAAACTGTTGAAGAACTAAAATCACACAGAATTGTTTTCAGTGCCAAATACGAAGATAAAAGGGTTCTGAGCTTAGTGAGAAATTATAAGGAATGACAGCAAAATTTATTCATTCAAAAAAACTAGCAACAGCACAAGATTTCAAGTACATCAGTCAAATGTTCACTGCAATCTATACTGTGCTTCCACTTCTATGGCCAGAGAACAATCTCTTCAAACATTTTTTTCTTTTAGCAGGTAGCCAGCCTGTCATATTTGACACTATTTATACAATGTAGTTTTAAAAAGAGGAGCTGGAAATTACTTCCCACCAGAGATTTAAGTTATTGTGAACATAACTTTCTGCCTTCTGTCCTTTTTAGCAAGCTTCAAAACCATGTACAAATACAATGTAATTGAATGAAAGGGATGCAAATACCACTGTTACCCAAGAGCAAGCTAGATGCCTCTGTGTGTGTATATGTATATATATGAATTTATCTGTGTATATTCCTTAACGTATTAATGTATAGTGCACAATAGAAGAATCTGTTTCTTACGAAAATTTAGATTTCTACAGCGCAAAGAATTTTTATAGCTATATCAGATGTTACAGTTGCAGTGTTCGGCTAGAAACCTTGCTCTTGGTTTATAAGAGCTCATCAAAATCTAGAATGGCACCTTTTTCAAAACTTTGGTGAGTGTAAAGTAGAACAACAAAGTTGGCAGGATTATGCTTTCTGTGAATCATTGTATGTTAAAATGATCCTATATGCAACATCTTGTTAATTTTTGATTGGTAAATATACTAAAATAAATAGTTGAAAACAGGTGGAAATATGTTAGTAAAAATTAAATTGTGAACCAAGGAGATGGATTAAATCGACGCTGAGATTCTCCAGGTCCAGTATCAGTTACACTGCTGGACACCATCAGTAGACTGCACAGTGACTGGAGCAGTCATGGCCCAGGATGGTCTGTACAGCTTTGGGAATCCAGCCATAGACACACTTGAGAAGGTTGTTGAACTCTGCTTTTGGTATCTCTGTTGCAGTGTTTAGAGTAGAAGAGGTGGTGTGAACTGCTACTTCTATAAGGTAAATGAAAGTCAGTACTGGACTGATCAGCAGTCCATCAAAATTTATAATCATTTTATGTTCTTCGTTTGTTGACAGGCTGTGTCAGGAAAGGTCAGAATCAGTATTCTGAGATGAATACTCGCACAATGAACAGGGCTGTTGACCTGTTTTCTATTTTCTTATGTTTTTCATTTCTTTTTATTCCTCGGCGAGCATTAGAAGAATTAGCATAGAGATACTACTTAGTGTTTTCATGTCAGCTTTACCTGATTCTGTATCCTTAATGCACTTAACTCAGTTAATGTATCAAATATCCAGTCCATTTTCTGAGTTTTCAACCAAGGTAGCAACAAAGAAATTACAACTGCATGGGGGAAAGAGTGTAGCATTCAATAAGGGAAACGATCCTTACTATGCCTCCTTCTTCTCTCTTGCTACAGTCTGGAATCATAATGCATCCCTGTTTGCAGCACGACAGTTAGGGTGCACCAGAGTCTAGGAATATGCCATACATAATAACAGGACTTTGATTCTCTATTTAGTATGGATTCTATTACTCTGATCTATATCTGCATCAGTTTGATCACCTTAAAAAAATATGCAAATTCAATCTGGTGTACAGCACAAGGACTTGCTGAGTAAGCAGAGTATCTTGCTATGAAATCCATATTCTGAGGTCTGTGTGGACTTCCTGCAACTTTCTGGGTGGATTTTAATGCAACAAAATTCTATCAGACTTCAAGGATTTAGTTGAGGCAGGTCATCTGTTACCACCTGAGAGCCACTTCTAACTTGTGTTAGAAGGCTTTCACTTTCGAGGGCTAGTCATAGTGTTTGACACTCTTTGTCCAGTACAGTCAAAGACGACTGGACACCTTTTCCAGCATATCTGTTTGCTGGACCCAGGGAAAAGGAAGGGATTCGTGGAGGCAGGGATCTGTGTAAGGTTTTTGTGAGGATTCAGGGGTTTGGGGTTGTTGCTGTGCTATTTGCTGATCAGTGTATCTCTCTCTGTGCCAGGACTGCATTTGACTTTGAATCTTTGTGTTTGAATTATTTTTAAAAGAAGATGGAAGATTACAACACAGACTTCAGAGAATGCTGAGAATACTGAGTTGGGAGAATACATCTCAGTGGTGCAGTGAGACATATTTAGTCGTGTGGGATAAAGTTAGCAGAGGTGTCTGACACAAAGATCTATTAGGCTGTCAGACAGTCTCCCAAGAGAAATGGTGGAATCCCTACTACTGGCAATATTTAGAATTTGATTAGAGAAAGCACTAGAAAATGTGCTGAAAGGAGCAATCGTATTTGACAGGAGCTGCTAATAGATGATCTGTTCTTTTTCCATCCCTAATTTCTCTAATTGCGTGCTCGAACTTGAGGGAGTAACAATGTAAAGACTACCTCTAAGTATCTTAATAAGTATTAACCACTTTTTACTGTTTTGATCATTATTATATTCACAAATGAGAAGTTCCATCGCGTTCTACATGTTTGCTTTTAATTATACCTGGCCTTTCTGTAACAACTCCTGCACAAGATTGTGCTAAAGTTCACTCTTCTTACATATCTTTTAAAACCGAGAAGAAAATTCTGCATTACCTCTAATACTTGCATTTTATACATCATGCTAAACTGTCATAGCCTGACAATATCTGTTAGAAAATTAAATATTACAGGTAAGAAGATGCTGTGAGTAGGAACTTTCTTTTTTATTCCTGTACAGTACATAGGACCAAAAAGAATTTGCAGGAACATTTTCGTTGTGCAAACATTGCTGCATTCACTGTAAGCAGCACTTGTATAGCAAGTTTAGTCATTGTCATAAACAGAAAAATAATAAGTTCATCTCTTCTGCAATTGATATCAACATTTAGTTTCCCTAGTACTAGATTCATTTCACAACTTTTAAAATCTGCCTATATTTTTCACATTTTATTATGTCAAATCTTCAAAATTTAAATTTGAATAAAAAAAGATTTGATCAATTCAAATATATAAATTGATGTGACATATTATTCAGATTGCAACTTCAAAAACTAAATCAAACGTGTTGTGGAACAGGTGAAATGCTATTTAGCTGTATAGCTTAAAACAACACCAAGTAAGAATTACCATTATTATGTCTTCTGAATATTGCTTTATGGTCTTTTATAAGGTAAGAAAAATAAATGTAACAGTTAAAATGTTTATGTAAAGAATCAAAATTTATGCAAAATGCATAAATTACATAAACAAGACAATTTAAAATTCATTTTCCAAATTTATTTTCAGAAATATTTTACTATAAAATTAGATTCTAGGAAATATGTGATGAACTATTGTTGTAACAGCCTAGAACATACGGAATTTGATTCAGCAAGAGACGTAATTTATGAAAAAGCTGTGGGGTATCTGGCAAAGGTTAGGACATAAAGATTCCGACCCTAAGAATACCTGAACTCTCATCTAGACCAACTTCAGGATTAATAAATACATAAATCTTTTTTTGCCCTGTGTTTTGAGCACTTTGAAAAATTTTGTTCCAATGTGAAGTTTTGTTACTGTTATGTAGTACTAATTCATGGATTCCTTAATGATTATATCTATTTAAATGGAGGATAAAAACAGATCAAAACCTATCAGATTGCACATAGAATTAACTTATGTATTTTCGTTTCTTTTCTTGACATGGAAAATATGAGCCTATTTTTGTGGAGCTTTTTCGTTTTAACGCTGCAGTAAGTTTGGACAGATCTCCTAGCTCTTAATCATGATGAGTCCTACAAGTCCTTTCCAGAGGGAATTCTGTAAATTTAGAGACGTAGGCAGTTTATAGAATTTGAGGACGTATTTACTAGAGCACATTATCATGCATTTGGCCAAGCTGTATTTAATCTGCCTTCTTCCACCATTAATAATGTGTCAGAGTGAAATTTGACTTAAAATTAAATGCAATTCAAGATCCTGTAAAGCACCTGTCAAAGCATTTCTGCTCTTTGCTAGTACCTCAGCATTTACTTGCACATTTCCAAGCTCTAAGTTAGACAATCCTGTGGTCCAGTTTTCAAGGGTTGGAAAATGCAAAGGAGAATTCCTTGGAATTCCCAATCATTCAAGAACTGGACATTTCATTTCCTGGATTATTATAAAGCTTATTTAAGCTTGAAATGGTTCACTTTTAGGGCATTGTGTCTAGCAAGTCAAACCATTGTGAAATGCTTTAAACCATCAATATGTTGCTAAACTCATACAGAAGAGTTGTCAGTCTTTAGTAGATAGTTGTAATGATTTCTGTATCTACGATACAACAAACCTGACTGCTCTCTGGACAGATTTTATTTCAACTCCATCTATCAATTATACAGCTGAGGAAGCATCAGGATGTCCAAGAAGTTCACCATCTGCTTTGCTTGAGATTTTGGAAAGAGAAAGATTAGATATGATAAGGAGATTAAAACCAATCGTGGGTGTATCACAGCACATCCTCCCTTGGCAGCCAAAGGCTGCTTTCTATTCTGTTCATTTCAGTTCATGGGAAAAATAAATCTTTCATTTAAATGCCATTTATGTGATATATTGTCACCAGTGCAACTTGCCACCGTAATATATTATCACTCAAGTACTATATAAAGCAGTACAAGTCATCAGTAAAAATAACAATTAAAAAATACTTTCTTCAGGGATCTCACAATCATAGACAAGTGCATTGTGTATTGCAGATACACAAAGAAGATACCTTGGAATATATTTCATCTTCATTTGCTGCTGATTACTAAAATAAGTCATTTTACTGATATTGGAAGAAGGAGATGTTTCTGTGAGACATTCCTGTGCAATAGGAACTGCGTAAAGGATGGACACTAAGGTTAGGATTCTATTCTATAAGGAGAGTCAATATGAAAAAAAGCACAAGTGAAATAGAGGAAATGGTTTTGGTGTTGAGGGCAGCAAGGTTAAGGGACAGGGAAAGTGGAACAGGTTGAATGGATGTAAGCAACAGCCGATTATACAGAGTTTTGACGCATGAATTAGAAGTTTTGGTGTGACTTGATGAACATAGGAGAGCTAACAGAAGGATTTGAAGAAATAAAGCTGTTAGATGAATGTTACATATAATAATTGCTGGAGTACATTATGCTGTAGGCTACAGTTTTGCAAAGATGGAAGGAATAAGAAAAGTCTCATTTCTATGAGATTTTCTTTTACATTTTCATTCCGTTCTGCTTTCCTTTTTCAGTACAAAAAATGTTAAGTATTATTCATTCATTTTGCATTTAGTTGAAAAATTAGAGAAAAAAATAGGGAAAAAACCAAAACCTACATTTAGGTGAGTACACAGCAATTTCTTGAAATACCTGAGATTCTGTTTTACTGTGACTGCTTTGGGGCTGCACAGCCATTTGCTTCTCTGACCCCTGCCCTGTCTTTATCTCACATACAATCAATTTTAGGATTTCAGAGTAGTAAACTTGTTTAGTTTGACTCATTCTTATTACCCTAATTCAAAAGGAGGTTTATTAAAACATTGAAATATGAGGACATGAATAGCTCATAGTTCTCTGCTTTGAGTTTGCAAAATCTCCATGACTGTGATTATACTGAAATTTCAATTATATTTCCATGACTGTGAAAAATGTTCACCTGTATATGTTTTAGCATTTGGTTAGAAAGGTGTTTCCCGTTGCTGTTATGTGAAGAATAAGAGTGATTTCATTTGAAAGGTCAAATGTGTTGAGATAACTTCATTGCCTCTGGCAAGCACATCTACTCTGGGTTTTCTCAGCACTGTAGACTCTAGTTCATATATTGCATTTATGAAGTCCATAACATAGAGCTCTGATTTTTCAATGGATTAAAATTATCATTTTAATTTCAGCATTATTTTTATTATTATTACTACTATTTATCTTTTGATGAATATAGTGCCACTCTACTTGTCTTTGAGTTCATCTTCAAAATGCTTGGTAGATCTCACTAGTGCAGGGGACATATGTCGTCTTCAACAAACTGATAATATCTAGTTTCTCTTTTTTCTAACCATAGGGGTATAGCTGAAGAATCCAAGGCCAGCTATGATAGCAGGCATATGTACTTACGGAGTAATTTAGTCAGAATTTCAGTTTCTAGGCAGAAGTTACAGTTCTAGGAATGCTTGCTCAGCAATAAACTAACTTCACAGGTACTTCAGCGAGATCCATCTGCTCTAAGTGCAGGTTTTCAACACTGAATAATCCAAATCTAAAGTAATTACAGTTTTTACCCCCTTTGTAGTCAGTAGACAGAAATTGCCATTTGTCTAAATTATATAAAATTAATATATTGAGATGTGTTCCTCACATCTACTCAGAGCTGCCCCCACCACCTTAGAACGGCTTGAGACTGAGCACCAAACTTGTGAGTGTGAGTGTGATGGAAGTCAAGTCCTCCCCCTTACAGCCCTCTAGAGAGGCACAACGAGCTCAGCACTCACGAGTTGTCATGAACACACAACGATGGTGCTATCTGCCGCTTTTTTTAAAGGAACAAGTAGATGAGGAGGTGACGGTAGTACTAGTGCAAGTATAATAGCTGTGATCTGTTTTAGTTTCAGTTAAAATTGGCATTTCTCTGTGGCATGATTTATTAGCTTAAATGCTCTTCATAGGAAAAATTTTAAGATTCATTAAGCCAAACAGGCGGTGTGACTAGCCAAGGGCATGAGTCATGCATCTGGAAGGAGAACTTCCCAGATATATTTCTCCATTTTCTCTCCAGTGTTTCATGTACAGTAAAGGGAGTGTGATTTACGATTTCCTGCAGTTGTTAGCATTTCCTGAGTTGTAGGTGTGTAGTCAGTTGCGTGCCAGACTGTCTATCTGAGATCTTCTCTGAACAGAGTGCTGTCTGTTTGAGATGCTATTCTGACATGCCCGCTCATCCCCATGCATCATTCACAGCACTCTGATTGCATTCTGGGTCTCAGGTCACTTCAAAATTAAGCTTAGCAGCACTGATTTTTACAAGCTCAGCTTTCTTTGAGCAATAAATTCCTTCAGACTAACTTACGTACCTAAAGGTTAGTTAGCTAACACATCCATCCCAGGCTCCGTTTATAGTCATTGGAAAGAAAGTTCTCATTCAGAGAGCAATTCAGCTTGTCCTCAAATAGGTGTCAGAAGTTCGTGGGATGAATTACCCTCTAAAAATGTTTGATTTCTACCCTGTGATTCTTACGGGAATCTACTGCTAGGTTAGTGGTAGACAACTGGCTTTTAGCCTTCTAAGCTAAGGTGATATGGGTGTGTGAGAAAATATGGATGTGGCCAAGTCCTAACAGAAAAGAGAGGGAGACAGCATTTGTAGATTTACAGAAGCAATGAGAAGAAAATAGTGGAAACTATGCGAAGGCCTCTTTACTGGGAAACAACTGGTTTTACTTAGAGTAACAATTAGAGGTTGATTTTTATACCCTCGCCTTCTCAGAGGTACAGTACTAATCTTTGTGTACTGCTGGGTGCAGCTAAAGAGCAGGGCTACCCTGGATCTCTGGCTGCAGACATTTTTCTTGTTCACATATTTGCTAAATAAAGTACAGAGTTGCATAACTCACTTTGACTTATTGTTGTTTGTGTTTTGCTTTTTTTAATTAAAGCAAGTCTAGATATTTTGCAGTTTGCTAGTTTAGAAAGAGTTGGGCTATCTTCTATAAAAAACTAATTAGTTCTTCCTTACAATGTATTTTATTATGTATTACCAGGACATATGTAAAATATTGTGAGTAGGGCAGTTTTCATTAGAAGTATTAGAATTATTTTCCTTCTTGGTTTCCCAGAGTTGAAACATAACATTTTTCAGAGCACGCTGTGAAAATGCTGTTTTCGAAGGCTATTCAGGGATGAAGTAATTTAAACTTGGTGCATTTGAGTGTGGGCTGTTATTATTTGAAATAGGGTTTTAATGTTAAGTAGGAAATTCATGTTTAAAGAGATCGGATTGCATGAGATTGTGATACCCTTTTTACTGATGATACTTATTATTTTGTTTGTATTTCTAATATTTATTTCGGTTTCTGAGACTTGGAAGGGACTTGAGTAAATCTAAATAAATAAATCTTTCTCAATGACATCTTGGATGTTGAATCAAATTGACACTTAACTTTGTCTCAGGTGGTAGAATATAAGCCTTTTTTCCCATTATGTCCCTTTTTTCTTCTACACCCCATTTTCCCCGACTGACTTTCTTTATCAGTGGTAGAGTAGTGGATATTTTCTTCTGAAGTGAGTGTTCCCAATGCTAATTTCATGTGCTATTCTGAGATTGTTCTAAGAGTTTTTCCTATCTGCGTTGTGTGGGGAAAGACTGGTTAAATACTTAAATATGCTCATTCTCAAATTAGTCTTTTCTTGAACTGAGCTGTATTTTTAAATGCTCCTTAATTTTTCTTTTTTTTTTTTTTTTTTTTTTTGTTATTTTTTAACTCTGGACTATACCAAAACTCTTCAAAATCATCCGTAATTGTTTATAAACATTGTTAGCCCCATTGCAGCTCCAGATGTGTATTTCTGTCCCTTTATCTCCGGTTTCAGGATGTATCACTGCAAGGCCACAGCAAATCCTAGTCATTGAAAGATTTACTTTCCTTTTCCCTGATACAAAGTAAAAAGGTCTTTTTCTTATGAAAAGAGTCTTCACAGGCAACAACCCCAGTCCCTTGGACGGTATCTTTTTGGAGTTCAAAGGAACCTGTTTCCCTTGGGTCCTGCTTGTCTGCACCCTCATTAACCTCCTCAAAGAACTTTGAAGATTTAGGGAAGCATTTTGTTCCACTTCAATGAAACTGGGTGGCTTGACCCTATCAGCTTTTCATACAAGTTTTCTAATATTCTGATGAGCGTGCAAATGGAGTCTCCAGTGGTGGACATTGATCAGATCAGACCCAAAGTCACTTTATCTGAGATATTTCTGCTTGAAAAGCACAGACCTCAATTAACAGGTGTTAGAACTTACATACAGAATGGAAGGTCTAAGTGTTATACACATATATGTGAAGATTTCTGGTGAAATAAATAAAATTGTAGTAATTACAGAAGAAAAAATGTCGTACTCGGAACAGTGACAGCATGAGTAATCCTATTGCCTTCAGTGAGGTGAGGATGCAGCACTAGTAACTTAGATTCTCTAAGAGGACTTTTCTGTTCCTGTCAGCATACATATACAGAATATTTATAAATTTAATGAGGTTTTTTTGTTTGGTTGGTTTTAATACGAGGATTAGTAGACCTAGCGAGTGCATGAAGGAGTCTGACTCTATTGCCCAGTAAGAGATTGCACTGCATTTGGAGAGGGCATCCTGGGTTCTGGTCTCTGGATTTATACAGAACTGCTCTTGGGAGCACCCTCCTCATCACACACAGAGCCCAGCATATGTGAATTTAAATGGCATCAAACTCAGAGCTTCTGGATCTTAAGAGGGTCTCCGTGGGGCTGGGTGTCTCATCTCAAAATGTGCATGCGAGAAATACTTTCAAACGTCAAAGTTGTAGGTTCTGGGGAAATGAAGGTTAAAGAGAAGAAAAATGCTCAGTGAGTCTGAGGCACTTCAAGGGTATGAAAGGAGCTATTTTGAATCTCAATTCTAGATGACTAAAGGCTGCTTTTGGACAAGGGTGTCTGGGTGCGATATGCGGTATTAAACTTTGAAAAAATGCTAGTATGTACCTTACATAAATAGTTCACCTGTAGGATTAGAAGATAATTCTCATACAGATTGACACAAATAAGAGAACATCATCTGGAAAATACATTATTAAAGATATATTGTGCTTTCTTACTCTCTCTCTCTTTTCCAACCATTCCACTTGAACCATTTGCACTATGTTGACCTGCTCTGAGCCTTTAGGGAGGCTGTTAAAAATCTGTAACGTGAACCCACAGAAGTGTCAAATATTAACAAGTGTTCTCTGCCCTTCTGGTGCTGAACGTTGATCCACCTCAGGCATCAAGAAACTGAGAGCTAATTTGTAATTGTTGCCTTTGCTGTTCTCTCATATGGTGGGTAAGCATGCTGAAATGTCTGTCCTCTAGCTATTCGACTTTGTAAAGGAACTTGCATCACCCTCATCTTCACAGTAGCAGGATCCCACCCAGTAGCATACTAATTGATGGGACTAACATCTGTCTCCTGTGGTTCATTTTTTCTCTCATCCTGTCCCCA
>Ga0181612_152988_pt1 | contig 13480 bp, 4 predicted proteins | sample HoacroProtozoa21_FD_119630 | JGI IMG/M metagenome (GOLD analysis project Ga0181612, IMG submission 119630) | Hoatzin crop microbial communities from Cojedes, Venezuel. Combined Assembly of Gp0051906, Gp0051904, Gp0051908 | reverse complement strand
CTCTCGGGTGAAGTTTTAGCCAGTTGTACCGGTAGAACCTACCGGTAGAAATATTGTTCTACTGGTAGTACTACCGGTAGAACCTCTGACAGTCCATTTTCTTAACTCTCTGTCAAATATTTGGCCATTTATACTAGTAGAAATAATTTTCTACCGGTAGTAGTACCGGTAGAACCTTCGGTAGAGCTACAGAATTCATGTTTTCACAACTCTCTGCCAGTTATTTATCCATTTCTACCGGTAGAACTACCGGTAGACTTCTGAGCTCGGATTTTTCTTGCTCTTTTCTCATTCCACTGTTCAATTAAGTGTCTTTGGGGCTCAAAACCATTCAACAACAAGACAAAGGAAGCATCTAAAGTTCACATTTCTGAAGAAAACACAAGCATTCAAATGCCCCAGTATTTAAACTGAGGGTTAGTGTAGTATGAATTACAAAAATACTGTTCTCACTGTAGAGAAGTTTTTGAGTCAGCGGCTATAAATACGTTACAATCAATTTTAAACACAACAGCTAGTAAATAATGGTGCTATTAGGTTGCATCACATAATTTGACAAAGAAATCAGGCACCAATTCCTACAGAAGAAACAAGTTGGGGATGAAGATAGGAATACCTACTATACATTTAAATCAAGAAGGAAATTTACCAAAGATGTAGCAGCTCATCCTAAAAGATGATTTTGTCAGTAATTTTTGACAAACATTTGTTAACATTTTTATATTTTCTTTTTAAACTAAAACCAATCAGGGAAATGACCGTTTTTTTCAAATTTGTCTGCTCAGTTTTCAGTATTTATATGTGTCTGCAAAATTTCTTTTAACAGTTTCTTAAAGCTTCGTTTTTGCTTTCAAAACAGCTTGTTATTTAAAAATGTAAACCTGTTAAGAAAAGAAAGGGCTCAATATTAGCGATCGGAGAGAGACAATATTATGGTCACACTTCCGGGCAGGTACAATTTGAAATTTTCAAATTTTCTTAAGATAAAGAAACCATCTCTCACTCAGTTACCCTACAGCCAAAGTGTTGACTAGCCTTCCACCCAGTCTTTACTATAACTTCTCTGTCTTTAGCAGCTGATTTTAACTAGATGCTTAAGTAGTTTTCTGGACATATTTCACTGTGGCATAGATGGGTTTCTCTACTTCATGTCTCATGACACTAAATATATCAAATGCATGTTTTTTAATTCTGTCATTGCTGATTTCAACACCTTCTTCACAGAAAAGGAAAAGCATAAAAATAAAGGTAATCTGTGTAGTAGTTGTATCAGATACGTATATTCACATCCAAACTAAGGAGTGCAAGAGGCATAGCTAGAAATTCAAATATCTTGTTTAAATTGTAAGGACATTGATATTCCCTCATGTGGATTTTATTAATTTTCTATAATGCTTTTTGTCAGTTCAACAGGCACAGTACAAAAACACATCAATCTTTTTTCTGTTCTTTTCAGTCAGGTGAGTTCACAAGCTCAGTTTCAGATGGAGCAGGTGGGTGTACATGCACTGTGTAAACAACACATCTTGGCAAGGCTTTGTATTGCCATTATCACTTCTAGACACCAGACAGAGAGGAAAACCAACTCCTGCTTCTCTTAGTGCCAGACACCTGTTCATTTTTCTTCCATTGCATCTGCTTCACCTTCTGCTGCTCTATCAGTTGTTCTTGGGCTGTGGCATAATTCTTTTCAGAAGGAACCGTTCCAAAGAGTCAGGAATTTCTCTAGGTGTCTGAGAAAATGTACTTGTGTCATAAGAATGGTCTTCAACTAAGGTGTCACCATCAGGAGATGCCCAGGGAGAAAAATCTTGCTGAATTTCTAGAAACAACACTGTTCATCCTATAGTAAAAAATCAGAACCCTAAGCCACACAGAGGACTGAGAGTGCATTCCACTAATAGCTAAAACTAAAAAATTGTGAAAAAAATAATAGCTTTCATGGAACATTTAGAAGTCCATGTAAAGAAAATTTTCTAATTGGACAAGAAGGAAAAGACCCATAGGACAGCTAGAGTAAAGTAATCGATCTGCCTTGACACTTAACTGTTAGTGCACTCAAATGGCAGCAAGTTTTCTGGTTTTCAATCGTTATATATTCCCTTCAATAAAATAGTTCTATTTCTAATTTATCAACCTGGTGGCAGAATCCTGAATCTTATCTTAGTTAAGACACATCCAAAAAACTCAAATTTTGAGCAGATGGTGACAACTTGTGGAGGCTATGATGGTGTTGGGAAAAATGAAGTTAATATTTCAGTTTTGTTCTTTACAAAGATGCAAAATAACATAATTATGCACTCACTTGAGTTACTAAGGAAAGCATCCCAACAAGTTGGCAATTAAGTATGTTCTTAAAGTGATTGCTTAAATTATTTCAATGGAATTGAGTCAAACATGAGATCAAGAGCTCTACTTCAGGTTTACTGATATTTTTTAATATTTCCCAAGCTACACCACACAAGTATAGAGATTATTTTGTTAATCAATGCTAGAATAAGTTAAGCAACTTCTACTTACATCTGATGGAAAACTATGTCTTGATTTAGGTAAAAACAACAAATAACTCCTTCACATAAAATAAGGACTAACCATGCCTTTTCTGAGATAGCTACTATTCACAAGATTTAAGAAAGTCTGGTATGTCATTAAGCTACTTAAAAAAAGAGTAGAAAGTTGGGGATAAATTTGTCTGTTCTCACTCAAACTATGCTTTACATTAACCTGCAAGCAATCTAGTGAGTTCAGTATAATAACTTGTCAAAAACGTTTGTACCTGTTTACAAGGATATAAAAATTAACTTTATTTTCTTGCTCCACTTTCCAACAGGACTTGGTTTTATTTCCATGAAAGCTTCCACATTTTGGTGTGCTTTAAACTATTTTAAAACAGTTGTTAGCAAATGATTGCATTTCCACTCTAGAGGAAAGAATTTTCATGCAGTTTGTACTCGATAAAATGGAAATTTTATCATGTTTGTGTTTGTGCAACGCAATGAGATACTCTTTAGAACCTAGCTTTTTTTATTTCTCCTTTCATATGGGTTCTTGTGGCTGTACAGCTGTTAGACTGATAACTTCTGTTTTTAAAGTGGCTCGTTTGATGTTTTGCTTTTTAGAAAAAAAAAAATTTCCACCTTATTTTTTCTCATTTAAATTTACCTAAGTATATTCAAGCCCTCTATAGGAAAAAACAAAAACAAAATAAACCAAACAAAAAACCCCCAACAAAGCCCACAAAAAAACAAAATCAGTATCAGAAAAAACAATAGTCCCATGTGGAGTAACTGGACTCACTCTGTCTGGTGGCCCAAGAGTCCCAGATGCTACTGCATCTGTAAGTGTTCCCTCTAGCTAGGAGGAGCCACTGCAGCACCAAGTAAAGACATGAGGCAGCATATCCAAAGACAGAAGATTCAGTGCTTGCTTTCCCTTCATCCCTTTGCTTTTCTCCTGTCTTCCCAAAGCACCTTTACTCTACAGCCGAGGCAGGGGGAAGCTTACTGCTAGTTGCAAGGTACCAAGTACAAGGCCCAGGGTAGCTAGGCATAACAGTGCATTGTGTAGATTCAGTAAATGAACAGAAAATGAGTTTAGTGATAGAGCAAAGCAAAACAAAACCAAACAGAAAAAATTACCCAAATCCTTCTGTGCCTCATTTTTCTCATTCATAAAACAGCGTTCTTTCCCTTAATATACATATATCCAACAGAGAAAAAAGATTTCTGAAGTTAAAATCTATACTGCTTGTGAATCATTAGCTGAATTATGAGTTATGAATGTAATAACAATAATTGAGCTCATAAAGGTTTCAGTGCTGGGCTGGTACAATATTCATGAAGTAAACAAGGCTTACAGGATGGCTATTGGTGATTTATGAGGTTTGAATAAATATTTAAAGATAAAGAATCTGAATTGAAGTTTCAGAGCAGCCTTAATTTTGGCATTTCCACAGAGTTTTGGATTTTTGAATTTTCAAACTTCAGAATGTTCTTTTAACAAAATTTGTGTTTTTCTATACAATACTTAGCAGCTTTAGAATCTCTGGAAATTATTTCATTATCATTGCATTATGTAAGCATTAGACCCACAAGACAGTAAAAAATCCTAGACAATAAAAAGAAATAAAGCTTGTTCTTCATTATAGCAATCCTTATTTCCAGAGGATGTTTAAAATTTGCAATAAAATAAGGAAAAAAGCCCTGATGTTACCCATAAAATTAAAAATATAATTGAAGCAGAGCTGTCATAGAGAGCTCCAATCTCGATTATATTCAAAACTTGACTGACCAAGACTGAGCAACCTAACCCGTGTTAGTTCTCCTTTAGCCAGAGGTTGAACCAGATGATCTATATTATTCTTTCTATGATCTGTGAGATAGATTTTTCCCTAGCAAGCAACTTGTATCCAATCACTATTTCTAAATATACCTAAGTAATGAAGACCAACATTTAATCATCTTTATTAGACACCTGAAGTGTCCTTTTGATGGATAGTTTTATAGATCTTGAAGATAAAACCATATTTCTACTGTTTCTGCTTCATAATTGGTTCATAATTATTAAAAGTATCATTACTAGAGCTGGTTGACATCGTACAACAGTGACACAATTTTGTTCTCTGTGTTGACCAAAGAGACATGAAAAGCTCTCTTTTCTATATCACTGGAAGTAGCTTTCAGTGCCTGTTCCACTGGGATACAAAGTCATCTCACTCAGTGACCCAAACGGTTGGGGGCAATCTGAGAAAGAATAAAGATAGCAGAAAACCAGCAAAGAAACAGGAGAAATTGAACATCAAATTGCATTTAAAGTGTTGTTCCTCTGTCCAAGCCCACACTTCTGGGCTACTTTAGATACATTTTGCTTTGTATCATTAACTTACATTTGTCCATTGCAATGCAGTGATGATTTACGTTAATTTTCTTCTCTTTCCATGGACAACAACAGATTAGGTATACCTGACGGTGAGGACTGAGCCACTCCTTTCTGTTAACAAGTAGAGAGGCTGAACATAAGCAGACCTGCAGAGCAAAACACTCTGTGCTGAGGACTCAGTGTCCACGCTATACACATTTTAGGGGATTCTGCTTTAGACTACCTCTAATCTGACCCTGTAAACTGAATGTTCATGAACAGTTGCGCTGCTTTCAGTGCACTCTGAGATCAGACCTTCCCATTTCATTTCATCTGAAAAGAAATGCTGTTCATGTGCTTAGAGACTGTACATGGACGTGATAAAAAGCACAATGAGCAGAGATGATCAGGATGTTCGTTTCAGAAGTACATTCATACTCTGAATTAAAATACTAACACAGAAGTAACCAGAAGCTATGCAAGCTTCGTTATTATTGAACTAAGCCCAAGTAACAGCCTCTACAATCAGGAAGCTTTATTAGTGCAGGTTCTGGCTCAACACCATGCTAATCACATCCACCTGGCTTCTGGCCAGCACAAAGTGCAGGCAGAGGTCATTTGCCTCTGCCTACAACGTACCACATACACATGACCTAAATATGCATTTGTTCTTCATATGGTACAATTATGTTTATTGTGTTACTGGATTAAAATTTTTCTAGGGTTTAATGTTGCCTGGAGGAAGACGATTCAATTTTACAGCAATCATAGAAGGTTTAAATGTATTTGTTGTTCTGCATTAAAATCAAATTTGTTTAAACATCTGTTTTCAGTTTGAGAAGAGGAGGTAAAAGATCTGAATGACACAGATTCTTTGAGTGAGTTAAATTAGGAATGTGGATGTCAAAGGTCCCTGTTCTCCTCTATGCAGAGCTGCCTTGCTGATTAGGCAAAGACATTTCTTGAACTTGACCCCTCTAGACTTCAGCCCCATAGGCTAAACAGACAGCAGTTTGTGGGATTTGCCATTTCCCTCTACATCCCAAAATTTTATTAAGAAGTTCTTGAAATGTTAAATAGCAGTAAAAATCGTAGCAGATTTAATGAAATTAATTTGATTTAAATTGTCCCAATCAGTTTTAAAATAAGCCACCTTTAATAGGCAACCTACTGTTTTAATGCACTGCCCAAAACTATTTCCAAAGAGATGAGTACAGTACTGCTCTGTCTTCATTAACAGAGAACACATGTTGGCAGCTAGTTTTCTGTAGCTCCCTTGAGTGGTTCTGCAAGTCCGATTTCACTGATAATTGCTTTAATAAAATCTATTTTAACATAAAGGGCTTGATTTCAGAGGTGGCCTACATTTTTCTGTGTTCTGCCTTATGCAGGCAAATATATGAACAGGCACTCTTTACACTAATGGGACTGCCCTCCTGATTAAACAGGTGCTTAAGTGCTTTAGTGAGTCAAGGTCCAAAGTCTAGGTATACAGATAAAAGACTTTAAGTGTGTTTGAATTCTGTATGTAAGAGAAAGAAGGAATGATTACCTGGATTTTTAGAAAATTACTATGGTTATGTTCATCAGTGTACATGGACTAAACATGTACCTATAGATAGAGTCTACACTTCAGCCCTGAGGTATCTTCTGCATATTCACCATCTGTTTATACAGCAATCCCGCAGCTAGAAAAAATTAAATGGACTCTGCCTGAGCTTCTGATACGCCGGTAACACAAGTATTAACTGTCCCCACACACACTGTTCACCTCTGTGGCATGCTGAGCTCTTGCTGGATACAATGTGAAAGGACAAATAAAGGATTTTAAGTGTCTGTGACTGTTGAGCCTGATGAATAAATAAACCTTTAATCTTTCTGTCTGTTAATATCTGGGGGGGGGGGGGAAGCTGTAAACAAGACATAAAAGAGCAGCTATTAAATCTAATATCCAAACATAAGTTTTGTTTAGGCGTCAAAAGGGAGACTTAACAGGAAGAAGAAATCTCTCTGTCAGCTGAAAACTTTTCTGGTGGAATGACCAAATTTCTTTCGCCTTTGTTTCTCTCCATCATGACTTGTGAAAGAGAAGACAGCCTTCCCATCAGAGCCTGCAGTCAAGAGGTGGAGGAAAATCATTTCAGTCCAATTTATAAACCTTTGACATCATAGGATGCAACAAGGAAACTACATGAAGCCAAATGTTCCTAAGACAGTGCACAGAAGAAAAAGGAGAGGTGTCACAAGACCCTTGCTGAAGTTGGACACTACAGACCCTAATGACTGTGCTTGTAGAGAGCTTGAGATAAAGCAGTGATCATGGGAGGATGAATCTTGCCAGGAAGGAGGAATTAAGATTGTTACTAAGATCTTGGAACATATATTCTCTTTCTGTGATTCAACACATTGCAGGAGCTTTATTGCCTTTTGGTGAGGCAATCACAAACACCCAATGCATCCTCTCTAATCTCCTGTCAGTTGCATGGGGGAGGAACACACCATGATTTACAATCCACAAACCAGGACAGAATGAAGACCTTGACAGAAGGGAATCTTCTTTCTTGATATTATTTCAAACGAAATAATATTTTACAAATCTCTTTCCTCAAAAGATGTTTTAAAACCACATACACTGAACATAGACAGATTTATTCCAGAATAAAGCCTTCTGTTAATTACTAAGACTTTATTTTCATATTTAAAAAGTGCAAATAGCTCATTAATTTATTGCTTGCTTCCCCTCTCCTCCCCCTATGTTGTTCACAGATCACTGCCTTTCCCCTCTTCCTGCTCTCCTCTCCTCTCACGATGTACCCTTATTAGCCAAATAGGGCTAAAAAAACCTGTTCCATGCCAAGCAATCCCTTTGGTGAGCATATTGTTGGCCTGTAATTTGCTCAAAAGTGGTAGATTGCTGAGGCCCTTTGAAGCAAGCTGCATGAAAATCTTCATAAATGAGCCTATGCCATTAGTAACAAGAGCCCCAAGGGAGCCATTGTAGTGACTGAACGTATATTATGGATCTCTCTCTGTAATTTAATTCTGGAACTGGGAATCTTAGGTAGCATATGAAGAGCTGAAGAACTGCCCCCCCACCCCCGCCTCTCTTGCTCACACTCACACACAGAAGGAAATCAATGGGAGAAATGTCCTTGCAGTACTGAATACATATGCACATTGGCGTTTATGAAAACTTGTGCTCCCTGTGGGGATGAAGAACGTGGCTTAGAGGAAATTAGAACAGCCTGACACTGGTGCAGTCTCCCACCCCGCAATACAGGTCATGATTGACAGGGCCTTGTAAATAGAGAATTCAAGAAGGAGGAGGCTGTTGAAATTACATATAAGATGATTGAAATGACATTTAAAATTCCAATTTAAGCAAGAATGCATTTTCTGAATTTTTCACTTCATAATGTGCCTTTGCATCTCTGCTGCATTTCCAGGACATTCATTATAAGCCTCATCCAGTGGCTCATTTAACGAAATCTGAGGAAGTGGAGTATTTAATATATATAATGGATTTGCATATATAAGAACAGTCTTTCTACAAAGTACTGAACTGCACAACAAATTTACATTAATATTGGATTAAATCTTTGCGGAATGCTTTTATATGTAAATATAACTGCCATATAAAGCCAAGTGCACAACTCCAAGACAAAAGAGAAAATGTTATTCCATATACCTATAAAACTAATCTGCAGAACTTCTCAACACTGAAAATGCAGGCTTCCTGAACTATGAAATGATAACAGAAGCAAATAAAAACTGTAAGAACAAATGAGATTAATTCCAGCAAAGAAGTCAGATATTCTGCATGAGAAAGTTAATCTCTCCCGGACTGACAACATTTTTTGTTTGTGGTAATTAAAGTCAGAGCTAATAAAAACAATGTTGATTTGTGGTAGAGATCTGTTATCTCATTCATAAGAACAAAAAGACTCCTGCATCCATATTTGCATAGAACACAATGAATCAATATCAACTTTGCAGGGCATATGTTACAGCTTTTATAGCAGTTATGCTTCAAAAGGTGATTTTTCAACACAGTGCACAGGGATTTAGAATTCCAATGTATCAGAATATAGGTTTCTCTTCCCTTGTCCCACTGGATAAGCACTTGCTTAGAAGATGCAATATGGAACCTAACAACTTTGTTTGGAGTAACTTACATCTTAGTAAGATTGTTTTTGTTTAAAGAATTGTGTTGATTATTCCTTGATGCAGTAGCTGTTGGAAGGATTATTTTTTTCAAACTAGAAGTCTGTTTCATCCTGGAAACATACAGCAAAGGAAGCTATGGTCTTCAACACGGTCAGACTAAGAGGAATCCCAATAAAGCTTACTTTGCTCTTGTCTTTCCCCCTGAAAAATTCATGCAGCCTTTAGTTTAGAGTGTCATGGAAGATGTGAGACAGTTCAGATTTGGGTATTTTTTGGTAACAAAGTTATCTGAAGGAACAAAAACGTGAGCTCTGGTTGCAAAATTTGAATGTAGCCCAAAAGAATGTTCTCAGAGCCACTGTGTAGCTGGCTGGGCTTCACAGCATTTGGTCAGGTCCCTCAATCCCTGTGATGTAATCTGGACTGTAAGATCCTCCAATTTCTTTGCTGACCTTCTCTCTCCTCTGCTTGATGTAGCTGGCATATTCTGCTGCACAGCTGTCTCTGCTCCGATTCCCCCTAGCAAGCTGACACTTGCAGAATGCGTAGAAAACAGAGGAAAGACACTGAAATGCGATGGGCCTGACAGCTTCACAGGAACAGCCAAAGAGCATGATTGGAGAGGTTCCGGCCATCTACATGAGGCAAGCATTTTGGAAGCAAAGGCAAGGGGCAGACAGAAGCTGTCAGTTTATACACACAGACACTTAAGATTAGTAACTCATTTGCTTGCTGTTTTCAGTTTAAAAGCTCTTCATGTCAAGTTTTGACAGTACTTTTACAAGTACTTTAGAAACCACTTCTGTATTTCAGCCTTTTTATTCTCCTCACTGGAGTGAATGGAAATATATGATCCTTACAAAATAAATAAAGACACTGAGTAAAGTGAGCCACTTAAGATGTGTACAGAGTGACTTCCCACTAAGACAAGGTTAGCAAAACTCTCTCAGGTTTGATTGGAAGGACTTTTCACTTTAGCATGTGTATTTTGACCAGGATCAAGGCTGCTGTCTGGTGTTAAGTCTAATCACTGACAACAGATATAACATTAACTGGATATGTTATCTCTGGAAAAATCTCATTTTTTTTACTTGTTAATATTCCAAGATTTGTTAATTCAATCCTATTTCATGATAAATACATATAATAAATGTCTTAATTGAAGCACAACTATCTAATTGCAATATTTAGAATAATAATAATAACTAGACCATTGTAATAATTATTGGATTTACTATTGTTCGTTTTTTGACTGTATTGTATACATTCTTCCTAGGGATTTCTACAGGATAGTTTATTGATTAGTATTTTAATATTAACTTTGTAGCCAGAGACCCAGACTAAGATCAGGGTTTTTTCATGATAGATACAATACAAACACATGTGAAAATGTAATTCTCTTCTCAAAGGGAATGATATATAGAAATAGGTAAGTAAGGGAGAAAAGAGTAATAATCAATTACACAGATACTACGTGTCTTTTTTTCTAGATATGTATTTTTCAGATGATAAGGTAGATATCAACTCTTTACCCTGTTCTTCTAGACAATATTTTTCATCTGATTCTTTTTTCATGAGTGTTTTTTTCAGGGGTGGATCAACACCTTTCAGAGTAACAACAGAGATTTTGCTTTATTTCTCATGGCGTTTATCCAGTTTAAACTTTCTAAGTTAAATTCAGTTCTGAGAAAAATATCACTTGGTACATTGAGTTGATCCTACACGCAGCAGTTTGGGAAGTGCAGACATATTGTAAACCAAGAATTTACACCTGTTTTTCCAATAGTTTGGGAGCAGAAGTCTGACTTTTACATTTTGTTGCACGTGAATGGAGAAAGTGCTAGAAAGGTTAGATCATGCACTTTCTGCTAACATTTTTCCATAGAAAGAAAATTTGGGACAGATACATGTATTAACCAGCCCAGAATTTCTCTGAGGCAGGGAACGATCAGTAAAGGGTGCTTAAAAAAGGACAAAGATCAGGAAGCAGTAGTTCTGAAACACTGCACTGGAGCTGAAGACGGCTGATAAAATAGTGCTAGAATAAAGAAGCACATGGCATGATTTTGGGCAGAAGTGAAATCAGTGAATGGAAGAAATTCCATAGAAATAGATCTAATAAAAACAGTCTCTGGGCATTAAATTAATGGAGTTGAGCAACTCTGTATACTTAGTGAACCATCAAGAAACAAGAAGAATGAAATCTAAAAGACAAGGATGATGGCAGAAGAGCATTGACAATGTCACCCTAAATCTGACAGAAAGTGAGCATTTTGATTCAAGTGCTAAGTGAAAAGGGATTTGGAATTGTGATAAGGAAACTGCTCCCTGTCTAAACCTAATCTAGTCTGGACTTAGATCTTTCTAAATAAACAGTAGCAGTTCACCTGAAGATCTTGTTCAACCATCCCCAAAATGGCTCACGTGTTAACTTCCTATATCAAGAAGACATAACAAGGCATGAAAGTGGCATAAGGTTACTTTTGTACTCAGTCATGCTTTTGGGATATTTCCCACTACAGTGCAGTAGGGAGAATTACAGTACAAGCTGTCCTTGTTAGATGCTAAAACATTTCATGTTACAGCGTATCATCACATTACTTCGCTTGTGTTCTTCTCAAGAAAGGATTATCTCTGTGCTCATTCTTCACTACACTAAGAATCAAGATAACCTAAAAAGTCCTAAACTGTGTTCCTTTTAGGTCATTAAACAAATGCATCAGCTATTGGACAAATACTATAACTTAATTTGCATTTGGAGTGTTTGGGCAAAATCTGTGAAAGATCTATTTATTCCATCTCATTGCTAGTTGAGATAGTAATTGTATGACAGTTAGCCAAGTCCCACAAGTTTGCTTGGTGTGTTTTTTAGTCACACTTTAGTAACTGACTGTTCCATTTATTTTCTTGCCTTCTGCTTTCCTCTTAGGTGGCTTGTTTCTGAAAATTTCTGGACAGCTTGCTGTATTCATTTTCCTGCATTCTTTCCCTTATGTACCAGTTGGTGTATCTTTTCTGGATTTAGCTCTTCCTGTTTTTCAGTAGAAGAGAGAAATACTCCATTTCCTATCAGTTGTCTGAAATGCATTCAGCCATTATTTTTTAATTCTTTTGTAGAGAAATATGCTTTCATAACAACATAAAAATGAGCATATTGATTCAGACCAAAGGCTAACCTGCTATCCTACACCTGACAGTAAACATTTGCAAAGAAACACCATGAGAAAAAAGTGAACAAATAGTGTGCACTGTTTATCTCCTCAGCTTCCAGAAATCAGAGTTTCAGGGAATTTCTGAGGAGAGATTTTATTTGCATTATAGCCTATAGAAAGTATTTTTTTTGTCTACTAATTAATGCAACCAGTCTTTTAATCCATACAGATGTTTTCAATGAGTTCCCTAATTTAACTACCTAATTTGGTTTACTTTAAATCTTCTCAGAAGTCCATCTGATGCCCTTTATTTCTTGAATTATTCCCCTTCTTAATCTTCTCCATGCTCCTCCCTATGTTACAAACTATTTCATATTCCCCTCAGCTGTCTGTGGTTCAAACTGAAGATGATAGGTCAGTTAACCTCCCTCTTGTCTGATGGAGAGATATTAAATCAATGCCATCACTTGATTACCTTTGTTGTCTTTCCTTTTACCTTTTGCAATTCTACTCCTTTTTTGAATTGGTGGGACCATACCTCCACGGTATTGAGGATGTTTTCATGCTTATGCTGCCGTTACATTTTCAATTTTGTTCTCTAATCTTTCCCTATTAATCCAGAATGGATTTTGTTGTCTTTCCTTTTACCTTTTGCAATTCTACTCCTTTTTTGAATTGGTGGGACCATACCTCCACGGTATTGAGGATGTTTTCATGCTTATGCTGCAGTTACATTTTCAGTTTTGTTCTCTAATCTTTCCCTATTAATCCAGAATGGATTAATCCATCCTCTGCCTGCACTTTCCCTATTAATCCATTTAAAAAAAAAAAAGAAAAAACTACTGGTGAACACTGAGAGGAATACAAGTTATATTTTTGTGTGTAAATCTGTAACTGGGAACAGTGCACTGATTTTCACATAGTCACTGTTTTGCACAAATTTACATTGTTTTAAAGTGCAATTCCATTGCCTGCTATTCTTCACAGTAGAAGCTGTAATAAGTTAAACCTTCTGTTGATATTTGAACTGACTGAAAAGCCAGTTGGAAGAAAAGGAGGGACAGAATCTTCCTTACCTGTATAGGATCCTTGAATGAAGATCTAAAGTAGCAGTTATTAAATATATCTAGACTGACAGAAAATATGAAGTGAAAGATCCCTTCAGATCTGGACAAGATCTTAAGTATATTCAGCTGAATATCTCAAGTAAAGTCCATGCTCAGACTTAGGCAACGCAAGATCACACTTTTTCTTCTTACACCACGAAATTAGCAGTCACACCACCAGTACTTCCTGCCTGTTCT
>Ga0181612_153593_pt1 | contig 13481 bp, 11 predicted proteins | sample HoacroProtozoa21_FD_119630 | JGI IMG/M metagenome (GOLD analysis project Ga0181612, IMG submission 119630) | Hoatzin crop microbial communities from Cojedes, Venezuel. Combined Assembly of Gp0051906, Gp0051904, Gp0051908 | reverse complement strand
CATATATTAACTTTCAGGATTTATGGTTATTTTGGGTTTGTTTGTTTGTCTGTTTGTTGTTTTCTTTTTAGGCACTAACCTGTTAATTTAGCTAGGTGTGTAAAAAAACAACCCAATACCAATACGCTGGGAGACAACACTAAAACCCAGTACAACCAGCTCACACTTTGGAGCTCCCAGAGCTGTGCTACAATATCCTTAGTCTAAGAATCAAAATAACTGCAAACTCAAAGATTCAAAGATCTATGAATTTTAACATCATGCTCCCTTACAAACACAAGACTTCCTCTACATGAAAAATCTTTGCTGTTGGGTTTTTGAGACTCAAGGATTAGTAAGTATTACTCCTTACACCTTCGTGCAAGTCTAGCTAGTAAAGCCTCCAGCACTAAATCATCCGTTGGTTCCTTTCAGCTGTTAACCAGGAGGAGCTGTACACCAGAATTAAAGCCAGGCTTTTCTGTAGACATTTGAATAGTAAAAGCTACAGGTAGAGCAAATGCAAATCCAAAATCAGCTGAACTTGCCTACTTGTTCAGCATCTCTACCCTAGAACACAAGGCGAAGACCTGAGACAGGAACACCACATTAACAAAGACATCTCATTTTTCAAGTGATTTCTCAAATTACACACGTAGAGCAAAGCTACACAATAGTAACTTCGAACTCCACTGGGTCACCATACCACTGTCTGCCTTTCCTTTAAAATCACCAACAGTTTTCAGGCTGGCTTTGCAGTGTATTTTTAATTGCTTAGCTAGCCTCTAGGACCCTGCCATCCTCCATCCATTCCTAAGTTCTTAGTAGAGCACTGGAATTCCAAACATCAATCGAGACACAAGTCTCGGCTCATTATTTTAACTTTGCCATGCTATGCTCATATCACTTTTATCTTGTACTTTGTTAATTTTAGAGAAAATGATGGATTACACTGCAGCTTCAACTTTATCTTGCTACATTGTGTCCAGATTTTTTTTTTTTTGCATGGTAAATTAATGGCAAATATCAGAAAATTGAAACTTTAGCAATTTGTAATGAACATCTCATGATTTCCACGTTCCTTTGAGGGCAAAAAAATCTAAAAACCAGAAAACTGTTTACAAGTTCCAGACTATTAAGACATAAAAACACCCACTATGGCCCGCTGACCTTAGACAGAAGAATCCTTAAGAGGATTATTGTCTTCCTTTCAGTAAGATGCTTATCAGATCACAATTTTTTTCTGCATGACATGAGAAGCTTCTGCGCTGTAATGATCATTAAATATAACAACACAAACATGTCACAGCAATCTTGCAGTTACCTCCCACTCTAACTGCGCTCACAAGGCAGTTCAGGATTTGCATTGGAATTTATTTGTTTGGTGCACTAAGTATATAATGAAATCATGATAAAATTATACAGCTGTACGTGCTTCCTGTAAGAGTGCAAAAAATTATACCTTGCTCAGTAAGTGCTCTGAAACCACCATGCGTCCAAATAAAAACATGTAACATACACTTTGCTCAAACTACAGAGTTACTCTGTGAAATTTATTCAGAAACAGATGCTTGCAAAAATCTGAACCAAGAGCACAGGGAACCCAAAACGTAACTCTCATCCACATGGGCTCAGAACAAGTGCAAGGATTACTGCTCTGCTTGATACTGACCCACTAATTTATCCCAGAAGTCACAGGAGTACTTCATTCTCCATGAAAGAAGTAATTAAGTGAGAGCTGTTCTACATACACAACCCAAAGTCTAAGAGCTCAGGCTTATATTTAAAAATATTTACATTTATTAAATAATATACATACATATAAAAGAGAGATTTCTGTAACTCTATTTATACATTTAGAAGAGTTTAATTGAACCCTGAAAACATAACTTCCATTCCCTTCTCATTTGGTAGTATAAATTTAGTCAAGAGCATATTCTATTCTATGCTAATCTACCACAACAGTCTCCCAGTATTTTCCAATAATGCACTGCACAATCCGACTGTCCATCATGTGTTTGCTCGTTCATTTTCTCCATAGACGGAGCAATGTGTGTAATGAAGTAAGAATTTCATGGAACCGCACACGTGTAAGATGTTTGTGGAAGAAAAAGACAAGACTTAATAAATATACCCCAAAGTTACAACGGAATATGGGAGAACAAACTCGGAGTTCATTCTACAGTCCCAAAACAGACCCTGCCCCAGAAAGTTCAACTTCTTATACACATTTCCTCTTCACTGCAGAAGGTCCAGCATGACAGAAGAGCAAAACTATTGTGTTTGGCCTTCATGATTCATTTAGTCTGCTAAATACTAGACTCAGCCCACTGAGATCCTCCAAGATCAGAATCAACACCTCAAGCTGGATTCCATGTTATTCCAAAACCAAGGCCAGAGTCGCATGGGGAGATGTATCTGCAGTGTTTTGTCCTTCAGGAATACCACTGCTCATGTGCACTTCCTGAGCACCGAGAACATGAATCTGCATTGCATTCTGTTTGAGCCACAAGAAAACACAGGAAAACCTGATCTACACACTGGAATGACATATCCTTGCCAACTTAGAACCTAGAAAGCATTACTCAAAGATGCTACGTGAGGACTTTGCATCCACAAGCAATCCACGTGGCTTATTTGTCAAGAAAGGTTACCACATCATTCCCTCCTTCAAGATATTTTCTTTGCATAAGGCCTTCTAGTGCTTAGGCTCAACCAGCTGCCCTGAGATATGGTCATCCGTAAGGCTCAGACTATGTTATTCAATACCTTATGACATAACTCAAAATTAGTCAAGCTCTTAGTTAAGGGAACACCCTCTCTCATACTGCCAAGCCTAGCAGATCTGTCTAAATGACAGCAAATAAATAAATAAATCTACTTTCTTTTATTTTGCTTTTGTAATTACTGTAGAGCTCTCCTGCATTCCCTGGTGCACAGAAATAGACCCCCAACCTAGACCAATTCTACAGCAACCTCTTTGATCTTCAGATTATTCAGGATCTGGAACAATTCATCACAGAGGGGAAAAACATGACATTTATGTAATACTTCCCTATAACCTGCCAAGTCAGTCTTGTGTTATGTTGTATATTTTTTGTTATTTGTATTATCATTACATATGTCTATGTAAAAATACCAGTCATTCCTTTAAAAACAGGATCTTCTCCACCACAGAATGGCACAGTTCAGTTTTAAAACAATGTAAATGAGAGACTTATTTACTAGTAATTGTCATGCATCCTCAGAGTCCACTGCTCTGTTATACCTAAACTGAGTATTTTTGCTAAAACTTGGAAATCTGACTGATGTAGAGTATTAGGCCACTTTTCTATGTTTTAAATAGCAACTTGGTTTTGCTGCTTGAATCCTATATGGGGTACGCATTTTATCTCCACAACACAAGGTTCTAGAGGGCAAAGACCTCATTTCTGAATATCTGTAATCGTCTAAAGAACAAACCTTATCATAGCCTTCCATTACCATAGTGTATGTGGGCGTTTTTTCATATCATCTTTACCTCTGACCTCTTCCAAGAACACTGAATAAAAAAATGCAGATTCCTTTTGGCAGAATATATTTACCTACACGCACGCATATCAATCATAGATTTTTTTTTGTCCCTCAGAAATGCCACCTGCTACTGGACAGACAAATCATTCTGCTGATCACTGGGCCTTGGCACCTGAAGTGACTTTTCCTACACATTACTTAGCCCTCTGCAATATGACTATCAGTCTACTACAGCATATTACCTTTAAAAATAAATATTTGATCCATCACAAATAAAGAGTTTTGTATCAAGTTCTTAAGATTCATGAACAAGTTCAAGAAAATTGAAAACTACACAGACAAGGTTATGTCATGCAATTAATGCAACCAGAGATATCGCTCTGCTGCACATCAAGTCACTTTAGACCGTTACAAATATTAACCAGACATAACAGCTGAGGCATTAAATATAATTAAAACCTTTCCTCTATGGTCACCAAACAATACTCTTCATCGTCAGCTGCTACCCGCTCTACCTCTTCCAAACTACTCATTAGTTAAGGTGCTTCTCTATTGAAGATGATAAATTGAAATTAGATTACCAATAACATTTATCCTCAGCTGCACTGTGGTCACAAATCACATCTTCAGTTGGCATCCTGGCCAAACTGAAGTCAATGGGAGTGTGACATTGGTTCATTAGATTTGCGTTTACACCTTTGCTCTAATTGGCAGAAAGCTCATTGCTTACTAATCAAGAAAAGGAAAAGCAATCTCATCAGGAATGTTTTCCACGAAAAATAAATGGAGAAAAACCTCGACAGGAAAAGCGTGTGTTTTGCAGGTTTACACACACACAGTGCAGTCTGAAAGCTCCTCTTCATAACTGAGGTGATCCAAAGACACTATTGGTGAATTAGTGTAAGCTTTAAAAGGCTTTTTTATAGTCTTTGCAGATACAGAACACTATCAAGAAAGCACGTGTAGTACAGCAAACATGCCTTGTATCTGACCATGCAAAAACACAGATCATACAGTCTCTAGTTTGCCCATACTTTTTAAGGAATAACAGGCTCTCTACTAGACCACTAGTAAGAACTTTTAACTTGCACACATTCTTCGTGTATTTAAGGATGGGACTTCTGGCGCATCCCTTCTTGCCGCCTTTAATTTTCAAGAAATATCAAATTCCCGAACACATTACTAAAGGACAAATAGAGCATGCCACTTATAGTAAAAATGAGTATTTTAAGCGACAACCTCCACTGGACTGAAGTTTACCAAGAGAAAGCAGACAGCATTCCACATTCTCTTTACTTTCAGGTTGTATCAGCAGGCACACATACAGATGGCCCTTTCCCAATCCAATAGCTAACAGGCAGTCAAAGTAGGTCAGTGAAGAACAAAACAGTTTTAAACTATACTAATCCAGCAGCTCCAGTATCCTATTCAGCAACGACAGAGAAGGACCATCGAAACTGTTGTGGCCACGGATGAATTTGTAACTGTAAAGGCTAGCAAGTAAAATACAATCCCATGCCATGAAGTTCTCCTCCCAGTACCTGGCACATTACTTAATTCTTTGGTCTCAGAGACTCTGGCAGTAGTCAACTAATCGCCTTCAAGCAAACCTAGTGAAGCAGCACTTGTGTGCCTTACTCCTTCCTCCGACAGACCCATTAAAGTATCAATCCTTAACATAAGACCTAACAATCTAGCTAGCTTCACGCCCACTCCTCTGGTTCCTGTCATTTTCAGAGGATGTTACAGCTTGTTTCGTTTTAATATCAATGCTAGCATTATCTCTTTTGTCAGAAGGGAGTGAAGAACCCAGATCAGGCACTCCTTTGGCAGCAGAGGCCCTTCAGTTTCAGAGTCCAATCTGGTATTACTTCTTGCTGTCTCTCTGCGCTGCTCCTACCTTTGCTTGTTCCTGGAGTTTCTCACAATCATGTCTGTAATACTCCTTTTTGAAGCTCGACTCTGTGTCTTCTCCCAGTCTGCAGCTGAAGACCTTCTCCAAAACAGCCCCCAGCTTCTCCAAATGCCATCTATTTTTACCTAGGCACCGCCGTCTCATTCCGGATGCTGCTAATTGGCCCCTTAGTCACAACTGGAAAAGTAACCTCGTTGAGTAACTCTTTCTGAGCTGCTGCACTGAGGAATCTGTATGCCTCATACTTGCATTAATTCAAATGAGGAAGCTTGCAGTAAATTTGTTCCCATGAAAGATGAAACTCAGAGTTTAACAGAAATTAAACAGATTTCAGCCTCTAAGATTCCGTAGCAACCTCACTCACACACTTTTTTTAAAGTAATGACCTTTCTGCACGAGTGTATCATGCATTTAAAGTTCTAAATCCTGTAAGGAAGCACCACAAAAATAGGTGATAACTGTTGACTTGCGGAAAAGATGAGACTCCACAACCCTCCGACTGTAGAGTAGGTATGTTTTATTCAGCACTGGGCGCACGGGGGTTAGCACCGCCAAAGACGTGCGTGCCGATATCGCCAAGCCATCTATAACTTACACAGTTCCATTTTGTATATTCATATACACCTATACATATGCATAACCTTTCCCGCTTCGTATTAAAATTAGTTCCAAGAAGTCATTTCCATAGACTCCTCCCGACCGCGCCTGTGCAGTGCCTCCTTGGGGTGGTCACCGGGGGTCGTGGGGATGAAGATAGGTGACTCCTCTTCGTCACCGCTAGTAACCTTTGAACTTCACGCGGGCTCAGTTACTGCTTGGCCTTTACCCAAACTACAGGACTGGCTATGGCTGGCTTGATGTGCAGACTTCTCGTTCTGTAACTCTTCTTTCCAGCCTTATCACTCAGATACAAAACTCGCGGAGCTCAGGAATTTGCCAAGCTCAGGAATTTGCCGAGCTGAGCTAGACTAGCGTCGCCTAAGTCTTCATAAGCATTCTCTAGGCTTATTTATTTCTTTATTTCTCTTCATCAGTATAGCAAGCCTGCTTTGACTAGTGTGCTTGCCAGAGAGCTGGATGTGGCCCCAGCACAGCCTGCCGCGAACACAGACTACTCCAGGCACGTTCTCCACAGCCACCAGCCCGGATGGTTAAAAGTGAAGACAGCTGTCTTGTTCTGGTTGCAGGAATCTTCCTATCCCTTGTGGCTCTTGGTTTCAGGGTAACACTGCGTGGAGGAGGTTGGAGGAAGGCATTGGCTGCCTCCAGAATTCCCCTTTGGGACCCTGTTAACAAAGAGAGCCTGGCAGTCGCACCTAAGCAGCATCTTCCCAGCAGCACGCCTGAAGGTGCGTAGGGCCTGAAAGAGGAAGGCCGAAGGGAAGCCATGGCTGTGGACAGCTCGTATCCTCGCTTCAGGACTGGTGCTTGTTCCTGTAAGAGCATCCATTGGAGATCTTGTGGGCGCAGAGCTGCTGCTTGCCTGCTGCACCTCCAGCCCTGCAGCCCACCTTGCCAGCATTGCCTGGAGCCAGTGAGGGCTGCCAGGAGTGTGGCAACACCTCGGCTGGTCCCTTGCTCAGCGCCTGTAACTGTTTAACTGATCGCCTTTGGACCTAGGCTCGGTCTGAGCAGTGGTGAAATGTTTTCCTGCTGATGGAGGCAGGGTTGTACCCTGGACTAGCAACCTCCCTTGGGTTTCTTCAAGGACTTTTCAAACCTGTGTCACTGTTTCATTCTTCTCTCCTAGGTCCACTGAGAACTCATGTCTTGCACTTAAATCCAGAGGGAGAACTTGTCAGGAAGTATGGATAAGAAAGAAATGCATCTGCTGCTGAGCCGTGTACGGGGAATCCTTGCAGCTTTTTGCAGCGGTGCGTGGAGGGGGGTGCAAGGTAGGTACGAAACCTACGGACTGGCTTTGCTGTAACGCAGAGCAAACCACTTCAGTCCTCTGTGTGTTCAGTGACAGGGTGAGTGCTGGCTTCTGAGATCTGTAATGTTGTCAACAAAGGCTTTTTAATAGCTGAGCGTAATTTTTTATAGAAGCTGTGCAAAAGCAGCCTATTTTTTAAGAAGCAATATGGTCATTACCCTTGAACTGTCAGGATTAATATTTAACAGCTCCCCATGAGTTAAAATAGCCGTCTGCTGTAACATGTAAACTATATCTCTGGTAGAGGTAAGCATTTCTCTGGCTGCGGTGCTAATCTGCTGGTGGGGAGATGTATTCTGGACTGCCAAGGGTTGATCTCCAGGCAGACCGCGGATTTTCATGGAGAGGAGAAGATATGTATTGTGCAACTTGGGATGGGGAGAGAGACTGTCAGGTGCTACCTATTGATGAGAAGCAACGTATGCCAGGTCTGAAGATGCTCATGGCTCAAATCCAGTGTAGTGCAGACCCCAAGGGTGGTGGCAGGGTTTCATCCCTTGGAGCGTTTTGTGTGCAGACGGCACGACTGGAGCTTTATTTGAACTGACACTGTTGGTGAGCACAGCCTGGTTGTACCATCCAGAACCCAAACGGCCAAGGCTCCACTAAGGTCAGTAGTGCGGAAGGCAATTGTCTGTCCGTCCAAGATGGCGTGATGCAGAGATACGAGAAAATTGAAATATATTTTGGTGTTGATGCAGAGATACAAGAAAATTGACATATATTTTGGTGTTATGTGGAATAAAAATTCAGATATATTGGATGTTCCCTTGAAACCAACTGAATTTCCAGGTGCTGTACTGTGGGGGTTGCCGGGGTGATCCAGTTCTTACAAATTCTGCAGCTGGCCACAGACTCAGACCCACCCGTGTGCTGTTTGAGTCGTTCACTGGCACACCCGTCCTTTCCTGGCCGCTCAGTGATCCCTGTGCAGTGGTGGGACAGGAGCTCAGAAGCTGTCGGACCAGTCCCAGGGCTGGTGCTGGAGGAAGCTTGACGGGGAGCTCACAAAGAAGAGCGGCTGCAGAGTGCTGCTGCCTGCACGCAGCTCAGCGTCTGAAGCGGCACGCTGGCGATCCAGCCTGGGAACCCGCGCTGTGGGCGGCCTGCGTAACGAGTTTGTCAGCAGCAGGGAGGCTGGACAGCGATGTTGTTGGCGCCTTTCAGACCAGTGAAATACTGGACTGGAGTTTTTCCAGATGCCCTAAAGCCAGGTCAGGTTTGTTAGACGGGGAGAGGGCTGAAGCTAAACCCTCTCCGCTGATGCTTTACCCGAGCACTAGTCTACCTTTAAACACAACCTTATCTGTTCTCTGGTGGATTTGCAACAAGTCTTATTTTGGCTTGTTTCAAAGCAATCACAAGGTAAAAGGGATGTGCACCTAGCCACCAGCTTTTAGGGGCAGGGATTGCTTCTGGGCTGGAGCTACAAGCTAGTCCTGCATGAAGAAGAAAAGGAAGATCTGTTTATGGTTGTGCCCAGAATCTTGCCCGAGCCCTTGGGCAGGTGGTGGTCTGAAAGCTAATTTATTTGAATGTAGCTATGGCTACTTCCATAATCACACAGCTGTTCCCAGCGATGCTTCCACCAGATTAGAGGTGAAGGGTTTCCTTCTTACGCCGGACTGACTAATTAAGGAAAATCCAGGAAACGTCTCTTGTTTACATTAAAGGTGTTTCTTTCCCCACGCTGTGTTGCAGTAAGCTTAGGGTGATGATGGGAACAGTGCAGAGCTGTTGCCATGTCTGAGAAATTGGATCCGTGTGCGGAGTGTCTGGGAATGTCGGCAGAGAGGGTGTGCACGTTCTTGTAGGGAAGTCCAGCGAGAAGACCGGCCCACTCGTTCAGCACACCTTTGGGAAGCACTGCCCGGCGAGCACCTCTGGGCAGCAGCAGCAGAGCCTCCGTCGCGCTCAGGCACCTCACCATGTGGTTTTTCAGGAGAAGGCTTCCTAAAATTCCCAGAGCCTTCATTTGGCTCATTGTTTTAACACACGTTTGCCTCTTCATTGCTAGTTTCAGCTCTTGGTTTGGCTTGTTGAAGACCACGATTTCCAGGTAAGAGACCTGCTTCCTTGTGATATGCAGTCTCTAGGTAGAGTGCTTGCGCTTTCTCTCTCTCTCTCGCTGTGTCTGTTTACCCTGAAACTTGCACTTCTGATATGAGTTAGGTGAACACTTCGCTTTAGCAGACCTCGTGGACAATCAGACCACGGTGTTGGAAGATCCGCAGTCAAAAACTTGCTTCGTCTGGATCACTGTTTTCCAGTCCTTCCTTGTGTTTAAGAAAGCAGCTTTGGCTTTACTAATGCTCCCTGTTTTCATACTTTGGCACTACATAGCATTTGCTTTTCCTGGTGGCTCCCAGAGGGACCTCATTCAGCCCTGGTCCAGATTGTGTTGCTGGACATTGAATTTGGTGGGATATCTTCGAATTTCTAGTGAGTTCAGCATCTGATTCCTAATACAAATATGCTGCATACCGGGAGACCAACGTCATGCAGACAAGATCTATATATGTATATATTATTTTTTATGTGAAAGGTCAAGTAAATGCTACAAGAATGTGTGTGGAGGGAATTGCAGTGTAGATGCAGTAATGTCTCCAGCATTGCTGGCAGAGGTGCTGTTCCTTGTGTGAGCACCGCAGATTCCTGAGCATTGCCCCAAGCGTGGCTCGCTCGCGTGTTGGTGCCCTGTGCTGTGTGTAGGAACCCCTGCTCCCCAGCCTCCCCCGCAGCCCGCATGTGGTCCCAGCTCTCCCAGTGAGCTCATCTGGCTCGTCTCAGTGGCGCTGGTTTTCAGCTGGAGCTCTCAGGGCTTATGCTGCCGGGGCAGGCAGGAGGAGGGGGGCTGGGAACACCTCCATCTCTTCGGGGGATGGTGTGAGTTTAGCGCAGCTCCGGCGACTGGAGCCCGCACCTTGAGGACAGCTATCAGTGTGGAGAGGTCAGAGTCTGCACAAGGCAGGAGGGGGGAGGAGAGAAGGAGGAGGTGTAGAGAAGCGAAGTGAGATGTCCTTGATCACAGAGCCCATCAGCGGCAGATCTGGGGCAAGAACTGGCTCTCCATGCCCAGCTGCTTGAAGCCGTCTCATTCACCCGCAGTTTCAGATGATGGAAATGTCCATATTTTTGCAACTGCAGTAAAACACAACCAGGCGTGAGCTGTGTGGTTACCTGTCTGTCACTTCTGTTTCCATACCTTTATATGCAACGTAGAATACACAAAGCAGCATTTTCATGGCTTTATTCCCTATTTGTCCAAGGGCTTTGTAAATGGAGAGGAAAATGACAGTAAATGTCATTGAGCCCCTGCAGTTGTTTGCCAGCTGGACTCTAGAGCCTGAAATCTGAGGAGCTGCCTTGACCACTCGTCTGGATTTGAAACGCTGGTCAGGAGAGCAGGGTCCTGTGTAGGCACAAGTGGCTGGCCATGTGGGTCTGCCTGCAGGGAGCAAGGGTTGGGATGTGAAGGGCCCTCAGTTTTACATCTTGGTCGCTGTATGTTTGGCACCTTGTTCGAAATTAAAGTGTAATGGAGCTGGGGTGGAATCTGTGCCCTGGGTGACAGCACAGACAGGGAGTCTGGGGTGGGGAGCAGTCCATCCTACTGTCCCCTTTTATTTGTTCTCTGCCCTATATTTTTGAAGTTTTAAACATCATCTTAAAAATACAACAGAGAATCATCCAGGGACTTAAGATCTGCCTGAGGTTCTTTACCAAACTTCTCATTACTTAAAGCATATGTATAAAAATCTTCCCTCTGGTTAGGCAGTGAACAGTGACACCAGTTTATACCTGAAGCACTGTGGTAGCGAGCAACTGCTGCCTGCTCGGTTGACCCTGGCTGATAACTGTGAGGGGAAGCGGAGGAAGAGTGACAGGCCCTTGACGTGAGCGTGAAATCAGACTGCCAGAACTATGCCGGTTTATCCTCAAAAGCTTTGCTGTGTCTAAAAACTTAGCTGCAGAAATGTTTCACCTTCCTTTTTCCTGTTCCACCCTCCATCGTTACCTTCTCTTGCACCGTATCATGTGCACAGGAGAGTGAATGTTTGGGACCAAACCCCACCACTGCTGCCTTGATTTTTTTGCTGGGTTCAGCCCAGTCTTGTCGCAGGTGGCTCTTCTGCAGCTGGCAGCTGTATCTTCCTATGGCACCCTCGTACCTGCCTGTGTCTCTCAATCAGGCAACAGGGCAGCTGCAATATTAGAGCCAATTGCTGAAAATGCAGAGATTTTACATTTTTAGGCTTCAGACTGTGTTTTAATAGCTTCAGAGTGCTTGTCTTAAGAGACGTATACCTGGCAAGTGCTGTGTGATGCCATTGCATTGACTGGCTAAGGGGGAGGAGGAGAGGAAGAAGTGCCCTGTGGCCCCAAGCACTCAGGAAGGGATGTATGGGAAGGAGAGAGTTCCACTGCTTGTTAGACTTCCCTTATTGAGTTCTGGCAGATCTTCATGCTTTGTCGCTGAAGCACTTGGCTCCACTGGCACAGAAAGTAGAGAGCCAGATGGCACGTGCCGTGTCCTGAATGCAGGAGCTCCGGAACAGTCCCGCAGTGCTCCGGGGACGCTGCCAGGGTCCTGCCCAGTGCAGGGCAGAGCTGTTCTCTGCTGGTTTCCAGTTACTGCCAGTGTGGAGGTTGCACCAGCCAAGTCCTGAAGAGGGGTGTGCAGCCTCTGGGATTTTCTTGGTGGAGAGAGAAACAGTATTCAGGCCAGAATGGTGTGGGAACTTGAATAATGCTTTGGTGGCAAAGTTGAAAATGAAGTTGAATTCATACAGCATCCTGCAGAAACTCAGTGGCAGTCGCCAAGGCAAGTCCCCTGAGCATGTGGTTGTGTGCAGCGGTTGCTCTGAAGAGGGGCTCAGAGCTGAGAGCGCTAGACGTGGGCTGGAGGGTGTTTGGTGTTCATCGTTAAGTGGAAAATGTGTGTGATGTGTCTGCTTTTCCTTTGATTGCATTCAGGCAACTGGGCATTTCCCAGCACGTCCCACATATGTTACAAGTGGACACCCAAAAGCAACAGGCTTTCAACTATACTGATAATGGGAAGACAAGAAGCTTTTCAATGGTGTCTTCAGGGAGAAACATCTCAAGGCTCGAACAAGATATGGTTGAGAGGACACCAAAACTGGAGGGAAAGGAGGAGCAGAAGAAAATGGCAACACCAGTTGCCAGGGTGGAGGAAGCCAAGGAGAACGTGGCTGTGAAACCACCCCTGGGGCTGAAGGGAATCAAGAAGACAACAGTGAAAACAGATCCTAGGGTGCAGGGAAACAAGCAGAAAACAACAGTGAGACCAGCCGCGGGGGTGGAAGAAGCCAAGGAAAAGACAATAGTGAAACCACTTCCCAGAGTGGAAGGAGCCAAGGAGGTGACAGCGAAACCATCCTCTGGATTGAAGGGAACTCATGAAAACAACGTATCCAAAGATCAAACAAAGCCAAAAGAGCCTCCTGCGTCAGGGAAGACTCTAAGACCTGTTCCTCAGGCTGCTGCAGTGACAGAAAAGAAGAGACTGAGGGCTGCTGACTTCAAGTCTGAGCCGCGATGGGATTTTGAGGACAAGTATCTGCTGGACCGCTCTTCTCCACCATCGGTAGGTGTGATGGCCATGTGTGTTCGCCAAGAATTATGCCCCTTTGTTGACCTCCTTGTCTGCTGTCCCTTTGGCATGCATGCACTTTGCAGTCAAGGATGATCTCCAAGCTGGTAGGTCAACTTGCTGGTATATGCAGATGCTGCTGGGACCTGGAGCGGGGGAGCTATAGGTACAACTCAGCCTGGCCAGTCCTTCAGTCTGTGCTGCATGGCAACTTGCTGCAATTGCACATGCTTCCGTGGGTCCCTTTGAAAGGCAGCCCGAGCAGCCCTTTCTGGAGCTCAGGTGTGTCAGAAGGTGGGGGGAAATATTTCTCCTTCTAGGTGTGGCCAGCAGGTCGAGGGAGGTTCTCCTCCCCCTCTGCTCTGCCCTAGTGAGGCCGCATCTGCAGTGCTGTGTCCAGTTCTGGGCTCCCCACTTCAAGAAAGATGAGGAGCTACTGGAGAGAGTCCAGCGCAGGGCTACGAGGATGAGGAGGGGACTGGAGCATCTCTCCTACGAGGAGAGGCTGAGGGAGCTAAGAT
>Ga0181612_135105_pt1 | contig 13481 bp, 10 predicted proteins | sample HoacroProtozoa21_FD_119630 | JGI IMG/M metagenome (GOLD analysis project Ga0181612, IMG submission 119630) | Hoatzin crop microbial communities from Cojedes, Venezuel. Combined Assembly of Gp0051906, Gp0051904, Gp0051908 | reverse complement strand
TTTCTGTTGCTTCTCAAACACCAGTGTGTCAGGCAGGTGGGCCTTGGAACCGGCAAAGCTGTTTCTTATTAGAAACACTTATCATGGGCCTTTTGGAAAGTTAATTGGAAAGCCAGATGTAGCCAAGTGTTCACACTGCCTAGGTCTCTCTCACTTGACCTCCGCTGTGAAACAAAAGTTGTCGGTGGCCCATCCTCTCTGCAGGTCAAGGACAGTGCTCTTCACAGGTTAGTAAAAATCGGAAGAGCCCTCTGGGAGGGAGAGAATTGAGTCTCCAGGTCTTTTTCATGGAAATCTCTGGTGGAGGCTGTGCAGGGATGGAGAAGGGAGGACCGGCTGCATCCACACAAAAGCAGAGGCCTGATGGCTGAACCACAGTGCAAGAAACATTCAGCATTTAGGGCACGTAAATGCTCCAACCCTTGATGTTGGCCTTTTTTTTATGACCCTATCCTTGCAAAAAGCTTTGTCTGGCTGACTCTTTGCACCTTGCAGGGACACTTTTGCTGGAAGAGGGTGCAAAATCCTGCCTACACTCTCTTCGGCTCCCCATCCAGCTAAGGGTCTTTCCAGATAGTGGTAATTGTACTGTCAAAGAGTTTTCCAGGTTTTGGGTACTTGACAAGCACCTCTGAACAACTCTGAGCTACCTGTCTTTGTGAGTTCCTCAGTCACCAACTTAGCTCTGATCCAGCTGTTCTGCAAAATCAAGGGGTTTCTCTTCAGCTAATGAAACCAAAGGCTGAGATCAGCCAGGCAAAGGACGTATTTTCTCCAACAGTGGTAGAAGCTCTGTTGCAAGAAGGAAATATGCTACTTCCTTTTATATACAGGAATATGGTTTCCTTGCAAGAGAAGGCTTCCTCATTTGTTCTGGAATATGAGCTGTAATTTCATTATATATAGTATATAATAGCAGTATAAAACCAAGCCTGGCTCAGCATGGGAACCACATTATACAGGGTTTTTGCTGTCTCCAGCTGATGCTGTGTCTTACCGCCCCTCCTAAGTCTGCCTCTGTAACTTGCCCACATCCTGCATCAGTCAAAAATAGAAAAGTCACTTACGGGTGGGCCACGGGGCCCAATGATAGACATGCCAGCTTCTCCTGGAGCACCCTGCAGAGAGGCAAGGGAGAGGAAAAGGGGTGAGAAAAGGAGGAGAGGAAAGTGTAAAGACAATTATATTCCCATCAAGACAGGTTAAATGAGAGTGCTCAAGGTGTGAGACCTTCAGGGCTTATGGGGCAGCTGCCGTTCTGGCCTCCCCCAGCTCTTGCCCAGCACTTTGGGAGAAAAGATGTTGTTTGGAGCTATTCAGGCATGCCAGAAAATGGAAGCTGCACAGCAAGGAAAACTGTAAACACATAAAACACTTTCTAGAAAAACAGAGGTTCTTCCCCATTACAAGTGTGAAAGGTGGCCTGAAACCCTTGCTGTTTCCTTCCTGCAAGTCCAGGAGGACTGTGTCCTGCACAACAAAGCAAAGAAGCAGCGATGTGCTGGGCTCCAAGGAAATGGGAGCTGTGGGCGGCTCAATGGCTGCCTCAGAAATGCCTCACTTGTGTGCTTCTCAAACTCAGTTGGGACATGGATTAAAACAGCAAAGTCCTTGCTGGAAAAGAAAACAGCTTCCTCTCCAGTTCCTAGCCACCCACGACGTGCAACGGGCAGGACATGTCCCTGTCTTTGAAAAACATGGCATATTCCTGACAGGCAGCTTCAGAAGAGCCCAGGGCTGGGGAGTCTTGGGATGGAGCATCCTACAAACCAAGCAGTCTGTGAGCAAACAGAGCTCTCTGCGAAACAAAGCTGGGGCCTGCCAAGGACCTAGGGCTCTCACAGAGGACATTGGGGAAGTATGGGCAATTAGGAGTGATTTTTCCCTTGTTTGTTTGTATCTATCTGCTGTCCCTTCAAGCTGAAAACTTTGGTCAGAGAGAAATCCAAGGACACGCAGAGAAAAAATCGGGTGGCTTCAGGCAGTGAAATCTTCGTCTGTTAGGTAATGATGGTTGGCTCCAATGAGCAAGGAGAAGCTTGAAAGCAAGGCAGGAGAGTCTCTGTCCTACCTTGCCTTTCCTTGCTGTTTTTCTGTCTCCTATAAATAGGAGCAAATGGGCCTGGTATGGCAGTGCCTTGCACGGATGTTCCACATGTCAGGTGAATATTCATCCCTTTTCTAGTTTCTACACATTGTTATTCAGTTATTGACACCCCCCAAACACCTCCATCCTGCTGCTCCTGTGGGTATTCTTGCTCACAGCTCTGGGGAAAATACACTAATGCTGAAGTGTCAAACACTTCAAAACATGGCAGCCAGCAGTAGGGTGTTCTGCAAACCACCACTTCTTTGGAGGAACAAAACACCAATTTGCTGCACAGCAAACAGTTTGGGAGGTGGCATCCCACAGACTTAAACCATACCATCGCTTCTCCTTAGGAGGAAGAGCTCCAACCATGTCAGTAATAGGAGAGGTCTCTGTCATTTTCTTCCTCGCTACGGCTTGCACCGGGGGATTAGGCTAACCTGGGAGGCAGAGGGGAACTGCGAGTTGATTAGGGCAAGACGAGCTGCCAACAGGGAAGAAACTCAATGGTTAAAACCCAAGAAGCCTCGAGGGGAGCCCTGCATGTGCCTGCTGACTCTTATGCTGTTAGTAAATTGTCATAAACAAGGAACAAGGCGTCTTTGGAAGCTGAGTGGTAAACAGGGAACACAGTGTCTTCGGAGGCTGAGTGGCCTGGAAGGAATCTGGGAGATAAACTTGCACTGCCGGAGAAGAGGGGGTTCAGCCCGGGGAGGTGAAAGCCCAAAGCTGGCTGCAGCGGCCATAACTATGAGCAGAGGGCTTGGGATGGACCTAGAGGAGAACAGTTGAGGATTCTGGGCTGTGAGGAGCCAACTCACCTTCTCTCCAGGTTGCCCTTTTAGTCCCTGGGTCAGTGGCACCCATCACAGCCACATGCAAGAGGGTGCAGGGGGGAGAGAGAGAGAGAGACAAACACAGGCGTCAGCGGTATGGGCATGCTCGCCTACCTGAAAATCCTGGCTACAGGGCTGGGGTGAGTAGGGTGGCCTCAGGTCTTGCTCCAGCCCTCTTCCCCATCCTCATCTGGGATGCCTGAGCAAAGAGCAGCTCCAAAATACAATGCTCAGCCAGGCAGGGGATGCCCCACCTCGTTCAGAGCAGGTTTATTTGGAAAGGGCAGCTGTCGGTGGCAGGCAAGGGTGCCTGTTAGCAAGCCCACAGCCAAGCCCAGCCAGTGCACGAGGTGGCAGCAGGAGGCACCCAACCGGGGAGGGGGGGATGATGGTCCAGATAAGGATCTGAGCAACAGGGCAGAGGAGACACGGAAACACCCTTCTGGCATGTAAGTGGTTTGCAGGGCTGGCCACCGTGCTGCAACAAGGAGAGCCCCTCAGGTGTGGGGCTCAAGGAGGGTGGCTTTGCTCAGGCTGACAGCTACCAAGGGTCATCCTGAAAACCCCCCTCAAAATCTTGGGGGTTGGAAGGGGAGGACAAGGCACGTGCAAAAGGTTTTGACTTACCGGCCGCCCAGGAATCCCCATCGCACCTTTGTCTCCCTGGCAATTAAGGCAAAATCAGAGGCAATTTGAAACTGGCCAAAAGCAAGGTTATAAAACAGCACAAACGAGCTGTGCCACAGACGTGGCTTCGTGCTGCGGTGTAAGCGTCCAGGGAATTTGAGACAGGGAGACAGCAAGTTAGAGAGGGAGGAAAGTATGTTTGCATTTGCCCAAGCTTGTCTTTAAGAACATGCGTAAGCCACCAGTTCACTTGCACACATGACAAACCAGCACATCTCACAACAGAAATGACATATGGCGATTTAGGCAGCAAAAGAAGGGAAGAGTTTTCAGTCTAACAAAGTATAACACCAATTTCCAGCACTTCATAAAATCTGAGTCCTGGGAACTGGCTTCCTGCAGTAGCCAACTGACACATTTTTCTCTTTCTTTACCAAAGTCGACTGCATGTTACCTATTTATTTATAGAGTTATCACTTTAAAACAGGATTCTCTTAAACTTCAAAATACAGTCCTGTCCAGAAGCAAAAGAAAAATGTGGGAAAACAAGCTGACACAGGAAAAAGCACGTCTGGAAGAAGACATATGAGCAGTGTCCTCTACCCCTTTGAGATACTTCCCAGCGCATTGTCAGGGCGTGAGCGATCCTAACAGTAGTTCAGGGAATGACTTTGGGTCAGGTGACACTAAACAGAATCTTGTAAACACATGAACACAAGACAAGTGGCAATTTTCTTCAGCCACTTACCTACAAGGCAGTTTTCTGCCTTTTGCAGTTAAATTTAACTAAGCAATTTAAAAAAAAAAAAAAATCAACCCGCTTTGCATTCATGGTCACCAAAACCAAAGGCTGTGCAGATCTGGAAGATAGCAGCTGATTGCTGAAAGGATCTTGATGATTATGGCTTCAGTGGTCATGTAGCTTTTGCTCTATATTTTGCAAAAATGACGTGATAATAATCACTCAGTTCTGTTTCCAGCAATGTTTGGTGTTTCCTTACATGAAACAGAGTGTCCCTGTCCGTGGCTGCCTGCGTCTGTAGATGTAAACCTGGGTTTCTGCTTTCCGCAGCTGGAGACACCAGCCCCATCTGTGTCATCTCTTCGTGCCTTTCTCCATGTTGAGTCCCAACGTGTGTGAATGTAGTCTGAAATGTCTGGAAGAGGGATGCATTTAACTCTATTTGTTTTGCTTACTGTATGCAGAGGCTCCTTTGGCTGTGCATCCCAAACTCAGACATTATTGCCTGGGATCAAGCTGTTACTTGGTAAAAGTTTAGCTGTTTCACTCTGCGGAGCTGGGGAGCCGTTCAGTACTGGGGGCATTCCTTTCCATGCAGCACATGTTTTGATAAATCAAAAAGCAATATGTGCTTTGCAAAATCATCACTTGCAGATGGATGAAACACTAAACAGCTGCTGAATTTTAAATTTTGTAGATAATATATTACAGGAAATTGCTTTCTTCAAGGGTTTTAGGCAGGTTCTCAGTCCTAATAATATTTACCTATCTCTGTGTGCTGGCAGCGAGTATAACTCCTGGTATCAGCATCTTGCCCTGGGATTACTTTGTGACTGGTGGAGAACATAATGCTGAGTCTTCCTGGGCTTTTAGTCCCTTAAATGCTGCTTACTTCCAGAGCTGAGCTCAGGCTGAGCTCCCTCACGGTTTGAGGCAAAAGCTGGTTTTGTTTCTCTTGGCTCTGCTGTAGCTGGTGCCCGAGCAGGAAGAGCCCAAGGTCAGGGTGGAGCTGTGTCTGGTCTCTAGTAAGTACCTGGTGTTGGAGTGGTACATGACGGCACCGTGTCTGGTATGTGACTGCGCAGCATTACAACCCTCCAAGCAATAATAGTGAAAGGGAGAGCTCCCAGTAGGACAGCAAATAAATGCCAGATGTTTATAAGGAAAGGTTGTCTGTGACGGGGAGCCAGGAAAGAGCACTCGCGGGTGGATGGTACCATGTAGGTTGGTTACAAAGCCATGTAAAGCTGCCTACAGCTCCCACATCAGAGCCAGAGGAGCAGGAAAGGCAACAAGCAGCCTCTGACTGGAGTCGGGGGGAGAGCCAGCAGCACAGTTTGCATTGTGTTCATTAGGAAACTGGCTGTTACGGCTGTTGCGGTCTCCAGGAGAGCAGCAGTCTGGGAAGCCGGGAGCCACCACCAGGAAAGCACGCAGCTATAACCCCAAAAGCCATGCTCCGTCCCCACTCAGGACTACCTATCTCAGATGTAGATACTGTTCTTGTGGACTTTTGCATTTTTCCCAGAGTGACAAAGGCATTTTAAATCCTGCTGCAACTAGCAAGCCCCATCAGCAAGAATACTGCACAGTGCGCCTCTTCAAGCAGACCCTCAAGTTGACAAAGGCGTGTTCAAAAGTAGTGTGTTTCTCACATGCAGGAGGGTTCACGGGGATTATGTTACCCTTAGATTTGGTCCTACAAAGCTCCTGTGGTCCCTACTCTGTTACAAGCCATGTCCTGTTTGCAATATGCTATTCCACATCGGGTTTGCTATGCGAGATCACTACCTTCTCCCAGCTTATGAACCCTGGAGACCTACTGATGAAAGTACTGCCAGACAGAGCGCATGAGGGAATGAAAAAGAAAGAATAAAGCATTTACCGGGAGGCCTGGTCTTCCTGTCAGGCCCTGAAACACAAGACACAGAAACAGCTAAAGTTAGCTTCAAACTCCGAAGGAAGGGCTTGATAAAGAGACAATATAACACGTGAGGGTTTAGGAAACAGTGTGGTTAAAAAACTCTCCACAGCTCCTTGGCCATCAGCTCTTATTGCTTCGTTTCCTAATCTCCTGTTTGTGAAGTATTCTATCCTTTTGGTATGGCTCTACCCACAGCTCTCCGCACGGGCTCTGAAGGTATCTGCAAGTCCATGGAGAATGAGTTAATTACAGGGCTCTGAATTCTTCCTTAGTTTCCATCTGCTAAATATTATTTTTTCATGTATGGAATTGCTACAGTTGCCACAGAAATGTTGCGTGTTCAGGAATGGGAGAGAAAACGTCCATGAGAGGATCTTTGCCTTCGGATGTGGTCCAGACGGCGAACGAGTCCGGGAACCTCAGGACTATTGCATGATTTCATAATTTTCTCCCTTCCTTTGCCCCTTTTAGTCCCAATCTCACCAAATTTCTTACATGACTGCGGGTTGCCCTTGCCTTCACCAAAGCCTTGGCTGACTTCAGGAATAACAGTGGGAGCATCTGTTGGGCAAGAGGAGAGCATGAAGGCCCCTTTTGCTGCTGGGCTGTTGCTCATCCATTTCCCTGGCTTTTCTCCTGGTTGTCCTAGATTACAAGCAGGGCTCAGTGCAATTCTAATGAGTATTTCTGCCTATTCCCACACTCAAGCTGACACCGGCACTGGGGGCTAAACCCTGCCACCCAGGATGTTGTGTTTTGCAAGCTGGGAAAAAAAACCTGGGAGAGAGATATGGGGTCATCAGCGCTTTGGTGTCACTGTCCAGAACATTGTGTATGACAACCAGCCAGGCAGGAGCCCAGGTCTGTTGCTCATAAACTTGAGTTTCCATGCGGTTTTAATCACGAGAAGTATGAGGGGGGGGAAATATTTCCTATGACGACATGAAGGACTCTGCTTGACTCTTCAGCAGCGAACTTTTTGCTCACGGTGATTGAGCCAGTCTCGCTTGCCAGCCGATCAGAAACCCCAGAGGTCCGAAATGAGACAAGGGTGCTGTTAGCCCAAGACAAATTCCACTTTGGCTAAAGATGCTCGGTCTGCCCGACTTCCTCTTGTTATTTCCATTGGCTGTAGCATTCCTTGCAGCCTGTCCTGAAAGTCTGCATGCGGAGACAGGTTCAGGGGTCACAAAGAGCCAGGATACAGTAGCATATATTGTCAGCACTTCTCTGGTGGTCCCATGTGTTTCTGCCAGACTTCAATCTTTCATTATGATATTAAGTTTCTAATTCTTATTGCTGCAGAGAAAGCCTGGAGTGTGCGTCTTCCTCACACTGCAAAGGCGCAGACTGCTCTCCAGGAGACATCTGCATTGACTTATTGATTGCTTTCCAGTTTCTCATGGCAATAATAGAAATGGAAACACCGCTACCAGTTTTGTGCCCCTTCCCTTTAGCGTCAACAGGGATCTAATTTGAGCAACATCTCTGCCTGATCAGGGCAGACTGGCAGGGACGGCCCTAGATGGATTCCACTTGAAGCCCCCTCCAGAGCACTGCTTTCTTCCCAATAACCCAAAGCTAATGCTGAAATACATCCACTTCAGCAGCCAGTCCTGAAAAGCTCCTGGGATAAGCTATCACTGAAGGTTTGTGTGGATCAGGGCTTCCAGCTGTAAAACACTTTCAGACCTTTTGGCCTGGAAGATGCAACTTTTTGGAAGATTGTTGTCATTATATCAGGCTGTGCTCATATATCTGTGGGAGTTCAGGCTATAGCATTTTGATTTGATGAAAGGGGAAAATAGGTTGTGCAGCAATTACTTCTCCTCTGAACGTCATCTGCAAACTGTTTAAGACATTTTTGCGTGAACAGACAAAAGAAGACTACCGTATGTTTAATTTCTCATGTTCCTTCACAGAAACTCAGTATAGTTACCCTATTGTACACAAACATAAAACACGTCCTCTGGAAGGACCATGCTAGAGACAATATAGTGTTTCTTAATAATCCTGAGAGATACCAATACATGGCCTCATTCCTTGCATTGCTTCTTCTGGTTCACCGTGGGTCTCTTTATAGCTGTAAGAAAACTTCTGCAATAACCTAGCTATTTTTCTGAAGCCTAAATTTTCTGCGCTGAGGTTTTGCATTAGCTAACATTTGAAAAGGAAGCTGTCAACACAATTTTTCCTCTGAAATTGATAGTTGTGCAGCTACACTTGAAGGCCCAACCGTTCAGCAAGCCCGGGTGCACGGCAGGAAACAAGTCCCTATAGCTCAGCTCCCGCCATGTGTTTGCGATCTATCTTTCCCTTTTTCGCAAACACATCTTGTTCAGCGTGTGGCATCCAATGCATGTGAAGCGCATACAGCCGATTCCCCCAGGGTATGTGGGGCCAGCTGGTAACACACAGATATCTGCACCCCTCGTGTCTGCCATGTCCCCATTCCTGTGTTCTCTCTGTGTCAGCATCGGAAGCTGCAATGTAGCAGAGAGGAATCCCACCCCAATACCAGTCCGAGCACCCACAGTACTTGCTGTTTGGGAGATCCCAGGGTGCCACGACTGCAAAGGTGGCTATCACACTGGACACCACAGACAGGAGACTTTGCTAGTTCGTGCCCCGCAAACTCTATGTTAACAGCTTCTAAAACCATAGAGGTTTGATACTTACAGGTGGACCTGAAAGAGAGAAGAAAAATAAACAAAAATTATTTTTTTAATGGAATAAATCCTAACAAGGAGGGATAGATAAGCACGTTATACAATCTTTTGGGGTTGATCCTGAGGCTGCTCCCATTTGCTGATGCACTTTCACCAACTCCCTGCTCATTAATTAAGGTATCCCCACAATTAGCAGCACTGCCTACAGTCACCGTGAGTGCAGGGCAGCCTCCAAAAGCCCTGTGTTGGGGAAGCCATGTATGTTCAGGCTCTTGACACTGTTACACTCATCTTTCGTCCTTTGGCACACAGGGATCCCCTCCCTGAGCATGACGCTGCTGAGCATGGGGGACTCGTTGTTTATGTGACTCCCCCTCACATGCTGCCCACCCCTTCGGGTTGAGAAAGTTGAATCTGGGGAGGTGACAGCCTCTTTGCTGCTAAAATGCTTGCGCATTTTGCACCAGCATTGGTGATCTTGCAATGGCGTGAAAAGGTTAATGAGGAAACTACACTAAACACATCAGGTACATTTTCTTTCTAGTACAAGCTATTTTTCCCCTTTGTTTCTGCCTCTGTTCCCACAGGAGCCAATCTTCCCTCTTGGAAGAAATTCCCTCTAGATTCTTTGGGTTTCTTTTCTTTTGGAAAGCCTTTTGGAAGCTGCCGGTGTGCAGCACTGCATCTTCCTTGTACGGAGCCATTGTATAGTATGTATCAGGGCTTAAACAGCACATTTCTTTCATCAGTTCACATAAAAATCCTCAAAATCCTGACAGATATTGTGTGTGGAGAGAAACCCCTGGACTCACTATTTAGTGGTTTCCTCTCTGCGGGAGAAGCAAGACATACCATACAACTGTCAGGGGTTTCTACATTTTCCATACTTCATAGACACGCTGTTTTCTTTTTTTTTTTGTTTACGTAAAGTGCCAAGAAGTAAGACTAAGCAGTATAACAGGCGAGCTGACAGATAACAGGCAGCAACCTCTTCTTTGCATGGGAGGCAGATGTCACAATGAGCACCTGCATAATACGTCGTCATCTTGAAAATGCCCCTGGCTGAAAGTCCAGAAAAGAAACTGCAGACTTTGGATGAACAAATATTTTCCACGCTGGATGTCTCTCACTTAGCGTGACTTTTTCATATGAAGGACTTCAGCAAAAGGTTTGACTATCAAGTTTTGATGACCTAAAATTGCACTGTCAAATGCCACTCTTAGACTTTTGCTCAGCTTTCAAAGTGGTTGATCGAAAGAGGTTACCTCTAAAGGGTACCTCTTGTTTAAAAAAAAAAAAAAGTTTAACACCTTCATGGTGACCAACAAAGAGAGCTAAGGTCAACATTCACAGCCAGAATTCTCAACAACTCAAAACAGCTCCACCCATATTTAGGACAGGAGCTCCAGGGGGACCCAGATTTGGTTGGTCTGGAAATCGCCCATCACCGATGTTGGTGCTGAGGTCACTATTCTACTTGGTATGTCAAGTCTAAACAACGAAAGGGTTTCTAATTAGAGAGTTCATTTTGGAGGGCAAGGGCAGACTCTGATCCAGGAATCCTAATTTATGCCAGACTGGGAGAAAAAAAAATGTTTTGAGTCTGGCTTGGATGATAATAAAGTTCTGTGAGAACTGTTTTGGAGAGATTTTGTTTCACAGTGAGCGCCCTGTCACAAGGTCAATTTTTATAGCTTGCCAATACACGGACTTTATTTCCATTAGCAACACTATAGACCCTTAATAACCCACCTACCCGTCTGCGCGGGTTTGGGGCACTCATAGATTGCATGAACCAAACCATTTAGCTAACACTGAAAGAAGTATTGAAAGAAAAAAAGCAAGCAAAGCCTGAGCCATGCCTACCCTTCCAGACCAAACGTGGCCAGACAACAGCACAACCTCTAACGGTATTGCAATACCACTAAGAGAAAACATAAGCGTTTGTTTGTTCCAGAAGCTACATCCACAGAGCGGAGTAAATCAGCAATGCTGGCAGCTCTGGGCCCATCAGGCCACACACTCTATGCACATTAAAAGCAGGAGGCATACTGGAGGCCCATCTTTGTTATACGTCCTCTATAAAATTAATGGTTATGTGAAAGGCGGGCTGCACAGTCTTGTGTAAACACACATCAGTGAGCTGCAGGGACAGTCTTGACCGCAATAAGTCAATCGGTAGAGACCGTCCAGGGGCCAGGCTTCAAAAGACGGGACTGTTCGTGTGACCCAGCAAAAAGTGAAGCCCTCAGATATGATCACTTCTAAAAGCAACATCGTCTTGCATGGGCTGCAGGATGAGAAGGGAAGATGTCCCAGGGACAGTGGGGAGGGAGGAGATGCTACTGGATAAGCTGTTGCAAAGCACAGGGGGTTTTGCAAAGTGAAATAATGCTTCAGCAAAGTGGATTTGTCATGTTCTGTCACGGTGACTAACGAGCAGGCTGAGCAGAGCTTCTAAACAGGCTCAGCCTTTAATATGACAAGAAGTAATTTAATGCACATTAGAGGAAAGAGCGGGCAAAGGAGGGAGGGGATCCTCGCACCTCCGCTCTCAACCACACTAACCATGGGTGGCCGGGTTGAGTCGGCGTCTCCCGGGCAGCACTGGCTGTGCTGCGTGCAGTGCACTGGGCTTGCCCCTGGCCAGGGGTCTGGCAGAGCTGCCCTGGCCTGCTCAGGGATGCTGGCAACCCTGTAAGCTAAGGGAGCAAACCTACAAGTCGATCTGGCTGCATGGGACCCTTCATGAAAGCAACGTGAACTGCAACAGAGTCACCACAACACCACTGCCTGTTGTCCTCCATGCTTCCCAGCTCCTGCAGTCCCAACCAGATTGGGGCAGCTGTCCCCAAAGGTGGGCCAGGTCTCAGTGGTGGTGAACTCCAAAGAGCTCCACAAACAACCAAGAGCCAATTACCTCAACAGCCACAAGTGCTAGGGGGGTTCCTTCTCTCCCATGTTTACAGCAGGCATTTTTAGGGTGAGATGGAGGCAGCACTGATTAGGAGATGAGCTAGGTTCCCTTTCCATAAACAGCCAGAGAATGGACAAAGAGTCAATCAAGCAGGGATCAAAGCTACTGTGAACATTTCTAAGCCCGTTTCATAGCTAAGCCCAGCCAGCAGACAGACCCAGAGCTCCCAGATCACCAGATTCCTCAGCCTTGAGCAGAACAGGGAGCCCACATTAGTAATTAGCACGTCCACATACTGTGTGTTTTGAACCTGATCTTGCTGGGACCAGAGCAATGCTGGTGCTGGCGTGCGGGCTGCAGCACGACCGTCCACCCATGACGAGCAGCTCAGGAAGCATCTCTCCATGCCGGCACCTTGCCGAAAGGCACTGGAGGGCTGTAAGCGACTGCAACCGCTGTTTATCCAGCTGCGGGGTTTGTGGAGCAGCAGGGGATGGAGCAAACACGTCAGGAGTGGACAAGTGGGAGGAAGCAGCGACCTCCTGAAAAGAGGAGACCTCCAGAGCACCTTTGAAAATGAACATTACGAAAACAAAGAATTCTTGTAGGGGTACCCAGGGTCCGTCCAAACATATGGCCTCTGGAAATTAGCACCATCTGCACTATCCCTGCTCAGCTGCTCTGGTTTTTATGTAGATAGAAACCTTCCTTAAAGAAGCTCTGCCTTTCCTGTAGCCCAAGCAAGCAACCATGGTCTGAAGACAGGATGAGTTCACCATATTACACATATAGAGCAGCCACACTGGTGACGAACAGCAGTACCATGCCATAGAGCCCTTTCCTCATTTGTCCCTGCTCATGACCCATTCAACCAGTAACTAGCTAAAACAGAACTGCAATGACCCCTTTTCCCTCACCCTCACAAGGAGATAAAAAGCCACCATCCACGCCATAGCCTCTTTGGTGTCAGTAGAGAGGATGCTTAGTTTTGCAATTGGGGCATATTTATCCTAATGTGGAAAGTCCCACATCCCAGAATATCAGACCTTAAAAGCTGAACAGTATTAGAGCAGGTCAGTGAGACCTTCTGCTGATGGCAGAGATCTCCTCCAGCTTCGGAGACAGCAATGCTCTCTGGACTGATAGGATCACTGAGGCGATCCTATCCATTTAAGGGCATTTCCTGACATCTGGAAAAGTGTTCATTCTTAAAAGGCCCTCAAATGCTGTTGCTTATTTTTTTTTTCTCTAACTTCTTGGATTCAGGCAGTCCAGTGGCTGCAATGTGGGTGTCTTCCAGCCTGCTCAAAAGCTTACACGCAAGGCATTTTTCTTCTGCTCTATAGCATACATGAGATGAAGTGGACAGAGAGGGAATATAAAGACGTTATTGTTGCTTTCTTGGGTCATCCCCACTGCACACTCTGTCAGAAAGGGAGATGTAAACATGTAATCCATCCCTGTGAGGAAATACAGCCATTTCACAGACCCAGAAGGCAGTCTTAGTAAGTTAGAGAGATACAGTTACTTCGTGACATTCAGGACTATGTTAATTGCTGACAAGATAGCTGTGGCCAGGCAATTAGTTACAAAATGCTGATTAAAATGTCAGCAGCCCAAGCACGACCTTACCCGGGGTGGCAGGGAGACCCTTGTTTGTGGCCCCACAGGTGTTTG
>Ga0181612_120352_pt1 | contig 13481 bp, 8 predicted proteins | sample HoacroProtozoa21_FD_119630 | JGI IMG/M metagenome (GOLD analysis project Ga0181612, IMG submission 119630) | Hoatzin crop microbial communities from Cojedes, Venezuel. Combined Assembly of Gp0051906, Gp0051904, Gp0051908 | reverse complement strand
ATTGAAACATTTTCACTTTATGTTTTCAAAGCATTCCAAAATACCACTTCTGAAACACCAGAAATCTTCCCAAAGAGAAAGTTTACAAATTTCACCTACCTAATACTCAACAGAATTGATCAAAATTTGATTCCCCTCCACCTTCTGTTTGCCCCATTGCCACAGCTTCACATTGTCCCAAAGGGCTTCCCCACCACACACACAAAGCTATTTTATACGGCACTAGAGAGACACAAGTAACTTTATGAACTCCTACTGTGCAGTTACACACCCGCATTGACTGGGCTCCTCATTTGTTACAATACCAAAATCCTGCACTGTGCTGTAAGACCTGTGAGCCACCTACATCTCATTTCAGTGACAACAGTTGTATTGACAACTTGTACTGAAGCAGAGGCTACTCTAAATCTCAGTTCCTTTGGCTTCAGTGTGATATGGAGTACCCAGATACCTATATCCTTATTTCATGATTTCTTGTTGAGTTAGGGCAACACTATAACGATCAGTACATTTGAAGTAGATAAATGCTAATACAGCTGCAATCACACCAATCAGGAAACTGCTCTGCACTTGCAGGGAGCTCAAAGGAAAGAAATTCTCAATCTATTTTGCTGCACAGCTATAGAAATGCTGAGTTTATTTAGCAGTTAGATGGAATAAAAGGCAGCAGTGAAGTGCCACTGAAGAAACAAGTAATAAGCTAGCCTTTGGGCTACATCCCAAAAGCGCACTGACAACTCAATGCCCAGTACTTCAGTGCAAGCTACAAAATTCCTCTAAAAAAATCAGTTTTAGTTTACTTGCCTGTCACAAAGCAAGTCTGTAGCAATATAGGAATACGTGGTCTTGAGCATAAAAATCTTCGCCTAATATTGCCATCTTTCTTCTAACCAACTATCAGAGACATAGTCCCAGCTCTTAAAGGGTCCATCCTTGCAGACAGCATGCCAATACTCAGTTTGGCAGGGATGCTTACACACACACACACACACACACAACAGGCAGAACAGGAAAAAAGTTTCAGGCTAGAGAGATCTGACAGACAAGCCAGACAGTTATTGGTTGTCTCTGCTGTACTTTATAGGCCACCTTAGCAAACAGCACTTTCAAAACGGGGCAGAAGACAAATGTTGCCATCACAAGGTGAGCAATACTGTTGGACAAAACCTTGCAACTGCACGCATTGCTTAGCACAAAAAACCTACAGGCCCATCCTCCATGGATTTGTCTAGTGAAAGACTGGTCTTGAGTCTCCACGTGCACACGAGTCTGAACAGACAGACAGCACCAAGAACACCAGTTTTATTCTTAAGTTTTTCAATGAGCAGATTCCCATCTCCCTACAGTTGCTGTTGTACCTTAAACAAGAAATCTGCAGACCTGGAGAAAACATTACTGATGAACCCACACCCTCAGGCAGCGATTCCAAAGCTGTCACATTAAAGAAGCAAGAAGTAAGTTACACCTCAGTGAGCACCACTGTGGCAACAAGTAGAGACAACAACCTGCTAACAGCATGTGGGGCTGGACCAGTGACACAGCACACACCTGCTGAGCAGGTAAAAAGTCCTCCATATAATTTTTGGCTTGCCATTCTGCTAAGCAACCTGCTGAGCTACGTCTCCTGCTGAGATTTACAGAAGGGCAGGCTCAAGACTGACAGTCACTAGGACAAGAAGAGTGGGACATGAACGAGAATAAAAGCTGTTAAAAGTTTACAAAACCTGTAATTGATCAGGGAAAGCTCCAGCATTACAAACCCTTCCCTTGCAAATTCTTTTCCCCATCTCCCATTCTGGCTGAACCAATGGAGATTTGTAACACCTGACAGGAACGAATTACTGAGACTTGTCATCTTAAAAAAAAAAAATAACAGAAACAGAGAATTACAAAACAGCCAAGACTGGAAGGGGACTCCGGAGATTTCCCAGTGCACTCCCCTACTCACAATGAGGTGAACCAGGGCAAGTTGCTCAGGTCCACGTCCGGTCAAGCTTTGATCATCTTCTCCAAGTACAGAGACTCCAAAAACCTCTCTGGGTCACCTGTTCCAGGTGCCTGACCAACTTCACAGTGAAATAATTACATTTAAAGGAAACTTCCTGCATTTCAATTTGTGACCATACACATTGATAAGATCCCTCGAGTCTTCTGGACTTGCTGCAGTATGTCTGTATGCGTGTCTCATACTGGGGAGCCAAGAACTGGACAAAGCACTCCAGATGTGTCTTCACCCCCAGAGTAGAGGGAAAGGATCATCCCCTCGAGCTGCTAGTGATGCTCTTCCTAACACAGCCCAGGAAGCTGTTGATGTTTGTTGCCTTGAGGGTACATTGCTGCTCCTACTGAGCTTGGTGTCCACCAGGACCTCCAGGGACTTTTCAGCAAAATTGCCTTCCAGCCAGCCACATACAGCTATTCTTCCCCAGAGGAAGGACTTTGCACTTCCTTTTGCAGAACTTCACAGGATTCCCATCAGTTCATTTCTTGCGCCTCTCAAGGTCATACTGAACCGCAGCACAATTACATGGTGCATCAGCCACTCGTCCCAGTTTTGTATCGTCTGCAAACTTGCTGAAGGTGCACTCACTCCCATCATCCAGAACATCAATAAAGATGTCAAACAGTAGCGGAGCTACTACCACTCCCTTGGGTACACCACTAGGGACAGATTTCCAACTGGACTTTGTGCTGCTGGCCACAACCCTACGCAGCCAGCAGCTCAGCCAGTTTTCAGTTAATCTCATTGTTCATTTGTCTAATCCACACTTCATCAGTTTGTCAATGAAGATGTTATGGGAGACAGTGTCAAAAGCCTTACTAAAGTCAAGATAAACAACATCCACTGCTCTCCCCTTATCTACCAAGCCAGCCATCTCATCATAGAAGGCTATCAGTTTTGTCAAGCATGATTTCACCTTCATAAATCCACGCTGACTACTCCCAATCACCTTCTTGTCCTTTATGTGTTTAGAAACAGTTTCCAAGACTATTTGCTCCATTACCTTCCTGAGGCCAATCATCTATAGTTCCCTACATTCTCCTCCTTGCACTTCTTGAAGATAGTGATGACAATTCCTTTATTCCAGTCCTCAGGAATCTCCCTCAATTGCTATGACCTTTCAAAGATAATCGAGTGGCCTCACAATGACATCAACCAGCTCACTCAGCACTTGTTAGTGTATCCCACCAAGTCCCACGGACTTGTGTATGTCCTGCATAAAAGTGTTCCATAATCTGATCCTCCTCCACCAAGGGTAAGTCTTCCTTGCTCCAGACTTTACCATGGATCTCAGGGGCCTGGGATTGCTGAAGGCAAGTTTTACCAGCAAAGGCCATAGTGAAGGCAGCAGTGAGTACCTCAGTCATTTCCCCACCCTTTGTCAGAACATCCTCCTGTCCCATTCAGTAGTGGATCCAAATATTTTGTTGCCCTTCACACCACTTGTCAGATTGCGGGTCAGCTTTGGCTTTCCTAATCCTATCTTTGAATGATCAGTGTTTCTATATGCCTCCTGGCTCACCTGTCCCTGCTTCCAACTCTTCTATACCTTTTAGGGAAATTGCCAGGTCACAAAGATACTTACACTCAATGCTTGCACCGTTCCAGTACCCCACCATAAGCAGTATTCAGTTTCAAGCATTTCAATTTATTGCCCACGGAGGACTTCTGGGGGTATGGTGTGAAGCCCCCAAGCGAACTTTTTAAGCACTTGAAAACCTGACTCCTAATCAAAGAAACAGCAGTCTTAAGCTCGGCTGAAGCATTTCATACTTAATGATGACTTTCACTGAACACGTTTTGAAGGTACTTCCAAAACACGGTCTCATCTTTTCCTTTCCTCCATTTTCAACAGGTAAGGAGATGGAAGCCCTGCAGTGCTAGAATCTATTTCAAATTCCAAGTAGCGGACTACACAAGAACAAGTAATAAGCATGCTTTAGCAGTTATAGGGTGTCCAATTTCCTATTGCTCTAGATCTTCCATGATAAAGATGTTACCTCTTCACCGTGGCAGCCTATTAACATTCACTTTGAACATGACTCCTCAAGATGTCACAAAGTAGTATAAGGTCATGGTAATTCAGGCTCCTAAATTGCATATCTGGCACAGATACAAACTTCTTGTTTTATATTAGACAATGAAAGGCCTCCTTGTTCCGTTCTTATTCCTCGCTGATAAAACAGAGATTGAGGTATATGCACAGTATGCACAACAAGGGAACACGTCCAGAGGTTTACTGCCTTTCTGCAGTACTTTCGCAATCCTCCCTAGCAAGGGCTTATACAAAATACTGCTATTCTTTTCACCAAAACAAACACTGTTTTCAGGACAATTAGTTTTTTAAAAAACTTCTTTCCAAAAGTATGACAGATACTGTGCATTCCAATAATTTATTAATCTGCAGTATTGTTTTAAACCTTGGCTCTCTCCAACAGCGATGTTTCAAGAGCAGTTGGAAGTCAAATCACTGTAACCAGGGTCTTAAAGTCTGCAAGTAAACAGGTTTAGGGGAAAGAAGTTTAATCCCTGTGAAGAGTTATAGATATCGAGAAAGATTAGCATTACTGGAAAAAATTATGCAGCATCCAATAATTTTATGTCAGTTAATATGAGATAAATATTAATTTCATACATTTATAAAAGCTTGTTTACCCATTCTAAAAACGTAGCATCTTTATTAATAAGCTGAAGAGGATTAGCCACACAGTAATTTAACTTCAGAGGTTATCAAACTGGCAGTTACTACCAATACAGCTGAGATAATACACAAGATGTGCAGAAGTCAAATACATACACAGCAGCATAATATTCACCTGGCAGAATACAGAGCAATACATCTGGGGGGGAGGGAAGCCACCCCAGCACAGATGTTCAGCACAAACAAGACAGGAATAAAACTGCCAAAGCATGCAGGTCACTTAGGAAAGCAGGCAAGGCCAGAGAGGCAACCAAGTGGCAGCAGGACCCCAGAGAACAGGGGTGGAAAGAGTGGAGCAGATCGTCTCTCCTGCACACACCACAGGTGTCCCTGACCACTCAGTACACCATAATGTTGGCTCCCATCTCTTCCCTTGAAACCCTAGTATAAAAGATGCACCAAGGTAAAGTGAAAATAGCAATCCAGACTCAGGAATTTTGTTTTAGGGACTTACCTCTGAGACCAGCTTAAAGCTAGACAGAAAGTTACAGGGTTTTGATAGTTGACCTGACATTTCCCCCCCCACCACCATCACCAAATTTGTACACTTCCAAGCATCTCTCCTACCCAACAGTAAGAGCCATTAAGTACTTCAGGTTTCCAAGGGCACTGGGTGGTTGTGTCTCAGTACTGGCAGCGGGGGACTGCAGGGTGGCCTCTGTGAGGAGAGGCTGGAGCTGCCCTGTGCTGGACACTGCCAGTTCCCTTGGACCCACTGCAGGGCACAGCTGAGTCCCTCAGCCAAGATAGTGCCACCTCAGGGGAAATATAGGTAAGAAAGGGCCAAACACTGCCTGGCAGTGAGGTGTGAGGAAAAAGTGTGAGAGAGTGTCCTGCGAGCACTGAGATCAGAGAAGACAGAGGGGGCCACGTGCTGCAGGCACCAGCACAGAGACTTGCTCATAGCCCCTGGAGATACCATGGTGATGTGAGGAGTTGACCTCGGCCAGCTGCTGAACACCCACCCAGCCACTCTCCCACCTCAACAGGATAGAGAAGAAAATAAGACCAAAGAGCTCATCATTGGTCAAGATTAAGACAGTATCTGGAAGAGGTAATGGGCAAAACTGGGACTGGACATTACCAGAGAGGGGAATAACCAGAAAGCATTTGTGGTTGTAAATCAATGAGGGAACGAGGGGCAGAGTTTTATTCTGTGTGTAAATTGTCCACCTTTGTTGGTGTTGTGATGACATTTTGATTTTGGTGGGAGGATTCCTTCCCTCCATCCCCCACCTTCAAGATAACAACAGTTTAAGGAAAGCAAAAGTTGCACATGCAAGCAAAGCAAAATAAGGAATTTATTCACTGTTTCCCCATCAGCAGGCAGATGTCCAGCCACTTCTTGAAGCAGGGCCTCAGCATGTGTAACCATTACTTGGGAAGACAAACACCATAACCATGAGTTCCTCCATCCCCTTCTTCCCCTCCTTCCCTGAACTTTTACTGCTGACCACAATGTCCTGTGGTAGGGAATATCCCTTTGGTCAGAACAGGTCAGCTGTCCCAGTTATGTCACCTCCCAGGCTCCCACAGACCCCCAGCCTACTGGCCTTGGGCAGGGTATGGGTCAGAGAGAGAGCTCTGATCCGTGCAAGCATGGTGCAGCTGGTGCTTTATCAACACTTGTAGCCACAAATACAAACAGCACCACATGGGCTGCCTACCTTCATCCCAGCCAGAACTAGTATGATCTCCAACCCTCATTCCATACCAATTGTATCATCCTCAGGTCCCACATTACCCAATACATCTAAGTATCTTCCGACCATCCCATTTCTTTTCTTTCTCATTCCCTATATCCCTTCATACCAGCGCTTACAACATGTACTCCACACTTAAACCATCTTTATGTTCAGCAGTCAGATTTATATATCCTTGTCAACCAGTATCCTCTGTCCCTTAACAAGGGCCAAAGCCAATTCACCACATGAAATGAAACAGTTTAATAACTAGCTACCTTCGACTTCAAACCATAGTAAGTTCTTCACAAAGAAGCAGCTGTACAGGCCACTGGTTTCAAAGACAGAATACTAGACAAAGTGATCTAATACACATTACCTTCAAGTGGCATCAGGTGTACACATACATAAGGGTGTAAAATCTAAAGGTGACATTCAGTCCTTGAGAGAAAAAAAAGTCTTTGCAACCACTGACAACACCGTCATCTTGCAGCATTCTGAGAAGTTTCTCAGGAAGCAGTGTAAAATACTTTCACTTTAGACCTTTTTGTCTTTATCTACTACAGGATGATCTCATCTAACTTCGCTACTTTTATCTTAGCTTTCAAACTACACCATTATTGTTAGCTAGTCTTCAACAAGCACCACAGTACTATTTTATTAATACTCAGCACTATTCAAGCAGCAAAACCAGATGAGAGCACAAAAATCTAAGCTAAATGCAACCCTTAACAGTGTCTTTTCTCATTTTCATTTCCTCTTGCTAAATGGAGATAAGGAGCATATCATACTGAGCCCCGTTCTCACTTTTATGTTGCAGAGAACTGACTGTGCTCATAGCCATTTAAGCTAATTTTATCCTTGCCAAGACTGCGCAAGGAAAACAGGGTTGCTTTCAAGCTGTGCCTATAAGGAAAGGTTCTCACCTGCGTTAGCCCAGGGGAGATACCAGGGGCAGCTGACATTCACGTAGGTGCCGGGCAGTCCGTCTGGCCAGCAGGCATAGTTGTCAAACGTTCTGTTGCAGAACTTGCCTTCTGCAGAGAGATGGAAGCGAGGGTCATGCCACTGCCTTGTATTAATACTGCAGGGAGGAAGAGACTGAAGAGCAGAAGATAAAACGCAGCAGACACATGCATTTCAGCCATAACAGCATTATGCAACTGAAGCTTTGATGTGGAGTTAAACGAGATTTATTTGTCCAAAAGAGTTTATCCCCACACAACAAGAAACTGTTGTTTCAGGGGAAACCAAAAAACAGATTCGGGTCCTTGACTAAATCAAGGGACAAAAAAAGGTAAACGAACAGTGATCCATTCCCACCTTTTCTTTTATACCCTTATGTGTCTCAGCTTAATTTAAAATAATTTCTGCAATGAATACTGTAGATAATCATTCCTGAGAATGGTTTACAGTCATGCAGTTGGAAAGTCTAGCGTAATACATAGATCCATCAACGAAATACCCACACACAACCATAACTTTGCATTACAGCTTAATCAACATGAGAATACTTCAGATTTATTAAACTGTCATTCTTAGAGGACAGCACTCAACTGCTCAGCAGGATAATGGAGCGGAGGGAGATGAATGTTTCCCTGACATTGTTGTCACCAGCTACTGCTCTCACTCTGCCATAGTAATACAGTTAAGAGAAGGAAAATGAACAGTTTTGAAGTCATTCTTCATAGATACAACTTTAGACCCATCCGATCTTTCTCAACGTGCCACAGAAGCACTGAAGCATAGGAGAGGCCGCACTGTGTCCAGCTGTGAGCGTCACTGACAAGTCATCAGTGTCCTTTCAACATCACGATGCTGGCACATTGCAGCTGCTCTCAGCACATTACAGCAGCTCAACTGCCAAAACAAGCTGCATTCTCATTTTCACTACGGCACTATTCTTTTTAAAGCCATTTCAGCATTTTACAATGTTTAAAATAATTTATACTGAATTTAAGGCCTGCAAACAGCTAGGTCAATGGGAACAGCATGGTCCCAGATTTCCTAGCACCTGTGTGCTCTCTCAACCCTGACCCTAAAAAATTTGCAGGAGTATTACATTAGTGTGCAGCTTTGATGTGCTACAGCCATCGCTTGCTGCTGCAAAACACTCTGGACCTGAAGACTAACATCTTTACACTGAAATTGTTCTATAAAATGCTTCCTTGGCAGAGGGAAGAGTCCCACAGAGAGCAGGAGGAAGCAAATGGGATAAAGAAGAAATGGACTGGAAAGTAAGCTGGAGAAGTATTTTCAAGTTCATAATCACTCCCTTGCTACTGTTATCATGCCTTTTAAAAAATAATACATCCTCTCCCTACCACGCATGCTTACCTGACGCAACGGGGGGTGCCTCATACAAATATTTCAGGCATTGGAGCTGATACTCCTTCCACTTCTGCATAACCCCAGAGAGGGATCCATCGGAACTCTGAAAGAGAAATCCAAGTCTCAGACAACGAAGGGATTTAACCTGTGTATTTTTCATGTAGTCCGAGTAGGTAGGTGTGAAAATGACTACCACAAGCCAGAACAGCACTGCTTATCATAAAGGGTACAAAATGCTGCTATGCGTTTGCATGATTTCAACCAAATAAATCCCTTTCCATTTGTACCATGAGGAAGTGAAAAAACCCACAAATGACTATACCGTGTTCTCACCAAAACCCAAACTGAGCTAGCCTTGCTTTCTTGAACATGCCTCAACTGTGTGATTTATTACCTTGCGAAAAGACAGGGACAGCAGCAGCAAGTCCATTTAGAGAGGTTTTATTTCCAACATCAGTATTTCTGCTAGCCCCTAAATGAGACAAACTTCATTCACTGTATTCAGCAGATATTCCCCAAGCATTCTTCCAGAACGTGGATGAAAGCTTTTCCAGCTCAGCTCTATCAACAGCTTTTCCCTGCATCCAGGATATTTTTTCTGGAACTTCAGAAAGAGCAAGGACCTCCTTCCTGCACAGTCTGACAGGCTGCGGGTTCCACTCTCAGCTACCCCAAATACGAGGGGCAGGGCAAAAGTATGTACCAACTCAGTCTGAGCACAAAGGAAATCAGCTGTTATTGAACTGCACAAGTTTAGTGCTGGCTGCTCGCTCAACCCTAGCAGATGCCTCACCTGGCTCAGAGGCCCAGCTTACGGCATTTAAGCAAAGAGACATCAGTCCTCTCCCCTCTCCACATTCATATAAATTGAATAACAAATGTCAGAATTAGCAGGCTTTAAGTGATGAATGATACAGCTAACTCAGCATTCTTTTTCCAGAGAAAGGCCCAGCATGGATGTCTCATGTACAGTCAACAGCATGAACCTCACGGTACAACACTAACACTGAGTGGAGCAAAATTCATTTAATCCCAGCTGTCGATCAGTTTATTCAGTGAAGCATGAGGGTTAATAACCCCTGTAATTTTATCCTCACAGCTTCAGCTGCTTATTTTTATTTTCCATTTGTGCTTCTAAACCTTTCTTAGATGGTTAGAAGGAAGCCAGGGCACAGGAAGGATTATCTGAAAACCAAGAAGTCATTTTAAACCTATACTGCACTCCAGGAAAGCCAGACTGAATGCTGTCCACAACCACCAATGTGCCTAAAGTTTAGACACCAGTGCAATCACCTTGGCATAAAAGAACAGAAGTAGAACTGGCATTTTTGGACAACAGACTTCTAAAATCCTTTTCTCTCGTATTCTTCCAATTAAAAAAAGTGTTTGGAAAAAAACAAGACACTGCATGCATGGTGCTTCTGCCTGCATTAAGCCGCTACATTTAGTTACAAAGATGCTCTTGTACATGTGATCTTGTACATGTGATGAGAATGACTATGTTCAGTAGATACCTACGCTGTGTTTCAAGAATAACTGCCTATATTGACATGCAACTTAACTGTAGCTATGGCCTCATGGCCATAATTTTAGAAGAATTTAGCCACCTCCCCCTGAAGTCAAAACAAGCACAAGCCTATGGATCTTTGAAACTCTGACCCTTGTGTGCCTGATTTAAATCGCCTTATCTGTGCCAATAAATGCTGCCAAAGTCTGTCTGTGCTAAAGTCCCTAGTGTAAAATCAATGCATCCTACTGAATTTTAACCCCATGTGCCTACGGAAGCACACAAACCTGTAGCATAGCTATCTATGCTCAGCATACATGAAGGAGAAAGAAAACATCATCACCTAAATTAGGTCTACAGGTGTGCGTAGAGAAGCACATAATGAGTAACTCAAACTAAAATGCCATCCTGAACAAGGATGGATGACTGGAGTACAGGGAGAGAGAACAACTTTCAAACCTAAATTTCTCACAGGCAGTGTCTAAAAACTAACTTTCAGGCTCTGCATTGTTTAAAAGGTCTTCATTTTACAAGGGTGGTTACTGAAGTTATCCAGGACTGTTTCACCACCCTCTCATCACCAGCTTAATACCTTAATTAATAAATTGGAAGGAACATTTTCAGGATGAACTCTTAAATTATAACTCAGAATAATTTCAGAGGCTAATTTCAGACACTACTAAATATCACACATCTTCCCAAAAAGTACCTATTGATTGTACATGCAGATGACCACATCAAGTTCATTCAAATTCAGCTTTTAAAATCATTACAAGATGAAGATGCATACAGTTTCTTTTAGAAACCAGGCTCCACCTTTCAAAATATTCGGAAAAATCCTAAAACTGCTTGCACTAATAAAATTTTTGGAGTCAACAAGTCTTAAAGTATTTTCTTCTAAATCAAGTTTCCATCTCTTGCTTTCGTTAATACACAAATAACCAGCTTTAACCACAGCTTAGGAAAAAAGCAATCCTCTATCCCTTTATTTAATGAAAAAGTAGAAAAATTCTATTTATAATGGTTTCTCATGATGTGAGAAGACAACCCTAACAAGGCGATTAGCAAACTATAAGAGTAAAATAGACATGCCTAATGATGCGGAGATGACTGATTTGGTGGACAGTTTTCTATTATCTATAGTTTGTTGCAATAAGACAATCAAGACTACATAATTTCTTCTCTCTACACAACAGTTTAGTTCAGCTAAATACCGCATTTTGTTATCCGACAAATTGACTTAAATTTAATATATGCTAATCTCCATTTCCCAGAGATTTTGTCCCATGTGAACAAGAACTACAAGTTGTACAGTGCCACCGATTTAAAACGTGACTAGTTATTCAAATAAGAGATACTATATTTTCTTGAAAAGTGACTTAATTCCTTCTGCAACATCAAAGCACTACATGCACGTATATGAGCACAAGGTTCCTGAGCCAGTACTCAAAATTTGGAGCAAGTTGCAGAAGTTCAAATAGCTTTATTAAACTCAGGACTATATTATTGTTGCTAAAGGCACTGGTCCTTGCATTTTAGCTGTTGGATTGGTGTGTGCCCCCCCTAGTTATACACAACCACAGAAAGAAAAACAGTAGTAGCTTTGCTGTTTTGAAAATACATTACACAGAAGGATAGTGGAGGAGAAGAGGATGGAAACGTAGCTGACTGTTTAAGGAGGAGGAGGAGTCAAAAGGCAAGAATGAATGAAGGACTTTAAGGAGGTAATGCTGCCTAAGTAACAAAATGGATGCAGAAAAATTAAAACAGGCAAGAATGTAGAGACTGGGAGCCTTTCAGTGTACGTATATCACTAGAGATTAATTGCACTTCATTATAAATTAGCTCATTTCACAGCCTGAAGACAGACTTCCTTACAAATCCTTAACACCTATATAGGGAAGCCTCTATCTGTAGCCATCATTTGTCTTCATAGACTCTACAGTAAAAGGAAGCATTTTAATAACTTTTCAACATCTTTGAAACTATTCCTGCTGCAACAAAAACAGCATCCACACATATCCAATGAGATCAATGCTACAAAAGCACTATTCTAACCCAGCAAAACCTGAGCACACAGAGTATAAGCCTGCAGGGGGCTCCAACCAGACAAAATGCAAACAGCATCATTCCAACTGGAAGGGAGAATTTTCAAAGCTTCAGAAACAGCCAGTGACTCCTAGAGTTATCTTCTTCCATCACCATATAAAAGGTCTTTCATACAACAGAATAAGAAATTCCTTGTTACATTTGTATTTCTTGTGGTTTTGGTTGTCTATTTTTGGATAGAAACACATACATTACAGCTTTTTCATGCTTTTACCATTTCAGAATACTAAGCAAGACTTCAACCTGCCGCTAAAGGCTTATATGCAATGTTACAAGCACTGGGGCCTCCAAAATGCTAATCTTAGTCTGCAAAAGCTAGGCAACCTGACACTGAACCACACTTTGGTATGGCCTTGCTATTCTTCCCTCGGATAATAACAAGAACATATCTACCACATGAGAGGAGGGTTCAGATTACATTTACTGCCTTTTATCTCAGAAGCATCAGTGAGTTGCTTTTAAACTTTACCACTCTTTTTGAAAAGTCCAGTGCCTCACCTTATTTCAAGGCTATTCTGCTCAGAATCAGCACAGCAATCAAGTCCAAGCTAGGTGAAGATTGCACATTACTACCTTTATGCTCATTCTGATTTGATGTTTTCCCTGTATAATATGGATCTTATTAAATCACCTGACATGTCAGCATAAGCTACACGTCTGCATCAATACAAACCAACACTGACTGGCAGCTAAGCTGGCCACCTAACAGGTTTTATTCAATTCACAGCATGGACATCAGCTTGAATTTACAAGACAGTTTTGTCCTCAGTTCACAGCCCAAATTGGGCAGAGCACAACACTGCTACCCCAGAAAGCTTTGCTGTGACCCAGCATCACCTCACATTTATTGAGACAAGACTCCTCTTGTCCAAGAACCAGGTTTCAAACTTAAATGAATTAATTCATGTGGAGCTTAAACACAACCACCTTCCGGAAAGCACTTTCCCACCTAACAAGATGCTTCAGCTTGCCACAACAGCACCTATGGGAACAGAAGCTTAAGAACAGAGACTGTAGCACAGCACCACTCTGCAACAAGGCTAGCTGTTTACAGAACAAACTTACCTCCCCCTGCAATTTGTCATCACTTTTTTCCACTTCTAATGTGAAGTAAATAAGAAAGCATATGAATGGCAGGATGTTATTACT
>Ga0181612_119079_pt1 | contig 13481 bp, 8 predicted proteins | sample HoacroProtozoa21_FD_119630 | JGI IMG/M metagenome (GOLD analysis project Ga0181612, IMG submission 119630) | Hoatzin crop microbial communities from Cojedes, Venezuel. Combined Assembly of Gp0051906, Gp0051904, Gp0051908 | reverse complement strand
TTCTCTGGAGATATTCAAGACCCGCCTGGACAGGGTCCTGTGCAACCTGCTGTAGGTGACCCTGATTTGGCATGGGGGTTGGACTATATGACCCACAGAGGTGCCTTCCAACCCCTACCATTCTGTGTGACTACAAAAAGCACTCAGGGAGGCCCAGAGAAATCTGTTGGTATGTCTGATTAGCACAGCCTATTCTAAACAGATGACATTTTTTTGAATGTTACATCATACTTCCCACAAAGGTGTATGTAAATGCTAAAAGAACAACATTTTGACCTCATTGAAATCCATGGCAAAGGTCCCATGGAATGGCTATTTCTTGTCTCACCAGATAAACCAGAGCCCATTGCAATTTCTTTAATGGGCAAAATTAACATTTAAAATCCCAGAAAGAAGTAATCTTTTATGATAAATATGTATTTATAAATTGAAAAGTGAGAACTAAAGAAAAGCAGTAGTCCAAAAGTTAGAAAAGTTAACTTTCTAGAAGTCTATTTGCAATCTCAGGCTGTCACAGGAGTGGTTATAAATTCACAGCTCCATGATTTCACCTCTCAGGGGAGAGGGTGGAAGAGAAGTCACTACTTTGTGTGGTGAAGCTAAGCTAGGCTGAAATTCGGCAGAAGCACTCTGCTCAAGTATCTCCAGTGTTTACACATAACAAAGCAAAACAACGATTTATCCCTTCGACAGAGCTCTGAAATGTTGATTTATGGGACAAAATATATAGCTTCTCCAATGGAAAGTCTATTGATACTGTACAGTCTCTTAATTTAGGCTGACAGGAGAGTCAGAACTTGAATGACTGACATTTCAGTGCAGCACAAGGGTAGATCATAGTACATAAAAGTGCCTCCATGTTTGAGACCAGTTACAGAATATGCTCAAGAAAGACACATAACTCCATGAGCTAATACTATGCCACTCCTCAGTCAATGGCCAGGAAACCTACAGAACTGAAGGACCACACTCTTTGGTTCTGCAGAGAAGAAAAGGAAAAAAAAGATCATAACACATCTCCATCAAAAAGGCCATTGTCAGAAAAGAAGCCAAAGACAAAAATTTAAAACATTTTTGACTTTACTTTCTGAAACAGAATGGCAAGGACTTAGGAGCCAAAGTCCCCTTTTCCTTAATTTTCAGTAAGCTCTAGCACTCCAGGGCACTTCAGAAATCGTTTTCTTCTTAAGTGTTTTTGGACATACACTATATTTTTTTAAAAAGTAATAGCTATGAACCATCTTCCAGTCAAGGCTAGGGCAATCAGTCTGGCCTGTAAGAAGCGCATTTAGCTAGCCAGCAATAAAATATTTGTACTTAGGCTTTATAATCTTATTTATACCACCCAAATGTTTCTCTACCATTTACTTAAATAGCATAAAAAACCAAACCTGATTGACATAGATGAAACTTACTATATTTATAGAAAACTACATAAATGGTCCATTAAATAACTCTGGAAGGAAAAAGCCTGGATTACAAATAATACCCAAATTAGAGATACATTTTAAGCAGATGAACCACAGTGATAGCAAAAGATTTTCCTGACCTGCTTTGGCTTCCTGGCAGTCATGATAAGCCACTCCTACTCATTCTTCTTCTAAAATAAGCATTAAAGAGTTGACAGATTTACATTTTAGAGAAGAAATCAAAAGCCCAGGAGATCAAAATACCAGTTCAGACATTGAATTAAATTTAGACACAGACACGTATGCTTGTTATTGTAAAAAAAGAGTATGTGCTCCTGTTAACAGCTTCATTCTGCAGTATAATTGCAGAAAGCATAACGTTACCAAAACAAATACTGTCATCCCATCGTAAAACTTATCACCAGCTTACAAGGTGAGGCAGAATAAGCTGAATTGTAGGGAGATATAATTCATTCAAAGCTCAAAATAAAGCATAAAATGTTCCATAGTGAGATGCATGTGCTTCATATTATAACATACCTTAACAAGAAGAAGGTTTACTGTATTAGTTTCTCGGACTAAGGGCAATACAATGAATTTTAAGGTCAAAAGGTGCCTATCTATCTCAACTGTAGAAAGTGATTACTTGTTTGTAAAGTACTTTTACTGATATGCATAATCTTTAAAAATTTACATGAAACTTATTTTGCCTTTATGAAGGATCCATATTCTGTAGTTTCTCTGTTGTCACATTGTTCCTTTCTAAATATGATCAATAAGATTGAATATTCATCCATGACTCCCGTCATAACAAAGACATTTTGTAGTACACCTAATAGAAAAGACAGCTGGTCAATTCTTAGTAGTGTTACCAATGATGACGATTCACAGCAAGTTTGCTCCATTTGAAACGCAGACACCAGTGAAGAGCAGCTGACTACGGGAAAGGGAAGCGAGAACACGAGAAGCTCTGCATGAGTGGAAATCAGCAACCGGCAGCATAGGAACACTAACTGTAATGAACACCTTCAAGACAGAGAGATAGTGATTATAGTTTGCAAAGAAAAACTGCAGACTGAAGCTGAGGAAGGAAACGTGGCATTCCTAATTTGAGGGGCTTGGTAGTCTTTGCACTGAAATCGGGTTCTTGCTTGAGGTGTCCTCTTGTATTTAAGAAGACAAACAGATCCTCTACAGTCAGGATTTGCCTTTCAAAGGTCAAAATCAGTCTTTCCATTAAGGCATCACTCCAGAGGAGCCTCTGGGCCCGTAACTTGTGAGGTTGGTAATCCTGTGGTATCACAAACTGTTGCTGGGTCCAAAGCACCTACTTTGCTCTTTCACATTGAGCTCTGACTCACAGCTCCCTACTCTTCTTGCTTTAGATCTCTCTGCCTCTTGCACCCACAACGTCCTAACTTCACCTGTCCCCAGACTGTCCTCACACCCATCACTCACTCCTTCCAGCTCCTGCTCCCATTCCTCTGCTGTTCAGTAAAACAGCGTTGGTGCTACAGACTAAACTTCACACAGCCATCCTGACATGTCTGCTTTCACACCAGTCTGCCATTGACCCACACCACCTTCTGTGCTAATCCTCTCCTGCATTCCCTGAGCTGGGAGAGACTTCAAAAACCGAGATAGACTACACATTTCATAACTCACCTTGAGGGCACAAGGGTGCATGAGGGACAAAGACTGTTAGTGCTAACAAGAGCAGGAGACAGAGGCAAGGAGCTGAAGACAGCTATCATGTGAGCAGTTCTTGTAGGGGATGGAGTATCAGTTGGACAACCAATGGAAAGAAAAGAGAGACCAAAATGTTCAGGAAAGACTTTGAGGAGACAGTAAGGAAAGAAGGAAAATCATAAGCAAAAGGGCTTTAGCTTACAAGGGAATCGCTAACTATTGAACGTCTTAAGCAGATGTGACATAGGTAGTTGCAGGTTGTTGTTGTTGATTGTTATTATTATTATTATTGTTGTTATTACACAAAGATTTTTAAGCTACAGCTTCAGCAGGGGCTGAACGTGAGTGCTAGAGAATGATACACACAGCCACTTGACCGTAACAGTTCCCGAAGTTTACCACAGGTCTACCATTTCATGGAGATCCATGCTTGGAATACAACATGTTAATTATAAAATACAATAGCGAGGATATTTTTTCAATAAATTTATGCAATAAACACTTAACGATACATTTCCAGTATGTTCTAATCTTGATTCATTATTAGTTGAGATCTTTTAAATAAATGCCAAACCACATAGCTCTCAATTAGTAATTTACAAATACACAATTGCCTTGTTAAATCTAAATTGACTACAGATTTAATAAATCTTAATTCAAAGCACTATGATGATTTTTGTTGCCAGATGGATGAAACAAAATTCTTCCATCAAAACGCAAAGTAACGCGAAAAATAAAAAAAAATTAAAAAAAAAAAATCCATTTGAGGAAGGAAAAGAGAGTGGAAGAGGTAAGGAAAAAAAATAAATACCTGTAAAATAATGATAGGTAAACCTCAGTTTCTGGCCATCTAGCATCATTTTCAAAATCCCAAATGCTATATTAAGTTTATTTTTAAAAGATAAAGCCATATTTGAAGGAAACAAACACAAAAGTAATGAAAAGGTATTTCTAAAAAGTCAGAAAAATTATTTTATTCAAAGCAAATAACGCTGCCCCTTGTGTAATTGAATCCCCTGGCAGACTGTTAGAATTGCACTGACTACAATAGTCTCAGAAGGTCATATGCTCTGCTATACTACATAAGAAATAGTCGAAGCCATAAAATATTAATGATGTCTTGCTATTTTTTAACAAAGTTAAAAAAAATCTTTACCTTTCTTAATACAGTGAATTAACTACAGGTGTTTAATAAATGCTCAATATGTTTAAAAGCTTCTCTTTATCTTGTTTTTACTGAAGGTGCACGGAAGGGGAAATCACAATTTTAGCAATATCAGGCCCTCCAGTGAGAAAGAAGGTGAACTTAGACAAATGGAGTAGCCAATCAAAACTGAAGAGAGTTGTAATTTCTCAATTCTGAGTGCTTCCTCCCCCTAAAATCGTAGCAGTTGCTATGGACACATAATAAGTTGAAAGGTTCAAGATAGGCTTGATCCGTTAACCAGACCAATGTTAAACCAACTACCCTGGCGACCGATTTCATTTTACTCTTTAATTCAGTTTTATTTTTTTCTCATGACATTATTTCTTGTTGGAGCAGTTTGATTCAAAGTCATTAATTATTAAAATTTCTTGGAAAATTAACAAAGTGTAGGTCTTCTCTTGGGCATTCTTCTACAGAAAAGACTCAACACTTTCTAATTTTGTTTCCAAATATACTGCATTCTCACACTGCAGTGTTCAAGGTGAAAATCATCTCCAGCAGGAAACTACATCGACTTCTAGAGACAAGCAGTCTCAAAACTACATGATTCATTGTTACCAGAAAAACAGTCTAGAACCACTTAGCAAGTTCAAGACACACATACTGCTTACATGTAGAACAATTTGTCTTGAAATTCAAAATTTCCATCATTTTAGAGCTGCTGCACTTGGCTGTTGTATTTATTGTGTTACATTTGGCACTAACTATGTTTGGCTTTTAAAATCATGTCAACATTTTCCATAAAAATATGTTCTATAGCTTCTTTAACAGAAATGGGCGAGTGTTCCAGTAATAAAATGTTAAACAGCTTTTGTGCCTATAAGGACATTAATAGGGCAGAAACAATTTCAATTTATGTAATTCAAGCCCTGTAACTCCCAGGATTTTAACACAGCCAGAATTTTTATTATTTTTGTTGAGATAATACTATCTGACCGATGCTGTCTGTAACCAAGCATACCTAAAAGTATCTAACATCAACTAGGAAAAAACCCTTTCTATTTTATAGGAATGTTTATTTTAACTCAGCTTCAACCCACAAAATGTCTGTCTGTCCACAGTGCAACTTATGGGCCATTCAAGATTACCAAACCAAGAAAAAAGTGAAGATGTGATTTATAAATACACCACTTGGCAGTTACACTAAAGTAAAAATATACAATGCAGAAATCATTGGAGGGGAACCAGGACTGGTTGGTAAATGCAACTGCATCATTATTCTAACAGGGGGAGTCTGTCAGAGGCATGAGGGCGAGTTAAATATCCAGCGCTCTACACACGCCAACATGGGTTGGACACAAATTGCTTTTATGCTTTTCAAAACCCGTCCTGTAATTCAGGGAAAAGACCACTTTCTGTAAGTAGTAAAAACGAAACAAAAAAGGTATTGAATTGATCATCCACCTTCTGAAAATAAAGATTTTTTTCTTTTTAGGAACGTAAAGAAATATTGTCAGTGTGGACTCCTTTTTGTATCTCACAAGCAAAGTACAGGCTAATCTAGAAAAATTAATATGTTTCCCGGAGCTGTAACTATTCAAAAACATGTTTACACAGGCAAGTTTTTACAGCCCAGTTTTGAAAAGTTTAAAGTAAACGAGTTGCCGAACTCACAAATGTTATGAAAAATCAGGCCAAGACCCTAAATTACTTTACAGAAGGGATACATAAACCATATACTGGTCTAATTTAATTTTTCATCAAAATCTAGCCACCTGGTATAGCTTAGGCAGCACTTAGTAATATTACACAGCAGTTGGGAACACAACGTGAAGAATACTGTATCCACAGAGCTCGTGCCGGGAATGGGGAGAAGGAGGTGGGACGTCACTACACCGGCTGGGACAGGTCCCAGCACGGCCATGAGTGCTCCTCACCAGCCCGTGAGTGACCTCACGTGGGTCTCAAGATTATGTGTGATGTGAAAGCCAGCACCCGCTTTCTCACAACGCTGCATGTCCCGGTGATATGCCACAGTACTGAGCGGGAGAGCACCGTGCATTTAACAGACACTTGATTATTCCAGGAAGCCAAGAAAAGCTGTTTCTCACTTTCTTAGTTCTTAGGTTTGGTGACCTAATTCTGGTTAGACTATGACACACACACAAACCCCCCCATAAATACAAATTAGAGGTAATAGTAATGATTAATAATCCATATGGGTAATACTCCACATATGAGCATATGGAAAAATCGATACAAATCGGCACAACTTCCAGACAGCGGTGGAATAATGTGTGGAGATACCAGAGCACTCATTGACTTTAACAGTTGTGCTTCTAGGCACAAACATGCAAACAGGGAATCTTGTTGCACATTAGCAGGTTGTAAATTTCCAAATAAAATGCAGTACTAAAAGTGAAAGGTTGTTTGTTTGTCTTTAATAGTACATCTGTTTTATTAAAAAAGCAACACTTACATATTAAAGCATGTCTGGTGTGAGGTGTCTGGTCACCTGAAATTTGTGTGAGAACAAAAAGCACGACAAGAAGGCCACCCATATATCAGTGCATATACTGACTAGTACCTACATCAGGCACTGTTAAATTAATGCTTAATCCTTTTTATTTTCATATAGTGGGAATTTGTTTGTTAAAACCAAGAACATCTGCTTAAATCATCATTCTTTCCTAAATTTCCCTTCTAACTAAAGCAATAATAACAATAACAATAACAACAAGAGTAAAAACTAGGCTCACACATCGACTATTCAATCTGCTGAATGTTACTTATCTTGGAATAAGCTCAGATGTTCTTTAGCAAAGAAGTTTTAAGATGATCTTGAGACATCTGTGAAAATATCACCATGTTCCACAACATATCATCTCAAAAACTGAGCATGAATTATGGCCTTGCTGCAAAACTGAATGTAAGGGCTGAAAAAAACTCACTTGAACATCTGTTCATATCTGGCGTTCGGAGCCCGTAGTACCCCGATGGGCAGGAATGCAAGCATTCACCATATTGTCTCATCCCTTCTCTTCGTAGGAAGAAGAATAACTTGTGTTGGCATCTGATGCACCCATTATCCTTTGAACAAGATAAACAGCCTTTGCAAATTGGATTTGGTCCATAGCTAGCTGCAAAATAAGAAGATAAATTACACTTTAAGATAATTGGGAAATTATTTTGGCTGGAGGTCCTCTTCCCTCTAAAGTGTTATTTATCTACTGCATGATTACAAGTAGTTTTGAAAGGAAGGTTCTGAAAATGCAGTCACACTCATACATCTGCACTGGCAAGTGAATAAAAAGAAAAGCAATCTCTGTATTTCTAATTCTATATAGGGCAATTTAATGAATTTGCACACATTTAAAATAAAGGTCCAGGCAAGCAGAGACCAAGCTATACAAAGTGCACCAGTATAACATAAGTAAAACCCAGGGGCTGAATTCTTATTTGAAGCTGAGCACATAAGCACACAACAGCAGCAAACTGTAAGAACATCAGCACCCTGATATATGCACCAGAATGACATATCCATGGAAACCCAGCAACCACACCAGCGCCACTTCAGGCTTGTGAAGAGATCAATATTAAGAGTAATGATGCAGGTACAGCACTAGCAAAGCATGCTGCCCTGTAGCTCTCCGGGTACTAGAACAGCCATCTTGCAGTTTCTTCTTGGTCTTTCTAATGTGAATGTCAAGATATTTATTTCAAAAAAGAGTAGCAGTTTTAACTTCTAAGGGTCTTTTCCTACAAGTTTCTACCTAAAATGGGTTGAAAACAACATGCACAGACTTTACCAAAGGAGGGCATTTAGTGCAGATTACCATTTTAGGTCACCAGCTGCTGTGCCTTCAATCAATTCTATTTTCTATTTTCTTTTTTCTTCTTTCTTTTTTCTTTGTTTTTTTAAATTACTTGACTGATACTGCAACACAAACCTTAGCTGCAGCACTCTTTGCCCTTATGAGCTTTATGATGCTGCCTTTCTGCAGTCGCAGAACACTCCCCTGTCCCCATGGGCTTTCAACTCCTTCTCAGGCGCTGAGTCAGCACAGCAGGTTAGCAGAGGGAAGATGGCTCAAGACGTTCCTGAAACCAGCGTAACTTAAGAGGTCTGTTTTAAATATTAAATTGGCTACAGGACTTCACAGAAATTTGCCAGTTCGAAGCTGGTTTACTGGAAACAAAAGAAAAATATTATGCAACACAAGGAAAGTGTCTTTGGGGTCTCAAGAGCTTTTTAATAGAGGCCACTGAGGCCAACTGGCCAAAAGGGCAAGGACTATGTTTAATCATTATAATTTTAAATATTTAAAAGTATTCACACCCTAACATGGTACTGTGGTACTTATATATTCTACGAATGGGTAATTGAAGTTGTTCAATGGATGACTACACCAGCAGAGCTGGGAAAAGAAAAAAGGAAAAGCCTACCACCCCCTGGAACCAGTAGTTGATAAGATTTACTCTCACCTTCACACATCTGCACACCATATTCCCACTCCCCCTCTGCTCCTGTCTTCCACACATGCCTCACCCAAGTTCAGCACAACAGCATTCAACTCCAATCTTGTACAAAATAATCTTAGTGGGTGTCAGGCAGGATGAGAAGCCAAGCAATCTGATGAAACAGCTCAGTTAGTGGGACATTTTTGCACTGTTGGAGTCCTCTGGCACCAGGCTCACCTGGTAAGATGCTCTTGATGGGAATAGCATCCTTAGCCTCTACGATATATGTACAACTCTTTGGCTTTCTGTTGACCCCTTTGTAATGACACACCCTACCAGACAAACAGCTTTATACTCCTAAATCGGTTCCCATCTCCTGTTGCCCATAAGACCTCAGATGTAACTGTTCCTACAGTTCATCTTGCAACTATTCTCATTCACAATCCACATCTTCAAAGACATACAAGAAGATAAACAAACAGATGATGAGCTAGGCCTGGATGCATTCCTCATCTCACTGTTGGCAGGGATTGCCTGTCACCCTAACCACATCAAATAATATGTGACCATGGACTCCAAAGCAATTGTTGCTTAACACATGGTGGGCAATCCTGTAGACTTCTGAATCCCCTTTTAGTCTCCTTGCATCTCACTCTCAGTAAATCTGTACCTCCACCTTCTTCAAGATTCCTCAGAGAAGCCTATACTTTAACAAAAGAATTAAAAGGAACAAAGTGAAAGTAAAGATGCAAGATGCCTGAATTTATTCACCACTCAAATAGGGTTTTGGAGTTTGAAACAGCTGAAGTCGAGATCTCTTATATAGCATGCTGTTTCTTCCCCAGATCAAGTATTTACTTTTTCCCTATATCTCCCTTGAGCAGCTACGCAATACTGAGATCTAACAACCCAGTTCACTCCAGGCTTCATCCTTGACTGTCCACCCTGTGTAGCTGTCACTCCAGCCCTATGCTCTCCTCTGGAGTGAACTAACTCCTTCCAACACATAACCCATATATGCCCCTGTGGAGAGTCTGCTCCAAGGAATCCTCCAGGTAGGCAACATGAGCAAGACTGCACCATTCTGCCACACAGTCCTCGTACCCTTTTCTAGTGCTCTAGAGCAGGACTCACCCCTTCCACATGGCTACCCCTTTCATTAGGGGTATCCCTTACACTCACACCACCCAACATGTAGCAGTTGTCATAAAAAACCACAATCCAAGCATGCTGTACAATTCTTGCACTATTTCAGAAACTTTGAAGAGAAAGGATATATATGATCATGACTTACTGCCAGTCCAATTGCTGAACAGCATGGGTATAGCTAAAGGTTACTATTCTCAATAGTCTGGTTTGGGGAGCTGGGATTGCACTCTGGAGCAGATACATTTGTAGTGTCCATATAGGTCTCATGTCCACCTTCCCTCATTGACCCCCATTAAAATTCAGACTTCTTGGCTAAAAAATGTGTCTCAGTTTGACTCTACTGTCCAACTTTCCTTTATCTGTGACAATCCACATGTTACTCTCCTCAAGTATCTCTTTTTTCTATTTCTGGTAAGATGTCTTTATTGAACCCTTTGCTCTGCAGACATATTAAATCATGCTGACTTTTCTGGGCTTCAGCCATACCTCTGTCCTAACATACTCTCACATGAAAAGGAGCTAACAGCATAAACTGATCTTCCATTACTCTGTGATATCCTTTGTTTAGGAGATGGACGGCACATCTTTCATAGCTTAAGGACAACACAAGATGTATGAAAGAGTTCAATAGTATAGTAATTTTGTAAGTTGTATATATTTATCCCAAAATTTTAACTTGTGTGTAGGTTCCCCAAACCACGACATCTAGACTCTCCTTCTTCTTTATCTCCTGAGGAACATTAAATAATGATTTGTAATATCTACGGCTGTATTTTTTCCCTCTTATAGAAATGCTAAGAGATTCAGTTCGTCAAAACTTGTAAACTGTTCCGAAATCCTCAGATGTGAGGTATTATAAATATGACACATGTATTGTTACTTAAATTAACGATTATTAGACTCATATATTGAATTTGGATAACAGTTCAAGATGGTCACATAGTCAATGGTCACATAGTGATGACTTCCCCTCTTGCTCTCCTAGTTACTAAGCTATAATAAAAACCTAAAAATGCATCAGATATTTTTCTTTGCTTTCTTTACCACATTAGGCAAAAAAAAAAAAAAAATTGCTGAAGAATTATACAATGGTAAGGGGAGATAACATGATTTGTATGCTGCAATACAGCAAGTAAACTTTATGAAAGAATCTGAGAACTTCCCATTGTGCTGCGTAAGCATCAAACTGAATAATTTCAGGTATTTTGCATACAGTAAGCTATTGTGAAGTGTATATCACAGTCAGTGTTCTTCAGTTTTGTTGTTGCTTATACTCTTTTCCAAGCTTCATGGGAAGCATACTGACTTCTGTGACCTTTCTGTCAGTTCAACTTCTCCCAAAGCAGGGAAAATCATTATATGCTCTACTATTAAATTACTTGGACACTGAACGTACACTTTAACAAATCAAATACTGTAGAACTGGTTTGGGTGTCACATAGGCATGCCCTCTTGAAGATACCAACCTAATTTTCTCTCTTTGCCCCTACGGACACAGGCTATAATTAAATCCTACAAAATCCCTCCTGCCCCAGAATCTTCCCTTTCCATATTAGTTTCTTAACACAGCAAATGCAATGTATTCTTATCACATAAAGCTTTTACAATTCTCATCTAATTGTTCTTTGAAGGAGGAAGTGAATGCCTCTGAATTCAGCAGAAACATCTATACACTTCCTTTTGAATTTCTTCATAACCTCTTCTTTTTCCTTCTGTATTAGACTGCAAGAAAAAATAACAAGCTTACAAAACATCGTCAATCACATTCCTAGTTACCAGCTGCACCACACGCAATGCAAAACATCACGCCACTCATCTCTATTTTGAACGCTGGTGGGAACACCCTTCTCAGCTCTGTGCGCCAGGCAAGCAGGTTTCCTTCAGCCAAGTCCCTCATGGAAATGCGCTCCTTCCACAAGGCCCACAGATGTTAACCAGTGTCAGAGCACTGCTGTCGTCACATCATAAAACTGAAAATGCACACATGCTCTAAGTTAGCACCATCCTCTGGGTCTCCAAGCGCATGATTGCCCTGGCTGTCTGTTCAGATTGTAAGGTCCTTGCAGCGGGAGTAATGTTTTGTACAGCCACATAAGTAGGTACGCGGGTGTGAACACCGCACATAAATACAAACACACACCTTTACACAGATAACCCACTTTCTATTCCTTCTGCTTGTTGCTTCTACAACTATACTTTGGAGCATCTCTATATTTAAAGAATAAGCATTTACAGACTTTATTCCCTACGTTGCTTTTTTGTTTTAAATCTGGGATTAAATTTGCCAAGTTTGAAAAAGTTACTTGAGCACACAGACTAGTACCCAAACACTGAATGAAACACTTCTGAACTCTAAGGGTGCTCATAGTTTCATGGTTTGGATCCATATCAAGTAAAATCAAATGTCAGCTAATTACTTTAACTCTTGTCTGGATCAAATATATTTAAGCCATACTGCTGAAGTGGTTTTAAGTGAATTGTTATGACTATTTGAAATCACAAGAGAATCAACAGTACAAAATTAGTCTAGCCTGTTCCCCACAAGAATACAAGTTGTTCTGCAAGCAAGAGAACTAAGAGCATTTGATTTCCTATGATCTTACTGTCTTGCAGCCCATACCACAACAACTGCTACTAATTTGTGTCTTTCTTGTATACCCACTTGCTAGGTGTCACAAACCTCTTTTGAACATGGTGCTTCAGCTCATCACAAGAACCTGGTATTTTTACACTTCTGTAAAATCCAGGCTGAACTGGACAAATCAATCGAAAACCAAAGGAAGAAAGAGGAGGGTCTGGAAGAAAAATAAGCAGTAGAAAAAGTCATTACCTAAATATAATTTCTTTAGAGGGCCAGGCTAAGATTATCATTGTGTTCCTAATATCACTCGCTGCCTTGTCATTGTGTCACTATTTGTCAGTCTTTTGTTTTTCGAACTCTCTGAAGTCAGAAACTGGGCTTACTGGTACAGTGGCCAGCTTAACGGCACTCTTGCCCTAAGTGGGATTGCAAACGCATAAATGCTGGTCATTGGATTTTAGTTCAGGTCTAGCAGGAATGTCTCAAAGATACTTATCACTGCAAACATGAGGTATGCAGACAGGGCTCAGAAGAGGGAAACAACTAAAAGACCACTACAAGCTGCACTTACTGCTGAAAGAGTTGTATTGGGTTTGCATGGCAAGTTTTTGGTGTCAGGGGAAGGCTACAGGGGTGGCTTCTGTGAGAAGTTGCTAGACGCTTCCCCTATGTCCAGTGGAGCCAATGCCAGATGGCTCAAAGACAGACCCGCTGCTGGTCAAGGCTGAGCCCATCAGTGATGGTGGCAATGCCTCTGGGATACCATATTTAAGAAGGGGGCAAAAAAAGAAACTGCATGACGGCAGCCAGAGAGAGGAGTTAGACAATGTGAGAGAAATAGCTCTGCAGACACTAAGCTCAGCAAAGAAGCAGAGGAAGGAGGTGCTCCAGGCATCAGAGCAGAGGTTTCTCTGCAGCCTGTGGTGAAGACCATGGTGAGGCAGGCTGTTCCCCGCAGCCCATGGAGGTCCACGGTGGAGAAGATCTCCACCTGCAGCCCATGGAAGGGACCCCATGCCAGGGCAGGTGGATGCCTGAAGGAAAC
>Ga0181612_103897_pt1 | contig 13481 bp, 9 predicted proteins | sample HoacroProtozoa21_FD_119630 | JGI IMG/M metagenome (GOLD analysis project Ga0181612, IMG submission 119630) | Hoatzin crop microbial communities from Cojedes, Venezuel. Combined Assembly of Gp0051906, Gp0051904, Gp0051908 | reverse complement strand
TAGCTTAGTAATAAATAATGTGCTTCTATTCAATCTGTACATTAAGTCTTTTATGTGGCCTTAAGGCACTGTCTTATGGCTGTGCCCATTACAGGGTAGCCATAGAAACTGACACATTTATTTCTTGGATTAGTGTGCCATTGAAAATATTAATATAATGCAGTAAATGGGGATTTAATCTAATCTACTGATGGTAGGATGAAGTGACTAAAAGGTTGTATGCTCTTCCAGTGGAAGAAAGATTATCTCTGTGGAGTACACCTCCAGTAAAGCTGGAGTACAGCTGATGTTTTGGTTACAAACATTTAAACAACCTATCACTTTTCACATACCCCGCTGATTTTAACATGTTATATGAAACATATAGGTATGTCCACCAAGCAAGTACCCGTTTCATATCCTAAGTCTTTTTCCCAAAGCTAAAATGTCAAAACTGAAAGCCATAAAAGAAGAGAAAATGGAGATGCTCTGCATATTGTGTAAGCAGTGCAAGTGAAGTAGCATCTCACCCTGCAAATATGCAGTGCTGTACTTCACGGACATTTCATTAGCAGCAAAGTCTCTACCTTCATTACAACCAACATTTTAGTGGCATTCAGTTCATAATTTCACATACAAAAAAAAGAGAAAAAAAACATATAAGGAAAAGATTTTAAAAAATCTTAATTCTTGAGAAGCAAGATCTGTGGTTTTCTTAATTTGTAGGTCCCTACCAGGTGTCCATAAATATTAGGGCTCCCATTTCAGTAGATCATATTTGACTCAGGTTCCCTGTAATAATTCATAGTACTCAAGTTCTGACTACCCTTTACACTGCAGTATACTACATAAATTCAGAAGATATATTCTGACAGATGAAGCATTGTTGAGAAGCTAAGTACAGCACTTTGTCCTTGAAATGTTAACATGTAATGCCATAAAGTATTCAAATAATAATTTACTCAGTCTTTCAGGGTAATTAATTAAAACGGTCTAGGTGTTAGAGAAAATCACCTTGAGCTCAAAAAATTGGAATGCCTCCCCTTTTCTTCTCTGCATGCAAGTGCTCCAATGGACTTACCACATGCTTTCCCAGTTATGGTTTTTGATTTCAGCAGATAATAAATAGCCAGGATCTAATTTTGCCATGTCAAAACCGATTAAGTTTCACAAGAAAAGGTGGAGTGCTCACCTACCAGATGAAGGTGAAACATAAAACCACTTTTATTTATGTGATGTGTCCAAATTCAACTCAACCTGGCACTGGGTACTGGGAGTATGTAGACTTTAACTGTCATACGAATTTATGCATTCCTGGAATATGTCAAATATAAACATAAATTTAATCAAGGAATGGAAACCTTTATTATCAAAGAAATAAAGACAGTTTTTGACAACTAATGTAAATTATCTTAATGCATTTTTCACTTATTTTTCAGAAGGTCAAAGACAAGAAGAAAAAACACTGAACAGAGACATTGCTGACAAAATATTTCAGGCAAGACCTGGTCCAATTATTAATGCTGATGCTCCAAAAGGAATTTGTGCTCTTTAGCAACAGCACTGCATTCAGATGTGAGAGTTCCTTTTCCCGTTCATTACAATGGGATAAATCAGAAGGCTTAAAACAACAGATAAACAAGGACTCTGTATTATTCTGTAGTTTTCCTCAGTTGAGTAGTCTTTGGAAAGCCTTTTAATGGCTGAAAATAACCCTGCACATGATGAATAAGGATGCCATTCTCAATTAACATGGACAAAGGATCATAGCCATATTTGGCAAATGAGGTAGCTGTGGTGTAAGAAAAGCAGGAGTATTCACAGACATTGCCACATACATCACTGTCCGCAAATCAAAACAAGTTAATGACATTTTTGTACATCTGCCCAACTACATGACTACACATTAGTCTGGCAAGTATTTATTAGACCCAAATTAAATAGCACAATGATTATAGTTCATATTTACTAAATATAGAGTCATTAATTTATACAGCACTAAATACAGATGCTACCAGCATATAAATAAATGATAAGTACTGAACCAAAACAGCCCAAGTTACAAAAAATATTATCTTCATTAAATATATCTCAGTTCTACAAAGGCTACTGTCCATGGAGCTTCCATTAAAACATATACCATGGGGGAGGAAGCATCAAACTGTTACCCATTCTCCATAACAAGTGCACTGACAACACACCAGCCTCTCAATCCCAACAGCTCCCCTCCCTGTCAGCCTCCGCACTGTGCCCTGGTGCACATAATGTCACCAACACAGAAACATCAGCAGCAATTGCATCAGTGGGTCTCAGATAAATATATCCCAATTCTATAAACATCTCAGGTAAGACCAGCTACCACAAAAATTTTAAATAAACCCACACACACCACTAAAAATATGCTGGATATCTTATGTAGAAATTGATAAGATTTCCCACACCACCAAAGTTCGTCAGAAAGTCTGAAACTCATTAGTGAACAGTGGGGCAAAGAAACCACAGCTTAACTCACACCCAGTGAAGAATGGGATGGCTAGCACTTACAGGAGGAACCTCAGTTAAGAAAGACCAGTAGTGAGCACTAGTAATTCTTGCTGTTCAACATTAGAAAACTCTTTCCTACCTAGGGATGTCTTCTACACGCATTTTATGTACCAGCAATTATGCACCAGGTTAGCATACCATGTATAAGCTTCACCATCTTCTTAATAAGAAGTTACAATAATTTTAGAAGCTTGGGAATCACAAACTAAGGCACACTGGCAAGCCAGATGAACACAGAAACAGTTACTTTCAGGAATCATTTGTGTTACTTACCTCTACATCTAAACTGGCCATGCCAGTTTTACAGGGGATTCCTATCCCAAAGATTAACCTGTACTTAAGCTTTAGAAAGCAACCAGTATTACCTCTGTCACAATCACACCTAAGTTTCTAATTTAAGTAATGATTTTCTGAAGATGTTCTAAAACTGAGAAAATATCCCATTTCTTTAACCCACAGTTCCGGTTTATCCATAGTTAACAACCTGGATCCTGAGACAGATCACTGCTAAACTTGGATATTTCCTTCTGTCATATCATTAAGTATTTGTCCAGATTTGTGCAAAGTAGAATTTAGACACACTTTATTTCTGTTTCATAAAAGATTTGGCTTTCATCTGTTTTTGTTTTTTTTTTTAAGATCTCACTTTTCACTTCTGTGGGATCAGTTTTCCAACAATTGAGCTTATCAGCCACATCTACACTGCTAGTAATTCAAAACCATGGCATATTTATTGATTCCAAAAAGCTATTACATGATATCGCTTACGTCCCTGTATTTGATTAGACTGAGTTATTGGAGGAACTAACAAAAGATTACTCAGAACTCAGCAAAGAGCTGATATAGATGTCATCTTATCTGACATCTTGGCTATTTGCTCTTGCACCTTTCTTTATAAGTATTACACACACAGATCAAGTTTTGCACAAAACAAGCATCCAGTGTAGCTTTATCTCCATTTTGTTATTTCACTATTAAAAACAAAACCAACTATAAGAGATAGACTGCAGGTACAAAAACATTTATCCACTCCTTTAAGAGAATATTAATGAACAACTATGTAAAGCAGTATTGATGAGTAAGATGCATTATGACTGAACATCATCCAAGCTCAATTTAAACTTGAGCTATACACTACATCTGAATATAGTATATATTAGACATTTGAATATAAATTATGCACTTCTTTGGACAAAAAATGCCCATAAGTTTAAAACATGAATATGTTAATTAGATTTAAATTCATCCATTACAGAAAATATTTTGACAAGTATCCTAAGAACAGTGTTTTTAAAACAGTTCAATGCATCAAATACATGCAAATTTTGACAGCCAAAAGTGCATACTGCATAGCTGAGATACTATCATTCTTCTTCACAACCACTGCAGCCTCTAGCTAGATACAGATTTTTCATGACAGACAGAAACATTTCCTTCTGTGTATCTCATATTCTCAGATTTCTACTTCAAAATGATTCCTGAAACACTTTTAAAGACAGACTTGAAACTACTGCAAACTAGAACGGTTGTTACATACTTCAGTTAGCCAGGGCTGCCAACACGAAATCATATTCAATCTCTTTTTAAGTCGAACTGTTTGCCACTGGAATCACATCCACTGGTGAGTTTTAGGACATGTTTAATTCTTTAATTACCTGCACCAACAGTGCACCTATAGGCAGTTTCCCAAATATGCCTAAGGTAGATGTACACATGGAGTTTGCATACACTGACAGGTTAGTGTCTACATCAACTTGAAGTATATTCATTTTTTCACAAAAAAAACATGTAATTTTAGGGCACAGTTTCAGAACTAGCTAAGACCCATTTAGAATTTGTACCTAAAAGGTGAAGTCTGCCCCCTCATTGCTTGGTAGCCCTCCTACAGTCACATGGCAAACCAGCCCAGCTCACCTATCCAGATGAAAACTTACTCTGAAGGACTAGCAAGCAATAACATCCATCTGCTTTCAAAGCAGAGTATCTTCACACAAAGGCATCCTGTGTGGGCATGGAAGTGTCTGCATGGGATGCTGCTGTACAACAGCCAGTGTGCCATAATTCACATCACCCAGGCCCACAGCACTCAACCACACACATGGCCCGTTGTAGATCACAGAAACAAAACTGTAACATAGGAGTGGGTCAAGAAACAGCTCAAAGGCACAGCGGACAACCTCCCTCTATCAAGAGAATACACTGATTCTTTAGTTACATGTATCTACTTATGCAAGGATCTTTAATTTGAAACAGTGGTTTAAAGGAAACACGGCAATTTGTTTAAGTAGTAACAGTTGGCCCTCCAGGAACTATAGAGATGTCCCATGCACGCAGCAGCTTGAGTCACACCGTGAGAGCACTGCAGCTTCACGACTCACGTTTCTGAAAGCCCTGAGTGACAGCATATGGATGGAAAGCCATGCAATTGTTTTACAACAAAATCAAGTTTACTGGCATGTCAGTCTCCCTCAGCAACCGAAGTTCCCTTCCAACTACCAGTGCTATTTATCCTACTAAGTGGGAAAAAGACCTGCAGGGAATCTTGCAGGCAGTATTGCAGAGAGGCAGGGTATCAGTGGGTTTGTGCATTTCCCTGTTAACCCAGATTTGCAGATTGCACCTGCCTCTGCCTTGCTAATGAAATACCTTTTGGATTGATCTGCTACTCAGGAAAAAATAAAACTAGCTGATTATTTTTTGAGGAAAGCGCAGCTCAAATGAACCTCAGCCATAGTTTTGCAACTGCAGGAAGGACAGACAAAATGTAATGTTATAACTGCAATAGCTAATACTGGTTTAATACTGTAAAATCTTTGTGTGTGATGGACCTTGGAATGCACATGTACTTACAGGAAAAACAACACTCAATAGAAAATGAATGTAATGTTCTTGGGATGGTTTCTTTAGGGCCAGTATATATATAAAATGCAATAGTCCTGAAAATTAACCCCAGGTGTATCATTTTGTTAATACAACAAATGTGCAGGACATTTAGAATAATAAAGCTTATGTAAATTTTTACATAAGAAAAAGGGGTACCTAAGACAGGGTTATGTAGCTGACTTGAGGCCAAATCACAGTTCCTGAAGAAATGAAAACTCCTCTGGACATCAGTGGCATTTTTCCTTGGGTAAGAGCTGCAAGGCCAAGCCTGTGATTGAAACACTCTGGTTCCAATAGGCTCTAAAAGTCAAAGCAGTGATAAGAGCAGGAGAGCTGTTATTTCTGTACCATAAAAAGAAATATTCTAGAGATGCTATTACATTTAAATGTATTAGATATTGCATTCTGCTTTTCCATCTCAGCAGACACTGTTCCATCTGAACAAGACGGACATAACATAGAGCACAGTATTGTATATTAAATGTAGTTATAAGGGAAGAACAGCAACCTTGGAATGACTCGCTCGCAGGATCAATTCATAGGTTACACTGAGTATGAAAGGCAATTTCGGAGTAGTGGTATAAGAAAAGGAGTTTTATAACAGAGGTGATACAAACTAATTTGGAGACATAGATACATACAGAACAGAGTACGCAATGTACTGTACACAACTTTTTCAAGGGAGGAAATAATGGTTCCTTTTTCAAATACAGTGGTATCTGCAAAAAAATACAGTCCAATTCTGTTCAGTATTGTAACGAAATCATTACAAATCCTGAAACAGTAAAAATTCAACACTAAAAAGACAGCAGCTCTGTACTTGTGTTGCAGAGTCTAAACACAAGATACTAAGAACAGGAGACTGTATTAAGGCAAGACTGGTGACAGACATTGTCAGTCTTACACAAGCAGTGTATGTAGAATGTAGTCAGATAGTCAGGAATGTATTTCAGCCCATATACTAAAGCACCGAGAGGGCAAAGTTTTAATCATGGCTGCATTCCTTTTTAGAGTAATGGGAAAAAATAGTAAGAAAATACAAGATTTGTTGAATTATTTCACAAACAGCTTGTCACAGTTCTGTATCCTAGATGATACATTTCTCAGGAAAAACATAATGAAGTTCACCTTTTAAAATCCAATGCAACAGACTTCTATTAGCACTAGGACTGTGTAAATATAGCATCTTCTACAAATGAACTGTACCATAAAAATTGCTGCTCATGAAATGTTATTATAATCTAAAGTTTAAAATCACAAAGCAAGAAAATTCCGCGTTAAACTGAAACTTCATCCTTAGCCCACCCAAAAGTGTTTAGACACAGCAGGGCTTGCAAAGAGTAATAATCTTATATATAAAATACACTGCCATAACTAGAAATTTCAAACTAAGTATGGAATTCCAGCTCTAATTCTGACCCTTCTCTTCACCGCTCTTGTGGGTATAAGCAAGTCTTTTCATTACTCCAGCACTGGTGTGGTTAATAATCTCCGGGTAATATTTTTTAACTGTTTCTGTGCAGCAGAATTCATTTGCCAGCTTCTCAGCTACGCAGTCAACTGTACTGTTTTGTGAAGACAGAGAGAAGGGGAAAATTCAAAAACAAAATAGTAAAATTCTCTTCACAGAGTATTGTGGAGTGGCCTAAAGCAAAAAGAACTCACATAACTAAGCAGTCCACTCCTTGTACTCCAAATCTGTCGACTTCTTTGTTTTTGAAGAGCTACAGGCATAAGTTACTGAACCACCAGATAAGGGCTGAAGTAAGACTTGCTGTTGAGGAAGAACAAGGTTCTCATCCAAGTTAAGAGATAACAAATTAGGATGCGGAGAAGAGTGATTTTATCAGAGACAGGGGGAGGGTGGGGAATGGGATGCGAAACGGCACAGCATCTAACAGTGTTCCTCTAGACGTCCTCCACAATTAAGTTCATGTTGAAGGATCTCTCTCTCCATTGCTGGAGACTGCTCTTTCTCCCACCAGAATCTATTTTTGGACAGACTACTTTTCCCCATTTCTCTTATGTGACCTCATCAATGTAATGGTCACAAAAGGATTCCCTGGTATTTTTGGACTCTACCTTCTTAAAAGACACTCCCTGGCAGGAGACAGTAAATCAGCTGCTGAAGAGGCAACCTCCATTGCAGGATGTCAGGGCTTCTACGCAACACAAGAGAGGAAAGTAGCACATGAAGGCAGCAATGGAATAGCCACTGTGACATTTCATGGACTGAAGACAGAAAGCACTTCTCAGACAAGCCCCTGCAGCTCGAGGAGTTTGTTCCGTGAGCCAGCAAAAGCTGTCTGGAGTCATGCAAGTCCACAGAAAGAGCAGCATAATGCACCATAAAGACTTCTGTGCGTGCGCTTTCATGGAACTTTTAACATCATCCAGTACTACTTCAGTTGTTCAGTCGTAATACTAATAGCTCAGCTGTCATGTAAATCTGAATTTGGCTGTCTTCCTTAAAAGAGGCATGTTGTCACACTAGGTCTTTGAATCAGAGATTTCTGAATCACCCCAGAGAACCCAGGGTGAAAGTCAGCCTGCCTGGGTCTCACTGCATTCCCCCATCCTGCTTCTCCAGTGGCAGTACAGGGACTTCAGCACCCTCCAACGGTGTCCCTTCTCACCTAGCGAGCTGGTCAGCTTTTCCTTGGAGATAGCTTAGGTGCCCAGCTTTGGCCAACACCAGTCAGAAAGTCTATTTTCTACAGGATATCTTCACATTTCCTTCTGTTCTACCACAAATTCCTAATCACTAGGGGACAGGTACTCTGGGTAAGGTTGCAATTCATCTGTCTTTTCAAAGCTCAGCATCTGTATGGGGAGAATACTTGAAACATAAAGGGAGAAAAAGGAACCTCCTGGCACAAAGGAGACTAATGCTGAGTTATGGTAAAATGCAAACACGTGCTCAGACCAGTGCTGAGAAACTGCAGCCCCAGCTCTTTTCCTTAGAGGAGTTCCTTAAACACTTGGAGCCACCTTGCCCTGCTCTCCTCCCCCACGCTTGACTGAACAACACTCAGCTACTCGAGTGGATGGAAAGCCCACGTTCCCTCACCCTATGTTTCATCCTTACACAGGATAACAAGACTTGATGATTATGATACTCTTCCTATTTTTAACTCCTAAGAAATAGGTAAATATGCTTTTCACTACTGTTATTTTCAGCTTTGTATGAGTCCACTGCAAGCTCAGTAGTAAGAATAAGGGAAGATTCTGATGAGTGAACGGCAGAAAATTAACTTCCAGGTCTGGTACATCACTGTGCCCCATTGCTTCAGAATATGCTTACAGCTATAACATAAGCAAAGAGCTTCCAACCTTGCTAGAAACCCGGGCAACCATGTAGGAAGCAGCAGGTTAAGGGCTGTCTCTGTTGTCATTAACTTACTCCTAGAAAGTCTGTAGTGTTCTCCAACCAAAAACTTCTAAATCCAGAACTTTACCTATTTTATTCTGGAGTAAATATTAACATTTACATTTTGAATTTCTGAAAAGAGTGAATAAAACCAAAGCCCAGTTAGAGAGTGCTGCTTTAGTATTTCCACTATAACGTTCTGTTTGAGAAAGTCCTCTGGAATCAGAGTTCTCTTAAAAGGGCAATGGATTCAGTTGAATGATACATTTTTCCATTGTAAGAATATTTTTTCTGTGAGCTTTCATGATTATATACACGGATTTCTTTGAAGCTCCAAAGAAAAATACTATATGACAAGCCCTAATGATGTATATACTAATTCCTCTGGTTTTCCTAGAACTAAAATAATTTATACAAATTTAGAGAGCTTAATATAAGCATACATTTAATAGATGCTACTTTAATTATTTCTATAAGCATAGTATCTATATATGATAATAAAGAAACATACAATAAGGTTTCTCTTCTTTCACAATTGCAGGTTTAACCACAGTACATATTACTGTAATTTTGGTCACAATACCTGTATTTGGAGTTCAAGTGCTATTTTTAACCTTGAAGAAACTCAACCAGCTCCATTATTTGCAGCACATCTTTCAAATTCAGCAGAAGAAAAGATAATGAGATAGAAAAGTGCCTTTCATTCAGAGGTAAACTGAAGTTGAAATTACTAAAGCCTTCACTTACGCTTGAGCTCTTTGGCCCAAAATGTGGGCATCGTGACAAAACAGTAACACAAGTATTCTCCTGTTGAATCCCAAATCTTTAGAATGTAAGCACGCCCCATGACAGACTGCGTCAAAGTATCCCCAGAAGGAAAGGACTGAGAGCCCAAGATTCTCCTAGCCACAGCAAGACTTCATCTTCCCCTCACTCACCAGGACAAAACTCTCACTGCTGTTGACAAGAGTTAACTCTGCAGCAGAAAAATCTGTGCAGCAATGTTGAAGAGACTCGCACGCTCCTGATGGACGATAGCAATGAATGTCATGGATACGATCCAATGAATCAGTAGCACACACAAAAAAGACATTTTTGAAAGATTATTTTTTGGGTTACAAAGTCAAGAGGCCAAAACGTGGAAAATGCCAGATTTAAGGCTGCCTCAAAGCCTGACTCAGGTGCCATTTGTAACTGCATTAATGATAAAGTTGCAATGGCATGATCACTTACTCCACATCTGCTTTTTCACTGCATCAATTCGTGCCAATGATAACATAATAAAGACTAAAAGCAAGACATCCTTAAACCTGGTATTCCCAGTCTCAAAAGTGTTTGACTTCACAACTTATGAAAGTACTGAACAAATTAAGTCCTCATGACAGCAATCTTGTATTCTCATCACTATAACAGAGCTGCTACGGTGATTTATAAAAACAGCCCTGGTGTTAATCCAAAATAACAGCTTCAGGGTCTGCTCTCATTTTTATCAAAAGTTTAGTTACAAGCTTTACCATGTTGCACAATCTAAATATTTTCTTTCCTCATCAATGAAAAAAAAAAAAAACAAAACATTTAAAATTCTTCATTTCTTACAGGTTTTGACTTCCAAAGTCTACAATTTTTCCTGACTTTGGGAGCCTTGTGGACCTGGCAGTTATGATAGAAAGCTCCGAAAACCAGGAATGACTTTAGAAATTCTCTCACAAAAAAAAAGCTTTATCAGAAGTGAAAGTGCCAAAGGTCTGAAACTTGCATAGGTGTGAGTCCATACAAATCTAAACAGAAGCACCTTTGGATGTACAGAAAGCTACAGCTCCTCACTGATGCATTTGCTCATAGGACTTGAATGGTTACTGTACAAAGGGAATCCTATGTTCAGATTACTATCTTTGCCATGTCCCACTTCCCTCTATTTTAGAATCATAGATTCATAGACTTAAAGAATTCTTTGGGTTGGAAGGGACCTTTAGATGTCATCTAGCCTAACCCCCCTGCAGTCAGCAGGGACATCTTCAACCAGACCAGGTTGCTCAGAGCCCCATCCAACCTGGCCTTGAATGTTTCCAGGGATGGGGCCTCCACTACCTCTCTGGGCCACCTGTGCCAATGTTTCACCACCCTCATTGTAGAAGATTTCTTCCTTATTAAGTTTTCAGTAAGTTTTATAAAACATCAGAGATCAAAACTAGAGGGGGAAGGTAAATGGATTCACTCAGGTTGCTGGGCAGATCCCCTGAGGGTCCCAACTAATTCATTCAGACAAACTTGGGAAATTCAGTTTTAACCAATGATAAGGGGAATGAAAATCTCATTAGAAACACGCTGTTGAAGAGCCATCGTCAGTAGTTAGCTATCAAATTGAGAGTATATTGCAAGGGGATACAACAAATGACTAAACAATGTAACGGAGTATACTTCTTGTAGTATTCAAACAGGAAAAAACTATCTTTTCAGAAGCTGACTGGCTCCAAAAATAGCTTTATCTATGAGGGATACCTACAAAGCTACAGGATGGTTCAAACTACGTTTTAGCGGAGGATCCTGCCATTCATTTCTTTCACTCACTTTCTGGAAAGAGTGCTAGTCGTGATCACATACTAGCTGAATATCATCCCTGGTATAAGAGAAAGTTCACCCAGATGTGGTCCATCAACACACACTCTCTATGAATATTTCTCTCCTCCACAGAAAATGAAGTGCCTGCCTCCACTGTTACAATAAGACATTATGACAGAAAAAAACACCAATAGTCAAAGGAAGCAGAACAGAAGGAAAACAAAATGCTAAATAGGTATATATTAAGGGGTCTGAAATCTGTCTCCTAGGACAAAAACGATGACTGCTGCTGTCATGACAGGAACAAGTGAGATCAGCTCCAGCATCCACAAAAAGAAGTGCCCACGGGAAAGCCTGTCTCCACATGGTCATTTTCTGCTTCAACTGCAGCATCAAAAGTCTTTGAGGTTCCCAGTTCCATGAAGCCCCTGTACCAGGCTGATAGAAACTTGACATTGAAATACTGGGCTGATGAAAGGCTGGGATCACCAGGGATTTTGGAACCCCTACAGGAAACAAACTGAGATGGAAGCTCCAGAAACTCTTTCAAGCCTGCCAGGATCAACTAAAAGGAGAATCAGGGCATCTGGCATCAAGAAGTGACCTTTTAGCACTAGAGATGCTGACTGGGCTTCATGCTTAACAGCCCAGAAACCAAGAAACATGGCTGTCTGCACATTTGTTGGCACCGATTTTTACTGAATGACAAAGTGTCAGCCTGCCAGTCCTCTCCTTTAACTTCAGAGGTGTGAATTCTTAAACTTTACCAAACTGTGGTTAGAGCTGGTATAAGGGAGACACCTGCTCAGGGTGATCTTTTTCAAGGCAGCAGTCCGTGATTAATTACCGTAATAAGTTTTTCATAGTATGAAATAATCCAGCCTGGATGGTGTAGATTCAAAATGGCCGTGGGCTCCTGGATTCAAGGCTGCATTTAAAGCCTCTTCAAGCAGTAATTCTGAAATTTATACCCCTGATCTTTTCTTGTGTAGCATTTAAAAAAACAGCAAATTGAGTGTTTGTTACGAATATATTTCTAACCTAGGCAGTTAGAAAATCTCTTATGAAATTTGGCCTTTTAAAGTAATACAGAAAGTTGGCTTTGGAGGTACCACCAAAAGGCCATACAGACTGTCTTTAATGAACGAACAAGGAACCACTTACTATGTGACTGAAAGAAACGCAAACTAACTGAACAGTCCATTTATCAAAGTGGGTAAAAGAAATTAAGGGTGACACAGGGCATCCTCTGCAACAAGCGTGAGGCACTAAGGAAGCATGAATGTCCCTTATAGGAACTGCAGAGGAAAAAGGCTGTCCAGTCTCCTTTGACACAAAATATGCACACCAACAGCATGAACGTAGATATGGGCTATCACCCAAATCTAGAAATTAGAACTGCTGATACGATTAGCTTTTTTTCTACTAAGTAAACACAATTGTGCAAACTGTAAGCACAAGTGCTTTTTTCTCTATTATAAACAGAAATTCTTTCAATTTAACAGTAGTCAAATATTTGTAGAATTAGATCTGCAATTTTCTGTAACCCTTAGTGAAACACTGTCATTACCTCTGAAGCCTCTGCACAAGGTGGGACACCATGTTATCTGCAATGCCTGGACAAGCCTCTTCAGCTAAATAAATAGCCTGCCTCAGTTCTTCTATGGAATCTGTGTTACCACCACACAATTCGCTCTTCTCTTTCAACTGAAGAAAAACAGGAAGACATATATAAGATATTAATAAACATTCCTATACACAATGCAATGCAAAAACTTGTTAGGAAGTGACCACCAGTGTTCACAATGTGGGGATTTGACTTTCAGTATACACCCTCGCATTCTGAAGACTTTTTTTCATCCTGAAGTTAGCCTTTGGAGTAGTTACCAGGATGTCATTTGCCTTCACGAGTCTTCAATCATTCACATATCCTTTTCAGCGTGCTCGCATTCAAAAATGATATCAAAGTATCCCAAGAAAGATGCACTATTTACCTGCAGCTGTTCAGTTTCAAGACGTGCTGTTTATACATAGAATCATAGAATGGTTTGGGTTGGAAGGTACCTGAAAGATCATCTGGTTCCAACCCCCTTGCCGTGAGCAGGGACAACCCGGGACCTCACGGCATTGAACAACCAAGGATTCT
>Ga0181612_100007_pt1 | contig 13481 bp, 14 predicted proteins | sample HoacroProtozoa21_FD_119630 | JGI IMG/M metagenome (GOLD analysis project Ga0181612, IMG submission 119630) | Hoatzin crop microbial communities from Cojedes, Venezuel. Combined Assembly of Gp0051906, Gp0051904, Gp0051908 | reverse complement strand
GTGCCTTCCACATAACCTAACCTGGTGTGGGTCTTCTGCGGAGGACTCAGCAGCTCTCCATCTTGACCATGCCATGGTTACAAGACCAGCTTCCCCAGCAGAAGTTCTGGCCCAGCAGTTTATCCTCACATCAACAGCACAAAGCTGCACAGATGGAGGATTTCAAAGGGAAATTATTTAGATAAGAGATTATCAGGTATACTTCGATGTCAGCTGAGCTTATGGGCTTAATGCAGAATGATGAATCACCCATCCAAATACATATTATTTTCCCTGGAGGCACTGTCCTGTGAAATTTATTTCCCTCTGAAGGGCCTTGTAAATCATTTGTAACAAGCAATCCACAGTATTGTCAACCCCACATGTTCTGAAACCTGGAGTCATGTGTCAGGAGATTGGCCTAAAAGTCATGAGATCTCTCCTTTCTATCAGTTTTAGGAGGTGGACCTTTCTCTGCATTCTGACCCTTTCTTGTCCGCTCACCCATTTTTCAAGCTTTTCTCTCCGCTCCCCACTCCTGGCTCTGTGTTATCTATGTATTTTAAAAGGAAGCTGGTGTTGCCCTGAGATCTCTTGACTCCCATACCTCCACATGAGCAGCACACTGCTTATTTGCTTCTCCTGTTCTCCCAGTGCTGGAGAACACAGTTTGCCTAGAAAGATTTGCCCTCCAAACCCAGGCAGCAAATCAGCCCCACCACCAGTGCCCAGCGTGGAGCTGCTTGTTGGATTTGACATCACCCTTCTCCGATGGGGACCTGAGTGTGGATGCCCATGCTCTCTGGCTTCTCTCTGTCGGTGGCTTTTTCCAGTCAGCAGTGGATTTACTGGGGTTTATCCAGGAGAGCCTGTGCTGGCTCTTTGGCTTACACCATCTTCTGAGGCTCTGTGGAGTGATTTTGGCAATGACTCCCATTCTCCACTGCAGTGAACAGGTGCAGAGAGACTCACACCCCAAACGTGGCTGAAGCCAGGACAGCAGTTTCCTTGATGGGGGTCTCTCATATCCCCTGCCCGGGATGGTCCTGACTCACTGTTTCTCTCCCACCCTCTGCACTGCTCCCTCTCACCCCAAGCTTGCTCGTCCCCTCTTTCTGCCTCCCCCAGCTTCACTTCTGGGCAGCCCTTCTTGGTGCCTTTTTCAGCCGTCCTTCACAGCAGAGGCATCCTCACTCCCACCTGGGAGACAACCATGAACGAAGCCTGATGGCCAGAAGATTAGAGACTGGACCGACAGCTGCCACAAGCACCTTCCAGTGTAGCAGATCCTTTGGCCACCTCCACAGCCAGCCCATACTTTTGGGGCTTCAATGTCCACCTCTGCTTGAAACGGGGTTGGTGGTGAAGACCCTCGTCAGTGGCTCTCTCTGGAGCAAGACGAGCTGCAGCAATGGTTGCCACAGGAGGTGTCATGGGCAGTGGCTCACAGCAGGACCAGGACTCCTCGCAACCAACCTTGGGGCCCGAGTACTCAGGAGCTTTCTGAAATACCAGAGATCACAGGTGCTGTGACGACAAATTTTCACTGTTTGAGTGGACATTAGCGGGGAATAATTTGTGCCAAGCAAAGGCTGCAGCAGTTTGCTGCCCCTATCTGATCATCTCCCACGATAGGTGCTCAGCCTTATCTGATCCAGCAGTTATTGAAAACTCAGCGGAGTGTGACTGGGATCATTTTTCAGGGTTTTCATGTTGTTCTCTAACCACGCTGAAAATTAAAGAGCCAACTGTGGAAAAGGAGAAAGCTCTGTACTTTCACTATGACACTTTCTGGTAATGAGATATTTATTAATGTTCATTTCTTCTAAAAGGAAACAAACCAAACCCAATTCCTTATCTCTCTCTCGGTGTTAAAGTTATGAGTAACACAGGAAGCTATTAGGCCATGAGACAGCAAATACACCCTGCTCGGGAGCCTGTGGGTGGAGCAGATACAGTGATAAAACCAAGATAGATCAAATCACTCCCATTTACCTAGAGCTTTCTGCAACTCTTGAAATGATGTAGGGATCTAAAGATGCTTTGTCTTTTTTATGAGAAAAGCAGCTGTGATTTAGCAGTTTAATCACTTTTGTCACAAAGAAATGCAAAACAAAGCCCATCACCAGGATATTTTTCAAAGCTCTGTTTTGTTTCCCATCAGTAAGGAACGATTTTAACTTCTAACGGTGGGCTGAGATAGACACGTACTAAATAAAGCCATTATTTACACAGTGGCCATGCTTAGAACAGCTCTCTGAAACTGCTGCCCCACTAAGAGCTTAGCGACAGTGTTCTTGGCCAAAACCTGCTGACTTCGGGTGCTCAGCAGGTCTTCACAGGCAGCTGGCTGACCTGAGGGTGATTTGGGATCAGCCACATAACAAAGAGCTGCCTTAGCACCGGGCAGGATTTGGCTCACAGGTTTTCATCCCGCAGTGATTTCTGAACGACCTTGTTCAACCTGCAGGACCCAGGTCCTGGCTGCTGTAGCTCTCTCGCCCTCGCAGCTGGCGCAGACACCTCTGCTCTGGCAGCCTGAACTCACTCCCACACTCTGGACTTGCAAACTCCTCACTGCTCTGCTTACAGGCACTGGGGTGAGATGAGATGAGTTTCTTAAGAAAAAAATGCAATGAAGTAATTATTTCCTTTGTCATTATAATCATGCCCATGTGATTTATTAGCAGGGCTGGAAACTTCACAGACCTCTTCCAAGGAACATGTGGGTCTCACCAAACCATGCCAGCACTGCTCCCACCCTAACCACAGCTCCCTCAGTCAAGCAATTTCCCAGCTGCCCAGCTCCAGCTCCTCACAAGCTTTGGGATTTTTGTTATAGACCCTTTCCCATGCCCTATTCCTTGCTGCAGCCCAGCTCTCCTCCTCAGGACTTGGGAAAGGGTCACGGAGCACCCAGGGGAACCCACCTCCCAGCCATGGGCAGTGTAGGTGGGAGATGCAGAACTATTACTGACCCCGATACTGAGTATACGCTAAATGAGATTTCTCCCCAGGTTTGTGATACAGCCAAATTGGGGCTCACAGGCATAGGAAAAGCAAAACATCCCCCTAGCAAAATGGCCGTCCCTTCCCAGGCTCCAAAGCCTTGCCAAGCCTTCCCAAAGAAAGGGCCACCAGTTCATTACCATTTTGTAATGCACCATTTTATTCTATGCCTTAAAAACAGCGGTCAAAGGATCCAAAGCTCACTTGCTGCTGCCAGTCCAGACAAGAGGAGTTATACAAGATCTGGAAGCTTTGTTTCCTCAGTAGCCTTTTGTAAAACCGATTTTTCATTTCATGTTTTCTGGCTTTGATGTGTGACTGCATTTCCCAGTGTGAGGCCGTGGCAGTGCAGTGAAAGGTCTTGCTGTGCCGGCTGCTGGACACATGTCCAGCAAGAGTCAAGACAAATACTGGAAGGGGAAAAGTCTTCACAGGGCTTTTGAGAAAAAGTCACCATCTGCCACTTCTGCTTGGTGAGCAATGAGGGTTGCCCATCTTGGCACTGGCCAGGTTGGTCAGTGGTCCCGAAATTACTTACACAGAGGCACTGCATGGTCCTTTTTACGGAGAAAGGTGCTTCCCCCGGGGTCTGTACCAGCATCCCAGCCAATTTTGTCCAGGAGACATGCAGGTACAGTGTCCCCGTGTCCTGCACTGGCTGCACATCTCTCCCTGCCCCCTGAGAGGCTGCTAAAGAACACAGGCAGGTGCCAGAGAGCTCTCCCTGGCATTGCAAGGCAGAGGAAAGTGCTGCAAAACATTTCTTCTACATATCCAGCACCTCCCTCAATGACAGCAGAGTGACCTGCTTGTGGTTACCAGTGGAAATCAGTGGAAACCCAAGGGAAATCCCACCCTTTGGTACCATCGTAGCAGAATGAACATCTCTGCCCCTCAGCAGCCATCCCATCACACCCTGTGGCTACTGAGGGCACGGTGAAAGCACAAGACTTGTTCAAGGACTCGCAGTGTCCATGGACAAGGCAACCCTTGCCCTGCCCTCTGCCTACCATGGACCACAGAGCCTCCTGCCACAGCCCCCATATCTTCATGGGAGCAGAGCAGGGCAGATGCTTGGGCATGCCCAACCAACCCAGCTCGCCTGTTGCTCATGAAAAGAGTGAGGGGCTCCCTGGCCCTTCCAGGTGTGCCTTCAGGTGCTACAGTGGTCAATGGTCCCAAAACACCTCTGTCCTCGCAGAAGCAGAGCTCTCACGGGCCACAGCAAAGCTTGGAAAGGAGCAGCAGGGGCAGGTCTCTAGAGCCACAAAGAGCTTATGGACTCGGTTCAGCTCATGTCCATATGAATGAAGAAATGCTTCACTGTAAACAAAACATCCCTTTCTTCTTCCCTCACTCCTTCTCTCCTCTTTCAACAGCAATGCTGAAACTCCACCACTTGGATGTACCTCGCTAGCTAATTCCACCCGTTCATCAGTCCTGTTCAGGCAGGAAAATAAGTGTGGTTGATTGTACAGTTAAAAACAAAGCTCATCTCTGCAGCAGGTCATGGCATCAGCCCCTGCAGTGCCGTCACCCAGAGACGGTGGCACAGCTGGCCGCAGCAGCAAGTTGAGGTTGGAGGAGCCTGACAGCAGCCATGCTCTTAATGGGGGAAACACACAAAGTCAGGAATTTCTATTTTAGTAAAACCAGGCCAGGTGGAACCTAATTTCCTAATTACTTTATTTTGGAGTATTTGGCAATGGTACTCTACTTGGGCAAGTGTGGGTTTGTCAGAATTCGAATTTTTCCCTGCAACGTGCTGCATTTTCTGAAATATGGGTTGAAAAAGATTTCTCTAGTCTGGGAAGAACAGGTAGTTAAATTCAGAGATGAAACAAAACCATCAGTGCTTAGGGGCTCCCAGTAAGGAGGGTGATGACCAAGTTTGAGCTGGATGCTCCAGTAAACGAGCATTTACCCCCTCTAGCTATTCAAATGGAGAGCGGTGAGTGGAGAGACTGGGAGACCCTCACCGCAGCGTGGGCTGGATGTGAGCGAGTCTCCCGGGGGATGCGGGGAAGGACCACACAAGTAGCATCTGCTCCCAGGTGGGTCTGGAAGGAGGCAGGAGACAGCTTGGGTGTGAAGGTGAGATCCAGCCTGGCTACTGGCTGTGCAGAGGACTGGAAGGGGCAAGTCTCACTTCTCATGAGAAACATCAGAAAGTCACGTTTCCATCGCAGCCCATAGCAGGAACGTGTTTGCAATCACAACCAGCGCTGCAGAGCAGAGTAACCACTCCTCACCCACCTCTCGTGGCGCACAGCATGGAGCACAAGCCTCTGATCTCTATCACTGCGCCGCTTCATTTCCCAAAGCCGCGCTGCAATGACAGCAGTTATGAGATGAGCTGGCCGGTTCACCTCCACAACACCTGAAGCGGCTCTGGCGGTGGCACGGGTAGAGAGCCACAGGGCAGGTGACACCAGCAGACACCCAAAAAGTCACCACTTCAGCCCCCATGGGGGTGGCCAGCCCCACAGACATGGTGAGACCCCAGGCTGGGCTGCTGCACCGCTCAGCTGGTGTTCCCTGCCTGCAACGCTGCTCCACATCCAGCCCAGCGAGCCCCAGCTGGCACGCAGGCAGTGCAGGCAGCACTCGTGCCAACGATACTCAGGTTTCAGCCCAACCACAACCAAACGTGTCCGAAATCTCAAGAAGAGCCAAGCGCCGCACATGGCAGTGCCTGGGGAAGGATGTGACGTACCCTGAATTTCCACTGCTTTGGCCAAGCACCAGCGGCTCCCAGGAGATTTGCTTCGTTTCCTAAAGTCTCAGCCTGAAACAACGCAGTTCAGTTAAAAAACTCAGTAAGAAGATGTCAGTAAGAAAAATGTTATGTTTTTAACACCGAGGGTAGCAAGGGGAATTTTGAAAAGGTCTTTGACCCTTGAAGTCTCTGAAACCAGGAGGCAAACAGGAGGAGCTCACACGTTTTAAAGCCTCATAATTTTGCAGCCCATATTCTGATTGCAGAGTCCTGCTGAGTCCTCAGACCTAATACAGGGATCATTTATCATCTGCTGTAGGGACTGCTGAGGACTCTTGCAGAAGACAGTTTGAGCTTCCCTTGACTGTAGGTTAAAAGACCCCTCTCTACTCTGCAAAAGAAATCTCTCAGAGTGTTTTTCATTGGAATTTTTTCTATTTTCAGAGACCAGGGGGAAGTTTCAGAATTTCAGAAAGGTCATATTTTCCCCTTCCAGCTATGAAAACAGCTCTTTCACCTGTGTACATGTATACAAATTCAGAGGTATGCATTGGTATAAGGTATTACCCACAAAGACCTGTTAGACTAAAATCTAGATAAGCTTAGTCATCTGAATTTTAACTACTTCTTATTTGGTTCACTAGATTCTTTGAGTGAATGGTGCAAGAAGGTGTTCTCCAAAATGCCTTGAAATCATCCAAGCATGGTTCGGTAAAGTTCTAAGCCATTTCTAATCGTAAGCTTCACAGAGTTTTGTCACACCACAAAAAAAATAAAAACAATAAAGGGGAGAAGACAGGAAACGAGCCCCAACAACTAGGTCTCACAATGAGCAAAATTCAGCTCAGGTCAGCTGGCAGAATCCTGTCAAATCGGGTCCCAAAACTGCCGTGTATTTTTGCGGTAGGGTGGTACCTTCTTGTCCTTATTTGCTTGTTGGTACTCATCCAATTTTTGAGCAATCACAACTGAAAACTTGAGATGCACAAGCCACAGCACTAACACTTTTGACACTGAAAAGCAGATGTGACACGGGCTGAAATGGGGACTCATGAAGGCAATAACCAATCAGTTATAAACGCATTGCACCCTCAAAACGCTGTAGGAAAGGTCCAAGAGAAGGTCCGGTGCACCCACTGAACGTGGCATCATCTACCCCCTCAGAGATGCATACAACCATGCCATGACAGATGAGTGGCTGGGGTGTCCCTTTGTACCACTGCTGGTTTCTTCTTTGCACACCAGTAAACAGAATGGTTGGGTTCACCAAGGACAGGAAGTTCAGAGGCAGGAGATGATTTTGTCCTCTGCTTGATCACTCCCAGAGTGGAGGTCCACCTCTGGAGCTCAGGGATCTCCTGCCCTGCTGACATCAATGGGAACCTGCATCTGTTTTGGCGGAGCTGGAGGGTCATTGCAGGGGGTTTTGCACTGCCAGCCTGTCATCTTCCCATCTGGAAGCCTGTCCTTTCAGAGTCCTTTGCCATCATGTCACCTCATTGCCTCAAAGGAGCTTCAAAACTGGAGCAGTGAAGAACGTCTCAACACATGCGTTTTGTCCCACACGAAAGCAGAGCCGGCACTTGTCTTTGAGGCTCTCTAGCAGGCTCTAAAAAACATTAACAGGGGAGAAAGAAATATCTTCTTCAAATAAGAGAGGAAGGAGCCCTCCAGCCCACTGACATTTGAGCATCCAGACAGCAGCAGCAGAACTGCCATGAAAACAGTCCTCTTGTGACACAGACACTGTTTGACCACTCCTAATAATTGTTAACAGAAAGGGCACACAGATTTCTTTAAAAATAATTTCCATGTTGGCAGCTTTGTCAGCCGCCTGACTTCTCTGCAATGCTGCAGTCGTTCATCTGCCTACAGCCTCGTCCCTGGGAGGAGGCCAGAGCATCGCAAGGGCCCAGCAAGAGCAGGAGCCCTCCCAGGGGCTCGCATGGCCCCCGGCCCCAGGAGCCGCCCTGGGGGGCTGACAGCAGAGGGGCACAGGGAGCAATGGGGCAGTTGTCTAAGCCCAGTTTGGACAGCAAGGTGTTTTCCCCAGTGCTGCTGTAGGGACTCCAGTGAGAAGCTCCACGCCCTTTCTTGATGGAAAGGAGCAGCTGAACAGATGAGAAGCTGAGGAATGAAAGAAGACGTGAAGCTTTGGGAACCCAGAGGGTGGGTTCCTGGGGACCTGGCTGGACAGCCCCATCCCTGAAGAGGTCCAGAGCAGCAGCAGACGGAAAGCCATGGCATCCCTTCCTGTGCCAGACACAGACCAACGTCTGTGACGCTGCCGTGGTGGCACGGCTGTGTCTCACAGCACTGTCCAGAGGGGCAGGAGCTCTCTTGGGACACAGACCAGGCACTCAGGGGTGCAAAACTGCATTCAAAACAGTTCTGGGTGACCGCGGAGGGAGCGGGTGGTTAGCCACCAAACCCTGCTCTGAAAAGTCACTGCCAGTGAAAACATGCTTGATTTTTATCAATAATCCCAAACTAACAACTGAAAGCTGAAAGTTTTGTTTTTAAAGCAAAGTTTTCACTCTTTCAGTTCTCTACAAACCACCAATGTTTGCCAGAGAGGTTTCAACACAACCGTCTTCGTCAGCACCTCGCTTGCTGGCTGGCACCTCTGTCCAGGCTGCCGCAGAAGTGGCCAGCTCTGGGCTGGTTCTCCCCCCTGAAAGCTGTCCTTGCCCACGGCTTCACCAGGTAGCACAGCAGGGCCGTCAGAATGTCCCTATGGTCCTGCTGGGAGCTGCGCCGCTGAGGCCTTAGGGGAGTCCTTCAGATGACAGCCCGTGGATGCAGAAGCAGTGCCCAGACGCAGCAGGGTGCTGGGATGGGCGATGCCACCCTGCCAGCTCACTCCCACCCATGGGTCACAATCCCTCCGGGCTCTCCATGTCACTGGAGGGTATGGGAGCACCCTGCAGCGATGCAGCACAGTGCTGCCCCATACCAGGCCTGGGCAGGGCAACAGCCCTCACTTACTGGAGACCTTTGGGCACTGGGTTTCTTTTCTCCTTAAAAACCCATTCTTTGAATCTGCAGGACTCCAAGAATCTCAGCCTGCTTACAAACACATTGCAATTCCTGAGCTTACAGGGTTGCACAGAAAAGTCAGGAGATGCAACGTGAGCGGGACCAGAAAGAAAGATGGTCCTTCCTAAGGAAACCCACCCTGTACACGCCCCTCTCCCTTTCCTGTCTGGGGAAGGAGGAATGGAGCGGGCATGGCTTAATGGGTGAGTCTGTGGATGGAGGATGGAGGCTGAAGCTTGCAGGAAGCTGATCTGCTACCACAAGGTCCTGCTGAAGCCATGAGTGCACCAAGGGAGACCCCAATCTGCTGTGTACAGCAGCTGGGGATCGAGGTGGGTGTCCCGCTGCAAGACCCATAACCTTCTGGCCATCATAGCTGGAGCCTGGTGGGTGGGATGTGGACAGCAGAGCAAGGAGGGCCCCTCCACCTCCTTCCACATTGCAGTAGATGATAATGGCTCTGTAGGAAGAAGGACCAGGAGGGATGAGGTCAAAGCGGGGCCACAGCATGGTGACAAGGCCACCAGATCAGGCTTCAGAAGATCAGGCCAGCCCCTTCCATGGATGACAGCTATACACGCACACAGATGACAGCCCTCATCAAGAAAAGTTTTGCAGAGCACGGCCAGCAAGCCCTTCGCACCTTCTACTGCCACTGGAATAACGAAGCCGAGATTAATTCAGGGACCTTCATATTTTGTTTTCACTTTTCAAATTGCATGTGTTCAGCTTCCAAGGCGTGGGCCAGCCCTGCGAACGGGCCAACGCATTGATGGCAATGGTCCCCACACCTCGTTGTGTTGCAGGCTCTGCTCTGACCTTCAGCCATGCTAGAGGGAGTTCCCACAACGCTCTTCTCAGCTGCTCTTCAGGATGGTGGTGGCATGCAAAGATTCCCTTCCAGCTCTGCTAATGAACTCACCTCTTCTTCAGAGGTGTTTGCCTAGCAGGAAGGAGAGAGCTTTTAACGGAATCTTGCTGCTGGAATCCGTCTCATCAGACATGGATGAGACACTGAAAATGCCATTGTTGTGGATCCCCAGGAAAGGAGGCCAGGACCTCACAAGGAGGAGGTCACCCCATTCAGTGTGTGAGTGCAGAAAGGGAGATGTTAAGTTTTGAAGGCATCAATGGCATGGGCAAAAAAAGCAGGTATATATTCCAGAAAAATCAGCTGCGATTTCTCTCCCAGCCAGTTCATGGGATCCCTGAAGGATGGAGAGGCAGCAAAGTCTGAGCTGCGTTTGGGCTGTATTTAGTTGCCCAGATTATCATTTCTCTTGCAGGGAGGAGCGAGGTGAGGCTGGCACATGGGTCTCATGCAAATCCTGCCAGGACCGGGCACTAGTGCTCTTCGGGTGGCTCTGGCTCCTGTGCAGAGCTCCTGTGAGCCAGCCCTGCTAAGCAGGCATCGCCATGGGAGAGGAAATGCAGCTCCACTGAAACCAGTAGCCAAGCCCTACAGATCCCAGCAGCAATGGGGCTTCCCTCTGCTCTGGCTTCCCGCTGCAAACCATCCATGGAACAGGCTGCCCAGGGCAGTGGTGGAGTCCCCATCCCTGGAGGGGTTCAAAAAACGTGTGGATGTGGCACTTCAGGACATGGTTTAGCAGGCGTGGTGGGGTTGGGTGGATGGTTGCACTCGATGATCTCGGAGGGCTTTTCCAACCTAGGATTCTGTCTCCTGGTGCCATGAGGGGAGGGGACAGGTGGACACCAACGGGGAGATGTTGGGCTCCCTGCAGCACCCCGAAGGTGGTGATGCTCAGGCCGGTCTCCGTGTCCCCAGCTTCAGCTCAGTGCCTGCAACTGAGCGGCTTGTCCAGCCCCCCCACCGCCAGGCAAAAAACCATCCCTGGTTGGGGAGGGGGGGGAGGCTGTGACAGGGAGAGAACTGAGCCTTCCTCCCCCCAGGGAGATGAGTAATCCCTTCCCTCGCCAGCCGACCCGGGTCTCTTCGTGCTGGGAATGGCTTCTCCGCGAGGCTGGTGGCCCTACAGTCAAGGGACCGACAAAGCCACCGTCGTCCAGAGAGGGTCCCTGTGCTCCCGACTCTGCATCCCTGACTGCTTCGCTCCCGTGGGAGGGTTGGATGCTCCTGCTCCTCCTGGAAGGTCGTTTGGACCTCCAGGACACATGCCCACCCCTCAGCAACGTCCTGGCTGACAGGCGCCGAGGTCCGGCTCCCGTCAGTGTTTCTGTCCACGTGTTCTAGCGAGGGCGAGGGTGCCGTCTGGGCTTGCAGGGGAGAAATAGAGACAAGAAGGCCGGACCCAGCCCCGCCGTCCCGGCGCAGAGGTGGCCGTCCTGGTCGGCCGAGCCTCTGCATGGCGCATTTCTCACCAGCGCTTTTCCAGGCACCTTCAGCATCTTCCTGCGGTGGGAAACAGCGCGGAGGGGCTGGAATTTCCTCCTCCCGCTTGGGCCAGACCCGAGGTCGGTTCCTGGTACAGGGATGACGCTGGCTCGGATTCGGCCCCCACCGAAGGAACAGCGCCGCGACTTTTCTGTTTGTTTCCTCCTCTTTTTCTTTTTTTTTTTTTTTAAAACAAATGTTTATTTCCCTTGTGGTTTTGGCAACCCGAGCGTTATTGTACCGAGCTCGCCGAAGCCTGGCCGACCCGGGAGGGAGAGGCAGAGCCCAGCGAGCCGGTATCGCACGGGGCATCGGATGGCGGCTTTTGGGGCAGGGGCTGAGCTGGTGCCGTGGTCCGTGACCCGCACGCCGCAGACGCGTGGTCCTGGAGCATAGCTTGTAGCCAAATCCATCCCGATGCTTAACGTGGACAGCAAAGGCAGCTCAAATCGAGTGAAAAGGCTCTGATTTCAGCAGTGGGGTGGGAATGGGAGCGAGTTTTGAATCTCACAAAGCTCCTTGTGCCAATGTCAGGTTAAAAAGGAGCTTCCTTACGTGAGTCGGAGCTGGGTGGTGGCACAGCAAGAAGCTTGTCCTAAAACCCTGCAGCCTAAGCAGGTGAGCAGGAGAGGGCTGGGCACTGCCCGTGCACACCCGGGCAGTGGGAGCCGTGTCCGAGCCCTGTGGGGAGGTGGGTTCAGGGCCAGCACTGGCTTCTGCCTCTGCGGAGGAGCCGAGGAGCCCGTCCATCCCCTGCCCTCCCTCCCTGCCCTGTCGCAAGCGGGCGGCCCCACGCCTGAAGCCCAGGGTCGTGGTGCAGAAGAAAACCAGAGACCCCCTCCTATTTGCAGCTCCCAGGCTTCCCTTTATGTAAAAAGCCTGGCTGGCATTTTAAAATTTGTTTTTCTTTAATTATTATTATTTTATTTGTGTTTATTTTACTTCCCAGACAAGCTTGGGCTGGTGGGGTCGCTGGTGTTTGTAGGCTGCTCCGGTGGAAATGAAGCTGGACTTTCAGTGCCTGGCTTTTCCTCGCCGAAGCGCCGGCTCCGGGCAGCACAGCTTCCCCCCGCCGCCTCACCGGGGGCTTTGGGCCGCGTTTCCTTCCAGCCGCTCATTTTTCATCTCCAGAGCTGAACCTCTTGGTACTTTTGTTGGCAAATGCAAAAATAAAAGGAGGAAAAAAAAAAAAAAGAAAAAAAAATTAGTCCTGTAAAAACAGCTGATTCAGATCCGTAGTATCTTGATGTGGCAGAAAGAAATTAGTTCTTGCATGTGGGCTGAGAAAGGCTGTTTGTCCCGGGAACGGGGGCGGGTGGCGGCTGCCGTGATGCCTTGCGCTTTTTTTGTTGTTTTTTTATTGAAATGATTGAAATCTCCCTGCTCGCTGCATGGGCAGGGGTTGTTTCCTTAACAGCAAGGCTGTGCTGGGGAAACGTGCTGGGACAACCGCGCCGGCTGTGCCCCCTTCCCCGAAGGACCCCCCTGCTCCATCCCCGGGTGCCTTTGGGTGGGCTGGGGACCCCCCAGCCCCTGTGGTCCGAGAGGAGCCAACACCGGGGGTTTGGAAAAGCCCTGGCAGCATCTGAGCAGTGGCTGGAGAGGAAAAAAACTAGGAAATAATAGGATTATTTATAAAATATATAATAGGTTGAAGCCTTCCTCTCCTGTGAGGATGCTGATGCTGGCAGGAGGGGAGGGGGCTCCCGGCTGGGCACAGCCCCCCGGGGCCACCTCCCACAGCCAAGGGTTGGGGGCAAGCGCCTTGAATGCGGGAGTCTCACTGAGAGCGAAGCTCTGCCCCCTGGGGAAAGGGCTCGGGTGCTTCCCAAGGGAGTTAATCCCTCTCCGAAGGCTGGACCTGGGTCGGTGCAGCTCCGTGGGCAGGATGGTCCCGGGGGGGGACCACCCCGAGCCGTGGCGCTCAGTCGGGACGGGACAGGCTGGAGCTCACGGATGCGTCCCCATCCCTGGGCTTGGGAGAGGTTCAAGCCCGGCATCCTATAAATTATTATTATTACCCTTTTTTAAAAAATTTTTTTAAACAAAGAATTAAAATTCCTTTGCAATTGTGGAGCGAGTGCCTCTCAGGGCTTCTGCAACTGCGCGTTAAACAGACTCCGGCTGGCAGCGGCCGAAGCCCTCTCACAGCCAGGAAACCCAGGCTGCCCGGGGAAGCGAGGAGTCTCCGTCCCCACCGTCCCGCTGGTCCGCAGGTTCTCTGCAGCGCAGGCAGCGGGAAGCTGGGGTTGAGCCCTGATTTCCAGCCTTTCCTTTGGGCCCAGTTCCTGTTTTTTCTCTAATCCCATCCTAAGCGTCTCCCTGCGCTGGCGGAGCGGAGATGTGGTCCCCGGCCGGGAGCATCGGTCCCTGCCGGAG
>Ga0181612_126587_pt1 | contig 13482 bp, 6 predicted proteins | sample HoacroProtozoa21_FD_119630 | JGI IMG/M metagenome (GOLD analysis project Ga0181612, IMG submission 119630) | Hoatzin crop microbial communities from Cojedes, Venezuel. Combined Assembly of Gp0051906, Gp0051904, Gp0051908 | reverse complement strand
TTTCATTGCCTGCAATCCTTATGCAAGTTGGACTGGTACTATCCCAGTTTGCAAAAAGACTGCACTGAGATGATCTTGAGGACAAATGCAACTTTCCTTACTAGGAATGTTGGTGGATCCCAGAGCAGGTGTTGGGACTAGTCACATTAACTCTGAAGTTCTCAAGGAACCAAATACTTTTTTGACTGGAGGGATGTTAGGTGCCCATTCTAATTTTGTATTTCAAATGTGAGAGGTCTGTCTTTTTTTTCATGTGCAGTAGATTGCATAGGTGCCTCAGACTTTCTGTTATATTTAGAGAAAGGACTGTAACACTGGTTTTTATTGAGAAGTCCAGTGACTACTAAACGCCGAGCTAAGCTTTATGCTTCCTACAAGGCACTCCTTTCCAGTACGCACCCTCATCTTCACAGCACTTATTTTTTCAGGAAAGGGGATCTACCCACTTGTTTTCTTCAGAAATCTAGTTTTTGACAGTGTCAGAGGTTGTATTAAAGCTTGAACAGACTGTTACATGTTTATCTTGTGTTTAAGTAACCTTGTTTTTCAAAACAAGATCCCGGTCAGATCTTTACCCCCCAGTGACTTGCATTCCATTTGAAGCAGTTATTTTTAGATTAAGTCTGAATACTGAATACTGAATCAGAAATACAAACTTCTTTTCTGTAATATATGTGATTTTTCAAATAATATTTCACATCAGAAACCTCGGCCTACTCCTCAAACATAGAGGAAGGTGTGGGATGGTTTTCAGAAGCCACCTAAAACATTTTGATGCCAAGTTTCCATTAATTTTAACAGAAATTTGGCACCTGGACCCTTCGCAGATGTTTGAAGATTTTATCTTTACAATACACACTGCAGACAACTTGCAAATGTTTTGCATTAGAGCTTTTTAAAGTAATTTTTTTAAAACACAATAATTTTAATATTTCTCACTTTACTGATGCCACTTAGAAAGAAGAAAAGATGTTTGTTCATTTGTTCAGACTACAAAGATGAAATCACAGAGAAGCATATTTACAGGAAATTATTACATTCATAAGATTTTGAAAAATATGGATGTTTCCTAAAGACACTTTCTTTGACTTGAAACTGTCTCTAGTCTTTGAGCAGAAGATGACAGACATGTAAGAGCACTCCAGGCTTCCATCACTGTGCTCTCATCCATGTGTTTCCACGCGGCCCATGAGAACTGTACTCTTCCAATAGAAGGATTTGAGATATGTTTTAGAGCAGGACCCACAACCATCCCAAATCCCAAACCTGTATCTCATCCTTCAGCTTTTCAGTGTTTGACTTCTTTCATGGATAAGAAGTTCTTCCCCGAGAAAGTTTAACTGATTGAAGCTAATATCATTGCATCCAAAAGTTTTGATTGTGATGAACCAAGTTTCTTTACAGATATAAAAATGTCACAGCAATCCACACCACTTTCATGCAGTTTCTTAGAAAGAGACAGTGGGAACCTCCTGCATGGCTAAGAAGTAAAGAAGTAAGCATACTGGGGGCAGTAAAACTTTCTTAGTCCACACACAAACATAGAGATGTGCATGATATACATACATTGCAATGGGCTTGGTCCTTTCTTCGTTCTTCATCATCAGAGGAATATGAGTGCTCTGGATGGGAAACAGTGCGTGGAATGGACCTTCTACCAACCAAAATGAACCCTTACTTGTGCCTGGATGTAAGAGTAGCTGCTTTGGTTTGGCTCTGTTTCAGCTAACAGTGTGTCGTATATGTCAGATCTTGTAAAAGGCTCCAGTAAAAGCTAAGAAAACTACCAACGAAACCAAGTGAAATTTACAGCCTTTCCCAGAGTGGTACTGTTGGCCTGACCTACACAACTCACAGCTATCCTTCACCTCTTAGGCTGATTTGAATATTGCAGCTCGACTGACCAAATTTTGTTTCCTGTCACTGCATTCACACAGTTCAGTATGTGCTTGGTGGCGATACATACCTGAACTCCGGTTTTCAGGCTGTAAACGGCTCTTAGTTCACTACCAGTGCTCACACAACATGTTGTTCTGCTGAGTCACTGTGCTTAGGGGAAATATTTTAACACTTCTTTCATGCTGATACATGCAAGATGGGAGAACTTTCCCCTCGCAGATTTAAGAGAGGAAAAGACTTCGTCAGCCAGAACCCCATGAAAATTCAACGGCAGTTTGACAGAAGCATTGCACTGCTGGCTATCTGACTATCAGCCTGCATTCAGTGAAAACTCTTAGCCTCACCTTGGACCTGAGATAAAGCTGGATACATTATTTTGATTTGGTGAAAGTTTCTATCAAACATTCAATTACACTGTAGCTGTGTCCCTTCTCGCTGCCTCACAGTTACACACAGGGTTGGCCTGACACCCACGTGCTCTGGATGTAAAAATGTCTTCCATTTTGTTAACCTTTATTATCATGTGTCCCCAGGGGTTGTGTTAATTCTCTGTTAGCCTCTGCAACTCTCACCAAACACCTTTAAGAAGAGCTTGCAACAGACCAGAAGACCAGTTTTTGAGTGAAGCCACCTTCACAGTGTTACCGATTTGCTGGCTATGGTTGCGGCTCAGGTCTAGAGGATGTTGGGTTGGGCCCAGATTACAGTTGAGTCAATTGAAAGTGTTTCTTTGATTTCAGTGAACTTTCGATCAAGCCCATTAACCATAAAAGAAAATGTTCCTTTTGTACAGACACAACAAATACTTGTAGGTTGATTGGCTGGGTTGTTTCTTATGTCTCATAATTCTTATGTTCACACTTAACAAAGTTTTGTAATATTGCAGGTATGCAAACATTGCTTCAAAATGCTTCTACTACCAGGAAATGCATGCTTCCATAGAAAGATTACATGCTAAGGGGCCATGTTGTTTGTTTCAAAAAGAGCTGTAAGGCACATTGCCTGAGATTAACAAGTTTCTGCAAGAGACACTAGTATGCAGATTTTCCACTCACCATCCTCCTGTATTCACATTATGTATGCCTCCAACTGTACAAGCCAGAAGTTTTGACTATTCTTAGCAAACTCACAAAAAATGAGAACTAGCCCTGCAAAAAAAAAAAAAAACATATGAGAGGATAACTTATTTTCCTTCGGGCCCTGGCTCACCTCTGTCACCTGCAATTCAAAAGGGAAATAAACCGCTAATTTCTTCAGTGTTTGTTTTCTCCTTTGTTCTTGCTCAGACCATGCACTCCTTCCACTGGCATTAAGATTATTTAAATCCTTCAAATCGCTTTCTGACTTTCCCTGCCCACCAGCATTGTGCCAAAATAAATACTCTGTTATCCACTAAGTGTAGTTAATGAGCCCCTCAGAGAGAATTCAATGGCTTTGAAAATGAGCTGGAAAAAAAAAGCCAGCTGACTGCAGCAAAAAACCCCTTTCCTTTCATTCAGTTTTTCCTTGAGAAGGCTTTCATTTGACCTCATTCATTTTCATGCTAGCTGAATTAGTCCATGCTTCTGGGTGCTGCAGGGTTCACGTGACATCCTTTACATTAAAAACATTGTGTATTTATGTCTGTTTACCAGCAAACTTATGAGAAGGACATAAACAGTAAGGGTCAGGATACATTATTTAGTAGAAAGCAAAACAGTTAATGAAAAGAAATTTCTGTCAGGCTGTACCAGTGTGAAGTGGAAGGGTTAAAAGATGTGGAGACACAAATAAGCTATGATGAGAAAATACAAATTAACATCCTTGCAAATAATCACCATGATCAAAATGACAGCAACCTTGTCTTCAATCTGACCTTTCTCTCCTCTCCCCATACTAAAAGGCCATTGTTCTTTTTCTCTCCAGAGTGTAATTACCACGGGGAAGTCTAAACTCACAAAATGAGAATGCTCCCTGGCTACCAGGCATGGGTGAGCAGTTCGGCAGTGCCCTGGCTTCATGTCGAGATACAGTGTGGGAGTGCATCATCCACCCCGTACATGCCAGCTTCTGCTGGAAAGAAATACGGGCTTGTAGCAAAGGGGCTGTAATGCACTGCTGTAAGTCTGCCAGGCTGGATAACAAGGGACTGTGGGCACAATGCAGAGCACCCTGTCTGCGGTTTTGACACAGGCAGGGTATTCCTCTCTCCATTCGCCCCCAACGTTTTGCCCTGAATAGGAGAGTGAGTTTAAAATAACAGAAGAAATCTTATAATGGGGTACTACATTCTGCTGAAAGAACTCTTGACACCCGCAGCCCTCAGATGCAATACAATTTAACAAAGGTGAGAACAGTATGCTGAACAATTAATCGGTTGAGTAATTCCTGCTTTTTAATTGTTTGTTGATTACTTTTTAATCTCTCTAGTGAGAAGGCTGAATAAAAGGAGAACAAATTGTAAAAAATGAAAAAGCAGAGAGATGGTGATCTAGGAACAGTCGCTGAATGAGAGGGGCAGATCCCAGGTGGTCAAAATTGTCACAACTTCACTGAACTTCATGGAGGTATGACAATATTATGTGAGGAGTTGCTCCAACTATTAATGAAATGAGTCATAGAAACATCTAGTACTCACTGGTAATAGACTAATCTTATAGGAAAGTGCAAATCCTATACAATGGTAGATGCTGATAAAATTAACAAAGACAAAAATTTTAAAGTGTCTGATTTATTAAGATAATGAAAATAACTATTCTTCTCTAAGGTAAGTAGGAAATGCAAGGAATCAAAATGTGAGTATCTTGAGTAGAAAGGTAAGATTACCTCTCTGTAGTATAAGCAGACTGAAAATCTGTGTGAAGTTGAAACGAAGATGTTGCACATGTCAGAATGACAGAAGACTGATGCAAAGGTGTACATGGAAGTTAGAAATATGCACAGAAAACAGAATGGACAACCGTGACTTGTAGGTACTTTAATTTTAACTTGTCCCCCATCCTACATGAATATACACAGAAAAATAATACACAATTAAGTAAAGGAGAAACTCATTAGACACCTCATTCCAACTTAATATGCTTTTGCTTTCTTTTACAACTGCCCCGTATACTGCTCCTCAGCCTGTTTTCAATCAGATCTAAGTCAGTTTGAATTGGAAATGAAACTTAATGAGATATAGAAATGTTTCTACAAATATTTAACCTCAGACTCAGACAAACATTGAGTTTATTCTCTGAATTCTGAAATATCATTTTTAAACTATAAAGTGTCATCAGCTATGTCCCTTCTTTATAATTGTGTTCTGCTCATTTCTTGTGGTTTGGCTTGCTGGAAGCTAAAAAGAAGTGGTGCTTTTGACTATTTTAGTTTCTTTGTTCAAGACATTTCTCAGAAGACATACCTGTTCAGTGTAATCCCTGGCTTGCACTCTGTCCTCTGTCTCAAAGCTAACACAGCAGGCCCAACACTCCTTCCGCTTCTGGCCAGGGACTAGCAAGCAACACAGCTTCTCTGATACTAGTGCCTTCTTGTTTTATTTGAAGGACTTCCACTATCAGAGATCTCTACTAAAATAAAGCATACTGCTTATGACAGTGTAACCTAAACCTTTTCATCTCGCAAATTTAGACAGAGTCCATTCAACACAGTTGTCGTTCACTGGACAGCAAGGTACTTAGAGGCTCACTGCAGTTTCACGCTCTGCTAGCATCTTTCTCTCAAAGGCTAGTTTACATCAGCTACAAATCTGATTTTTTTTTTTTTATCTCAACATTCTGAACCATATCAAAAAGTTACTGGGCTGTCACTTGGAAGCTAACCCTTCATGATTTCAGTTTATAGCCCCCTAAATATTTGCTGGACTATGTCTTATGTATATAGTGTACTGCTTTCCTGCTTATTTCTCTAGAGATGATTCTTAAAAAGCTTGTGGATAGTCTAGTTTTTCTGGAAATTAATGTAAGTATACATGGCTTAGCATCTCCATCTTTATGAGCAATTCCTGTATTTACCAAAAATGTTAGTTTAATTCTGCAGTCTCCTCATTTTTACTTCTGAAGGTCTCAGCTTTGTAAAGATTTAGACAAGCATTTAACGTCAGCAAATAGAAGCCAGCATGTACTATCATGCACTTATTAACAACTGTATATGATTTCAAAAAATGGTGAAAACATTAGAGCTCTTTCCTAGGTTTTTGGTATATGCTACGTGCACTTAGTATTCAGTATCAGAAGTATTCAGCTTCTGTTGGCTTTGGTGGGAGCCACGGGCTAGTGGCTTAAGACTCCACTGCATAGTGTCTTGCACAGAATTCCTCTTCTTAATGTTTGTGCCAACTTTTAATGTTAAAGTCAGCTAGTGATTAGCAATGGTAGTTAAGGGTACCTGAGCAATCCTTTTCGGCAAACGTGTCTGAAAAAGAATCTCTTGGTCACATATACACCACAGCTGACAAAGTCTTCTCTCCACAGACTAGAAAACATTGATCTGCTCAATCATAAATTCTGTCTGATGAGCTATGCTCGGTTAACCATTAGAAATCTTGAGAAGTTGGATATAGTCTATGGAGAAATGGTTTGTCTTTCCAAGTAAGTTTCCCATATCCACCAATGGCTTGAATCCATTGAAAACCACTCCAAAAGCCGAATGGCTGACATCAGTCCTCTGCTGAAAACTCAAAGTATTTTTGGCTTGACAGTGGGGCACATATATTAAGGAAAATTTTGGCCTAGAAAACCAATTGTGGTGCAGTGAACTAAAAATACAAAAGTTCTTTAAACTCTCTTCATCTTGCTGTAGCTTTACCTGATAAGTGATACAAAGATCCTAAATAAGAGGAGAGAAAAAAACAGGAAATGTGAAATATCAGACTAGTTTCTTCAGAAAAAAATAATGCTTTAAAATCTCAGTCTAAGATCCAACTTCCTATAAATATATATCATACAGGAACAGGTGAAACACATATATGCTAAAGGTTAATTTGCAGTCTTAGTCAAATTTTCGTTAGAAAGAGTTCTATCCAAACTTTTCAGCTAAACACATTTGCATTTATATAGCAAAGAGAATTTCAGGAATCTTGATATGCCATAAGAAGTGGTAGAGATGATGAAGGCATCTTCTGCTCTGAAATAATAGAGAGACTCGCTGCCTCAGTTCTGTGCTTCAGCACTTTGAGCTTGGAGGCGCCTTCTGCTTCTCATGTTTGAAAAACAAGTCAATAACCATTTCTAGTTCCCAAAGACTTTATGGCATTTTCTGTATGAGAAGGCATGAGAGCTATAGGATGAGAAGTAGTGTGCAGAGTTAATTAGCTACTGATGAGGACTTCAAAAATATTTTGGAAAAATCTGAGCACATGTGCTCTAAATTAAAAAAAAAGTGCTTAAAGTTACTGTCCTGGTGATACACTTAGATATAGCACCATTAGAAGGAATGTATAACAGCAATCTAAAATTCCTCTAGACTCATTTAGAGTCTCTCATGGACTTGCTCATCAGGCAAAAGTCAAAGGGTGTTTAACGCCGCAACATATTGAAAAGAATCCAAGTCTATACTGGCAGCAGATTGTCCACAATAAGGGTGGTCAGGAAAAAATGTAATTACATTAATACACAGACTCTCCAAATTCACCAACTCTCTTACTTAGTCCAGTGCCTCATGGCAGTATCAAAATTTTCCTTGCCTCAAGACAATAAGAATGTTTAAGAAAATGTCCTCTGACATTAATTGCCTTTTATTTTTAAATTATGTAACTCATTGCATGTAAAAATCTATTAATTGCTAATTGTCTTCAAATCTTGAATACAATTATAAGTGTAGTTGCCAGCTAAACCATAAAATTCAATGTGGTTTGTGAAAGATATTATGTACTTTTATTATTCCTGTTTCCCTTTTGTGTGTTATACGCTGCTAAAAGTTGAAATTGTCATTAAAAATATAAATTCTAAAAGATGACTGCACATTCCTTGAAAGAGCCAGAGGAAACTAATAATCTTATTTTAAAAATGGTAAATCTGTCTACTAATGTCAGTAAATCCAGTATCAAATATCAATGCTGAGAGAGGAGCTTACAAATACTTATAAATATCTTCAGGGTAGGTGTCAGGAGGACAGGGCCAACCTCTTTTCAGTGGTGCGCAGCGACAGGACAAGGGGCAACAGGCGCAAACTGAAGCATAAGTATTTCCATCTGAACACGAGGAAGAACTTCTTTACTCTGAGGGTGGCAGAGCACTGGAACGGGCTACCCAGAGGTGTTGTGGAGTCTCCTTCTCTGGTGAGTTATTATTTTGTTCCCACCATAAAATAACATATACTTATTTTTCTATCTTTCTTTCTCTCTCTCTGTTGATTGAATAGTAGACAAATTAAAAATGAACTGGTTTAACAGCTACTGTAAGTTTTTAGTATGGGAAAAGCATTCAAACAAATGTAGTACAAGTGCAGGATAAGAAACAGAAAGTGAACTATTGCATAGTCACAATGTTAGAAAAGGACCTTCTGCTGTAGATGCAGAAGCAATTTTCAAGCCAGAAAAGTTTCAGCATAAATCTACTTAATGTTCCAGTGAGCAGATTCAAGACGCATACCTCACGCTCTTGGAATCTGGCTTCCTGGAAATTTCCTCCTTCAGTGTTAAGGCATATTGCTTTCTGTCCATCTTCACAGGAATGCAAAATCTGCTAACAAGAAAAGAATTCTGCTAATTCATGTCACCAGGAAACAGAAGCAACTTTCCTGTACTAGACTTCCATATTTACAGTCCACAGCACGGTGCATAACATTGTAAATTCTTAGGACCCTTTTGAAACATGAGATAAGCTGATGTTAACGTGTGGGTGCAAGTTGCGTAAGAAGAATTATGGACTTTATACTTCTCTCCCACTTGTATGCAAGAATTTGTGTACATTAATGGTAATAGTCCTTTAACCTAGGAAGAGTCTTTTACCATGCAACAGTATCCTTATGCCTGGATTGCCCAGCATATATAGAGAACTGGTTTGGAAAAGGAAGACACATATAATGAATAGTTGTATTTGTAAAAATAAGGCAGCCTCCTCATGCTTGTGCCATTCTTCAGACAGATGGAGCAGACTGCAAGAATGGCAAGTGATTTTATGAGCTTCTGGCTACCCCAGGGACTGGGGAGAGAGACCTCATGAATCTGCAGAGTCCCAGGAAACACTCTGGGAACAGTTCTGCATTGGCCCAGAGGGTAAATGAATGAGGAAACTTCATGATGCAAGCCTGTAAGGACCTCCTTTCTCTTGGCCTTGTCTCTACTTTCTCCCCAGGGAGGGGTGTTGATCATGCCCCTGATTTAGAGCATGAGGGTTTGACTCTCCAATAACTGACTGAATATAACCTACAGTCTGAAAGATGGAACCGAACTGATAAGCAACCAAGTAGACAGAAGGGCACTTCCAAAACTGCCAACTGCTTTATTTGCCATTTCCTTTCTCTCCCCAGCAAGGTTTCTTTGTGGTATGCTCATCTGTGTATTAACAGCCTTCTGCTTTTTAAGCTTCAGAAACACTATACTGCTAGGCCTCATTTTAGTGAAGTGTCATGTGAAAAAGCACAGGTAAGCTCAAATCAAAAGTAAGACAAATCTGATTCAAAAGAACCAGGAATAACTGTATTTGTGCCTATGCACCAGTGGGAATTCATGTGTAAAGTACCTCCCATAGCACCAAAGATACAACTTTGCTGAGAGTGTGAACGGACACTGACCATGCCAAAGACTGCCTAAAGTCAGCAGGATTTTTGTACAATCTATTTAATAACAAATACCTTTAAATACAGTTTAAAATAAATATTTTTATAACTCTGCACTTAAAACTTAGCCTAGATAGTACTCTATTCAGCACACATTTTTGAGAGTCATGAAAGTTCTTCAGGCAATTAATTGTTGCCCATCTTCAGAAAATGATCTTTTAAGATCTCGGTAGAGGTCCTGTTGCATTCTGACATAACATAATTTTGATATTTTCAAAGCAAAATTCTCAACTCAACAAAAACGAATTTCTTCACAAAATATTCTGGAAAAATGTTCCCTTTCTAAATAAATCTGATTTTTAATAACATTTTCATGAATAAAATATCAAATTATCTTAATAAAATATCTTTGTTGTCACTATAAAGGGATTTCTGTAACATATCCACATAAATTTTCCATAAATGTATGCATTTTTTGTTAAGCTTTACAAAAGGACCTTGCTCCGCCAAGGGGGAAAAAAACCCTATTTTTTTCCTTATGCTGATCAGCCTACCGCTTTTGAGAAGTTTTCCTCATCGGAAAATACTTCTAATGCTGTCCAACGTCAAAAAAAAATTGTCATTTGATCGGTGTTTGGTAGGCTGCATGAAAGGAGTCTGCAATCTCAGTTTAATTCCCAGTCAACAAATGTCCAACACAGCTGTCATTAATTGGCATTCTTGTCGGCAGCCTCTGCAGAGAGGCCAAAGGCTAATGTACATGGAAGCTGACCTATTTTCTGGCATTATTAGCAGTTCTGCAGAACAGGCTCCTCAGTGTGAGGAGGTGAACACTGGTTCTTACTGCCGTTGCTGAGGCTGTAGACTTTCTTTGGATAAATAATCTCGGTTTACAAAGCTCCCAGTCTGGCATCTTTCATACATGCTAAAACCCAGTCAAAAAGAAATATTCATGCAAATAGTAACTTGATGACGCACTATTTGAAACAAAGCATATTAGCACTCATGCAGAGGCTATATCTATAAAGTTTCTTTCCACAAAGCTATTTGTTAATTAACTATTCCTGTTTCTTTTTCCAAGAATATTTTCAAGTAGATAAGGACATCTTCTGCCAAATACTAATTCTCATTCTGTTACTCAGCTGCCTGTAATTTCTAGCACCCTGAGCCATGCTGATTTTCCAGGCAGCATTTATTGAACTTGATAAACACAGGGCAACGTCTTTGTAGGCTAACTTATAATAAAGCATTACTTCCTATCTATGATACCTCATATGCCCATTCATTTTCTACATTCACTTTTCTGTAATAAACAAAATTTTCAGTACCACTGATGAGATTGTTTACAGGAAAAGCAACCTATACTCCCTTCTGCTCCTACATCAAACGATTTGCTAGCTATGCCCCCACCAACAGCAAAGCATTTATCACAGAGGAGAATAAGAGAGAGAACAGACCTAGATTTTTGGGCTGTGAATACAGTTTGCAGTCATGATATTACAGAATACTCATCCTCCAGCAAGTGAACTGACCTAGCTTAATATGGAAAAAAGTGGAATATGGAAACTGAGAGAAATTAAGCACAAAACACAATGATGTCATTTCTTCCGTGCATGCTTGTACTTTAAACTGTGACACTACTGTTTTGCTTATAACAAAAATCCTAAACTGGATACAAAACACTTCTCAATCACCAAGCAGATGTTGATATCACAGTCTAGAGGTAAAAATTAATGTATTGAATGCAGACGACTATGTATGCTTGCTATAGATCTATCTGTTTGATGAACCTGAAGGAATATTCAATGACAAGGAGGTGTATACATCAGTGCAATCAAGAGATAGACGCTGTGCAAAAGAATGTTTCATGTTCCTTTCCAGTCCAATTTTCTTACTTTAAAGATACCTTTTGAACTTAAAAGAGTTTGTTTCCATTCCCTTTTACAAAAGGTTCATTTCCAGCTCTGAAAACTTTAATTTTATAAGAATCCTTTTTGGCTTAAATCAGCTTCTGAATTGGACATATTCATTTTGCTTTTGCTCACCAAGTAGACAAGTATAAAACTCTGCAAGTTTTTATTAAAAGCATTTTTTTTTTTGTTTATAACACAGTTGTACAACTTTTAACATCCGTGTATGCTTTGGGCCATGAAGACTGTTTTTCATTGCTCTAAATCTGCTTGTTTATTTACCGTTCCAATAGTTTGACATCTGATGTGTTGAATTTTCTCTATGGAAAAACATTAAAGGGAAATTACTTACAGTACATTGCTATTGCGTATTTTTCCCTCATAAAGCAGATTTTCATACACAGCAGACCTCTCGATAAGGTGAAGTCCATTAAGTGCAGCATACAGTTAGATCTTTTTAACCACTGTCATACCACCTGGCAGTATTCAAGGACAGGGGTAACTGATCACTGGTTACCCACTCCAATCTCTCATAAATTTGTCTTTTAAGACTGTTCTATTTGAGTGCCACATGAGCACATGTTTTCAGCTTAAAATGAATCACCCGTCAGGACAACATGTCAAACCAGCTGAAATAAGCTTGATAACCTTTTCCAGCTGGAATGCATGAATGAAATATATGCCAAACCACAGCACGTGTGCTTTTTCCTCTGATAAACACAGAAGTTTTGTAACTATTTTGTCATGTTGTATGAAGGTTACGAAAACAAACAAACAAAAAACAAGCCATCCTTCATTCTATGAATAGGTATGAGAAAAGAAGCTTCACCTAAGCATGAATGCTCTTAATCCATAAGGTTTTGTGTGTGCTAGTTATAAGAACTTACATACCACAAACTGTATGTCTGGTTGTCTGTCCTGCAACATACCTGTTCAGAAAAATTCATTAAAATATCATTCAAAGTAACTGAGCGTTTACATACATGTGCCCTATCTTTCTATCTCTCTGTCTTTCATTTTCCTTCAAAGCTAAGAGGTTATGCAGTGCTCCGTGATAACAGCAAGTTGCCATAATTATAGAGGAATGTCACAGCGGAGACAGTGAGACAATTAGACAGGAAAAGGGATGACACCAACATTTTCAAAGAGCAAATTCCATGAATCTCATCGAGGTCTGTCTTTTGCCCTTCATACTTTGAACTGTTTGAAGGTTGTTTTCTTAGGATTTTCTCAAACTTTCCAGTACCTTTTTCTTTTTTTTCTTTCGATGACCAGAGTTGTTCACTGGTTTAGATGGACAATCATTGGTATCTTCTTAAAATTTAACCAATACTGGAAACTACCAAAGCCCTTGCCTATACAACATGTTGCACATCTTAACCTAGAGTATCATTCAAAATAATTTCACTTGTGTCCATGCACCTGCAAGCCACACTTAGATTCCTCCTACCTGTCTTCACAGTTCTTGCATGTACTGAATCACTGGTGATGTTAATCTTTCCTGGTAGTTGAAGATAATTAGACGTCTATCTAGGTCTTTCCATTAACTTGCAGAAGTAAGACTGAATGAATTCAAACATCTCAGTGTCAAATGCTTTGCACCAGCCCAGACAGATGACATAAGAGAAAAGCAATGGATGTCACCTATCTGGACTTAAGCAAAGCATTTGACACTGACCTGAACGACTTCCTTGTCTCAAAATTGGAGACACATGGATTTGATGGATGGACCACTCGATGGATAAGGAATTACCTATACGGTTGCCCTCAAAGACTGGCAGTCAATGGCTTGATATCCAAGTGGACACCAGTGACAGGTGGTGTTCCGAAGGGGTCCGTATTGGGACCAGCATTGTTTAACATGTTTCTCAGCGACATGGACAGTGGGTTAAAGTGCACACTCAACAAGTTTTCTGATGATGCCAAGCTGTGTGGTGTGGTCAACACACTAGAGGAAAGGGATGTCATACAGAGG
>Ga0181612_116129_pt1 | contig 13483 bp, 3 predicted proteins | sample HoacroProtozoa21_FD_119630 | JGI IMG/M metagenome (GOLD analysis project Ga0181612, IMG submission 119630) | Hoatzin crop microbial communities from Cojedes, Venezuel. Combined Assembly of Gp0051906, Gp0051904, Gp0051908 | reverse complement strand
CCTGAAGAGCATCTGTCTGCGGTTCCTGCGTCCAGCCCTTCCCGCTCCGTAGCTCTTCCCTCTCGCTGGCCGTAAGCGACACGAGCGGGAGAGGGTGGCCCTGCGAGGAACGAGGGCTCCGTTCTCCCTCCGCGTCCGCTGGGGGGGTTGGGGATATTTAGGGGTTTCAGTGATTGCCCGAGGCAGCTGGATCTTGGGAATCGGGCTTGTCTTAAAGTAACCCTCGCTTCTTAAAACTTCCTTTGCCTGTGATTAGAAGGAGTCTGTACAATAAACATTGCTACAGCGCGTCTGCTCTGCAGGATTTGCAGAAAACTGGATGTTGAGGGAGGCAGAAATGCAAGCTGGTGCCTGGGACCGCTTTGAGAGCCGCTGCTGGGGCTGCTGTGCACGGGGGGCCTCGGAGCCCTGCCGCGATGGACGCGATGCTGTGCACCGAGTGATTCGGCCCTCTGCCATTTCTGTGCCGCCGTCGCTTCAAACTGCAGGGTGTCCAAAGGCGTAACACCGCGTTTCCTCCTGCACAACATCCCGCCTCGTTGGGGAGAGGAAAGGCAGACGTGGGACGCTGGGTTTCTGTCTCTCTTCCTTATTACATGGAGGACATAAGCATGGAACACGATTAGGTGCAGTTCAGAGGTCTGGCTGCCGAGATGCTGTTTGTTTTACCTCTGCTGGTACGTCAGCTGGGGCACCTGCCTCGAGGTCCAATATCTGTGCGTTTATTGTTTCCGTGATAACGACAGCGCTGCGATGGTCCGACCGTTCTCCCCATGTGCGCCGATGGTAAAGGTCCAGGTCTGGGCAGAAGCTCTGAGAGGAGGGGGGAAAAGGGTAGAGAACTCGTGAGCTTAGGCCAAAGCTCCGGCTACAGATGCTGCCGTATTACCCCTCCCTGTGTCCTCGCTGAAATCGCCCTGAACTGGACGTGCTGTGGAAGGCGGTCGGCGTCCTGCGTGTGGTAGAGGAGCCGCTTGCCCGAGCAGTGCCCGCGCCGCGTGCCCGGGGTTAGGTGCTGACAAGTTCAGCCGTTCAGCCTGGCTTCTGCAGTGCTGTATCATCCTTGTGCCTTTGTCATAGTCGGATGCCGTGGGCGAACAGGCAGACAAGGCTTCTGCAAGGCCAGCGCTACAGGCTCATCTAACTTTGCCGTAATCCGGAACTTTGACGTCTTCACAAGTGCTCAGTTTTATTTATCGGCTCCCTTTGCAGAGTCCCCGTCGTGAAGCTGTCTGTGCTCTGCTGGGGACGACTTGCCTGAAAGCAGACGCGGTTTTGGTGAGTGGCATACTGAGCTCCTCTGGCGGGTACCGAGGAAAAAAGCCTCTCTGGCTGGAGGAGGGTTATGGGGAGTCATATTCCAACCTGAAGGTCTGGAAAGCGAGGAGCCTGGCTCTTCACAGCAGCGGTTACTCGCTGTGTTCAGTTGGGCAAAGCTGCACTAAGCTCTTTGGAAAAGTACGACTGATTTTTAATCTGGTGACTGCTGTAACAGAAAGGGTTATAGAAAGCGATTCCTTGCAGCGTTGAACCTCAAGGAGATTTTTTCCAAGGTCTTATGGATGGAAACCGTTTAGGCGGTGGCAGGAACTTCTCTGCCTGTGATAGCTGGAGATGTTGCGTAACAGCGAAACTCTCGCTCTTACGCCTGTCTTCGTCATGTGAAGATGCATTCCAGAGAGGCAGGCAAAAGTCGTATTTTTGGATAGCTCGCATTTATCCTTTTGCAGTTATTTCTTACTGATGATTTTAATACCTTAAAAAGCCTTATTTATCCAAATAAAACTGAAGTTTTGCTATTAATGCTTTTTTTCTGTATTTTACATTGTATAATAGCAAATCACAGGCATCCTTTTACCGTTGCTTTCTTTCCTTCAGTGGCTAGAAATGAACCCACGCTGGCAGGAAACGCTTGGCCGGGCTGGCAAAGAGACTGCTTCGCCCTCTCACACAAGGTGAGTTCAGCTGTGGGGTGCGACTGCCTGGCTGTTTTCTCTCCTCCAGGTGAAACAACACCTGGACTTGTCCTCAGGAACTTCCAGCTCCAGGGATGTAGAAGGGAATCCATTATTTTCAGGACTGTTATTAAAATAATACACAGTTTTTATAGTATTGAAGTTAAATGAGGTGTTTAAAAGCATATTGACTATACATCCACTGACACTGAGCACAGCGAGGAACCTGCATTTTTCAGATGAATTAAACCAACATTTTGCTCACTGTAAAATTGGTCTGTAAAAAGAGGACGTGTTAAGCTCTGCGACGGCGCTGCTCAACTCCTGGCTGGCAGCGTAAGAGAGCGGACGGCAGCTCCCTGGCCTCTGCCTCCAGCCTGCCACGTGGTCGCCGAGGTTTTGCCCTGCGCCTCGAGCCGTCGGTGCAGCCGTTCCCGAGGCACAGCTGGCACCAGATCAGGGCTCGGATGCTGATAGACACAGACTCCTGCCCGACAGTCTTGCATTGTGCAGTTACTGACTGAAGCATCGTGCTGGGAGTAAAAGGAGCTTCCCCCCTCCCCTCCGAGGGTGTGAGCACTGTGGGGAGAGCTGGAGAGGTCAAAATCCCTGTCTGAACGTGATATGGTGGAGAGGATCTCAACAGTTCTTCGCCACATGTGTGCAAGCAGTGGTTGTCAGAAAAACAAGAAAGCAGCCAGAAGGTTGAGGGCAGCTTCACTTGTGATCATTTACGTGCCAGCAATTATTAACTCGAGTAGAGCAGGGAAACTATAAAGCTTACTGCAGCGGCTTGGAAAGTACCGCGCTCTATAAATAATCAAGTGAGCAACAGTCAAGAGTTTAAACTAGGGTCGATAACTTTGCTTTTAAGCTGAGCTAGTAATCAGTTTTAAATGATTTAGTTGTCCTGCATGCCTTGCTGTCACAAGTTTTACAGCCCGCCCCTTCCTCTGTGTAGGACAGTCACACAAACATTGAATTTAGCCCAAATGAAAAGGCAGAGGTAAGAAAGTGGGAGCGGAGGGAGGTCCTGCAGAGAGAGATGCTGACCTAGGGAATTTCTCCCTACCTGCTCCATGAGATGTTTGCCCTCCCGCTACTCACATTCCCTCCTTCCTTCTGCTGGACACCGGCTCATCTGCTGGTAACCCTTAGCAGAAGAGGAAGGGAAATCTCCAGCTGTAGGATGAAACATCTTAAAACAGTGATAAAACACTAACTAAATCTGGCTACCATTTAACAGACCTTCTTTAAAAAAGTGAGGAGAAAAAAAAAACCAAAAGGATAACATATAAAGGAGTATGGCTCCAAACTTAGATTTAAAAAAACCTGAAATCTGAATAGTCATTAAACGAAGTGTCAGGGAGGAAACTGATAAAATAGGTTGTTATATGCTGTAGAGCATTGGTATGGTTGGGGAATCTAAGGTTTAAATGTACAATATGTACGGTTCTGGCTAAGCCCAAGGAGGATGCGATACCTAGTCTAAAACTTCTAGTTGTGACCAGTAGTGCAGCGAGAAGGGGTGAGACAGCACACCCGTGTACCTCCCAGCAAAGCTCGTGCGTTACCTCGACTGGATAAAGGCTGCCGCTTTCCGCTATCAGCAGAGCTGGGTTACAGATGCTGTGAGTGATGCTTTGCCCTATTAGCTACTTCGAGCTACTTACTTGTCCAGAAGAGCAAGTGGAAGTTATTTGTGTTAATGATTTATTAATGGTAAATGTTGAAATTAGACGTGCAGAAGATACTACGATTAGAAAGTTTTGAATTATTCAGATGTCTTGAATTGCTTTCGGGCAGCTCCTTGGCCTCAGGTCTGTATGCGTGTTCTGGAAGCGTTTTAAATTTCATCTGTGGATGCAGTTGATAGACACGGGTACAAAGCTGACGGTTTGGTTTTTTTCCAGCCTCCATAGGGATAAATGGGGTTTCTTGTGCAGTGAGGGGAATCCTTCTTTTTACTCGTTTAATAACAAGTTACGATAAAATCTCACCGATCGCTTAGCTCTGCTCTGCACTGGGTAAAACTACAAATGCCAGCAGCAGGGTTTATGTTACAGGCTTGTTAACTGCGCTGCCTGCTCTGAAATCCGCTGGCACGTGCTGCGGCCTGTCATTACGCACAAAAGGAACTCACTGCATTTTATTGAGGTGGTTTACAAACGTTTCTCTAAACCAGCGAAATGTTCCGATACAAAGCCAAAGGTATGAAGCCTGCACGTACTTCGTGGTTTCCGAAGCCCTCTCGGTCTGACTCCCTGCCAGGAGCACCAACCACCGCTTCCGAGTGCTGGCACTTCAGCCCCACAAACCGCTTTCCAAACAGGTAGCGATGTTTTTATGGATGGCAGAAAGAGCTTGTCCCCAGGAGAGCCTGGTTCTCATGAGCCAGCTGCTGGGCTGGGGACATCCCATCCTGCCTGTGAAGCACCATTTGCCTGCAGACGGGATCGATTGCCGATATTTGCCTGCGGTCGGGTTACTGGATTGGAGCCCCTATTTCCCCCAGTATAAAGCAAATAAATAAGGCTTCACATCTTTGCCGTAATTATGTTTTCAAAGGCTATTTACAGAAAAATCTTTAACTTTGGCTGACCTTAGTACGATGTCATCGGGTGAAGCTGCAGGGAACAGTTGGTTTCTGTGCAGCACAGTCTTTATTTTGGCTGGCAGTCTGTTAACTCTGGTGAGCGGGTAAGCTCATGCCAGGCGAAGTTGGGCATATCAGGAGATTCTGCTTTGCCTGTATGGAGAAAGTGGCCTGTGAAACAGCTTTGTAGGCTAGTAAACAAAAAAACATATACCAGAATTTGTGGCTGACACATTCCGGTTCTTGAGGAGTTTGACAGAAGGACCCTGACAGGCGTTTTGTTCCTCGCTCTCCCTTCTCTAGACCTAGAGTTGTCCTGCTTTAGTCAGAACGCTGCTCCCGCGCTGTCGGAACTGCCTCGAACACAGCAGCCCGCTGCTGCTTTCCCTGACCTCCCAAGGGAAAAAGCGAAACGCTGCTGAGTACCGCCTCGTGACTGCGTGCTCGAGCCTCCTCCAGCAACAGCAGAACGACACCGGGAATCAGCGTCACTGCCACCCCGAGGGCGTCCAGCAGCCGTGACGCAGGGGGCTTGTTAGGTGCTGGTTGTGTGGGGCTTCCGCGGGGTGGGTTTGGGGTGTGCTTTCTTTAGCAGCAGCAGTCACTGGAGTTAATCAGTATTTGTTTACAGATCCAGGAAAATTGCACCGCGTTGTCAGTTTGGGAGAAACAGATTGGTTTTTTCCGAAGACCTTTATGTTCCTAGATGGCTTACATCCCGTACTGGGAATTGCATTCAAAGGCAGCTTGAATGCGGGTCAAGCTTTGCCTGCTTGTAGCAGGTGGATGCTACTGATAAAAACATTTTACACACACCATGCAGAGATTTATTAAAGTTGCTTCTACAAGCGTCTGAAGGGAAGTTAGCTTTCCTTTGAGTTAGTTCACTGAGAACAGCAAACTATTTATTGCATTTCTGTGAAACGCTCTTTTGACAGATTTCTTCAGAAGTAAAGCGACACAAAAGGAGACGTGCTGTTGTTTGAAAACAACTGGAACCGCTGGCAAGAAGCAGCAACGCTGTGCATCAAACGAGGAAACCATCCCCAGGTTATCAAAACATGCTGTTGAACTGAATTTTGCAGCTGCGTTTTTCAAACGTACCATGGGATGCATCAAATCCAAGCATGCCTTTCCAGGTTCAAACGCTATCCAGGATGAAAGGATCACGGAAAGCAACGCAGGGTGCGCTGGGGAGAAGTCATCACTGATAGCAGCCAAGGCGGATGAGAGAGGTCCGTCAAGCACCATCGTGCTAGACTACGCACACCGGCTCTCCCGCGAGATCCTTGATCAGGCGGTGAAACAGTGGGCGGTGACTGAAAGCAAGTACAGCGACATCCCTTACATCGAGAGCGACGTGCCCTGAGCCCTGACCGGCCAGGACTGCCTTCGCAGTGAGTGTCCCGTCTGCCGAGCGGGTCGTACTCGGTGCTTGCGCAAATAAAGTAAAATCAGCCGTGATCTGAGCGCGATGCCGCTATATGAATGTGTCTGCGAGGAGAGGGTGGGTGAGAAAAATGGCCTTTTAATCTGTATTGCTACGAAACTAATTGGATTGCAGTAGAATCTATTAATCCAGTGTTGTTTGTTATCAGCCCTATGTAGAGTATACTCTTGTCTTTGTACGTGTTGAATGTGATCAGAAATGACTGTTAAAAAAGAAGGTAAGAGTGTGGCTGCCCTGAACTGTGCAAGCACTAACAGAGAGGCCCCAGAGATGCTTAAGAACAAAGCCTGGCTTGTTTGTATGTACTGCGTAAAAAAATCAGTGGGCTGTTTGTAGGTGAAAAGAGAAGAGCTCTACGCTTGGTAAATTCGCCCGCGTTTTGCCAAAGTGAAACCAAGGTCTACGTGCAGCAAAGATAACTGCTGTCGTAAATTCTACTTTGATGCTTTGACCTGCCTGAATTTGCAAGCCACAAAATAATGAAGGCGATGAGAAGCATGTCATAAAACCAAGCAGTGTTCAGGGAACTGTATGGATTATGATTCTGTCCAACTTCCACTCTTAAGCGAACCAGTGAGAAACATTACAATATGGATAAACAGTGCGTTATAGTTAACAGATGCTCTGGCTTCTGGAAACGCACGAAGGCTGTTTTCTAAAATCCTGCAGCAAGACAGTTTAATTACATCTGATCACTGTGTTCAGACCAAAGCGGTTTGGTATTTTAGCTTGGGGTTTTTTTTTTTTTTCTTTTTTTGTGTTAGGGTGGGGGGATTTTGTTTTGGTTTTTTTTACTGTAACCCGGATAGGCGTGCAAAAACTACTGACACTAACCAGTGAAAGGAGCCTTCAAAGACACAACAGCGTCCCAGGACTATTTGTTTCGTGGGAACTACGGCTGCATGACGCTAACACTTCACTCTGAAGTTACACACCCTCGGGACAGTAAGCCTTCCTGCCGCTTCTGTAAGCTCATCGCTCACCCCTCGGTGAGACTGCGCATGGCGACGCAGACGCGAGCTACAGAAGCCCCCAGGCACTGAGTTAGTGAGCAAGCCTTCGGCCCCGAGCTAAAGGGCGACGGTCTTTACCCACTTCACCTAGCTTGCATCTCCAGGACTTGCAGCCTGACCTGCTGTACTCGTAACTAGCATCTGAGATACCAAGAAAGGGATGAATTAATCACGGTCGTCCTAAAGCTACAGTTTTGCCGGCGTTTTATGCAAAGCGAAGGCCTTGTAGAAGCTTGGGGTTTTAGCACCTGTTTGTTCCTTTTTCTGTTATTTCTGCCAGTTTAAGAGACGTAGGTTTTTTTCCTAAATCGGAGTGCTTTCCATTTTATGTTTTCTTTTTATAGAAAAATGCTTTCCATACTGGCAAAAACTGTTATATCTTTAAAAGGTACATGTAGTTCTAGTAAATGATACTAAGCATGGTGTTTGCAAGCAGTGGTGAGCAAGCTGAAAGAGGGCCACGGCAGTTGCTATTTTTAGCTTATCCTCAGACCTAAGACAGTTTATGAATTGAGCTGTTTTGCAAACTTTGTGACACAAACTCAGTTATTTGAAAGTCACCTATATGGGGAAGTGGTTGTATCAAGAGTAAATGGGGAAAGATGCTTCTTTGTAACATGCTGACCAGCCCAGGCCCAGGTGCTCAGACTGTCCTCAGGCTTTTGCTGAAAAAGGGAACAAAATCTGCTTATGTTGTAATGTCGTCTTCTTTGAAGCCATATGTGAAGTGGGACTAAGGTATTATGGTCCATTTAAATTCTGCTGCTACCAGTGGTGTCCCTTGAAGCTCTACAGCATGGAAAACACTAGATCATGCCCTACATTTGCTCTATCTAAAAAAAATCCATGCCACATACTAGGGTGAATTAAAAAGCAAAACCAAAACACTGATCAGATCAGTTCGTATTAATTGGATATTGCTTAACCACAGTATTAAAAAAAGATTCCTATTCTTGTTGAAGCTAAAATAAAGCTTTATTACAAGAAAAGGCCAATCCTCCTGTAACATGAGTCCTGACTCAGGAATGTTAACACTGCCAAGGACAGGAATTAAAAAAAAAAAGAAAATAAAGCCCAAACTCCATAGGTGTTATTTGCCAGAGGGGTGAATACCAGGTAGTAAATGGCACTCACTTGGAGATTGCGCTTAGATGTATCTGCCACGACCCTTGCACAGATTCCTCGGTGGCTGCCCTGGGGAGTTAAGGGTTGCGGCGCTTGCTGTTGCGATGCCTTGGATCCCTTCTTTGGATGTAGCCTTAGCATCTGACGCTCTCCTGGAGTCAGAACATCAAATGCGCTTTTGAAAGCAGCTTCTCCATTGGCAGGCTGCCACCGCATGGCCCAACAGCAGGCAGAATTATAAAATAATATAAAATAGCCGAAAGTTTACATCGTAGCATCCGTACCGATAACTACTCCACATTTCCCCAAAGGAGAAAGTTCCCTGGGTATAATTAAATAGGCATCACAGCGGGCTTCCATTCGGAGTCCCCGCTGTGTGGGACGGCTGCGGTGCCTGCTCAGAGGGCCACCCCTAACGCGAGAGCGCCTGAACCGCCTGCTGCTTACCTGCAGCCATGAAGCACCTGCTGCTTGCCTGCAGCCGTGAAGCACCTGCTGCTTACCTGCAGCCATGAAGCACCTGCTGCTTACCTGCAGCCATGAAGCCTGTCTTCCCTCGCTCGCGCTGCAAGGCGACAGCAGCTTCACACGGCCTGAAGGGCAGGTCCAGCTGGTTCCTGGTGCTTTCTATGACGCTGGCACTTCAGGGAAAGCACGCAGCACGTGGAAAGCAAACAGGCTCGCAAACGACGGGGAGACAGCTTCTCACTAGGAAAATCATCTCTTTTACAGATGCTGTCCTTAATAAATAGTACACCTACCCTTAAGAAAAAAAAAATCTGTTCAATACTACAGCCTGGTGAGAGATTGAAGGAGATCTCTTTCCAGAGTTCTACTGTGTGTTTAAAGGCACAATACTAATACATAATAACAAGACTTTACCTAAATCAAATTACATCTGTTTACTTATCATTAGATTACTGTAAGCTCTGCTGTAGTCTTATAGTGGCTTTCCAGCTAAGTTGCCACTGATTCTTTGCCTTGATTTTGTGTAATAATGGCACGCCACTATGGGACTGGCATACTCTGCAAAACCATTTACTTCTATTTTGGAGTTAAAAATACATTTGCTTTGTGTTTTCTCCGGGAAACATAAGTATAGTCTGAGTGGGTACGCTGTGACTGACTTGACATACTAATAATGGTTCAAAACACGTTAACTGCAGCACAACTTTGTAAAACTGACATTTCTGGAGTAAGACACATCAGTGTTCCCAAATGAAGCACACTACAATATATTTTTACAATATTTTTTTGTGGAAAATATTTTCTTGTGGACCAAATAAAATTAAACTTACCATCTGCTTGTATGACTTGTGTTTGACAAAAGTGCACAAACTGCACAGGATCGTGTTGCTGTGAGTTTGGGATGATTGCTGTTCATGTAAATTTTGGAAGCAACTGAACAGGCAAGTCAAAGTTTACTGATTCAGAAGTACACTAAGTCCTTTTCGGTCAGAGAAGGCATGATCCCTGCTCCCTGGGGATTACTGTGTTTTTCACTAAGTGTAGTCACTGAAGATTGCTCCTTTTGTACAGAAATAATGGAATGAATCATTTTTTAAAAAATAAAAATAGCCATTGTTTAAGAATCTAAAACATAGAAAAATTCTAAAAAAGAAGGGGGGAGGTTTACATTTCTGACAGAACCAGTGTGAGGTGGAAATTCAAGTCATGTTTTCAGAATTACCCTAAAGGTATTAATGAAATCTCTCAACTATTTTTTGAAAACAAGCTCAAGGACTGTCTCATAACAAATATGTACATGGTAACATGAACACGCAGCTGAAATTTTCACAATTGTATCTTGAACATTCTTGTGACAAAGCAAGGTGCCAGTTTTTCTTGCTTTTGCTCTCCATTTTGCTCACCTCTAATTCTTTGAAAGTCACCCTAGTAGTTCACCTTGACACCTGAATTCCCTGGACTTTGTTTCCAGGCAACAGCTTCGAGGCAGGAAGGAGCCGTAAGCCGGTGTAGACCATTACTGTCCGGAATAAAAACTGCCCAGTGTTGAAAACCCCACAATGGTTCTGCTGTAGCTCTGACTTTTCGATTCCCCAGTGCTCGTTACTGATTATCCTATCTGAACAAAAGTTTTCTTCCTTTGAGTCTCAGTGGTTCATCTTCAGAGAGGCCAAAATTTGTACTTGTGACCTGCCTATAACTGTACAAACAAGTAGGAAGAGATACTGACTTATGATTTGATCAACCATAAAAAAGCACGCAGTCTTAACGTTGAAGAAAGGTTAGTAGCTATGTGTTGCACACGCAAGAGAAAAATTAATTTTACCCCCCAGAGAGATTACACTTTCATCAAGGGGCTCTGGTTACGTCACATGACTTTGAGTATTATTAGTATCAGAACCCAGCAACCTTTAATGCACAGACAATGAAGGTTTTTCGATGTATATTTAAATTTTGATCCCAAGAAATACATTTGTTAGGAGATGTTGCATTAAAAAACTATACGATCCATATAGCAGCGGATATTTCCTGTTTTCCCCTATTGGTTATCGTCTTCAATACATATTGGGGTGTTATCCTTCATTTTCACAAATTTTGCACGCAGCAGACAGGATGTTCGTGGGCACAAGCGAACGGGAAGCCGGGTTCGTTGGTGTGACCGATAAAACGCCAGCCACCTGCAGCGTGAGGGCCAGGCTGCCTCCGCCACCGACATCACCAGACGGGCACTCACTCGCGTCAGCGGGAAACGCGCTGCTTGGTGTGCAGAGCGAGGGCTGGGACGGTTCTTGCTTCGCCACTGTAAGGCCGGGAAAAACTAGCAATTTTCGAAATAACAAAAAACTAATTATGCAGTTCAGTCAAACTTAATGGCATTTAAAAAAAAAAATGGGTTTTACAAGCAAACAGAAGTGTGCTCCGGGCTCTGGCAGTATGATGACATTCGAAACAATGTCTACATCACCCCCAGCAAGACCAAATGTTAAATCAATAGAACAATTTCTTGCTCTCACACTAATCATGTGTCAGTCTGACCTTTTATTTAAAAGCCTACTTAACATCATGGATTTAGCATGTCTTGCATTTTCCTTTGCAGCTCTGACTGTTTAAAGCTGTAAGTGTATTTTATTTTCATTACATAGAGAAGAAGCTGAGGCACAATCCCAATTTAACAGACCAGTGACAGAGCCAAGTGCACAGAGGTCTCCTGACTTCTTACTGCTAGGTCATCCCTTAACTATGCTGTCTCCCCCAAAGGCTCCTCCTAAGCTAAGAGTTGATACAAAAAATTAAATGTTAATTATTGTATAAAGCGGTAAAAATAACAATTTACCGTAATTTTCCCCCTTATTAACCAGAGATACAATTATTTTGTCATTATGGCAGTATAACAAAAGAGAACATTCCTGAATGCAAAAAATTAGACTTACAAATCTCAGGCTAGCTAAAAGAGTCTGGCCAAACTTTATCACACTACTATTAATTTTTATATCACAGATTTCAGCAGATGTATAGGATGTGATTAGGCTTGATCTTTACAACTTGAGATCATTGTCTCCCAATGGCTTGAAACAATCATCCACAAATTCATCGCTGACATCTTCTAGAGCAGCTGGCTTCCATTTGGGGGCTTGGTCTCTGTCAATCAGCACTGTCAGGTGAAGTATAAAAACACAAAAGTTACTTGTAAACTTTCTCTAATTAAGATGACTTCAGATTGCATCAAGACAGACAACGACAGTGAATACCTGGGGGAGGAAAATCAATATGATCTGGAGAAGACAGTTTTTGTAATATAGATATATTTCTACTCTAATAAAAATTCTTGAGCTGTGACCTGTCTAGAGACGCATCTGGAGCCGCCTGATGATACCAGGAACAGTGGAACACATCAGAAGCGGCCCAAGCTTTGAAGACCTGAAATGAGTGCTTTCTGTCAGACCTACTACTCTTGCCATCTTCTGGTTTTTCCATATGAAACTGGGACCAGTATGAATAAGGCTCCTTTTGGACAAGGGCTTTCACATCTCTCTGCAAAATCTGACTCTTTGTAGAGTACAGGAGATGCCTCAAAGTAGGCGTTAAATGCCTACTAAAGCCAATTTAAACACATCATATTAACTAATAATGAAATAACCAATGAGGAAAGAGTAAAGCAGACTATCTCTGTGGGAAAATCAAGAATATTTATTTGTAAATACTAACAGATACTGCAGGCCTACGTAGCTTTAACTGTGAAGATTTGTATAATCTTAATATGTATACTTTACACTGTATCCTGGGAAATACGTCACTGAAGATAAAATCATCAGTGAATGAATTGCGTGTAAAAGTGTAACAGGAAAATACCAATCCTCAAAAAGCATTCCCTGCATCACCTGAATGTTGAAGGCGTGTCAGCAGGAACAGCTGCACTAGCAAACAATAGCAACAGAGTTTATTTGTGTGTAAAAATGACCAGGGTGAATGGAATTCCAGAGCGTCCCTCCTCGTACCTTTCTGGCCCCAAGAAAACCTGTAAAGGTGCTCCTCAAAATGTGAACTTTTTAGAATTTAAAAAAAGAACACCTATAGTAACTGTGGCTCTCTAGGATGCACTGACCACCCAGCATCCCTCCTCAGCACACATTGCCTTCAGATGTGTGATACCAGCGCGTGATCTGGAGGTGCACCTGTGTCCTGGAGACCTCCTGACCAACACGCCCACAGCATATGAGGGAGGACGGGCAGGAAGCACCTCCCTGGTTCCTATGCTGAAAGCAGAATTTGTTTGGTTTTCTCTGATAAAGACCTCAGAGTAGGATGGTTTTAAAGGCACGGGAACAGAAGATGCTCACAGATACTAGACATTGTGAATAACAGCTGTTTTTTGGTAAGTTGTCTTGTTTTTCTGAATGGGCTTTGTTCTTGGTGACTAAACTAGAACCATCCAGGATGAGAAATGTGTAAAGGGGTTGGTTTTTAAGTTCAGTGGAAAGAATGCCCACCTAAAGATTGTGTCTTACCAAAAGATGGGTGTTATGTCAGTTTGTGTTCTAAAATGTGACTTGAAAGCTTCTTAACTTTCCTTCTATAAACAACCCTTGGAAAATACCTAGAAAATAAATACCACTACTCAAATGCCGACTGTGCTAATTAATGTTTCTGTAGCTGAAGATGTACAGACATCACAACTCTCTGGCTTGTATCTCCAAAGAGAAAGGCCCTGCATCTGTTTACCTGCAAACAGAGGACAAAGGTCTTCTTGGATACAAATAAACACTGATTTTGAAAAGAAACCCATTGTATAGCTAGAAGCTGCAATTCCACAGAGACTGGAATCCACAGGGGCAATTCTTTAACAGAAATGTGCTGTAAAAGAGTGACTTTAGTGGAT
>Ga0181612_172716_pt1 | contig 13484 bp, 12 predicted proteins | sample HoacroProtozoa21_FD_119630 | JGI IMG/M metagenome (GOLD analysis project Ga0181612, IMG submission 119630) | Hoatzin crop microbial communities from Cojedes, Venezuel. Combined Assembly of Gp0051906, Gp0051904, Gp0051908 | reverse complement strand
CTTGCCTGGGGCATGCCAGTCTGTAGGCTTCCTTAAATGCAAAAGCATTTGTGGAAGTCTGGTGGAGCCTTTTGTGGAGAAGTCTAGCCAAGAGGTATTGTATCCCAAGGGGGAGGGAGCAAAATGCATCTGCAAAGTCTGCGGGAACTGTTATGGAGGCCTCAGCTTCGGATCTGCCTATACCTGTCACAGGGTAAACAAAGCACCATGGGAGGACTCGGGGTTAGCTGAACACCTTGGTCCCACACTAAGCAAATTATCCCCCAGGTGTGCTTGCAGAACAGACTCTCCATCAGCGTCCTGTCATGCACAAAATGTTTATCCAATTTGTCAAGATAATCTTTCTTCAAATAAGCTCAGGTCCTAGGCCTCAGAACAGCCCAATTTCAAGCAGTATGAAGTAACTCTTTTTTTCTCTCCTTTGCTTGCCCTCCCCCCGTCCTTTTAATCACTGTGTCAACTTTTCCTTGGCTTTAAGCAAACTGAAAGTAATTATAACATTCTCAAGTGAGTTATCTTTTGACTGAGATAGCTGATTTGTAAGTTACTTCAAAATGCTCCCAGGTTGTGGTATCCCTTTCCAAACACACGTTCTCAGATGCTTCACGAAGTTGAGTTCATCAATGACCCAACAATTTGTTTATACAGGCACATATAATAGCTAACTAATGATAACTAATTTAGGGTACTAGTAAAGCAATAGAATTTAGATTTATCTTTTTTTTTCTGTTAATGGTAGCTTTACCTATAGTTCTGGATTTCCCTTAAGAATTTAAAAGAGCCTGTACATTGTCACTTTCTGCTTTAATCTGTCAGTACATTTTAAGTCCGTTCTGAAGTACGGATTAATAATAGATCAGGTGTTGCGGCTTAAGACAATACTCACTCTTATTTTTACTGACAAGAGTTTTAGTTTTATTGCATACTGAAGATTACTTCTGTGATCACTCACATCTGTCAGATTGAAAGTGATTTGTGCATTTTTTTCCCCCAGCTCCCCCAAAGAACTGAGTGTATATCCAAAAATAGGAAGATAAATCATCTTTTTTTTTTTCTTCCCCCAGATATGTTTCATTCATTGATTTCCTTCCCCCTCCCAGCCTAGGTAATACTACAGAATCTGTCATTTCCTTTTCACTTAAGGTGGAACCAAACTTTGTGTTCCTTTACAGTCCTCTGCAGCTAGGATCCTTAATGCAGAGGGACTGCTGTACGTGCTGTTTAATTTTTAAACTTGGCAGGTAAAATCTTGCTCAGTTGGAGCTGATGGATATGTTCTTGTGGGGCTCTATGGGCCAGAAATGGCTGGTGGGTTAATGGGGGAACTTGCAGAAGGAGATGAGCAGGAGTTATGTATGTTCTTACATTGCTTCCATGGTGCAATGGCCAGGTCACGCACAACAACTGTTTTTCAGCTTTGCATTACAAAGCCTGTTTTTAAAACCTGATTTTAAAGGGCATTAAGCAGCACCAATCGTTATGTTGATGACACTTATTGTTTAGGGAAGAATTGCTATGTTTATAGCAGACTAGTTATATCCTATTTGTAGTTTGTGAGGGGGAAATGGTAAAATTTGCTTCTACAGCAGATTATGAATTGGAAGAAAAAAAATTAATTCTCAAAACCAACCATGTCTGTTTATTCTCTCTGCATAGATTCCAGCTGGATTTAGTCAGCCAAACTCTTGTAAGTGGTAGCCCTGCTATGTACTCCTGGCAGAGCAAAAAGGCTACAATGGGCAAACAGATATGGAGTTTTGATATAATGGGGGGAAATATACATGCTGGTGTCAATACGACTCTTCTGTCTGAGGAAGCATTGCCTTTCTCCCCCATCAGTCAGTTCTAGATGTTCATAAAAATAACTCTTTGGACTACAACATAGCAAAAAAATTTAAAGAATTAAAAACCGTCTAGAGCTATTATAATGATTGGTGTATTTAGGTGAGGGATGTGCTAGCCAATAAACAGAACTTAATTAAGATTGCTATTATGTAGCTGAGGACCTTGAAGTGCTTAACAATTAATTAAGCTCCACAACCCTTCTGAGTTATTGATAAGTGTTGTTATGATTACATAGCTATTCTACAATAGGTAAATGGAGACCTTGTGCACTTAAGTGAATCTTTTTCCTCAAGGTCACATAATGACTTGGTGATAGAATTCAGGCATCTTCACATCACCACCTGAGACTGGTCCATAGAAAACACATTTTTGGCATGGGGGGGGAATATATTCATGCTGGTGTCAATACGGCTCCTCTGTCTGAGGAAGCATTGTCTTTGGTTCATGTGGAGTACATGTTATACATGCTGTTCGGGGTTCTTTTTGAATGGTAAATTCATCTTTTCTATTATACTGCCAGTCAACTAATTGCTGTCTGTGCAGCCGCAAAACTGTTCTAAGTTTGTTCTGTATAATTTTATTTCTGTTCTTACTCTCTCATGCTTTTATTTGTATAACTTTGTTTGCACATTATACAGCACTTGTCAGACTCATTTGCAAGGAAATAACTGAAGAATTGTACCACATAATATTTTGAGCGAGAGGAAGTCGCTCTTCATCTGGTTGATTTGATAGTCCCAGGAATCACTTTGCTAGTTGCCAAAGAATGAAAAACTGCCAGTAATTGGGTGTGAACAGCCACACACTCAATTGCGAAAGGGAAATGAAAGAGCAGCGTGTCAATACTAAATTTGGATTTTGCCAAGGTAAGTTGCATATTGCCTGACTCTTCAAAGGTAGCAGGAACCTATTGCTTTCAGGTGGAGCAAGAGGCAGCATCCCCCTTCACAGGCATCTCTAAAGCTGTATATAAAAGGTTTTCCTTTCTGGGTGGCGGTATGTCAAGATTCTTGTTACTCTGACAGACTCCTTTGCTGGCCTTATGCAAGAAATCTGTCCTAGTGCCCTGTGAAAATAATGATCAAGTACTTCCAAAAATCATTAGCCAGGAAATATTTCTGGCAAAAGAGAAATGTTCTTCGGAGCCTATGTTCAGGCAGAAAAAGAGTGAAATACATATGGCCAACCCCAAATGTTTACTATTTGATGAGCCAGATCATTCAAAACAATGAAAATGGATTTAAAATATTACTTTGTCCACATTGTGAGGGTTGGATATATGTTCCTTGTAAATAAAATAGATGCTTAAGTAACAACAAGATTCTAGGAACTGGGGTGCTTATGAAAATCTTGCTATTTTTCATCAGGCTATCACAACTCGTAATAAAATATGAAGTTCTGGAAACAGTAATGTTGCTTTGTGACTGTTTAAAAAAAAAAGGTAGTTTTCAGACAATCAAGTCTTTTCAATTTGTGGGGTTTTTTTAAAAGCAAAACTTTACTTCTGTGTTTCCTTCTTTTCAGCAGACAGAACTGTGCTGTTTATCTTTTTTCAGCTATTTTCGCATTATGACTACTGGAAAAGTATGCTTTTAATTTCCCTTAGTCCTGGAATCTCAAGGATACTTTAATTTCATTTTTCACATGTTTTTGTTGCCACTCTGGATATAATGTGTTGCTAATGACCTGTACTAATTAAGGCTTTGTGTCTGGTATGGACACTCACTGCTTTAGTGTCATGGCAAAAACAAAGCTCACATCTGCCGTATAAGGGTAAGCCATACACTTGCCAGTAGTGCTAAGGAAAATCTGTGACCTGTTGGCTCCACGAGGGAATAGATAGTTAATGAATTAGTCTTACTCTAATGGTGTATGGTCAAATTGCCAGTACTTGTTGGTCAGCTCTGAACACAACACTGAAGTAAAAACATGGAGCTTTGATTCTTAGACCCACACATGTGTAAAATTAAACTAAATAAGCCATGGTTTCTATGAAGCATTATGGCAGGAAAGTGGCCAGACTTTCCACTTGCAATTTGTTTTGTAGGCTTGGTGGACTTCTGTCATTGAAGGCTGAACTCTGCTGAAACTGAAGGTAGTCACAAATATGTTGCTGTCAGAATACAGGAAAATGTGCATGCTTTTTAATCGCACTTCCCCTTTTTCCTTGTTTATTAGTTGAATGCGGGTTTCTTGCTAGTATCTTGTCGCATTTTGGGAAAATCAATATTTCAGGGTTTTTTTTTCTTTAACTGAGAACGTATCTCATGAGGAATGTAATCAGACAGTCGTGGTTCTTGGGGAAAAGCTCAACCTCGTTTTGCAGACTCAAGAAGTTCAAGTAATTCTGACAGCACGCAAACGTCAGTGCTTAACCAGGGATTGTCTCTGAACCTTTATGTTCATTGCCGCTTCTTGATTGAGTATTCATGTTGTTGTATGGAAGAAGAAAAGGTTGTGAGATAATTCCTTTCCACTCTGGCAAGCTGTGATCTGGGTTGTGGAGGGAATCATCTCTCATTTTGTCAGTGCTACTCTTTTGAACTCCTGGCTAAAAAGCTGTAATAAAGATCTGCCTCAAAAGGAAGGTCATCAGGCGAGTGCTGAGACTTCAGGAAGTCTTAAGCAAACCTACAGCGTCTTTTTTGCTATTCAATTGCTCCATCTTGAGCCAGGCCCTTCCTTACCGGTGTGTACTGTAATGAAAATGCCAGTGCTGGTCTAACTTCTGCTGCTCTAATGTGCTTCTTCCCAGCCCTTGCACTGAATGCTGATTATTCCCTTAGTGGTGGTGGCCTGTGCGTGCAGCACATTGTGTAGAGTCCTGGAGAAACAACGGATAGTCATGAAGTCTGAAAAAAAAAAAAAAGTGGCTGAGTCTAATCACAGAGGCAATCGGATACTGGATGGTAAATAATATGTTGGGAAAGATGAAAATATGCGTGTGTGTGTGAAAGAGCAGTTGAGCTTACCCATGTATTTCAAAAACAGATGCTTGACATCTTTTGGTATGAACATTTCCCACTTTTAAAAATAGCATATTTTGATACTTCCAATTTATTTACCTAGTTGTTACTGTTGGGAGCCTGTTACAAGGACCATGGGGTACAAGGGTAGTAATCTGTTACTGTAGCCCTCAATACAGGATCCATAACAATGGCTGGGGTAGAAAAAGGGAGAGTGTGCACAGGAGTTTAAGTGTTCCTAGAAGTCCTTTTCTCATGAATTGCCCCAAGGGCTCCAGCTGCTTGAAAGACATGTCCCAAGGGCAAACTTATTCTTTAAGATGACAACAGAGACATCAGATCTTGGCAGACTAATGCGCAAGCTCTTTAATGTCTGCATTAACTCTTTAGCTGCTAAGCTATTTGTTTTCTTAAATGTTGTTTATAATATCTGTGGAAGAAGTTGACCTAGAAATTGGAGTTACTCAGGGAGTTTGGTTGTGAAGCTCTGCTGTGCTCCAGGTGAAATCTTAGCATTGATTGCATAAGGCTAAAGCATATTCCTCCTGGGTAAGAGATTTTTTGGCTGTTATGTTCTCCAGTCAGTGCAACACAAACTGTAAATGCTGTTTGCAAATTCTTTTCTTTCATGTGTTGTTTTTGTAAGTTGCCCATTGGCTTAATGGTTTTCCAGGAACTTTTTTGTGATTTTCTGTTCTTTTCATGAGTTTTTGGACAGAGTCTGTGCTCCAGAGTCAGCAGAAGTGTAGACTTTAAGTTACAATATTCAGATTTTATTTTCCACTCCCCTGTGTCATTACAGTCTTTGGGAGCCATCCAGCTTTCTTGGAGATGCTCACCATTCTATGATGAGAGTCTCAGAGATCTGTGGTGTACGGGGTGTGTGCGGTGTGTTTTTTTTTGTTTGGTTTTTTTTTCTGAGAGTGTCTATTATGTAAATTAAACTCCCACAATTATCACGGATGTCAATAGGAGCCCATAATAATTATAGGGTGTTATTACTTCTCGAGGAATGATCCTCAAATGACCTAAGAAAAATAATTTGGAATAATAACCATTTCTATTTCACTGATAGAAAAGTTTTAGTTTTGCAAAAGAAGAAACAGATGTCTGGTTTGGCATCAGCAGGTACGGTTCTGCCCATAGAGGAAGCCGTAATGTGGCCTCAACAAGAAAAGAAACCATGCAGTTTTAAACAGATTAGATAATTGAGATTAGCCCTCTGTGATCTTGCTGTGTTTTCATCTATTTCAAAACAGTCTAACATAGAGCATGTTGAGCAATCAGTTGAAAATCACGTGCAAACACTGCCTAAGTACCGATAAGAATCGTGGAGGTAAACAATGAATTCCTCCTAATGGCTAAGTCACCAAGGTAAGATCAAGTCTAAATACACACCCTTAGTTAAATATAATTTCATTAACTCAGGTTGCATGGCTTTGGTAAAGGTTTTTTTTTTCTTCTCTCCTGCTCTCCACTTTCTGATGGTTGTCAAAAGAATCACATAAAACTAATCCATCGTTTTCAGCTTTTTCTGTACCAGACATGTGTTTTGAGCTGAGCAATAACACAGCATAGTTCTATAAATCTACCACCACATCAACACTAGACACATGTGGTAATGTTGGTCAGGAAAGTGTGATTTCAGTGCATTTTGCATATAACATTTATATATCTGAATTCTACAAAAAGTCTAAATTCTCCTACTAAAAATAAATATGATTGCCTACTATAAATACTCAACTATCACAGTATTTCCTGTTTAGAAAACACATGTAGATCTTGCTGGCATGTTTTCATTGCAGGGGCTAAAGGGTTTTTAATCCTCTATTAACATTATGTATTGTGTAGTATGCACTTGATGTTATTCCCTCATCCCTTTTGATCTTCTCCCATTCCAGAATTCAACTAGATGTGTGGTGAGGTGTGTTATTTTTTTTTTTTTGTCCCCTTCCCCTCAACAAACAGGGTCAGGTATTTTAAGTATAAACATTTTAGCAGTGGTTTAATATTTTGTGGAAAATATGAACTTGAGTATTTAACTGATACAGAGATGCAAATTCCAAGACGTAAGTAAGACTTGGTCTTCCTATTTGTGACATCTCATGTTCTTTGCTTTTTTCCCTCCCATTCAGCCATTTGGATCTTTCCTTGTGTTTCTGGCCAACCATCCCTTCTAAAATATCCAGATTCCCTTTTACTAAACATTCTGCAGTAAAGTTTCTAATCAGTAATGCAGCAGATGAAAGCAATGGGCAAACAATACAAGGGCTCCCTTTTCTATAGGGAGTTCTTGCTCTCACAGAAAATATTCCTACTTTAATATTCTTCTCATTCTGCCTGTTAAGTTCTACAGGACCAGTTACCTTTTTTTAATGCTACAGAAGACTTTTCACCCTGCTCAGTACTGCCAACTGGTCCAGTCCCAAGGAGATAGTTAACCCATAATAGATGATAATAAATAATAGCAATAATTGAAGAATCCATGGTAGTGGATTTAGAATTTATTGGCTCATTTATCAGCCTGCATAGAAGGACAGGCCTTCTTGCTGCCGTAGTCAGTAGCCTGACAAGGGCCAGTAATAGATTCTTCAAGAGGGAATATAATAAAACCCATAGTGGGAACATATGGGCTTTCCTGAGTCAAAACAAAAAAAAAAGAGTCCAGTTTATTTGCTCGTGCATGATTTGTCCTATTGCCTGGAACTATGAAAGCTTTTTATACTAATATTAGCTTGTGTTGATGAATACTGTAGGTGCTCATTATTTGTCCAGAGGCTGGACCTCTTTGCATTCAGCAAACGCAGAACAAAAAGTTAATTGCTGCCTCAAAGAGCTTACAACCTGGCAGAAGAATTAGAGATGGACAGAAAGAGGTGGAAGAGTTTTATGAGACTTTATTAACCAACACAAAAAGCAGTGGTCACAGAATGTGAGTTGTTGAAGCATCATCCATGATTTTTGGTGAGGTTGTTAGGAGAGGGCATGAATGAGCTGATAGTCTTGCAGGTGCTTGCAAGGAGCTCCCACTGAAAACAAAGATAGTGTGGTTGAAATCATGCAAGTGTTTTTCTGTAAATGTAACAAATGTTTCAGACTGGTATATTGGGATGATGATGCAGAAGATAGGGTCAGGGATAAGCTTTGAAAGAACTTGCCAAAGAAGATAAGCTTATATTTGATGAATAGAAAAGGTGAACGAGCTGAGAAATGGAACATATAGTCAAAAAGAAGAGCTAAAAAATGATCTCTCCCCCATGATGAGATAGGAGCAAAACATTATGGTGTGTAATCGTGACCAAAGAATAGCATCAGGAGCTGATACGAGATGGCTTAGATAAGAATTGGCTCAAGTGCATGGTGTTGCCCAGCACAACTCTGGAAATTGTATATATGAGACACTGGGACTCTAGAGGAAGCTCTGAATCTAATGTGGGTCTTTGATACTGGTGAGGTCTCCATGCTTAGGATGATAGAATGGACATGAATGATGGGGAAGATGGTGGTATGGTCAACAGTGAGAAAAGGACAAAACTGGGGAGAGAATTTAATACATTTGTTTTGGATGTGACCAAATGTGATTTTCTTTAAATCCGTATCCTGCATAGATATCCTATTAATAGAAAAAGATCCAATTTGGAACAGCAGGGAGATCTGGAGTAGAGATGTAGATTTTCAGAGCCACTAAGATATGGTGAATTTGTGAACAAGATCATCTGTGTAAAAGGTGTACAGGGACACAAGACAGACGATAAAATCTCCCCCGCTCCCAGCGTTGCAAACGTGAAAGACTAGACACCGAGGACATATTTTTCCATAGGATGCAATAAATTATGTATTTAAACAAGTTCTGTAAAGGTATGCTGCCTTTTAGCTTCTCTGAACATCTCCCTGGTCTTGTATTGCAGAAGACACTGTATGAAGTACCCATTTTAATCCTTTAGAGCTCATTATTTCTTAAATTTAGATTTGCTTTTTCTCTAATATAAAGAGCAACCATTTCAAGATGGGAAAGTAAGAAAAGTAATTGTGAACACAGTGGCGCATAAGTAGCGCATAGAAAGAAGCTGAAGGCATCCATTATTACTGTTAGTCTGATTTGCCTCTTTAATCTCTTTCATCTCTATGCACTCAATCCCCTTTTCTTACTTGGGAAGCTGATAGTTTAGCTTTGTTCCTAGATTAATGCAATTACAGATACAAATACCTACCGTATGTTTTCTGTGTTCAGAGTTCTGGCAAGAGATATCAAGAAAATATCTAGGTGTGTTACTCTTGCTGTCCAGGGAACGAGCTCAGCTTCCAGCAATTCCTATATTTCTGCAAAGTGTAGCTGGAGAATACAGCTCATTTCCTGCATTTTTGTTTACAACCTGTAGCCATTGGAACTCATAGTTTGTGTTTGGATCTGATACTTCCTGTGGTGTCTTGATTTATTTGGTTTTTTCATGGGGAGGGTGTGTGTGTTTTTTGTTAAAACCCTCCTGGCTGGAATAGGGAATTGTCCTTGCTACTTCTCCACTGTGACAGTTAAGGGTGTCTTTTTAAAGACCATTGGGGATGCGTCTTCGTTGGGACCTGGCACAGCATCTCTAGCAAGCATGGTCTCAGGTGTGTGCTGACCTGCTTTGCTGAATAATAGTGGTTAAAAAGATGCATGGAAAGTTAGCAGAGATCTGGCTTGCTGTGGCAGAAATGATGTAACAAAGTGCCCTGTCCTTTGCCCTGAGCTGTGTTGCTCCGCCTGTGAGAATAGCAGAGCAATACAAATAAGCCACTCGCCTGCTTTAAGGCATCTTGGTTTACTGAGTTGACTCTCTGCTGAGTTCGCCCCTATCTGGATTGTGATCTAAGTCTGCTATTCCAGGTCTTACTGCCTCTTTATGCTAAGCCTGCCTACAGTTTTGGGAAAGCGAAGAATAATGTTGAGTATGGCAACTTTTCTAGAAAAGCAAAAAAGCATTTGATGTCTTTTTTTATTTTCTGTTGAAATTAAAAACTGTTCTGTTCATAACTGAATAGGAGGAAAATATCTCTCAAAGTTATGTCCAGGGGTCCAAATCTGATCATGTGAATCGCAGCTGCTGGCTCCAAAGCTCATTGTTTAGGAGGTTCTAGAGGAGGCAGTGTGGAATAGGAAGATTCTGACTGACAGGACAAAAATGTGTCTAGGGAGGGAAGGAGCTATGCACTGCCATGTGTTGGCGCTCTAATGTCGTGCAGAAAAATATCAGTCAGCAGCGTGTACTAAAAGCAACGGGAGGGCCATGTGATGTTATATCCCAAATTGCACTTAATGAAAGTCAAGGAACAGGTTTGTTGTACCAACAAGCCTGTTGTAGTCCAAGCCAGGCAGGTGGTAGCTGTGGCGAGTTGATTGGCAGATGGGAATCTGGCCTGATCACAATGCTGAGGTGCTTTGGGGTTTGGGTCTGAGCTGTGGTGTGGTGCCTTGTGAAGGTGGGCCTCCCAGTTTTCTTCAGTTTAGAAAGTGTGGCTGATCTTGTGTGATACATTGCAAGGAAGGATTTTTTTTTAGTGGCATTTTTAGTACCTTTGCGTGGAATTGGAAGAGGATCTTTTTGACACTAAATTCAACCCACCAGCACAACCCAAAGATATCTGAGGTTGTATTTCAGTGGTTAATCCCATCTCTGATGTCAGGTTGCCCAATCCTCTTCACGAATTCCACCTGCCCAACAGCACACAGTTGCAAGGTGCCCAAACCTTGACACCTGAGGACACTTGGGGAAGGGGCACAAGTCAAATTATCAGCTATACTGGAGCCAGTTATGTGTCTGTCCAGAAGGAGATAATAAATGAGATGGAAAATCATGGTATTTTAGTGCAGCTCAAAATTTGTCAATTGAATAATCATACTGAAGTCATTTATTTGATTTGAAACAGTTGGCCTAATATGATCACTATTCTTCCCATGAGCAGCTCTGCAGACATGTCTGAGCCTTGTGAACCTGAAGCTGTGGGAGCAGGAAGGGAAAGTTAAACATCAAACAGCAGCCAGGTGCTGTTAGCAAATGTTTCCCCAATAAGTAGATCACCCTGTGGTGGGGACAGTGGGGCAAGATGGTACAGGAGAGAGTTCACATTGTTAAAAACCCAAAGGCAATGCACTTTTACACTAAACTTCAGTTTGCATGTTGCTTAACTACAAGATTTTTTTTCCTCTCTTTCTATGCTATCTTTTGGCAATGCTGACAGTTTTCTCTCACTCTTTTGGAAGTATTTTCAACACTGCACAGCTGTTTGTTTAATATGTCTCTAGTGCCTCAGCAGATAGTAGTAAGTCAGAGTGAATATTTACCTTATTTCTGAAGCACTATTCCATTCAGCACTTCCAGCACTTGGACGGATTCAAGTGAGCAGTGTAGCATTTTAATTTTTCTTTACTTTGGGCATTCAGTCACTCTAGAACAAGACTATTGCTCATGTTCTTTCTCCCATTGTCTTTTCTTTCTCATCAAATTGTAAATATCTTTGTTACTTCTTTTCACTGACAGACTTTCAAATTTTTGATAGGTTCAAGTGACCTCAGGGAAAACAGCCGTTCCCCTCACCTTCCCCAGAATGCTGCAGAGTGCTCAGGAAAGTGCCTCTGGGTGTTGTTACAACACTCCCAGTCCCACTACCTGCAGTACCAATTAGCTGAAAAGCAGACAGCGAAGTCTATTAACACAAAGAGAAAGAAACCCCAAATACTACTTGCCTGCTGTGAGAAAACTAAGCTGTGTTTATTCCACCACTCATCGTGGTGTTGGTTTAGGAACGGATTCCCAAAACTTCTTAGCACCACTTCTGCTGAAGTCATAAATCTCTAATAAACTTCTAGTGACTGCTGAGAACAGAAATCCTGAAAAACCTTGTCCCCAACAAGCGCCTATGGAGGGTTCGGGGGAGGCTGTTCAGTGCGTATTCTGTGCTTGTGCAAACTAAGTCACTCTGCAGAGGTTAAGAAATATTTTCCTTACTTTTCAGAAATAAAAGTTACCCACAGCTGAAGTTCGGGTGTTTGTTTAATGTTATTCTTTTTCACTGCCGTATGCCACAATGTACTGCTTCATGCTGAATGCATGGTCATAGGAATCTATTCTGGTCTCAGAAAGATAGTTTTATATTGTATCTAAGCATCCCTTCATTTGAATCAGATCAGGAATTCACTGTATCTTGGAGAATAGGTAGTAAGGGAAATATTCTTCAGATGGCAGGGGTTATTTTTGTACTTAGCTTTGATAGCACACATTACATCAGCCATAGCAATTCTGTAAAGGTCTGCCAAGTCCTAAATTTTCAATAATCCTGATTCCTTCTCTTAAAATTGAAAAGGTAGCGACTCCCCTGGGAATGCATGTCATTTTAGCATTCCCATTAACTGTGTATTCTGAAATGCTGCAGTCTGTTTGCTTAGTAATCCCCTTGTCTGTGTAAGTTGTTAGGGGTAACCAAAGGCAGCTGATTACTTAATTGTATAAGGCAGGAAATCAGGTTCTTTCATTAGTTCCCATAATGTTCTTGAGAGCAACCAGTATTCTGCCTGGCTGAGTTTTCGATCCTTTAAATCAAAAGATATACTTTCCCTTGGCATACTCAGTGACCCTTTATCCTGATAGGCTATTTACTGAATAAACTGAATGTTTTATATTTTAAAAAAAGCCTAAAATTTCTAAATAAAATAAAACATTCTCTCTTGTTATAAGACAAAACACGTTGCAGACAGAAGAGAAATATTACGTGTAAGGTCTTCACTGATTCTGCTTGAACTGATGGGCCCAAATAGGAAAAGAAATGTTACAATCAACTTGTCACAGCCTTAGAGATCTGCTTTTGTTCAGTGTCTCATGCTTGGGAAGCTCTTTTCCATGCTGGTGACTGGCTTTCTTTTGCTGAAATTAATAGAGAGCTTGGAGTTAAATCATGCTGTTTCTGTGTCCATTGGTAGAGTTGTCAGAGAAGGAGATAGTCACAAAGTCTGTGCTTTGCCATGTGATTCTGGGTATGTAAAAAATCCTGGGCAGCTGGTGGCGGCTGTGGCTCAGGTATGTTCCCCCCTCCCACCCTAATCACATGCAGTGAGTGGGAGCGTAGAGCTGGCATGAGGTCTCTGTGCTCTTGCTACCTATCAATAAAACCCTTGTGACTACGGCCAGCTGGGAAAGAAAGGTACAACTGCAAGCTGATCTTTAGGAATATCTGTTGGTTTTCTCATTAAGAAAGAAACAGCAGTTTTTTCTTCTTGTTTTGCCCTCCATCCTCAAGTACAGTTACGCTGATACAAACATGGCACTTGCCTTGCTCTTTAGAATCTGCTTATAAATGTTTCTCTTGGCTCCTCTCTTTCAAATTCTAGAAGATCAGTTTGTGTGAGTTTGTCCTTGTTTTCATGCCATGGCAGTCAGAGGGAACTTTGCTGTAGAATTCAGGGTGCTCATGTTCAAGTCTGTCATGAGTGTTCTTTTTTGGAACCATCTGTGAATCTTCTCCAGCTTCCCAGGCCTAGTATCACAGAATGGTAGGGGTTGGAAGGGACCTCTGTGGGTCATCTAGTCCAACCCTCCTGCCTAAGCAGGGTCACCTACAGCAGGCTGCACAGGACCGCGTCCAGGTGGGTCTTGAATATCTCCAGAGAAGGAGACTCTACAACCTCCCTGGGCAGCCTGT
>Ga0181612_169268_pt1 | contig 13484 bp, 9 predicted proteins | sample HoacroProtozoa21_FD_119630 | JGI IMG/M metagenome (GOLD analysis project Ga0181612, IMG submission 119630) | Hoatzin crop microbial communities from Cojedes, Venezuel. Combined Assembly of Gp0051906, Gp0051904, Gp0051908 | reverse complement strand
CCAGAGAACCCTTCTGATAGCGGTAGTTAACCAAGAGAAAGACAAAGTAAGTGAGACTCTACATTAAGTAAAATTTCTTTCCATTCTTAGGTCACGCACTACGAAGCTTCACTTCAGCCATGCTCTTTAGCAAAATCTTCTTTTAAGGGTGAAGTCCTTATGTTGAGCAGACAGTCACTGCCGATGATGCTTGTGTAAGCCATTCAAGAAGCTGACAGGCATTCCAGTAACTTGTCAGCAGCTTACCTGTGACAGCTACTCAGTTGAAGTAAGTTCTTGAAACATAGGTCACCCTTTTCCAAAAGCAGTTATAATGTCAAATGAAGGTCACAATTTTGAGGCAGATGTGTACAGACATCTGTCTATTATACTAAAAAAAGTAAGGGTTAAACAGAAAACAATTAGCTGCTATTTAGAATGAATTAGAGGCCTTGAAGATTTTGCTTCTGTCTGTCTGCATACATTTTTGAATGTATAGTAGCTGCAATACTTTAGATTTTTTAATTACTGTCATATGCCATTTATAGTGCTGGTATTATAGATTATAAGTAACAGGAAAGCATAGGAAACACCTTTGGCACTTCAATAATTCTCGCTGCTTTCAGTTAATAAACATCCAATCTATGATAGTTATTGATAGATGATAAACAATGTAACTAGAGGTTTTATTTCTGTGTCTGCAAAAACTGGTTTATAGATTGAATTTTTTTACAATTTTGGATAACATTGCTGTATCTCTCACCTGTATTTACTGTTCCTGAGTTAAAATGTAGCAACTGATAATGAAAACTTTGTGAATTAACTGCAGTAATGAAAATTTGTTTGTGTGCTGCTCAGTGCTCTACTACATAATACATGTAATGCCTCTAGTCTTTTCAGCAGGCGTTTTGAGGATTCGACATTATGGAGGTTAAAAATAAGAATTAGTGTTATAGCTAACATTTATAAATTTTTGTCATGAAGTCAGTTAACTGTATTTTGCAGGTATGAAAGAGTTTGATAATATTTTTCATGTCTTTAAAATGTAAATGTGAGAGAAATTGGATGACAAAATGCAACAGCTGGTAATTGACTGTGTTGCATTAACTCTGTTCAAGAAGTGCTTTTCTTGTGTCTAATACCCCAAATTTTTAACTCTGCCATAAATGGCAACCGACTGTCATGAAGTGGCCAGCATGCGCACTGTGCACCCTCTGGGCTTCAAAACAAGAGATCTCGATGAAAAACACCTGATGGGAATTGGTGCTCAGAATATGATCACTGCAGAAGTGCACGTGGGCTAGTCAGCAAGGGACAAAAGTGTGGCAGACATCGTTTGAACAGTTCGCACTTCTGAAGAGCCATGTTCCCTTGCCCAAAATCAGTCCCAAGCACTTTCAAATGTATCAGCACAGGTATAGCCTGTCACCTTTAACAGGCAGCAATACTCCCTGTCAGAGTATTACCCTTTTTAAAGCATCAAATTACATCAGTTGTGAGTGCTTTCATGTAGTGCTTTGTTTAGTAATATCTCTATTAGCTAGACCCTTTTGATAGATGACAGGTTTTTTTCAATACTGGTTTGACTTACACACAGCGCAAGCAATTTTTCTTCATGATTTTCCCTTTGCTTGTTGGTTTTATTTTACCTTATGTTCCCCTTATTACGATTGAGATGTGTTATGGCAAGTATATTCTGAGATGCATGGTCTTCCTTCTTTTTAGCAGCTAGTACTGCATGGCTGTGGCCTCATATTTTCTACAAAGAGAGGCTACTCTTTATGGCATTTGTTTTCAGGTACGTTAATTTAATTGAGCGCATTATGGCCTTAGCAGTATGGTGTTTTTCTAGTAAATGATTTGTGTTCGGTGCAGAAGTCAGCTGGCTGCGTGGTTTCCCACAGGCACTTGGGGGAAGGCTCTGGGCCACCGTAAACTCAGGTTCACCAAGAGCCACAGAAAATTGACCTCCATTTGTTGTTTCTGAGATTTAGTTCGCCCCAGGCTTAGTGTATTTCTTAGGTAACATTTAACAAGCAACTTGAGCAGATGGTCTGCTATGGATGGTGCTGGGTTTTGGGTTTGGCCTTGCAGATCGCCCCGTGGATGGATGGCTCAGGCCTCAGGAGAAAACTCTTAAGTTGTGACCTTTTCTTAATTTCCAGTTATAAAGGGTGATCCCATGGATGTGTGGCCGCAGTTGTTCGCGTTTTAACTGTCTTTATTTTGTTCTTACCTCACATTACATAATGATTAATTCAATCATTATTATGCTAAGTCAATCATTATTATGCTAAGTATTAATTTGCATTATATGACGATCCACTTATGGATCTATATTTCTGTGGATAACGTATCTCCAGATACACTATGACGGTAAATTGTGTACTTTTTAAAGATACTTAAAAGTGGTTTTCAGGCCTTTTGAACTTGGGAAAGCAAGGAATAGTTTTCACGTGGGATCGGCCAGGGAGCAGCAAGGGCCAGGCAGGGGGTCAGGCTGCTCCCGCGGAGCCCACGGCCGGCCAGGCAGGCCACCAGCCCACAGGGGAGGCCTGGCGAGGGGAGCCAGCGTGGGACGCAGCCCGGGATGGCTGGGCAGGGCGCCGGGAGGAGGAGGCAGCCCGGGGGTCAGGGCCGGGTCCCAGGCCCATGGACGGGCCCCATTCGGCAGCAGCGGTCGCTCAGGTAAGGCCTGGCCCCCCCACCAGACCCCAGAGAGGGAAGCGCAGCACTCAGGGCCCTGACGAGATTGTTCAGTATTGGAAGTACCTTACAGATTACAGTTTCTTAATATACTGATTCATTCTAAAAACTGCAAAATGTTAAAAGAATGACTGTAACGTGATTATTTGCCATAGAGTTACAGTTCAGTAATTAAGATACAGTGTTTGTGAAAAATATTTCAGTATAGCATTCATAATGATTACATTATGGTTATCTAAATTCTGTTTTGAGAATCAAAATCTTTTCAGATAATATTAATTCATTGACAGAAAGCAAAAAGCTGTATATCAATACAAATTCAAGTAAAACTCTTACAAAGGATTTTTCTCCAATGAGTTTTCCCTTTCCACATCTGCATTACCTGCAGGAACCTGGTGATTAATCAAGCACTGATTCAAAGGACGATCCCATCCTTAAAGAGATATAGAAAACATTAATGGATGAAAAAGAAGTTACAGCCAGTTGCTGCAGAAATTGAATGAGCCCTGAGCTGAATGAATTGCTTTAGTTGAATTGCTTATTGAATGAATTGCTTAAGTTTCACTTGCTACAGATAGTGATATTAGATATAGACTAGAGATGAAATGATGATATCTTTCATCTCAGAAGAGACCATTAACAATAACTGAAGGTTTTTTTCCCCCTCTGGTATAAGAAGGACTAGGTTATAACTTCTCCTGAGGCTCTTATTTCCTCTTCAGGTCAGCTTAAGGAGAACTATTCTGACTCCTAGTGAGAAGCGTATGTTGAACTGAAATTGGGTGACAGAAACATTAAAAGAAACTGTTCTTAAAACATTTATAGATAGTGCTAAATATAGACCATATGACACAGATGAATACCGGAACAGAGATGAATGACAAGTACTGACTTACACTGGTACTGAATCAGTACTGAATACAGAGCAGCCGGTGAAAATCAAACTCTGGGCATGTGACTGGTGCGTGTTCGCATGCCAGGACATGTGATGGAGGACTTCTCCAAGTCAGGACATACCATATCATAGAACCATAGAATCATTTAGGTTGGAGGAGACCATCAAGGTCATCGAGTCCAACCATTACCCTAACACTGTCAATTTCCCCACTAAAGGTGGTGGTCCCTAAGCTTAGGTGGTCCCTAAGCTCCACATCTATACGTCTTTTAAATACCTCCAGGAAGAGATGTTGCAATACCCAAATGATGTACTTTCTGTAGGGTTTGTATGTGCAGTATGGGCTTGATGCAGGTAATCAGTGAACTATAGACCTGACAAAGGGCCGTATCACACACATGTTCTCCAGGAAGAGCAGAGTGACAGGAGGCCTTTAGTGATACTGCAATTTGGTGTCATCCCTTGCGTCATCAGTACCATGACTGTGTGAGTGAGATAAAGACCTACTGGGGGGCAGGAATGCATGTGTCTAGTTGATTGTATAAAAGCCAATAGGCATGCTTGATATACAAGGGTGTGTATGAAGAAAATTGTGTCTTACAAAATTTGCAGACCAATTATAAGAAAAATCAGGGAGCTAAAGAGTTACTTCTGATTTAAGGACAGAGTATGATATCTTGTTTGAAGACAAATTGAAAACTTAGGGGTTTTTCCCCATATCTTCAGGCAGATGCAACCTTTCCTATTCATCCGTAGAGCTGAATGTTTGTTCAGGCATTAGCATCTCGAATATAGTTGTTTCTTTCTCCCTGGACTTGACAAAAAACAGGGAGAAGGCTGCTGCCTTGACCATGCCACCCTGTTGTCCCTAATATAAACCACAAAGCATTCTCTGCTTGATTTTGATCCCTGGGCGATTTGGAGATTACCCCAGCTCTTTCATTAGGTCTTGAAACATCAGCTCTCATCAGGCAGTGGAACTCAGCCTGAACCCTGACCTCACTTTTGTGTAGGTGCTTGGGAGGAGCACAAGGCAAACTTCTATGAAATAACACAACTATTCCTTAATTTAAGAGAAAAATCCTTTGTTTCGGATTGTACGTTGTATGTATGATGACTATATCTTGAATTTAGTATTAGTTAGGTTTGTAGTGCACTGAAAGTATAGTTTTCCATGCTGAATGACAGTGTCTCATTGCTTATATTTCTCTGCTCATCTGTTTAGGCTTAGATTGTAAACACATATAGGGAAAAAACTAGGTTTTGCTGCTGAGCACAGTAGGCTTATGATTCTTAACTAAGGCTGTTAGACATTCTCATAGTGAAAAATCTATAATGAAACTTCAATTACAACTGTTCTTGATACTGTTGCTGAAAATGTATCCATGGGAAAAGCTTAACAAGATTTGCTTGCATTCTGAAATTCTATTAAAGAAGGAAATCTCCTATTCAATAGACTGACAGTTAGTATGAAAGCAGAGGTGTGGCTGTCCAATTTAGCAACAAAACCATATCTTTTTGTTCTACTTCTGTCAACATCATTCATGCTGAACACAGCGAAGAGCGTGACTGCAGTTTATTCCTTCTCCTTTCCCCTGACTGGATTTGATAATTCATCTGCAATTAGAGGATTAACAGGCTTCACCCTTGTAAACTCAGGGATGCCCATGACTATGCAGAGGTGTTTCTGGGGGCACAGACTTTCCTGCTCAAAAAGTGACTTGGAGTAAAAGATTGTCAGAGGTTTGCTTTGTTTAGGGTTCACGGTGACCTGATCAGCTTTACGGAAGTGATAGGCTTCTTCCCAAGGGCTTGATGTGACATCTAAGGGTGCAGATACAGACATCTTTCCTCTGAAGTCACATGTGTTGGTGACTGTTAATGTGGTGATAAATACTGCAATATAGTAAAAGGACCTTACTGTATATCTATCTATCTATCTATCTGTCTATCTATCTATCTATCTATCTATCTATCAATCTATCTATCTATCTCTCTCTAAATATATTTCTGAGATATGTTACAAATCACTGTTGAGCAGTTAATTTTTCATTGTATGGTATGTGTGCCAAGTCATTGTATACCAGAGTGATAATGTAACATTTAGAAGTGAAAATTTTCCAGTTAAATGGAGAATATACATTAAAAATAAGCTGTGCTAGCTGTCATATGCTGGTAACTCTGATTTTACAGTATTCCATCTTTAAATATACCCTGGATACACAATTCTAGTTTCTGTGTAAAGTTAAGGAGAGCTGTGACTTTCAGTTTGGGTTTTTATCTATGGAACATCTAGTATTGAATATTGCCTCACTGTGTTTCTGTCAAATGTGCTAGACTGTGCCTCCAAATACTGAATCTCTCCCAGGCTGGTTTTCATTTTGCAGCTAGAAATTTTTATCTTCAGCCATGGAAGAGAGGAATATCTGTTTTTATACCCATAGATAGGGGTTGTACGTGTGCATAATAAGAAAAATAAGTTACAAATATATAAAAAATAAGCTGTCACTTGCTTGGCATATGACCTTTTGCTTTCCTATTCATCCTTAAAACTTTTTTTCCTTATATTTTGGGTGTATTTGGGTATGCTGAGATCAAATAGTGCATATTACCTTATTATCTTTTTATATAATCACCCAAACATATTTGGGTTTTTTAAATTATTATGCTTATAGCTGTAGGCATTGGAGTCTTCAGAACTGGAGACATGGGAGGAACAAGGAACATCAGGATGCAGCCATTACTATGATTTTGTTTATGTTTATGAATTCTTCATTTTAAGGTTTGTCAGCTTCCTCTGCAAGTTATTCTCAAGTCACCCAAGAGGTGTCTGTGGGCTGTCAGTCTGAATGTTACTCTGTTAGGAATACATATGTGAATAGGAATATGTACTTAATTACTTTCCATTTTTTTGTGTTTTACTTGAACTTTCTGCTTGTGGAAGCACGTGTGCGTTTCTTAACGGCCCTTTTAAAATCAGGTTTACTTGAACCTCTCTCTTTTGTCTATTGTATGTTCTGGGTTTATGGTAGTTCTGTGGTTTTGACCTTTATTAGCTTCCCTTGTGAACTTTCTTCTCTATATATGAGCTAAGTCATAGCTCTCTGATGTTTCACTTTAATGTCTTTGTACCTGAGACCTCATTAACGTTTAATATTCATAAATGAAAAGTGGAATTTAATGTCTCCATGGATTCCAATATATATTAAACTGACAAGTTAATGTATTTCCTTTTTGACTCCTCCCCAGACCCAAGACATTTTAAAGTTCAGGTTTTTTGAGTATTGAAATATCCAGCTAAGAGAAAAAGGGGAGTAATAATATTAATCCCTGTGATTGTAACAGTCATCAGTAAAAGGCAGTTTTTAAAGAACAGCTACTTCATGGTGCTAGCTGAGATAATATCATTTTTTCTCTGTGTCTACGTGGTAGTAATGGTCCTGGCTATAGAGAGAATTGGCCTTTAAGAGAGCCCTGGAGTTTGCCTTAGAGCCACTGACGCGTGGCTGGGTATCAGATCTGTCGGGGAACATAAGGATACTGAGTTCAGTCAAGGTAGCACGGAGGGAATAAGAGCATTTTATGTTTATGCATGGAGACTGAGCAGAGGCAGAAGGGAGGCTCTCCCGAGCTCTCAGCCAGAAGGCCTGCCAGCCTGCAGCAAGCCGTGAGCCTGCCGGGTTGAAAGGCTCCGCAAGGGCCAGAGTTAACTGGCACCCCAGCTGTGACCCAGCAGCAGGCTGGCAGGAAGGTCCCTTGCCTGGAGTTTACTGGAAGACCTGCCTGCAGAGGACGGGGTTGTGGATACGGTCCGTAAGACCATGCTGCAGCACCTTTTCTTGGGGGCAAGGGCTGTGGAAAGTGCAGTATCATTTCTCCGTCTGCCATGGCTTTTGCAGAACTTACGTGGCTCTTGAGCTCGGTCTTTTCATGAATTCCTCAGTGTAACACCACAGGAGGGTCTCACGTATAAGATGCTTAGATCTAGTAACTAACACTAACATTTTCGAACTTAAGTGCTGACATCAGTAGGAGCTGTGGGTGCCTATGAAAATGAGGTTGTTTATATTAATAAGTAAACACAAATTTAAATACCTAGCTTTGACGTGGAGTGGGTTCTAGTTCTTAGAAGACTAAAGGTCTTCTTTAATTAACTCAAGTAATGAACCGACATTGGAAAAGAATTATTATCTTGTATTTTAAAGATGACCTTTTTAAAATCTGTAAAAGTCATCTGTAGCAAAGGTGGATATATCTTCTTCCGCTAAAAGAACTGTGATAATTATTTTTAATGTCAGCCTTCATTTTTTTTAAAGCAGAATTTTATGTTTAAAAACTTTCCACATAGCACATAGCTCTAGACCTATCAATTTGGTGTTTATTTACTACAGGGGCAAAAAGTCTGAGAAAACCTGAAGGTCAAATCTTTGAAGCTACATTTGAGTTATAGTAGCTTACCCTGTTCAATGATGTGTAACTTTCAATTCCCACCAAAAGAGTGGGAGACAAGGAATTAGAAATTAAAACTCAGTGTATCCATCAAAGCTGTTCTTTCACCTTACTTTAATATGCTATTCACATTCTGGGTGTTGATAAAATTAGATTTAATTAATCACAGTACTCCATTTAGTGAAATACACTGCAATTGGTTCTGTAATTGAAAACTATTGGCATAAAATGGAAAGGTCATCTGAAATGGCATTAGACAGAGAAGATAATCTGTTAGTCCAATTGCAAAGTTTTTGGTTAAGAGCAAAAAAAAATTAGGTCATTCTTTGAATTTGAAATGGTTCATTAAAACCTCTCATAAGTTTTCCCTCCTTCCACTCCTGTTTCTGTTCTCCCACCTGAGGAAGAGTTTCTGCGCATGTCTGAATTCTTTAAATATGCTCTCACTGATAGCGGAAAAATCAGCATTCATCCAGGCGCAAGCAGGAGAAGTACAAGACCTGTTAGATCAACATTGCTAGTAATTTGGTAATTTTGAGTATATGAATGCCATTGAACCTTAGTATCTTTTCAGGTTTGTGATGTAATTCTATCTTGACTGCCTTAAATATCTATAAACATTTCAGTCATTTGTCCACTTTAATTAAGAGAATTCACTCCTGCTTCATAAAATACTGTGAGGTTGGAATTGAGAGTATGAAGTATATGAAAGTACAACATGAGTATATTAGGCTGTTTTATTGTCAGTCAGAGAGGGAAAAAGCATGTTACAATACATAATTTAATCTTTCCTGTTTTCAGGAAATTATCACCTCCAGGTACTTGTCTTTGTTCTTTGTCCTGTTGGTATTAATGTGTCTTGTTGGTTTGTTTGGGGTTTTTCAATAAATGGTTTATACTTGCTATTCTTGCTGTTCTCTTCAAAGTTTCATATACTCCCAGGGTCAGTAACAAAAGCTGAGAAGTTGAAAAAATAAGAGCATTTAGTCTAGAGGAGACAATAATTTTCATGTCCATGAAATGCACCTGCTGGAAAGGAAATATGTTATTCCTGTCCCTGGTGAAAAGAACAAAGAAATAAAAGGCTTAAATTACAGCAAGTAATGAAGGTTAGATGAAAGGGGAAGTTTTCTAATTGCAAGAATAATGAAATATTGAAGTGTATTGAAGTAGACTGCCTTGAGAGATTGTGAAGTCTCTGCTATCAGAAGCCTGCAAGGCCAGATTAGTTATATACTTCAGGGAAGTGATTTAGGCACACTCATTCCTAATTTGAGGTGGGGCAAGATTATGTCTCAAAGGACCTTCCAGATATATTTTTATGATTCTGTGACTGATCATTGAATTTCACACGAGACATGGCTTAAAACTTTCTGTAGTAGTGTTTTTATTTCTGATGTTTCAACATAAATGGGCATGACAGGGCAGCAACACGAGCTGCCATGCTATCTTAGTGCTAAGATTCTTCAGAACTTCTTCAGTACGAATTAATCTGTTGTTGCAATTAACTGGATTCAGTTAAAGGAGAGCAAAAGCTATTCTCTTTTAGTATGTTAAGGTATCCATTATAGCCTTGTGTTATTGTTCAGTTAGTAGTCAGTAAGAGATTGAAAATCTTTTTCTCACATGAAAGGAGTATACTAAACAATGTTATTTTGTCAAATCTCCCTAAATTTACTTTATTTTTAAAGAATTGCTTATAAAATGTATTTGCATGGGAAAAGATTGACTTAGAAAACACTTGGAAGAAAGGAAGGGTGATGATTGTGGGAACAAGTATGAGACTGAGAATGGAACAAGCATGAAGTTAAGTCAGATTTAGAAAGCATTATGAGAACAAAAAAACCCAAAACACTCCTAAAAACCCAAAAAACCCTGAAAATTGATTTATTAATAGCAGAAAGAAGGGTTATAGTGTAGGCTGGAAAAAATACAATCTAAATGTAATTTAACTTTACAGAGGGAAGTGAAACAGAGTCTGTAGCTCATAGCTTAGGAACCATTTTTTTCAAAACTAGATGACTCTTAGGCTTCGCTCATGATCATCTGTGAACATGCACAAGCACTGAAAGTTTTAGTTCCTTTAGTGGCAGACTTCGTCACGCTGGGATCACTAGAAAGACTGCCGCTGGCCTCAGTAAACACACACTGAGTTCACACAAAGCGCAGAAACTGTCATGCTTCCACACACCTTGGAAGAGGTCTCCTTACCAGCTTCATATTTTCTGAAGAATGCTGATCAAGAATGTAAACCTGTCAGTTGTGTTTCATCGGCTTTCCTTCTGCAGCAGTCTGTGGAGTTAAAAAGGTATCGGACAGCGGAAATTACTGTCTGATGCCCACATAAGGAAAGAATTCTTCGAAAGACTGAGTAATGATACATACACTGCAGCATCAGAAGCCTGCTGATAAGAGTTGTCACTTGCATTTGAGCAGATCAGTTTGATTCAAGGTCTTCTTTAAAGTGCAAGATAGTAATTCTTTTCCAGTGTGGGTGCATTAGCTAATAAATCAATGTTTTCTTTTCTTTAATCCAGTGTAACCGAAACTGCAAATTCCAAAACAAGGTATTAATGATGGATTTAGTTGGTATGTTTTAATACCAGTTCCTGAACTGATGGGTATTTTTGCAGGCAGAAAGAGACTTCTGATAGGAATAGCATTCACTTTTTAATATAGGTAGTATGGAGTATTTGTAAACAGATTAGCACCATGTGACAGTAAAATGCCCTCCATATGGGCATTGCCAAAAGCTAGAGTATTTTGCAAATCAGTGCCCTTGGAACACGAATTCTGTTGTGGCATGAATCTGCAAACAACTTCAAAAAATACTATTTAAACAAATTAATATTTTACTTCTGCTGCTTGTAAAAATGTTCAGATGAATGTATAAAATAAAAAGTTACTGTATTTCACCTGTATGCAGAGGCTGTTTCATAGTATGGTAATTTATCTATAGAGATTAGAATTTAAAGCTCATGAAAACCCTCATTAAAACATCTATTACTCTTCTATTGTAACAATTAAAAAATGAACTCATAGAAGGCTATATTAGCTTTTACAAATAATCTGAGAGGTCAAATTGTGTTTTACCTTATACTGTAGTCAAAAATATGAAATATGCTATCTCATTGCTGCAGAAACTCATTTTTTGTAGCAATTTTTTTTATTTATCACTAAACCATGGAAGGTAGGAAGTTTTGCTAAAGTTAGTTTCTGCATCTGACCTTTCTTTGATGACGTTTCTATTACAACGGAATATGCCCCAAAAAATCCATTTCTATTGAAAATATTGGTCGGCTTGGGTTATTTTAAAAAAGAAATAAAAAATGTTAGCTATTTTTTCCTAGTATTGCTGGGTTTGCTGGGTCAGTGGTATCAGATTTGCTGCCAGGCTGTTATCAGCTGTACCAGAGATTTGAAGAATGTTACACTCATAAAGAAAATGAATTTTTTTTATAAGTGCAATGTGCACCAAAGGATAAAAAAAAAACAGAAAATGCTTCTGAAATTGTTGTTGTCTCATGCAACAACAAAGAAATTGAAGTTTTCTCATTAGTGATAGCTGAACTGCAGTGATCATTCTGTACGGTTTATAAAATGTGTTCAGTACTCTGTGAATATTACCTAAGAGAAGATATGTTTTTATTGAAAGAACTTCAAAGGAAAATTACTTAAGAAGTTAGCATAAGAAAATATGATTGTTAATCACTGTTGGACAAATATCTCAAAGTAAGAAACAATTTCCTGATTAAAACACCTGACATTGGAATCCTACAGAAACACTTTTTGTCTTGAGTTGGTGCCATGACCAATACAAAACATCATGATTCTTTCCATAGTGACAATCTAAAGACCGTATTCTGAACTTGAGGAAAAAAGTGTATATCTAAAAAGTCTATTGACAATAAGCGCTATCATAGCTTTATTATTCATCCTTACAACAGTGCAAACTGCCAGTAGTAAAAAAATTAATCAGTCCCCAAACAGTAAACAGATTTCTCACTGTTTTTTTTTTTTAGCTAAATTTAAAAAATTAGCAAAATTACTAACAATCTGAATGTTTGCCAAGGACATAGGGTTTGGGTTTGATTTGGTTTTTGTTTTTTTTATTTTAAGGAGAAGATAAAAGGGTGTTTATATAAAAGAACATACTTATAATTTCCTCTGACCAGGTGGCACATGTTTAAAAAAACCAAAAGCCTTCATATAATAAATTCTTTCAGGAGTCACTCACAATTGTTATTTATATTGTTCATCAGAAGAGTCTTACAGAGACCTTTGTTGGTTCAAAACCCAACAGCCGTGCTGGCAAAAATCCCGCTGAGTGTCTTGAAATTCTTTTCACATTTTTTGATATAAAAAACTAATTTCTGAAAGAGGCAGTCATGAAAAATACGCAGCATTAACACAACATCAGGTCTGATTTTTAAATTTGCCGAAGATACATATTCAGGTATGGATGCAGGCTCTCCTGTGAGCTTACCCTGTTGTGCTGGCAAAGCACTCTTGAGTTGAAGGAGAAGACCTGGAGGAGCAGCACACTGTCAGCATGAGCTTTAGTTCATTTAGCTCTGTCATAGATGCTTGTGTTAATGGAGTGAGGTTTCTTTTCACCATTTGGAGTTGAGACAAGTGAAAATAAAACATAAGAAAAGATTGGTTTAGCTGTTTTAGTCATTGAGCTAATCTGTCAGCAGCTTGGACCAACATGCAGAAAGAGGTGGGAGCTGCTCGCTCTGAGGACTCTTTATTATCCCTTCAGTCTAGACCCTTCCTCCTGTCCTACAGTCTGTTGAAGTTGTGTCATTTAAGAAGCCAAGATTCACTGTCAGACTTTGTAGGTCACCTTTGGGAATACGTGGTGTTTCAGGTTCAACAAATACAGAGTCCAAACTCCTTCAGAATTCAGTGAATTTTGTCCCCTATTTGTGGAACTGGTAGTGTCCTCACCCCCCTTCGAAGCGACTGGAGCATCTGTCGAATGGGAGAAGCTGAGGGAGCTGGGTTTCTTTAGCCTTAGAAGACGAGGTATTTATGCCCTTCTTACCGGTGGGTATAAATACCTGACTGTGGGAGTAAAGAAGGCAGAGCCAGACCTTTCTCTTTGGTGCTGAGGGAAAGGGCAAAAGGCGATGGACACTAACTGAAATGCAGAAAAATCCATTTAGACAGACTGTGATATGCCCCAGGACAGCTACTTGGTGCTCTTCTGTCCCACTCCACTGTGGGGATTTAGAATGCTTTTGCCTGTGTTACCTGAGTCATTCCTAGCAGTCAGGATACACAAATGTCAACTTTCTGGTTGCTTCTTTTTTTTAGTAATAAGACAGGCCAGCATATAACTCATTGTTTATGTGACAAATTAACTGAAATTGCCTTGGTCCTTTCACCAAGGTGATAATGGATGTTTTGGAAATGTTGGACATTAAAAGAAATAAGAAATATTTTTTTG
>Ga0181612_173625_pt1 | contig 13485 bp, 6 predicted proteins | sample HoacroProtozoa21_FD_119630 | JGI IMG/M metagenome (GOLD analysis project Ga0181612, IMG submission 119630) | Hoatzin crop microbial communities from Cojedes, Venezuel. Combined Assembly of Gp0051906, Gp0051904, Gp0051908 | reverse complement strand
TGTAAGCACTCCTCAGCGGTAACTAAAACATCCCTGTATCATCAAGGTTCTTATGCTAAATCCAAAACACAGCACTATCCCAGCTATTAGGATAGAAAATTAACTCTATCCCAGCTGACACCAGGACAGTGTCCCATCCCTATCTTTTGCTTTTCTTTTGATGGATTTCTTTATTAGCCGTCCTTTCATTTTTTTTCCTACGGTCCCTAGCTTTCTCACTGATTTGATGGGCGAGGGTTGTCATGTATGGGGCAGATGAAAAAGTATGCAACTTATGGACAGGGGAAATACTGCTAAAATTGCTTCTTTGCTTCCTTGTTCCTTTGTGCATTGATTAAATATTAAGTTAATGGTTTCCGTTTTTAAAAATTGCTTCCTTGAAAATGGGCCATCCTCCTCCCTCTCAGCCTAATGACAGAAATGTACAGACGATATGTTATGTTTACTTGAGTGTAATAACTTTAAAGACTGTTCATGTACAGTAATCTGCCAAGCCAAATAGTGATTTAGTTTTGTTTGTTCAATATTTCTTTCTTTCCCCTAGAGAGGTCCCTGAACACACAAGAACCAGAGTGTGAGAGATGAAAAACCAGTAGTAGTCACTGGGGTTAATATGATGCATTTAAAAGGTCCTTAATTAAGTTATGCAGTTTTCTTAAGAAGTCCTTGAACTATTCTTTCACGCCTCCCTCTTCTCTTTCCCTTTGGTGAGTAAGTGCAAATAAGACTGAATGCAAGTGAGGTGCAGGCACTGACTAGATACAGATCTTGGATCCTGCTGACGCACAGCGAAGTCTCAGTGGAAAGTAGGAAACCAGAGGAGGGCTGAAATGGTTTGTGTGAGTTTGGCCTGCCAAGGGTGTGCTGGAAGCTGAGGCAGCAGTGAGAGGCAGCGTGCCGGGGCTCAGCAGGGTGTACGTGCAAGGTGTTGTTACAGCTGCTGCTTTGAATTTCATGGGTTCCTCTGCATTTTTCTACATCAGTCTAATTCGGGGCCACATCGTAGTGTTTCAGCATGTGCACTTGGTTCCAGCTGATCTGTTGCCTCCACATCTTTTGAGAGGCTTAAACTATGTATTATATGGCAATGAACTACTCTGGTGAAAGAGGGAATTTAGACCCGTATCTGGTTTTCTAGTTTCCTTTGGCGTTAAGCTTTCAAGTTCAATTCAAGAAAGCGTTCCTGTTAAAGAGCCATGCTTGAGCTTGTGCTCAAAATTAATTCTTGACCTGGATCTTTTACACGGAGGATGGTGTTTATGTGTGTGTATAAGCAGGTGCTTGAAATGGCTTCCTGATTCATAGCTTGAAACTGAGGAATGACTTCTACTTGTGTGTGTGACAGAGAGGAAAAGAGATGTGGGAGAAGGGAGGAATATTAACCTTACCATTTCGTTTGTTCTTGCTCTGTTGTGTGTACTGCTACAAGCATCGTAATTCTAAACAGGGCTGTGTTAAGTGAAAAAATGTGGGGCTAAGGCACAATATGCTGACTGGGAGGGATTCTAATAGTTGTTCTGGGGGTGGATAAAAGGAAAGTTTCAGGCGGAATAGGAAAGTGCAGAAATAGTGACTCTCTCTGTTCTTTCCTCCTTCCCAATTATCATGTGGCTTCCAGAAATACTTGCACCTAACAGGTTTGTTGTGCAAAATGTCTACTCTTGTGGTTGCAAGTTTAGTAACTGCAACAACTAAGCAATTGAGCAAGATGGGAAATACACAGAATGCATTAGAAACTGTTTGCTGATATTTTAGGGATATTTAGTTATCCTGTGCTTTAAAAAAAAAAAAAATTCCAAATCCCTATGATCAGCTTGCACTTTCTTGAAAATACCTAGTTTTCTGCAGATGACTTGGCTGGATGTTACGTGGGTTATATGGGATGTTAGCTGGTGTTGGAGTTGTTATTCATCATGTTTGTGGACGCCTCATTAGTGAATCTCTGGGACAGCGAGAGACTACAGAGGGATGAAGCAATCCAGAGGAAGTGCATCCCTGTGATGACATGGGAAGCTGTCTGGTTAGAAGCAGGTTGTTCAAGAGGCTTACCACGCTTGATGCTGGATGTAGCTCTAAAGCTGGATGTAGGTCTAAACAGACAGTCAGGGAGTGAGGGGAAAATGCAGCAGCTTACACAGAAGAATTTAAAACCTTCTTCAGAAATTTGACGCAATGGTTACTGTAGGGCATCTGCTTGGTCCCTTAGAGAGCAAAGGGCGGTGAATACGTGTCATTGGGAAAATGCATGGGAGAGCAGGGGATGAGGAACCCCAGGGAGAGGCGATGCTGATTCATCCTCCTTCCAAACTGTCTGTCACCACCTAGGCATTGAGGACAGGGACTCGAAGAGGCCGTTAGTTGTTACGATGAAAATACTTACAAGGGCAGAGGCTCTGATGAGTTTTATCAGAGAAGGCGATGTATCCCTGGAAGATAGCCTGAGTCACTGCTGAGTGGACAAAATGCTGCATATGCCTGGTGAAACTCCTCCCCTGTATTACTGCAGCACTGTGGTGTAATTTTCCAGCCTTGGTCACAAGTTTGGCAGGAAATCAGCACCATTATTTTCTGGGCAGATGTGACTTCCTTTGAGAGTGGTAGTTTCCCCAAACAAAACGACAACCATTTGAGAACAATCTTGGAAAGATACCAATCCCTTAGAAGATTAAAACTGGGAACAAAATGATACGGAGTCTGGAAGCCAATGAAATAGAAGGGTTATAATGTAATCAACAACTACTTTGACTAGTTGTGTTTTACTAGTTGGCTGTCAAGTTTTGCTCCTTGAATAAGGAAAGAACAGTTTCTGTGATGTGACCATATGTTCTCATAGCTGAGATGGGCATATTTTTAATAAAACTGAAGTTGAGCTTCCTCTCTAATTTCCATTTGCAGGAATTGCATCTAACATCTGTTCACTCCATGTGCTTCCTGCCAGGGTCCTGAGGAAGAGCATCTTCTTGTCACAGCCTTTTTACTTTGCAAGGGGTTCATTGGTACTGACCATTGCCAAGGGCTGAAACTTCACACACGGGATGAAGGGGGGGGCTTTCACCAGTAACTTCCAGTTCTTACAGGCTTAAAATGGATCAGGCAGAGGGCAAGAACTTGGGAAAGAGCAGCAGAGGTATGTTGTAGAAAAAGGAGGAAGGGGGACACACACACACCCAAAACCAAACAACAAAGTCTAAAACAAGGATTAAGGGGAACCACCCACAGATATGTCAAACATATTTCATTGTTCAGTTTTCTGGCTGGTAAAATGTATGGACTGAGGCTGCACGAGCACTGGAGATGTCTGAAATACTTGAATTTCCGAGCCCCGCATGCGTAGTGAAATGTAAGGGACGGGAGTGGTCACTTTTTACAGAAGTAAGATTTCCTTGATGTTTCTTACTCTTCTCTTAGAGGCATGAGCAATGATGCTGTGTTTATAGGAATTCATCCCGCAGATAAGTGTCTAGCCGGTGACTCTTCCCCAGTTTCACCCAAACTCTTGGCAGGCAGTCGACTCTTCCCTTGTTTGCTCCACCTTGACCCATCTATAGTGGTGCTACCTGTCGTCTCCCTGGTTTTGGGGCCCCGCATGATAGGAGGGCATCTCTGTGGGCCCATGAGCACTGCCTGCCCTTTCTGGGCCTTGTCACAGGGGCTCTGCCTCGCAGGCATCTGTTGGTGAGACTCCTGTGGTTGCATTATGTTTGTTTCTCAATTGTTTAACAAAATGCTTTTAATGGAAGTGTAAAACCAGATAGAAATACAAAGCCTAATGGAATAATCTCCTAATTGCGGTGCTGTAAATGTCTGTTCAGTACATGATTACTGTACTTGCAGGGGGGACTGTGGGGAGGGAATAATATTGAATGAAAGACACTAAACACTTCAGCTGCTAAGAACCATGATTTATTGCCAATCTGAGTATCAGGCTAAGCAGGGCAAATAAGCTGAAAATGGCAAGTGCTTTTGGAGGTAGAAATTGCCTCATTCAGGGTATTAACTTTGTGGGACATGTAAATTCTATGAGGATAAATGTACAAAGACCGATTAATTAATAATGGCGAGATACTCATGCATGCACTGTCCTTAGACAACCGAGAAAAAGTGTTAATCAGCACATTGCCCAGTTATTGCCAGATAGCTCCTGGTATGTAGTAGTTTGCCATTTCAGCTAGAAAATGCGTTGTCCCTCTGCGTCCATGTAAAAATCATGGCTTTTGCTGTGTTACGTGGTTCACAAAAACATCTCACGTTTTTAAGCAGCAAAGGAGATGTGCTTAAAGGCACATTGACGTTACCATTTTTTGGTATTGCTGTGAGCCTTTTGAGACACATTAGTCCTTACAGAAGCTGTGTCCATCTTTTGAATATCTCACCTAGGTTAGGCGGCAGCAGGTGAAAAAAAGATTGGCTCGGTGTTGAGCTGGCAGTTCATTTGGCATACAGCTGTGTGCTCTCCAGAACAGAGCATGGTTATCGGGGAATATGTGCTCCAAGAGCACATGTTGCTCAGAGAGACAAGGTAAGTGTTTTGGAAGTGGCCTTGCTGGTTCCCAGCAGCAGTCCGCTTTCCCCACCGTTTACTGCATGGTTTCCCTGTGCTGCCTAAGAACAAGGATGCCTGACTTCACCTACTTGCAGAAGCCCCTCTGTCACTCCAGCCTTTCCTTGCATGTCTGGGACATGATGCGTGCCTGTTGGACTCTCTGTCTCGTGCACACAGACGCAGACCAAGTGCCATGCCCACACCAAGCAAGTCTGAGAGATTTCCAGTGTTTGCAGTGGGTCTCTGGGTGCTGCCAAACCCACGCTGCTGTCCCCTGAGAACTGGAGCTAGCTGTTGCGTTGAGCTGAGCCAGTGCCCGCACACAAGTGTTGCTAACGATGGTAAAGCTGAGCAGTTTGCTGTTTCTCATCCAGCTTCCAATACTGAGGAAAAGATAGGAGCTTTTCAAATAAAGGTTCAGATGATGTGAGGAAAATGATCTCTTTTTTTCCTTTTTTTTAAATTGGAAATTTAGGGAGATGTTGAATAAATGTGTTCAGAATTGAAGTGGAAAAGGATTTGTGGCTTTTATTATTATTATTATTATTTTCTTAAAGGGTTAGCTTTTTGTAGTAGTTGCTAAAAGTAATAGCTTGTGGAAAATGAACTGCATGTAAATATTTTTAAAAAGCAGGAAAAAGGAAAGATAAGATACTTCAGAATGTATTTTGCAGCGGAGTATGCTTTGCAATGTGCATTAGGGATGCATCGGTACCTGCCTAATGCACCCTGTCATGGACTATTGCTCTTGCATAGTTTGAGGGCTTTCCAAGTCCTTTTGAATGACAATGAGATGCTTTGTTATATACACGTCAGGCTAATGACTCGAATGCAGTTTTAAACTCAAACATAGAGAAGTACTCGGATATGGAGCATGTACACCTCAATAAAATTGAACAACAGTAACAAACCATAGGAAAATTAGCAGGCACGCATGTGTGTAGATGGAAAATTTAGAAAATACTTCTGGAATAATTATAGTCTGGCAGAGACTGCGGGGAAAGATCTTTAAATAGGCTTTTCAGCATATAAACAGATCTTTTCTACAAACATGGCTAATCTCTTTCTGTTCCTACTTAGTCCTTGCTGTGCAGATAAGACTTGTCCAACCTGTTACTCGGTACATGCTGTTATGTAAGTGGAAAACTCCAAAGAATAGGAAACTTTAATTCATGCATTATTTATTTGCTGCTAATTCCTATGAAAGCATGAAAGAATTTAGCTTTAATACTCTTTAATTTTTTCTTAATCTCAAATTAGTTACAGTCCTGTCCTGTTCCTAGTTTATAGCATGTTAGGTCTGATTCAGTCAATTGTCTGAGAAGGATTTTACACAGAGAATATGTTTCACAGAAATATAGATTTGCTCATGTGCTTAATAGGTTGCAGGGAGCTAAAGATTCAGGAGGCAGAATTGCAGATGTCCATGATTCTGAGATGGATTCAAATGCTGTATTTGTAGTTTTTGCTTTTGTTATGCTTCATAGCAAATAAAACCAATGATAGCATTTGATGTGTAGTTTATTCCTTAAACAATTTCAGATTGCAGTCTCAAAAGGAGCAAATGCGAAGGCTGATGTTACATTCCTTTTAATGTTGGGCTTTTTTTGTGTTAAGCTGTCAGGCTTCAGGAGTGCATGTTAGTCCACAACTGGGAATGGTAGCAGAGGGTATAAAGAAGGACCCTTCTAACTGTGTAGGAAATAGAGGCTGAAAGGCTTTTAGGCTCTGCAGCAGTCTCCCTGCCAGCCTTGCAAACTGTCTTCACAGGAAAGGCTGGGTCAGATCAAGTCTTTGAAAAACACAGGGTTTTTTTGGAAGTGTTTAAGGGAACGGGCTTACATGCGATACAATGGTACAGATGGTTCTCTTGCCTCAAGAGGAGAAGTGACAAAAGATAAGTTGTGATGTATGTGCATGTATTTGTGTGTTATGCAAAGCAAGATGAAGTAATGCAGAAACTGGTGCTTCACCTGCCTGAGTGTGGGGAGTGTGCAGGGGTTTTTTGTGGAGAAATGGTGATGAAGCTGAGCTGCGTGTGAAATGAGGGTGCAATGCACCCTGTGGCAATAGATCTATGATGTGGCACCTGTGGACCACACGGCAGTGGGGCTGGATAGACTTGTGAGCTGCTTGGCAGAGCATGGACATGGTCAGCTGATAGCAGGCTCCTACAGGAAAACCAGTGACATATTCACTCAGCTGGGTGTACAGGGATGTTAGCTATGTGAGGAGGAGTATTATGTGAGAAGAGATTTAAGATGCAGACACGTGAAGCAGCTGCTCGCTAAACATTGCAGTAGCTTTTTTACTAACTATCTTGTTAAAATTCTTCTTTGGTGTAGTGGAGAACAATAATGGGGTGTTTTTAATAGCATTTGGGAAGCCAGTTCTATAAAATCAGTGAACAAAAGGCACATCTGCATGAATAATTTTAATGTAATCTTAAAGTAGAAAATTTATTGCATTTGACTTTTTGCACCTGCAGTAAGCATTTATATATACTCGAAGAACTGAGGTAGAAAAATAGATGGTAAGGCTTGAATCCTTGGTTTAACTCGCAAAATGATTTCACGTGGAAAATTAAACATTTTTTTTCTGAATTATAATAGCTGATATAATCTAGATTTTGTTTTTTTTTGCTTTGCTGTAACCTATCTTTTTCTGAAGACCTTTCAACTGAGAATGTTCTTGGAAAGACTGTACCATTTTTGTGAGGACCCTGGGGAAACAGTAGTTGGGTTAGGGGGACCACAGGAGTTGACTTGACTGAGTACTTCTGTGCCAGGTCTGGAATAAAATGTTTGGACAGTTGGTGTGAAGAAACAGTAGGTCTAAGCAATCACGGTTTCATTTCCTACAGTCAGTATAGTGGAAATATGTGTGTGAATCAAAATCTTGTCATTGTGTGAAAAAATGAGTTAAAATAAGCCTGAGAAATTAATATTAAGGGCAAAAACGTTTTTGTTTTCCTTGATCCTTTGATTATTTGGCTCTTTCTCAACCAGTACTAGTTTGCAACAGACTTTTTACCTAATCTCTCAGATCTCCAAGATTTGCCAGTAAAAGACATTCTTTTGGAGACTATTTTATATAAATAGAAACCTGCTTTCATTTTCGCATTCCATTTTTTTGTAGATTGCTAGTGCAAATGCACGGTTCTCTTGCTGCCTGCAAACCTATTACCAATAAATTTATTGCACTGAACAAAAATAACAACAAAAAAGATAATTCAAGGCCTGGAACAGTTGATCCAAGGTGCTGGATTTCTGCTGCTGAGAGTAGGAATTAGGAGGCAGATGGGTAGGGTGGGAGATTACATGCAGCACTTCAGTGAAGAAAGCCTGCAGATTGATTGAGCAGCAGCTGATAACCACTTCTGTCTATTGAAGTATGCCTTATCAACGTTACAAACAGTGGTATTTTGCTAGTGGTAGATGAGTTGGTAAAACATCACAGTTATGGCCCTTGTGTTACTGTTGGGGAACACCTTGTCACTGTGCAGGGCAGCTGTGCACACACACGCATGCAGCAAAAGACTGTCTGTGCTCTGAAAGGCTTGATGCTTACCACGTAGTAGTTTCCCTGTTCCTGTGCTCATACAACTGACTTAAAGAGCTGTGACAGAAAGATTTGGCTAGCACAGTGCTAGAGGATCCAGCTGGGCTTAACAAAACCTGAGTTTTGGCACTCTTCCACTGGTTTTACTTCGGTTGCATCATTTTCCTGAGCTGGGGTTTGTAAGCGAACACTTCAGTTAGATTTATATATGTGTCTCAGGCTGACTTAAACAACTGGGAGAAGTGCCTGATTGTTTTTATTACCAGTGGCATGTAGATAATCGAGAGTGAGAAACACTGTGGGAGGGGATAATGCTGTAGGGCAGTGGTGAGAGTTCTTCGGATGCTGTAATCCTGGTGGAGAGCAGAAGGTGTAGAGTTGGGTCTCTGCTGGGTGTAACTGACCTTGATTTTTCCTATTGCCCTTATACTGTCTGAACACTGACTTATCCAAACAAATTGCCACTGTGCTGCTCTAACGTGGCCACATTTCACAGCAGTTGCTAAGTTCTTCACCTCCGTTTTCATCAAGAGTGGCAAAAAACCCCACCTTGCAGCAAGTTCCAGGTGTGGCAGAGGCAGGGTAAGCCTCTGAAACAGTTACTTAAACAGCAGCTGACGCACAGTAGCTTGTTACCCTGCTGCCAGCATGCCTGCGCTTGCCCTGTGGCAAGTCAGGGATATAGTACAGGGTTGCTTTTTGTTGATGCGAGACTGTATGACCGCCTCTTGACTTTTAAATCTTGACTGTTAAAAATGGGGAAAGGTCACTTCTGAGGAGGAGCAGATCTTGATCTTGTGTTCAAGATGGGTTTCCATGTGAAACAGCTGGTTAAAAAGCTGCACTCTGGCAACAGGAAGATTTAACTGCAGTAAGTTTTTAACAAAATCAGACTCTAGGTAGCGCAGGTCAATAGAAGATTGGTTACTTTTTTGGAAGCGTATGTACTGTGACAGCAGTTCTTTTGCAACGCTGGGCTACTGTGGTACATCTGAGGTTACTTAAACAGACACTTTCCCTAGTGAGATTTGATCCTAGGTCACTTCCTTTTGAAGTTACTTTGCATCTATGTTGTATTGCAGTGTTTAGACTGGGTGGAGCAAGATCAGCCCTGGAAAGTTCCTGTGCCTTGTGTGAGTGTGTTTTTCAGCTGTCTCTGTCTTCCTCCTGCTTATCTGAGGAAGTCAAAATGAGAGGACACTATTAGAGGTATTTTCTCCCTTGCCTATTGATACTGTTTTTGGATGGGTTTCTCAACATCTGGCATTCTTCTGGAAGAAGAAACCCTGAACTAAATTCTGTGACTTACTTCTCCCGTCTTTTTCCTCTCTTCTTTCCTTATTATTTTGTCACATCGATTTTTTAATAATTCTGTAGAGGCATGCGTGACACTAAGTGAGGACTTTGTGACATTTTTTTTTCCGTGTGTAGTATTTGGTGGGAGTCTGGGCTTTGATCTGGAAATGTGTCATGTTTCTTACGTGGGGAGCTCTGCTGACTTTAGGAAGGCAGGTAAAAATATGTTCATCTTCACGGGTGCAAGTGCTAGTAAGGTTTCAATCCTAGTGTACATGGCACTTGGTAGGTAAAACCGCAAAAAAGCAATAGCCGTTTTTTGTGGTAAAGGTAACTCATGCTTTTAGAGATATCTTTCTATAGCTATCAATACTATGTTGTTCGTAACTGGGGTAAGCTTGCTACTGGGATGTCATTGTAAGTGCGTATGAAGCATTTGATCAGAAATGACCCTCTATAGACAGTATTTTAAATGCAAAATTGACTGTACCTTCTGTGTAAAAATCCTTTTTCTGCACTTATTTTTCATAGAGCTTTCTTGAATGGAAAAAAAAATAAATGCAATTCTTGTGTTGATTGTCATACTGTGCTCTACTGAAAAAAGTATTGCGTTGTTTTGTGTCTTAAAATAATGAGCACATGTTAGAGTTTCTTTAAGAAAAAAAAGAATGTCAACTCAAGGGAACATGCTTTTCGGGATAGAAGAATGGAAAGATACAAGTATATGCTCCTCTGTAAACCAAACCAACCTATTTAGCCATGTCTTTTACCTGCTTGTCTGCTTATTGTCAGAATCTGCTTGTTTCTGGCTGTTTCTTGGGCAATCCAGAAGAATTTCTAGAAACGTAGTGTATGCAGAGGGTGGCGGGTTACTGCAGTAAGTCTGTGCATAGCAATTTCCAAGATGTTTATAGCCATCAGGTATGTCAGTGAAAAAGTTCTGTTCCGCTCACGTGAAAAGCGTTCTGTGGCCTTGACCCAACAATGTTTCTGAATTGGTCCAACTCAGCTACCCTTTGCTTGATTCAGCAAGGCGACTCATGCCTTTTGGTCATTTGGTGGGGGCTTAGAAGGAAGGTGAAATGTTGCTAATGCTTGCTCTGTCACGTAGAGGCACTTGAGATGGTGGTTTGAATGCAGATGCTGTAGGCTCTGTTATGCAGCATGGCTGTTCTCATTGGAAAATAAGCTAAGATGGAAGGAGTTTGCCTCAAAACAGACAAACCATCAGGAAGATAACATCCAAGGCTTGTCAGAATGGGGCCTAAGCTTAATGCAGGATGACACCAGGACAAATCCGGGAGAAAGAACGATAGATGAGAACTTGAATGTGATCCTGCAGTCACTGTGGTGATGGATGGTGCTTAATAAAGGCTATGCTAGGGATCTTCTAAGAATTCCTTTCTAAATAGCTTACAAACTTGCATGCTGAAGCAGATTTTGGGAGGGAGGCAGGAAGTGCTTAGAAACGGTGTGACTGTGGGACTACTTAAAAGACAACAAGTAGAATGGAGTGGGATAAGAATGTGAATTAGCTGCATAACCATAATCTCTGTGGGGGCAGCAAGAGGAACAGGGTGGTTGGCCTTTGAAATCTGGTTTTCCTGTGCTGTGACAGTAGATGTTTTCTCTGAGCTAAACTTCCAGGCAGACCTGAAGTTTGCCTTCTGGTAGAAAGGCTAGACCCCATATGTTTGTTGATAGTGCCAAGGTCTTGTATTAACTTCCAGCAGCCTTTGATCTAGGAAGGCAAGATAGAAGTACTTTTGAAGGGTAAATGTCTTTCTTGTTTGTGCAATCATTTCCTCAGGCTTTTTTGCAGACAGGTCATGGGGTGTTCGTGGGTGAGTCAGAGTCCCCTCCCTGTTAGAGCAGGATCTGCTCAGCAGGGAATGCCATTCCCCCAAACAGACCCGATTCTCAGACAAAGTCAGGATATAACATGCTGTCAGAGGGATCTGGGTGTGTGTTTCTCAAAATACCAGCTGAGCTTAACCTGATTGGTCTTGGATCTAAGAGTGTGCTGTGGGAACACCTCTGGAGGCACTTTGGTCTACGTGAAACTGTTTGCTCAGCTGTGCAGTAGAAGAGTGTAACTGTGTTAGTGGCAGACTGAAGTACCCCATTTTGATACAAACAATGAAGTTTAGAAGAACTCATTATTCACTGTCACCTCTGCAAAATAACTCCAGTTGTTGGGCATGTGTCTATGTGCATCCTGACCAGGCTAACTTTTTGATCCTTGCTGATGAAGTGAAAAGAGACATGGATGGGCTCCTTTTGCCTGCAAAAGCTGCTCCCGTGTAAGTTCAGTCTTGTCACAGTTGGGCCTCCACAACCGAGGCTGCTTGGTGCACAGCTGCATGGGGCCTGTCGCAGCCTGAGGAGGAGTCCTGCACTCAGGTCCTGTCCTAGGCTGCAAATCTAGAGCTGCTCCATCAGTACTGCAGCCAAGAGACCAGCAGCTTTGTCTGAATCTTTCTGTGCATACTCAGTTACTGAAATAGCACTCAAGTTACAGATCTTTACTTGCCTACCCAAACAGGCATATGTGCCTTCAGGGCTGAAAGGCAGTTGGACTGCTTGCTTGGCTTGGGGAAATTGAGATGTGTGCCTGATGAATTAGGCTACTGTATACAGAACGCCTTGTCTCTAAGAGGCAAAGTGGTCAGGATTTTTCATTGCACGTACCTGGTGATTTAAATTTTTCACATTTCCTCCTTTGCCTGCCACATCCAGATCAAGCAAAGACTTAATTTCATCATTGTTCCAACACCTTGTCTGCTGTCCTTGTAATTACACTTCACACATCCACACCTTCTTAGAAGCCCTCCTAGTACATTTGCATTTAGATGGAGAATGACAGCTTTGGTGTTCCCTGTGTAACTTATAATTAACACCATTTCTGACAGCATTCTATTAATACCAGTGTACATGGGGTGAGGTTGAAAGCTTGGGTTTCTTATAGAGACTTCATTTCTGCAGCATTGCGAGTGAAGAGACTGCCTCTTGGTTTGTTCAGGTGCTTTGACTGTGGCAACATAGTTAAGTACTGTTGTTGAAGATGACTAAGTGAAGATTGTATAAACTGAAGCAATTGTCAGATTTCCCCAAATTTTCTAAGCTGCTGCTATATGCGGCTGTTACGTGAGGCTGGCCCTTGGCGTGAGCTGCTCTTTTTTTGTTGGGAGCATCTTTCTGCTAACAGGCTCTGACTGTTTGCGTGCTGTATTCTGGCTTCTCAGGGGTTCACCACTTTGGGAGCGGGTTGTTTGTTTGTTATATATTAATCATGTGAGGCTTTCTTGCCTCTTGCAATCAAAAGCTTTCTGCTCGTAGGGTAAATGATGTGTCTGTGGAGACACAGGAATGGTCACTTTGGGTATGAGAGCTCCCGTCACCGTGGAGGGGAGGAGAACTAGGATGCTGTGCTGCTTAGGGGAGAACTGCAGCTTGGAGCACTCCTACTGGAAACGTTTCTGGCTGAAGAGTGCCACAGGCTTTTTGAAAGTATCCGAGGCCTGTCTAGTGCGATATTGCTATAACGGCTTTCGTTTACAAGTAAATAAAAGTTAGATTTTAAACATTTCAGTGCATGAGGGCAAATCCAATTCATAAACCTTTCATTTGTTTGCCTTTTTTGAATAGGCAGAGAAGAGGTTGTTACCATCAATTACATGCATCTTTTCACAGATCTTCTTTTTCCTCTTTTGAGTCTTCAGTGGTTTGTAGACCGTAGGTAGAAATACTGGTCTGAATCCTGGGGTGTGTTTTTAAGCGCATAGCCGTTTGAGGATTTGGGGTTTTTAGGCTCAATTTTGTGAAAAGTTTGTCTTGTTTGAAGAACATCCGAGAGTTCCCAAATCCTGCCAAAATCACTGGGTGCTGCAGGGGCCCAGCTCTTCTCAGGAAATGTTTAGACTTACTCCTGGGGAACTGCTTGATGAAGAAAGGCCTATTGATGCCGAAAGGAAGCAAAAACCTTTTAATGGCTGAGTAATGAATATATTTTTAAACTTGGCAACATCTACAGGAAAAGAATAAGTAAGAATTTGAACCAGAAGATTACCGTGGAAGAGGCAGAG
>Ga0181612_148032_pt1 | contig 13485 bp, 11 predicted proteins | sample HoacroProtozoa21_FD_119630 | JGI IMG/M metagenome (GOLD analysis project Ga0181612, IMG submission 119630) | Hoatzin crop microbial communities from Cojedes, Venezuel. Combined Assembly of Gp0051906, Gp0051904, Gp0051908 | reverse complement strand
GCTGGATGTGTGAAAACAGCTTATCTCGTGAGAACAGAGAAGGGAGGCACAGGATGCGCTGATCCTTCAGGGTCATGAGACAGTGCTGTTGTGTCTCAAGTTACATGGTTTCCCACATAAAACTGTTCAAGTGCTAGGCTATGAAAGAGAAATCAGGAGTTATAACCATAACATTAGATCTTGGTTCCAATGCAGAATTTTAAAAGCTATTTGCCACTATGGCACAGTCCTCTCCAGAACCTATTAACCTTGTGTCTACTAACCTTTTAAGGGTATGAAGATATAATTGAAGTCTGAGAGATGTGCAGAAGCAGAATTCTCTGCGTTTTGAAGATTATCTACAGAAAGGAACTTTTCTGGGGCCTCTCGCATAGTTATACAATCAGTCACTGATCTTGGCTCTGATAATCCAGACCCAGATTCTTCCTTGTGTACAACAAAATAACGAAACAAATTATTACACTAGGTCGAATATTTTTAAGAGGAAAGGAAGTTAAGGTATGTTAGTAAAATTATTATGCTTTTATTAATTGCCAATATTAAAAGGCTGTAACTTCTTTCAGTCTGGGTGGCCTGGAGCTATAAAGCCACCAGCTAAGAGTTAGATAGAACTGTGTGTCATTGCAAGACATCGATTAGTCATGAAAATAATCTAACTTCTCTTTGAGGTAAATTTGAAGAGCTCACTCTGTATCCTACTCTCCTGTCAAAACTTTTAATTTCCCCTCTCAACACTGTCACACTAAAATATATGGTTCACAAACCACAATTTATGACAGAAGGAAAGCTTTCTGTAATTTGACCTGCATTCTTTTCAGCCTCCTGGGAAAAAAAAAAGCCCCCCTATTTTGTAACCATACAAAGGAGATTGTCCCGCATTATGAAAAATAGTTCACTGTAACCTTGAGGGACAGTGAGACTTCCCCTTTCTGGCACTGGCTTTGTGGTTGGTGCTAAGGAATGGACAGGCACTCAAACGGCACTCCTGGGACAAGATTTCTTTACTGTGCTGAACATAATTTTGAATGGAGGAATTTCGCTAGAAGGTATGCTTCTCAGTTCTTTAGCTCTCACAATTCCCAGAGTTATTACTCCACTGTTATTACTTACAGGAATGAAAGAAAAAAAAAGAATATGTGTGACTAACAACAAAGAAATGCATTTCCTGTTTTCTTCCTTCGTAATGTATTTCCAGTGCAAAACACTAGAGGTACAAATTTCATTCCTGCAGCAACAGCTCTCACAAAGGCTTCTACTTCAGTTAGTCCTTACATTTGTAAAAATGCACCTGCAGTAGCTGCTGGGTGTTTCAGTCCATCAGCTACCTGGTTCAGTCAATTCTGCTGGTAGTTCAGTTTAATCCAGAGTAAACTGTATGGTTTGAGACAGGCAGCATACTTCAGTTCTAATGCAAAGCAGAGCAATCCATGTTGCATTTTAGTTACTATCATAAAACTGTGTTATCACAGAAACTATACATGATGAATATTCTCAGGAACAGCACACAAAAATCTTCAATATTACCTGACAATAAAACCATATTTTGACTTTGTGTGATAGTATAGTTCACTAACATTTTAAAGAAAAACTTGTCATTTTTTATTTCTTCTGTCTTAACCTTTCAGCAAACTTTCAACATCAGCTTTCTATACAAGGCAAAAAAATAATTCCATAAACTGGACATAACAGAACATTAAGGGAAGATGAATGAAGCTATAACAACAACTTTAGCACATAAGCCTTCATCAGGAATTCATGGAAAAAAAAAAACAAAACCAAAAACAAGTCATGCAAATAGTTCTGTTTAAGGAGATAAAACAAGTTAGACCCAATTGCTTTCCAATGCAAAACATAAAAGCTTTTCAAAATTGCTGCTGTACATAAGAAATTCACTTCAGGTGGAAAAGTATGTCAAGTTTACCTAGATGTTCTGAAATAAAGGTAGAAACAGAAGGAATCTCATCTACAGATGTAATCAGCTCAGTTTAATTTTTCATCAGTCCTTAAAAATACTGTTTAAGAAGAACTCATCCATTTTAAACAGTTTAATAAAATATTAAGCTTAGCGGGAAGTTCAGCATGCTTCATTGTATTAAAAAATACAGTGTTTTATGTAATAGCTTTCCTATCAAATGGCAAGAGACATTTAGTAATGATATCATGCAGGTATCACAAAAAGTTGCAAAAGATAAACATGTCACAGCTCAAAATTCCTTCCAACTAAGAAAAAAAGCTGTATCTTCCTGATTTCCCAGTTTGTTTCATGGTAGACACTGTTTTCCTGTCAAAACATTACAGCTATCTCTTGGATGACTTGCTAGATTCCCTAAAGGAAAGGGTAGGCTAGTACAATAATCCACAGCACAGTGCTTTTTTTCCTTTTTCACAAGGCCTTTCTTACTCTTCACACCCCTCAGAAGTAGTCCTCAGGGCAGGAAACTGCCTGAGGCTGTTGGCTGCTGAACTTGAATGCAGAGGGGACAGGTTAAAAAACACACTAAGTTTTGCAAAGGGAAATATCCATAGTTTCTACTTTCTTAAGGTCCTAAGGCTTCTAGCCACTGTGGTGAGAACCCAGTCTGTCGCTGAAACACAACAGGTTTTTCAGTAGCATAGCCTGAACCCATCTACACAGTGAAATATAACTCAGTGATAGCATGATTGACATTAAATTGAAAAATATTTCAGTTCCTTCTGTAGTGTCAAGATTCCACCAAAACACTGGCTTTATACAGCATACAAGGGATTTTACAACAGCATCTGTTATTGACCAGAAATTGAGACAAATATTGAGAAAAGCCACTGGACAGTAAGTAGTAGGTAATTTATTCTGAGAGTTCATCTGCTTGAAAAATTAACTACACAGAAAAGTAGGCTGTAAGTCTACAGCAACTTCACATTCAATAGTCCATGGGACACTTGCTCACAACAGCTAAATTTACACTCAAGTTTACCATGGAATAAATCCCCTGTGTAGGTAACCTCTGAGATTAGAGCTGCAGCAATAAACATAATCACTGTTCAGTTTTAAATGCCAATAAAGTACACTTTTAGAGTAAATTCTAAATAACAAAATGAGTGCTGAAGCTAAATGATCTTACAATAAGCTTGCAAACAGAAGTGATATGAATTCCTTTATTTACCTATGTAAAAAGTAGCATTTACTGTGCAGCCCAGATTTAAATAAAAGACAAATAGTGTATCACTAATACTTACAAGTAATACTGTGATGAAACGGAGGAGTCAATTAACATTGTTACAAAAAGAAGAAAACTCCTTAAGGGTACCAGTACCTTTCATATTATCACATTTACGGAACTGTTCTCTCACATCCCAATGATCTATCATATGATGAGTTAATATGAGGATACAAATAAACCCTTGAATTGGAGCATATGCTAATGTATTGATTCCCATTTCAGCAAGATACTTCAGGGGCACCAACTTAAAGCATGTACACAGCACTGGTTTCAGTAGGAAAAAAAAAAAAAAACACCCAACAACTTAAATGTACAACCCAGTTCCTTGCTGATCAGGGCCTCATTTTATGGGATTCCACTGACAATACAAACTACAACAGTTATAAGCACACAAGGGGAGGTAACATATACCTTATTGAATGAATATATATACTTCTACTTAAAGGTGAATTAATTATAGCTGGTTGCCCATTGCCAGTTATGACTTACTAGACAATGGAATCATCCTTTTGATTTTATATACATGGACACATGAACCTTCTGTTACATAATGCTTTGAATATTATTTGGAATCAGCTCTTTAATACAAATTGCACCAATTTGTGTACCTGACATTTCTAGCTAATTGAGCTGCAATGGAAAATTTTATACTCTTTACATATTGCTTGAGAAATAGATATTGATAAGTGAATATCACACTGCTTAAAGTTACATATTTTTAAAGCACTGAAGAACTGAGAGTTTTTTTTATAATCATACAATCATTTTCTTAAATTGGCAGGTTAAATCTATGCAAGTGAAATATTGGCAAAAGAATCAGCATTAAAAAATTAAAATTAGAACTTCAAAATCATCAGCCAGCCGCGATAAAAATTCTAACCTACTCTCTCCCTTCCTATATCCTCTCACAAAGATAAAACTTTGCAGAGGACAAGAGGGAATGATGTGACACTTTGACTTTGTTAATCCAGTTAGTAAAGCAGCTATAGATTCAAGTATTTAAATCCACACAGCACTAATAAATAGAAGTACACAATCAGGATGAGTGCATCATTGTAGTTAAAGTACTGTGAAAAACATTTGTTTGAGTGACCGCCATTATTATATTATGCTATTATTTTGGAACTCCAAGAGGAAAAAAAAAAAAAAAAATTGCTGATGAGAAATGTACTGAGACCAGATCACATTCAAGCCTACAGAGAATGTTACAAAACTGGACTGAATAATCAAGGTTTCTTTCCTACAAGTTTTAGAAAGCGTTATCTGTAGTTTATATCTACATTAAAATTTTTGCTCTACAGATAATCAGAGAAAAGGGTTACATCTGTGTTTTCACTTTCTTCATCCTGAGGACCCCACACACACCCTCCCAAAGTAAAACACGGATGGTTTGATTACGAAACCATATGCAGTACATTTCTGAACCCAGTTCCTTCTATTTTAGGCCATGTGTTCATTTAAAGACATTCTTATGAATTACAAGCCTCCCTTTTAATTGCTTGAGATCAAATATACAAATATCCAAAGTGCTGATCCTGAGATGAAATATGGGAAATTCTGGTCCAGTCTGATCCTTATTCAAACTTCTGTTTCAGTTTCTTTTGGAAGACAGTGGGTATGATGGAGAGGATGGCTAGAATCATGAGAACAAATACAGAGTTCCAGGAAACTGCTTCCCCTGCTGTTGTAAGTTGGTACAGCGTTGTTCCTGCCTTAATGGCTACAAAAGACGGCGGTGCCACACCTGGAGCAGGAAATGAAAAGCATACGAGGGCAAAGGAAGAAAAACAAACTTGTTAGGGTGAAAAAATGAAAAAGCACCATAAATTAGTCCTCCAACTTTTAACACCAAAAATTTCAGACTTTGTTGCCTTGCACTTTTTTCTTTGTAAAGAGGAGTACAAATACAGAATTCAAAGACAAAAAATTCTTATCAGAATAACTGGTTTTATACCACTGTTAGCATTTTTAACACCAACTCAAACACAGAAAATAATCTCTGCTCTTTAGACTCCGCAGATTTCAAGCTGTTTCTCTACAAACAGATCTTATTTACATTCATAAAGGAAAAATATGGATTGTTTCCTAACCAGATTTCAAAGTATTGGCAAAAATACACAAAATTAGAAAACTAAAGTGTTTAGCAGTACATTAGTTACAGTATTCATTCGCTCCTAGGAAGATATATCATGATGAACAAAATGAAGTGAGAAGGGGAGAAGCAATCCTTCAGACCAAAGTCACACACATCCTCACACAATTACGCTGAGCCTAAAATAGGAGCTTATAGAAGTTCACAGAAGTATTATAGTCATGAAGTGGAACAAAAAGTTACTGATAAAGTGTTAATATAATGCATGTTTCCTTAAGCAAGTAATTACCTGGGCTCATTATGTCTCACCTAGTACATCACAACAGTCCTGACTACTAAAATGTTTTGATGCTACAAGCTCCATATATCAAAAAGTACAAAAACAATGTTCGTGTGTAATCTTTCAGCTAACCAGTAGGTGGTGATCTCTGCTGAACAACACATACAGAGAAGACACAAATACTACCCCTTCTTCTGGCCACCCCAAACTGCAGTTCACTAGCCAGAATTCTTACCTAGAAAAGTCCCAATGAAAAATACTTTCAATGGCACATTAATTACAGGAGATGTTATATTGATAAACCAATTGGGAAGAAAAGGTGTTATTCTCAAAAATATTATGTAGTTAATGAGGTGTTCTCTGTGCCTTTCAACCTGCCAAAATAAAACAAAAAAAATTCAGTAAAAAAATCCCTCCCTTGAAAATACACAATGATTTTACTACTAGAGGTTTGTTAGGGGTTTTTATGCATCTTTTGTAGAAATTTACAAGTTGCAAACAAAAATCAGTTAAACAGTAAGTGACTCAAGGAAGTACATCAGTGATCACCTGTTAAATAGTACTGAAGTTAGTCTGGAAATACCAGTCTGTGGTAGAGCATGATGATGATGTGTCTGAATCAGCCAACTTAAAACAGCAAACAAGAAATCTGGTACAGCAGCAGGCCTAACTAACTTTAGCACAGCAACCTCTGCCTAACTAACCAACCCAATCAACACAGCCAGCTCGTCATCCTATTCCTAAAGCTTCTGCAGGAACTAGCAACGAAGTTTGTTCCTCAGCCCATTCTGTCCTAACTCATGATCAAACCTGAAACATAGCTGTATTCCTCACTTGGAAACTTACCCAGGTCATGTCTCTGAAGTTCATCAGGTGGCTGCTGTCAGCACAGTCGCTAAACCCATCTACCAATACCTTACAATGCCTAGCATTAACGTTACCCATTACCACAACAGCCCCAACTTTATTTACAGTCTTCATTATATTCTCAAGTCTATCTCAGATCCTTACACTAGTACTACATGAAAGCCTCTTCTCCTTCCAGGCTGGCTTTAGCACATCAGCCCTTTTAAAGAAGAACTGTAACCTCAAATCAAACCATAAGGTTAGCAAAGCATCCACCACTTCTGGCCTACCCTGGCAGACCTTCACTAAGCATAAACATGGTCATCTGGCCCCAAACAGTTGAAATAAAACCTGGTCTGATTGCAATTCCATCTGAAATCTCCTGTACCAGCCCCAGTCACAATCCTGTTTCTTCTCTCAGACAACTTTAGCTTCAACTGCAACACTAAAGCCAATAGCCCTGCTATTGTTCAGTAATACCACTGTGGGTTTTTTTAATCTCACTGAAGGACAAATACATAAACATTGATTAATCCTGCACATAAAACGTCTTAGCCCTCAAAATGCAAGAACAGTATAGTCCAATTAACCTGGAAATAATGAGATGAGCTGCACATGTAATGGCATAATTTTAAATCACATACTCAGTTCTACTAATAGAAATAGTAACCATTTGCCTCTCAGAGAATAGCCTCAAGATTATACCACGATATTAAAATTTACTTGGCTCAAGAGTCAAAATACTACTGTAGTCTTTAACAAGGTCAATTAATATGGACACAGCTCCACATCTTACCTAATGAGGAACAAGTTTAAAATAATTTTATGCGATTCAAACACCTTGAACAGAGTACAGTACTAAGTTGCATTTAATACTTGTTCAAATATGTTTCAGAGTATCAAAGCAAGAGACATGAGGTCAAATACTAATCACATCATGATTTTGTATTGCAAAATCTTTAACTTCATCTGATGATTAACACTTGCTGAAACTAATGTTACCAAATAGTGTAAGAGAAAGCTTCTAAATGGTCCAACCACAGTAACATCTTCAAACTGAAGTTTTGCAATCAGACATACAGCCACGGGTTTTCTTCCCATATAAAACCCACAAACCCAGCTTTCATTAGTTCTGATGCTTATAGAGCTATTACTTTCAGTTGAAACTGGAGAGATTTCCTATTGACATTAGCTAAACCAGGTGGGTTTTCATTGCAAACTCTTCCTAGGTAAAAACAGCTCACAGGAAAAAAGATAAATTCAGGAATACTCCCCACTGTTTAAAAACACCCAGAGAAAGTAGCTCCACAGTGTCAGAAAGGAGTCGGAATGCTTTCTTTGTAGCTAGATACACAAGACCCCCTAGTTTTCCATGCCATTGCACTACACATTTTCTATCGTAAGTTTCAGCAACTCTAGAAACTTTACCTGTTCTGACCATTTTACTGCTTTTTCTGTTAAATATCTGTATATAACAGGGCGTCCCACTAGGTATGAAAGCATATAGCAGAATGAAGCTCCGAGTCCTGAGCACTGGGGGGAAAAAAAAAAAAAAAAAAAAAAAAGAACAAATGAGCAGAAACTCTAATCTTAGCCTTATATCCCTATTAACTACACGGGCTGGATAGAGCCTTCTATGTGTCCCTCCATCGAGGCTGAAGAGCTATCCTTCAGCAGTATGTACACACTCTATCATAGGATGTTGTTGACCCAACACAGTTCCTTTAATTCCAAGGCTTTTAGATCAATCTTAACATTCAAAGTAGACAATGTTGATTATTTATCAGTTAATACTGAGTGCTTCTGCAGTTTTAAGATTTTGAACCGTGAAAGCTTTGCAAATAAGAGCCACATTGCCATTAAAGACATTCAAACTTCAGAATTCATAAACTTGGGCCTCCAAACCTACCTAATTATCTCATTCATAAATACTAAGGCTCATTATGACTACGTCTTTTGTAAATTACATTTTTTGAAGCTTGTCAATAACATACATTTCGTATCTTAATTTAAGCTTCTTATTTAAAGCTATTTCAGCCACTCAGATGTATTTTGCAGTGTGATAATAAAAATGTAATAATTATATTCTGAAATTACAGTCAGGCTGTGGTGGATGCTAGACAAATTTAAAGAAAAGGAAACTGGCTAATTCACACCCAGCTGCCTCCTTTATTAAGAAAACTCAGACTAACAGTTTAGCTTTTTAGAACATCACCCAGTGCTACGGTGGATTTTGTGGGTAATGGCATTTTCACAACAGAGCTGAATGAGAACTCATTCACACTGCTACTTCACTCAGACTGATCATTTCAAATAGGAAGCTGTTTAGATGCTTGGTTGTATTCCAAATGGATAGACGTATACACCCTCATAAACTATTTTCCATACTTACTAGACAAACAAGAAATAAGGCGAGTGGAAAGGGATAAAGAAACCCTGACAGGATACTGAGAAATATAGACCCAGGGATAGCAAATGTTTGCAAGCTGGATGTATCTTAGTTAAGAGAAAAATAAAATTTTAAAAACTACCCAATTCTTAATTTTATAAGCAGTCACGATACATAATACAATTTGAAAAAGCATAAATACAAATAGGCATAGCCTCTGAAGATCTTTACTTCAAAATACATTTGCAGAGTAGCACAAGAAGGCCAAGCACAGTGAAACAAGGGGTAGATTGATCACTACACATACAAAAATAAGTCACTATGTAAAAGCTGTTATCACATTTTTCTCTTTATCTGTGCTACAATTGACACTTGGTACTTGTGACATTACAGGAAACACATACCTCTGACTTTACATTATTGACTAGAGGTATGCAGATTTCAGCCATTCTCTCTGAAAAGTTCACAGAACTCCTGTCCGAGCTCATAATTACTATGAGTTTCATGGAAGACTGACACATATGAAGGCAACTACTACTTCATTATAAATAGGTATTGTGCGATTAGTAGATAACTAAGGTACATGATCACTAATTTCAGTCAGAATTTTTCAAAAAGGCAAAAATTAAATTTCCGCAGCATAAGCGACCAGGCTGTTGAGCTTAAGGCTTGCTATGCATACTTGAGACTATGATGTACTACGCACTCTGGACAGAAATCTTATAAAGATAAAACATTTGCACACTATTTTATCTGAGTTGAATTGACCGAAATATTAAGGAATGTTATTTGGCTTTTTGATATTAAGTCTATTACAACCAGTACAGCTTTTTCTAAGCAAATGTCAAGGTTCCGACATAACTGTAACATGCTTGTCTAACTGATCAGACTGCTGCTGAGATGATAAATGTCATCACACCATCTGCTATAGTAGTTCAACAAACAGCCAATTCTGTTCTACTTCTTGTTAATATATAAACTAATACCTAAATTTTCTTCATAAATCTGTTATTGGTGAAAGAACGAACTGGAGGTTAATTACTAATGGCACATTCAGCACCGATTTTTGAGCTGCAAAAGCCTCCTGCATTAAACTATGAAACAGATCTCTTCTACAGTTTTTAAAAGTTATTAACCTTTAGTTAAGTGTTCCAGTTAAGAGTGTGTTTAATGATTAATTAATATACTCAGCACTCAAGGAAAAGAAGTTAACATAGAATACAGGTAGCCTTTGGGTCTCCCCAGGCAGAAAGTACTCAGAAATTTAACTCGCTAACAGGAAATGGAGATTTATTTTTTGAATGTGGGCAGTGCAAATGAAAGAAGCCTCAAAACAATTTCCTTCAGAAATGTTGTAAAAAATTCTGTAAATTATGCTTACATGCCACTTTTGAATGTCTCAAGGAAGAGCGCTGCAGTAGTTTCAGTTTTCCTTTAGAATCAACAGTCATTTCTAACTGGCGATTCATTTTGCAACTTTAAAAGTTAGCATAACACTGAGACCAAGTTTAATATCAAAACTAATAATATTGTCCATAACAGACACAGCCAAGGTGAAGGTGCATGCAGATCGCCAACAGTATTTATCACTATACATGCATGCATCAATTTCCTTCTACTCAATCCCTTCTTACAGTCCTGAAGGCATACTGAAACACCTAAGAGGTGTTTTTAAGTTCCAAGATTTTGGAATACCTGTGTCTATTTATAAATACACATAGGTATGTTAGCCTTCTTCACCCATGATGAAGAATTTATAAGTTTATATTTTACATTTCTTTTTCAGAGCGGTATGACTATAGCAAAACAGCCATCTATATAAAGGATACAAAACATATGTGGCAAAATAAGCCACTAATACTTGAACATAAAATGTGTCCTTATACTTGGACAGGACTTTTCCCAAGTCCTTCGCATCATCCATATCTCTAGGAACCTTTATACATTCTCTTTCTTCTCTGGAAGGAAAAAAAAAAAAAAGCAGCAATGGTGGTAAATATAATCCAACAGTATAGTAAAATTACTTATTAAATACATAGATAATTACATACACTACATCACTAAACTACCTCAGCAAACAAACCACACATGATTATTGTTGTGATAATGTTCTCAGATGAACACTTAATATCTACAGTGCGTTTTGTATTAGAAAATCCTATTCGCAAACCACATTTTTTAATTCATTACAATAATCAGCTTCATTTCTTGGGTTTTGGTTTTTTTCTTACTAAGTATTGATCAAAAAGAAGTAATTACTCAAACTAAACCCTGGCAACTGAACAGCAGTCAACATTTCAGCCAAAAATAACTGTAACTGCCTCAACATTAGGGTCATAACATTTGAACGGCAGCAAGAGTGGTACAGCTTTACCTCACGAACAAACAAAGCTTTAAGAGCAAAATCTCATGTCACACCTTAATCTGGTGCAACCCTGGGCAGCACAGTTGAGTGTCCTCTCTTCCTCTGTATCAGACTTAGTGATTGGACTGTTGCAAACTGAACTTGTTGAGCAAGTTAATCAGACAGAAAATTAACTACTAAAAGAAAGAAAGAAAATTGTCAGACAAGCAGGCTCCCATCTTGGCAAACTACCTACCTTCCCAACACAAGAACTAGATGCAATGAAAAGGAGAAAAAGAAAACACGAAGCTAGATGTGAAGGAAAAAGGATGTCCCCTTTTGGTGACAGCCTGCAGTTATACCAGTATACGAGGAATTTTAAAATAAACCTAGTTCTAACAAAGCAGTTTTGGCTCTCAACTGAAGAAGGTTAAGAATATAGTGAGTTACCATTGCTAGTAGGACAGGGGGTAACTTTTCAAAACACGGTATCTCAACTGTGCAACAGAAACCCTAGGTCAAGTACAACTCTGTTTACACAGATCCTACCGGTTAGTATTTCAGTGTTAAGCTTTGTATCCTGACATTTGAGGTTGTACACACTCAAATGGCCTTTTAAAAAAACAAGGTTATGTCTATTATTAACTCATGTCAGTTTAAAAATCACTTAACTGCATGTAGGCTCCTCTGCATTTTGATCCTGAATGAAAAGCAAACATACTAATCTTTCCTGACATACTTACTCACTAAGTTCTGGGAAATTTTTATATACCAGGAACATAAGGAAAGCAGCTGATAAGAAGATGGACACTAAAATAAGAAGTGATGTCCGAGCTGATCCACCTTCTGCCTGAGCTTTCCCTGAAATTGAACAAAAACAAAGTTAAACAACAACAACAAGAAACCCCTCAATTCTTATGACATATTTCAAACTTACACTTTATAGAAATGTTAAGGTAAGCTCTCTGTGGCCATAACCTTCCCACTAATGCTTTCAATAACATATACAACACATTGCTCACATTCCCTGAAAGCTTTCAAACAAATACGAAGTTCTTACACTGGCAATCATCCCATAGAAGTCAACTTCTACGATCCGTAATAATTTAAGCCTCAATTAATGTTTGTAAAGAGAAACAGAACAAAACAAAGCCATACATTTTTTTCTTCCTTTTCGCCAGAAATCTCTGCCAGTCTAGTTAACCAGACATTTAACTTGAAGTTAAAACTCCATTATGTACATTGCAACTTTGAAACAGGCTTATTTAACAGATTAGGTTTTTTCCTCCTAATAAAGAACACCAGGCACAGTCACTAGCCAACTAGGTGAGACACACTCATCAGGAGAAGATACATGCAAACACACCCATCCACCAGCCTGGGATATAAAGATTACAGTTCTCAAGCTCTTGAATTACACATATTTTACACTCACATAAAAAAGTCTTATTTTGGTTATGCCTATGTAAGTTTTTATTAGTCTTTAAAATTTTGTGTAAAGGAAGTAATACGAGTGCAGTAAGTGATACAATTACAGTTTAAGTGTCTTCTATACTTTAGATTTTTACCAATATGACCATATACATGCAATATACTGACCAGCACAAATGTAGCTACATGCACAAAGAATTTTAAACAAACAGTAAGAACTCTCTGCATCCACACAAGGGTGTGTATGTGTGGATGTATTAAAACACTCTCCTCAGACACTGCTAGGCTAGCACAGCTTTGCATGGAGCATTAGTCTTGCTCACCTGACAAACGCAAACAATACAAAGGCCGTATTTTCATTGTAGATGCCAGTGGCATGACTACCATGCCAACAGGCAACATTCAAACTGGTTGCACTGGCATCTCACTGTCGGGAAATTCAGCGACAGGGTGATGAAATCCATGGACAAAACAGAGCCAGCTGGATGAGCCCGCAATTTTACTTGCTTTAACATTTTTCACTTTGAGGTCAGCTCGATCCCACAGGTTCGCAGTGGCTCTGCTAAAGCCCAAGAGGCAGAGGGCAGTACTCATGCAGCAATTACAACCATGAATACCTCAGCGGTGGTTATTTTAACAGTATCTTCTCCACATATATGAAAACAATAATTAAGAAAAAACAATTTGACGAAACAGGAAAACGCAGCAAACTGCACTTTCTGCCACTGCCACTTTTTGTACTATAGTCGTGCTGGTAGTGCAATAACACACACACACACGAACCCACACGTTTCCTCATTAGCGTGTGTGTAGGAGGCCTTGCCGCCCCGTTTCGGTCCCCAGCAGCGGCTGACATGCCCCGCGACGGGGTCTCGCCTCCCCTCCCCACACGCCGCCCCCCCG
>Ga0181612_162353_pt1 | contig 13486 bp, 11 predicted proteins | sample HoacroProtozoa21_FD_119630 | JGI IMG/M metagenome (GOLD analysis project Ga0181612, IMG submission 119630) | Hoatzin crop microbial communities from Cojedes, Venezuel. Combined Assembly of Gp0051906, Gp0051904, Gp0051908 | reverse complement strand
TTAGTTTATTTTTAGATAGTTTATAAAACTTATCATTAGTGTTTGTAAAATATTCTAGTCCTAGCCAAATTTTATCATTATTTTTATTATTTTTAATCATATAAGGCGACCAATTATTAAATATTTGAAGTCTACCAAGTTTAACATTTTTATCTTGAATATATATCCAACAATCAGGTACTATATTTTTCTTAGTTTTATAATTTGTATTATTTTTAATTTTTAATTTCTTAGTTAATATACCAACAGTAATAAAATCTCTATAAGGTAAATTATCAGATATTTCTTTAATATTTCTAGGTACATTAAAATCAAATGAATTAATTAAATCAACTATCGGCATAGAACTAACAATATAATCTGCACTTAAATTAGTTAATATATCTTTTTCTTTAATTGTAACAATATTCATATTTTTATTTATTTTTATAACTTCACTATTTAATAGTAATTTTCCACCTAACTCTATAAATTTATTAGTCATAATTGTGTACATTTGACCTGGTCCATATTTAGGATAATAAAACTCTTCTATTAAAGATGTTTCATTTACTTTACTAGGCATTAATATATTTTTAATTATTGTTTTAATACTTATTCCCTTAACTCGTTGTCTTCCCCATGAAGCATCTATTTCTTTAGGACTTCTTCCCCATACTTTAATTGTATAATCTTTAAAAAATGTTTCATATAATCTTTTACCAAATCTATTTATATAAAAGTTCTCTAAATTAGTTTCTCGCTTTTTAAAAATACTTGCTTTTGTATAAGATAGCCCACATAAAAAAGTATTAATAAATCCTAAATTTTTAATAGTATTTATATTTATTTTAATAGGATAATCAAAAAACCTATTATTATAATATATTCTAGATATTCTTCTTCTTTTTAAAAATACATCATCTTCTTTATCAGGATTAACCCCATTTTTATCATAGTTTCTTTTATCAATTTCATCTTTCGCAGCACTTCCCTGCATTTTCATATAACTAGTCCAAAAATCCATAACTTTTTTATTTTTTGTAAAAAATCTATGTCCTCCAATATCTATTTTATTGCCCTTATAATCAATAGTTTTAGAAATTCCACCTATATATTTAGATTTCTCAACAATTGTAACATCAAACTTTTTAGTTTTAATTAATTCAAGTGCACATGCAATACCTGATGGACCTGCACCAATTACTATAACTTTCTTCTTCATTTAAAAATTCCTTTCATATAAAAAAATATAAATCAAGTAGCCAACCTATAAATATTTTAGCATAAATAAACTAATAATTCATTAAATTAAACCAATAGTTTATTAATTATTTTATAAATATATGATATTATTTTAATAGAGGTGAGACAAGTGGAGTTAATAAAAATAACAAGATATGGATGCATGTCATGTATTGCGATGGAAGAAAAATTTGATAAACTAAAAGATTTACTAAATAAATATGAACTAAAAGAAATAAATACAGATGAAAATTTAAGCAAAGCTCTAACTTATAATATAGGAGAAAAACTACCTATCTATATAATTATGGATAATAATAAAGAAGTAAAAAGACTAATAGGAGAACATAATATAGATGAAGTAAAGGAGTTTTTAAGTTGAAAAAAGTATTAATTTTTATATGTTTAATTTTACTATGTTTAAGTTTTAATGTTAACGCTAAAAAAAATGTAGAGTGCGAAAATAATATATGTAATTTAGTAGAAGAATCTGATACTTATGATGTACCAGTATTAGGTAAAGTAGATGCAAAAAAGGTGTCACTTCCATTACTAAGTATTATAATGGGCTTTGTTGATGGATTTAATCCATGTGCTATGTGGATACTTATATTTTTAATTAGTATGTTAATAGGTATGAAAGATAAAAAAAGATTAATTATATTAGGAAGTATATTTATATTAACTAGTGGAGTAATTTATTTTTTATTCATGGCAAGTTGGTTGTCACTGGCAACATTCCTATCTAAAATAGTTTTAATAAGATTATTTATTGCTTTTTTCTCTATTATAATAGGTATGTATAATATATATAGATTTATTAAGTTAGAAAATTCAAATGATGAAGTAGGCTGTGATGTAACAGACTCTAAATCAAGAAAAAATATAATAAATAGAGTAAAAAAAATAGTAAAAGAAAAAAGTTTTCTATTATCAATTATTGGTATTATATTACTTGCCGCAAGTGTTAATATTTTAGAGTTATTATGTTCCTTAGGATTACCTGTTATATATACTGAAATATTAACTATTAATAATTTAAGTATAATAGAAAGTTTCATTTATATGTTAATTTATATATTATTTTTCTTAATAGATGATATCGCAATATTTTTAATAGCTGTATTTAGTTTAAAAATAAAATCTATATCAAATAAATATACTAAGTATTCTCATTTAATAGGTGGAATTATAATGTTAGTACTTGGATTATTAATGTTATTAAAACCTGAAATATTAATGTAAGAGTAGAAATTTGTAGAAATTTCTACTTTATTATTTTATAATATTTATAGGTGATTTAATGTGGATAGATATTTAGAATTAGTAAAATTAATAAATGAAGCAGACTATAATTATCATACACTAGACAGTCCTACCATATCAGATCAAGAGTATGATAGTCTTCTTCGTGAATTATTAGAAATAGAAGAAAAAAATCCATCTTGGATAGTAGATAATTCTCCAAGTAAACATGCAGGTGGAGAAGTAATTGATAAGTTTAATAAAGTTGAACATAATATTCCAATGATGTCTTTACCAGATGTATTTAATGAAGATGAAGTAAGAAATTTTGATAAAAGAATTAAGGATGCTAAAATAGAACCCGAGTATGTTTGTGAATTAAAAATAGATGGATTATCTGTGTCTTTAACTTATAAAAATGGTATTTTAGTAAGAGGCGCAACACGTGGAAATGGTGTAATTGGAGAAGATATAACACATAATGTTAAAACAATAAAAGCAATTCCATTAAAGTTAAATGAAAGTATTGATATAGAAGTTCGTGGAGAAATATTCATGAACAAAAAAACTTTAGATGAATTAAATGAACAAAGAAAAAAAGATAATTTACCTTTATTTCAAAATTGTAGAAATGCCGCAGCCGGATCTATTAGACAATTAGATAGTAATATCGCAAAAGAAAGAAAGTTAGATAATTTTATATATCATTTACCTAATCCAAAAGATTATGGACTAAAAACTCATAAAGAAGCACTAGACTTTATGAAAAAATTAGGATTTAAAGTAAATGAAAATAATAAACTTGTAAAAAATATAGATGAAGTAATAAATTATATAAATGAAAAAGCAAAAATAAGAGATTCTTTGAAATATGATATAGACGGAATTGTAATAAAAGTAAATGATATAAGTCTTCAAGAAAAACTAGGATTTACAATGAAGTATCCAAAGTGGGCAATTGCTTATAAGTTTCCAGCAGTAGAAGTTCAAACTAAATTAGAAGATATAATTTTTACAGTTGGAAGAACTGGAGTAATAACTCCAAATGCAGTGCTTTCTCCAACACTAGTCGCAGGATCTACTATATCAAGAGCTAATCTATTTAATGAAGATTATGTATTAAAAAAAGATTTAAAAATAGGGGATATTGTAACTATTCATAAAGCAGGAGATGTAATACCACAAGTTGTTGGTCCAGTAATTGAAAGAAGAAATGGAACAGAAAAAGATTTTGTAATGATTAAAAACTGTCCAATGTGCAAAAGTAAACTTATAAAAAAAGGTCAAGTTGATTATTATTGTGTAAATGAAAACTGTCCATCTAGACAAATAAATAAATTAATTCACTTTTCTTCAAGAAATGCAATGAATATAGACGGATTAGGAGATGCATTAATAGAAGACTTTTATAATTATGGTTATTTAAAAGACTTTGTAAGTATTTATGAATTAAAAAATTACAAAGAAGAACTAATTAAATTAGAAGGATTAGGTCAAAAAAGTATAAATCAATTATTAGATGCAATAGAAAACTCTAAATCAAATGGACTAGATAGAGTATTATTTGGATTAGGTATTCCTAATTTAGGTCAAAAAAGTGCAAAGATTTTTGCAAGAAACTATAAAACTATAGATAATTTATATAATATAAAAGTAGAAGAATTTTCTAATATTAAAGATATAGGTCCAATTATTGCACAGTCTTTATATGATTATTTACATGATGAAAATAATATATTAGAAATAAATAAATTAAAAGAACATGGTATAAGTTTTGAATATCAAGAAGATGATATTATAGAAAATACAATATTTTCAAACAAAAGATTTGTAGTAACAGGAACTCTAAATAATTATTCAAGAGAAGAAATAAAAGATATAATAGAAAAAAATGGTGGCTTAACAAGTTCATCTGTATCTAAAAAAACAAGTGTTGTCATAGTTGGAGCAAATCCTGGTTCTAAATATGATAAAGCAAAAAATTTAGGTATAGAAATATGGAACGAAGACGAACTTATAAATAAGTTAAATTCTATAAACAAAGACAGTTAAAACTACCACTTTGGGGAAAATGTGATTTTTAAGTCAAAAATAGTGAGGAAAATGTGATTTTTAATGCTTTAAATGTTGGGAAAAATGTGATTTTATGTTTTAAACAGAAGAAAAATATGATAAATAAACGTTTAAATTAAGAGTTTATAATATATTTTATAAATTCTTTTTATAATTTTTATTTCTTCTTTACTTATGTTATAATTTTAATAAAGGAGAGTTAAAAATATGCAAAAAAAAGATAGAGTATTAATAAAAACTAAAATGCCCCTTTTAAGAGAACTTATAGGTAATGGCGTAGAATTATCTTTTAAGAAATTTACAAAAATGGATAAAATTAATAATCCTTTATATGCAAGAAAAAGATTTGGTAAGTGGAAAAAACACCTCAAGGATTATAACTATGTAATACTTGGAGAAAATTATTATAGTTATGAAATATCTAAATATATTAAAGAAATAAATCCCAATTGTAAAATAATAATTTTCTTTTGGAATAAATTAGTTTTTCCATCTTACTTTGAAATAATAGAAGACTCTAATGTTGATGAAATATATACTTTTGATGAAGATGAAGCAAAAAAATACAAATTCAAATTTAATACAACATTTTATTCTAAAAGAGTTAAAAAGAAAAATTTAAAAATAAAATATGATGTTGTATTTTGTGGAAGAGCAAAAGATAGATTAGACGAATTAATTAAATTAGAAAACAAATTAAAAAACAACAATATAAATACATATTTTAAAATAGTATGTGATGAAAAAGATTATATTACTTATAAAAAATATTTAAATTTAGTATTTCAATCTAAAGCAATTTTAGATTTTAATGCATATAATCAAAGTGGATTATCACTAAGAGTAATGGAATCACTATTTTTTGAAAAGAAATTAATTACAAATAATAAAAATGTAAAGAAACAGAAATTTTATAATAAAAATAATATATTCATATTAGGAGAAGATAACATAAAAAATATAGATAAATTTATAAATTCAAAGTATGAAAAAGTAGATCAAAAAATTATAGATTATTTTGATTTTGATTCTTGGATTAAACGTTTTAAGTAGGTGATTATTTATGGGATATAATATGACTAAGTTAGATTTTGAAAAATGGAAATTTCTAGTAGAATCATCTAATGAAACTAGATGGAATATGATAAAGCATCCATTATATACTAAAAAAGACTTTGTAAGAGATAAATTTAAAGAACAAATGAATTATGATTTAGATTATGATAATTTAAGAACTTTTAATGAAAAATTAAATGGTTATAAAGTAAATAATAAATATATGAGAAAAACTCATAAGTATGCTGATAAATATTTAGTTAGAAAATATGTTAAAGAAAAAATAGGAGAAGAGCATTTAATTAAAACTTATTTCTGCAAAAGAAAAATTAATATTAATGATTTAGAAAAATTACCAAATTCATTTGTATTAAAAACAACATTAGGAAGTGGCACTAATTTAATTATTAAAGATAAGACTAAATTTGATTTAAATGAAGTATGTAATTATATGAATTATCTAACAAAAGTTCATTATGGATATTTATATGGAGAATTCTTATATGAATATGGTAAATCTAAAATTATTGCAGAAGAATTACTAACTGATAAAAAAGGAAATATTCCAGATGATTTAAAATGTTTTTGTTTTGAAGATGATAAAGGTATTAAAAGAAAGATATTATATGTAGAAAGAGTAATAGAAGATGAAAGATATAGAATATTATTTGATGAAAACTGGAAACAAATAAATATAGAATCTAACTTTGAAATTTTAAAAGAAAAAATAGCAAAACCAAAAAACTTAAAAGAAATAATATCTATTATAGATAAATTATCTTATGATTTTAATTTTGTAAGGGTAGATTTATTTGCAATAAATAATAAAATATATTTTGGAGAATTAACTTTTATTCCAACCGCAGGTTACCTTCATTTTAAAAATAAAAAAGATGATTTAAAGTGGGGAAGTTATATTGGTAGTTCTAAAATGTAAAAGATTAGGTGGTTAATTATGAAAATAAAAAGTGTATTAATAACGGGAGCAATAGGATTTATTGGATCTAATTTAACTTTAAAATTATTAGAAGAAAATAAGAGTGTTACTATTGTAGGAATTGATAATATAAATGATTATTATGATGTTAAATTAAAAGAATATAGACTAAATAAATTAAAGAAATATTCTAATTTTATATTTATAAAAGATGATATTTCAAATAAAGATAATTTACTTAAATTATTTAAAAAATATAAGTTTGATATAGTAGTAAATTTAGCAGCACAAGCAGGTGTAAGATACTCAATAGATAATCCTGATAGTTATATAAAATCTAATATTATAGGATTTTATAATATATTAGAAGCATGTAGACATTATCCAGTAAAACACTTAATTTATGCATCTAGCTCTAGTGTATATGGAAATAATTCAAAAATTCCATACTCAACTAGCGATAAAGTAGATATGCCAGTAAGTTTATATGCCGCAACTAAAAAGTCTGATGAACTTCTTGCGTATGCTTACTCTAACTTATATGATATTAAAACTACAGGACTTAGATTTTTTACAGTTTATGGACCATGTGGTAGACCAGATATGGCATATTTTGGATTTACTAATAAGTTAATAAATAATGAAAAAATAAAAATATTTAATTATGGTAATTGTAAAAGAGACTTTACTTATATTGACGATATAGTAGAAGGAATTATTAGGGTAATAAAGACTGATATTTCAAAAAGAAAAGATAATTATAAAATATATAATATTGGTAATGGTCATCCAGTAAACTTACTTGATTTTGTTAAGATACTTCAAGAAGAATTAGTTAATGCAAAAGTATTAGATAAAGATTTTGATTTTGAGAGCCACACCGAACTTGTTCCAATGCAAAAAGGTGATGTACCTATAACGTACGCTGATACTTCAGACTTAGAAAAAGACTTTGGATACAAGCCAACAACTGATTTAAGAGAAGGCTTAAGAGAGTTTGCTTTATGGTATAAAGATTTTTATGGTTAATATGGGGGATTTATGAATAAGATATGTGTATATACTGCCATTACTGGCAATTATGATGATATATTAGAAATAGATAATAAAGAAAAAGGTATTGATTATTATTTATTTACTGATAATGAAAATATTAAATCTAAAACATGGAAAGTCATCTATGTAAAAAAAGATGATAATTTAACTGAAGCAATATTTTCACGTAAATTAAAAACATTAGGTTATCCTGAAATAACTGATAAATATGATATTTTATTATGGCAAGATGCCAGTGTCAAATGGAATAGTAAAATACTTGATTTTATTCATAAATATTTAAAAGATAAAGATAACTTTGTAGGCTTTAGGCATGGACTTAGAGAAAATATTACTCAAGAAGCAATAGAGTGCATTAAAGTAAATAAAGAAAATTTAAAAAATGTAAATAAATTATTTAATTTTTATAAACAAGAAAATTATATTAATGATAATGGCTTATTAGAAGCAACTGTATTTATAAGAAGAAATAATGAAATTGTTAAAAAGACTATGGAATTATGGTTTTATATGATAAGTAATTATTCAGGTAGAGATCAATTATCTTTTCCATATTGTATTAAAAAAACAGGTTTAAAAGTAAAATGGATAAATAAATATGTATTTGATAATGAATATTTTAAATGTTTCAATCATAAAAAAATAAAAAATAATAAAGAAATAAAAACATATTTTGTAAATTTCAATGATGAAGGAGAATATAATTTTAATCTAATAAAGCAAGATGATTATACTATTAAAGATAATATTTATACTATTAAATTTAAAGTTCCAGATAATTCAAATAGAGCAGTAATTTATGTAGAACATTTAAGAGGTATATATTTAAACTCAGTTATTTTTAATAATAAGTCAATAAAAGAATATAATCATATAATATATAATGTAGTAGAATATGAAGATAGATTAGTATTTTATGATGATATGCCAATTATTGTTATAAATAAGAAGTTTAAGAAAGGCGAGAAATTTGAACTAAAATTAAATTTAGAAAAATTAAATAATGATGATATTTATAAATTAGTTGAATATTTATCAATAAATACTATAGAAGATGATATATATTATAAAAAAGAAATTAATGAAAAAGATCAAGAAATTAAATTCTTAAAAGATAATTATAATAATATATTAAATAGTACATCTTGGAAAATAACAAAGCCATTAAGAAAAATATCTTCGTTATTTAGAAAGTCAAATTGACTTAATATTAATAAAAATATATAATATTTACAAGAAATGAGGTCATTTATGAAAAAACAAAATAAAAAAGATAAAGAAAAAGATGAATATGCAATAGAAGTTAAAAATGTACATAAAAAGTTTAAGTTAATTTATGATAAACCTTTTACTTTAAAAGAAAGACTTATATTTTGGAAAAATACTAAAGTTGGATATAATGAAGTATTAAAGGGTGTTGATTTAAAGATAAAAAAAGGAGAAAGTGTTGCTTTAATTGGAGTAAATGGTAGTGGTAAATCTACTTTACTTAAATTAATGACTAAAATTATTTATCCTAATAAAGGAGAAATAAAAGTAAATGGTAAACTTACTTCATTACTTGAGTTAGGTGCAGGATTTCATCCTGATTTTACAGGTATAGAAAACATTTATTTTAATGCATCAATTTTTGGACTTTCCGCAAGAGAAATAGATTCAAGAGTTCAAGATATAATTGATTTTTCAGAGTTAGGAGAATTTATTGAGTCTCCAGTTAGAACATATTCATCAGGTATGTATATGAGACTTGCTTTTAGTGTTGCTATAAATGTAGATGCTGAAATACTTTTAATTGATGAGATTTTAGCAGTAGGAGATAAACATTTCCAAGATAAATGTTATGCTAAATTACATGAATTAAAAAAAGAAGGTAAAACTATAGTAATTGTTTCTCACTCAACAAACTCTGTTGAAAAACTATGTGATAGAGCAGTGTGGCTTTATGATGGTAAAATAAGAGAAGACGGCGATACTAAAAAAGTACTAGATGATTATTTAAAGGTGTGTGGATAATATGTTGCAGGAATTATATAAATATAGACAATTATTAAAAAGTAACGTAAGAAAAGAAATAAGAGGAAAATATAAAGGATCTTTTCTTGGTATATTATGGTCTTTTGTAAGTCCATTATTATCTACTTTAGTATATGCAATAGTATTTCCATTTCTACTTAGAAATTCACAAGATCACTATACAACATTTCTAATTATAGGAATTCTTCCATGGAACTGGTTTACAACTGTAATATCTCAAGGAACAGGATGTATTTTATGGAATGGTGGAATATTAAAGAAAGTTTATTTTCCAAGAGAAATACTTCCAATTACAATTAATGTAAGTGGATTAATTAACTTTTTAATTTCATGTATAATTATATTAATATTTTTAATATGTAGTGGTATAGGATTTAGTATTTATATACTTTTTTTACCAATAATAGTACTTGCAGAATTTATATTACTTCAAGGAATTATTTTTATAACTAGTTCAATAAATGTATATATTAGAGATACAGAATATATTATAAACTTCTTTATACAATTATTATTTTATGGAACACCTATTTTATATACAGTAGATATGTTCCCAGAAAGATTCCATTTCTTATTAAGATTAAATCCTATGGCTCCAATTATAGAGTCTTATAGAGATATCTTTTATTATCAGCAATTACCTAATTTAAAAGGATTATTATATGTTTATGTAGTTGGTATAATATTATTATTTGTTGGTATAAAAATATTTAATAAACTAGAAAAAGGATTTGCCGAGGAATTATAATATGAAGTTAGCTAGTGCAGTTGTATTTTATAATCCAACAAAGGATGATATTAAAAATATTGATTCATATATAGATGATGTAGATATTTTATATATAATTGATAATTCTGAATCTAGTTATATAAATAAAGTTAAAAAAAATAATAAAATTAAATATATATTTAATAATGAAAATTTAGGTATATCTAAAGCATTAAATAATGCAGCTAAATTAGCACAAAAAGATGGATATAAATGGATGCTTACACTTGATCAAGATACTAAATTTAATAAAGATGTTTTAAAAGAGTTAAAAAAATATTGTGAAAGTGTTGATTACTCAAAAGTAGGAATTATAACTCCATGGCATAAAACAAAATTAAAATTAGATAAACCAAATAAAAAAATAGATTATCCATTAGATGTAATGACATCAGGTAACTTACTAAATTTAAGTATACATAAAAAACTAAATGGATTTGATGAAGATTTATTTATTGATGGAGTAGATATAGAATATTGTTTAAAATTAAGAAAAAATAATTATGTTATAGATAGATTAAATTATTTAGAAATAGATCATAATTTAGGAAATATATTTTATAAAAGATTTTTAAATAAAGATATATTAGTAACTAATCACTCTGCAGTAAGAAGATATTATCAAGTTAGAAATTATCATTATATTAAAGATAAATATTTAAATGTTGATAAAGATTTCTGCAAAAGACTAATTAAATTTAAATCTGTTATATTTGCAATAATATTTTATGATAAAAAAGATAAAATAAATAAATTAAAAGCATGTATTAAAGGATATATTGATTATAAAAAAGGAAAGGTAGGTAAAACTTATGGGAATAAATAGACTTATTAATAAAGGAGTTAGTACTATTAAAAATGAAGGAGTTAAATCTTTTAGTAAGAAGACAGCTAATTATTTAAAAATAAGATTACATAGACAAAATTTATATTATTATAGTGATGTATTATTTATTAATGGTTGCAGTTTGCCTCATCCTTTTAGATATAGAGTAGAGCATCAAGTAGAACAATTAAATGCAAGTGGATTTTATGCTAATTGGAAAAATGATAATGAAATAACTTTAGATATGGTTAAATATTATAGATGTTTTGTTTTCTTTAGATGTCCAATTACTCCATTAATAGAAGAATTTATAAAAAAAGCAAAAGAAGAAAATAAAATAGTATTTTATGATATAGATGATTTAGTAATAGATTCTAAATATACTAAAACTATTAAGTATTTAAAAACATTATCAAAAGAAGAAAAAGAATTATATGATGATGGTGTAAATAGGATGCAACAAACTTTAAAATTATGTGATTATGCAATAACTACTACTAGTAGACTTCAAAAAGAATTAAGTAATTATGTAAAAGAAGTATTTATAAATAAAAATGTTGCTAGCGAAGAAATGGCTAAATTATCTAAAAAAGCTTTAAGTAAAAAGAAAGATTTAATTGATAAAGATTATGTAACACTTGCATATTTATCAGGTTCTATTACTCATAATGCAGATGTTGATTTAATAAAACCAATACTTACTAAGTTAATGAAAAAATATAAAAACACTAAATTATTACTAATGGGAGAAATAAGTATACCAGATGAATTTAAAGAGTTTGAAGATAGATTAATTTTTAAAGATTTTACAAGTTGGGAAAATCTGCCAGAAATTATTGCAGGAGTTGATATTAACTTGGCACCACTTGAAACAAGTATTTTTAATGAAGCAAAGTCTGAAAATAGATGGATGGAAGCAGGACTTGTTGAAACAGTTACTATCGCAAGTGATGTAGGTGCATTTCATGATGCAATAAATGATGGAGTTGATGGAGTTTTATGCAAAAACTCAAAAGATTGGGAAGAAAAATTAGAAAAATTAATAACTGATGAAGATTATAGAAAAAATTTAGCTAAAAATGCAAAAACAAGAGTTTATAAAGAGTATATTACAACATATACTGGACATAATTTATCTAAATTTATTAAAAGTAAATTAAATAAAAATATAGCATTTATCTTGCCAACTACAAATATTAGTGGTGGAGTAAATGTAATTACAAAACATATTGCTATATTAAAGAAACATAATTATGATGTATGCGTTATTAATATGGATAATAATAATGATGATATGGAATCTAGATGGGGAAAAATAAGTGTATTAAAAGAACACAAAACAGGATTTGCAGGTCACTTTGATAGTGTTGTGGCAACATTATATACAACATTAGACTTTGCTTATGAATTAAAAAATGTAACTAATAGATTATATTTAGTTCAAAATTATGAGACTGAATTTAATGAATTTGGTAATTATTTTAGATTACTCGCTAATGCTACATATGAAGATGATACAAATGTAAAATATTTAACCATTTCAAAATGGTGTCAAAACTGGCTTAAAGATCAATTTGAGAAGCCTTGCAAATATGCACCAAATGGAATAGATTTAAATCAATTTCAATTCAAAAAAAGAGACTTTAATGGAAAAATAAAAATATTAGTAGAAGGTAACTCAGATGATTATTATAAAAATGTAGATGAAAGTTTTAAAATAGTAGATAAACTAGATAAAGATAAATATGAAATTCATTTTTTATCTTATCAAGGAAAGCCTAAAGAGTGGTATTATGTAGATAAATTTATGCATAAAGTTCCTTATAAAGATGTAGGTAAAGTATATCAAGATGCAGATATTTTAATTAAATCATCAATTGTAGAAAGTTTTTCATATCCCCCACTAGAGATGATGGCAACAGGTGGACTTGTAGTAGTTACTCCAAATGGTGGAAATATAGAATATATTAAAGATAATGTAAATTGTTTATTTTATGAAACAGGAAACATAGATGAAGCAGTAGAAAAAATAGAACTCTTAACAAAAGATAAAAAACTAAGAGATAAACTAATTAAAAATGGACTAGAAATGGCAAAGTATAGAGATTGGAATAATATAGAAGAAGATATTTTAAATTTATATAGGTAGGTTAAAATGAAAAAAGTAGATAAAAAATATTTAATTTATATTTTAGTATTTATTGCTTTAAATATAATTTTAGTATTTCAAAGTTTCTTTGAAAAAGTAATAAGCACTAAATTATTA